>Ga0207839_1000141_pt1 | contig 15354 bp, 18 predicted proteins | sample LuqExpMetageno64_FD_187821 | JGI IMG/M metagenome (GOLD analysis project Ga0207839, IMG submission 187821) | Tropical forest soil microbial communities from Luquillo Experimental Forest, Puerto Rico - Sample 64 (SPAdes) | ecosystem: Environmental > Terrestrial > Soil > Tropical forest ...
GCCGAAGGGACCGGTCTATATCAATCTCGATGCCGAGATGCAGGAGGCGAAGCTTCCCGAGCCGATCGCGCCGATCGAGACGAGCCGCTATATGCCGCCGGCCGTGGGGGTGCCGCCGGCCGGATTACTCGCACGCGCGGCAGAGTTGCTGCGCAAGGCGAAGTCGCCGCTGATCCTCTCCGGCCGTGTCTCACGCTCAGAGGAGGCGTGGGCGCAACGCGTGAGCCTCGCCGAAAAGCTCGGCGCGCAGGTGATCACGGACCTCAAGGTCGCGACATCCTTTCCGACGGACCATCCGCTGCATGTCGGCGCACCGGGCACGATCGGCACCAGTCCGGACGCACTGCAGGCGATTCAGCAAGCTGACGTGATCCTCAGCCTTGATTGGCTCGACCTTGCCGGTGCCTTCAAGCAGGCCGGCAATGTCTCCGGACAAGTTATTCAGATCTCAGTCGATCATCAGCTGCACAATGGCTGGAGCATGGACTACCAGGCGCTTCCGCCGGTGGACGTGCTGCTGGCCTGCGAGCCCGACGTCGCCGTACCGCTGCTGATCGAGGCCCTCGGCTCCGTGACGCCACGCAAACCCGAGCCCTGCCCGCATCCGCTGCCGCAGCTTTCGGGCGAGAAGCTCACGGTCGACCATATGGCGGACGCGCTGCGCCGCGCCGTCGGCAGTCGCTCCTTCTCACTGACGCACCTCTCGCTTTCCTGGAATGGCGCGAGCTGGCCGTTCCGGCATCCGCTCGAATATCTCGGCTCGGATGGCGGCGGCGGAGTCGGCGGCGGACCGGGCATCTCGGTCGGCGCAGCATTGGCCCTGAAGGGCTCCGGACGCCTTCCGGTTGCGGTCTGCGGCGACGGCGACTTCCTGATGGGCGTGACCGCGCTCTGGACCGCGGCGCACTACAAGATCCCAGTGCTGTTCGTGGTTGCCAACAACCGCTCCTTCTTCAATGACGAGTTGCATCAGGAGCGCGTCGCGCGCATGCGCGGCCGGCCGGTCGAGAACCGCTGGGTCGGCCAGAAGATTTCCGAGCCGGACATCGACCTCGCCGCCATGGCACGGGCGCAGGGCGCCACCGCATTCGGACCGGTCACGGCAGTCGGCGATCTGCCCGGTGTGTTCGAAAAGGCGATCGCCGCGGTCGAGGCCGGCGCCCTGGCCGTCGTCGACGTGCGCGTGGAGCCCGGTTATGCCCCGGTGATGACCGCCGCGATGACCCGCAAGAGCGACTGAACATGCTGCAGACGACCCGCAGCGCCGCCGCGGATGCGATCCTTACCGCCGAGGACGTCGCCATCCGGTTCGAGACGGCGGAAGGGCCGGTCACGGCCGTCGACAACGTTTCGTTCAGAGTGCGGCAGGGCGAATTCCTCTCGATCATCGGCCCGTCCGGCTGCGGCAAGTCGACCTTGTTCAACGTGATCGGCGGCCTGCTCGCGCAACATGCGGGCACGGTACGCGTCGGCGGCGAGACCATCTCCGGCCCGCACAAGTCGATCGGCATGGTGTTCCAGGAGGAGTCGACGTTTCCCTGGCGTAACGTCGTCGACAACGTCGCCTTCCCGCTCGAACTGACCGGGATGCCGAAGGCGAAGCGGCTCGAGCGCGCGCGGCATTTCATCAAGATGGTCGGGCTGGACGGCTTCGAAAACCGCCATCCGGGCGAACTGTCCGGCGGCATGCGTCAGCGCGTGTCGCTTGCGCGCACGCTCGCCTCTGAGCCGAAGATTTTGCTGATGGACGAGCCGTTCGCCGCGCTCGACGAGCAGACGCGGCTCCTGCTTGGCGACAAGGTGCTGCAGATCCAGCAGCACCTCAAACAGACGACGCTGCTGATCACGCACAACATCACTGAAGCGGTGCAGATGTCTGACCGCATCCTGGTGATGACCTACCGGCCCGGCAAGGTGAAGCGCATCGTCGACATCGACCTGCCGCGTCCGCGCACGTCCGACATTGTGGGAAGCGAGGAGTTCGGCCGCTACGTCGCGCAGATCTGGAACGATCTGCGCGAGGAAGCGAGCCGCGGCCTGCGTGACGAGGAAGAACACGTGCTGCATCACGAGCGCGGCGGAGCATCCTCGTGAGCATGTCGCGCTTCGGGCCTGTTGCGACGGGCTTGCTCTGCCTGCTTCTATTCTTTGCGGGGATGCAGGCGCTGATCGATAGCGGTCTCATCAGCCGCTACATCGTGCCGGCGCCGTCCGAGATCCTGCAGAGCTTCGGCCGCGTGGTGATGGAGGAGAATATCGGCCGGCGCTTTCTGGTCACGCTGTCCGAATGCCTGACCGCCGGCGTGATGATCACGGTGTTCGGCGTCGCCGGCGGCGTGCTGCTCTATCGCTACAAGCTGCTGCAGCAGGCGGTGGAGACCTGGGTGGCGGCGCTCGCCGCGGCACCCGTCGTGCTCGCCTATCCGTTGTTCATGGTGATCTTCGGCCGTAATTCGTGGACGATCATCATGATCGGCTTCGTCGCCGCGCTGCCACCGGTGATCCTCAAAACGCTGGAAGGCCTGCTCGGCACCCGTAAGGTGCTGATCAACGTCGGCCGCAGCTTCAATCTGAGCGCCTCGCAGCAGTTCTGGAAGATCATGTTTCCCGCCGCGCTGCCGTCGATTTTCGTCGGCATCCGGCTGGGTCTCATCTTCGCGCTGATCAACGTCGTCGGTGTCGAATTTTTGATCAACTTCGGCGGGCTCGGACAGCTCATCGAGGATCTCGCCGAGCGCTACGATTTGCCCGGCACGTATGCCGCGATCTGCTTCGTGATCCTCGTTAGCGTCCTATTCTTCATGGCCGTGGAAAAGCTCGAACGATGGCTCAGACCGGTCAATTGACGAAAGCATCCGAGCGCGCGCCCGCGGTCTCACCGGTGACGCTGTTGCGCATCGCGATCGTCCTCGGTGTGCTCGCGATCTGGGAATTCCTTGCCCACTCCGGCTGGCTCTACCGCGACGTCGTGCCGTCGCTGGTCGCGATCGGTCGTGCACTCGGCGTGCTGCTGTCTAATCCGGACTACTGGTTCAATCTCGGCGTCACGCTCTACGAGATCGCCTGCGCGCTGGCGATCGGCGGCATCTCGGGGGTCGTGGTCGGGCTCATCCTCGGCGGCAACCGTTTTCTCGCGCGCGCCTTCGAGGCTTATCTTTATTACCTCGGCCCCACGCCGAAGATCATCTTCTTCCCGGTGATGATCATGTGGTTCGGCGTCGGCTCCGGCTCGAAGATTGCGCTCGGCACCCTCTCCTGCTTTTTCCCCGTCGCGCTGTCGGTCGCGGCCGGCATGCGCCAGATCGACCGCGTGCTGGTCCGCGTCGGCAAGAGCTTCCGCGCCAATACGCTGCAGATGATCTGGAAGATCTACCTGCCTGCGATGCGGCATCCGATCGTGAACGGCATCCGGCTGGGCCTCGGCGTGGCGCTTATCGGTACGCTGCTGGCCGAAACCAAATTATCGAACAAGGGCATCGGCTTCCTCATCATCAATGCCTATTCGACCTTCGACATGCCGCGCATGTACGCCAACCTCATCGTGCTATTCGTGCTGGCGATCGGAGCGAATGCGCTGGTCGGCCGGCTGGGCGGACTGAACACATTGAAGGGCTGAGCTGAATAACACCGGGAGATCGACAATGCGGAACGTTTGTCTCGCTTTAGCTGCGATCGCCACGACAATTGCGATTGGACAGCCTGCTTCGGCTGACGACCTCGTCAAAATGACGATCGGTCAAAGGGGCAATTGGGATACCGCCGTTCCGCATCTCGGCGAGAAAGCCGGGATCTTCAAGAAGCACGGCATCACGATGGAGATGGTTTATACCCGCGGCAGCGGCGAGACCGTTCAGCCGGTCATCTCCGGCAATGTCGATCTCGGACTGGCGGTCGGCACGCTCGGCGCCATGGGCTACTTCGCCAAAGGCGCGCCCGTGCGCATCGTCGCTGCGGAGGCGACCGGCGCGGCCGATTACTTCTATGCGAAGACTGACAGCGGCATCACGTCGCTGAAAGATCCGAAGGCGAAGGGCAAGACGATCGCATATTCGACCAATGGGTCTTCGACCGACTCGATGGTCAAAGCCTTCTTGAAAGAGTGGAAGGTCGATCTCAAGCCCGTGGCGACCGGCTCGCCGCCCGCGACGCTGACGGCGGTCATGAGCAACCAGGTCGATGTCGGCTGGGCCGCGCCGCCGTTCGGCCTGAAAGAGATCGATGAAGGTAAGATCCTGCTCGTCGCGCGCGGCAGCGACACCGAAACGATCCGCGGCCAGACCATCCGCACCATCATCGCCAATACGGACACGCTGAAGAAGCGGCGCGACGTGCTGCGCCGCTTCATGCAGGCCTATCGCGAAACGATCGAGTACATGTATTCCGACAATCCGCAGGTGATGAAGGACTACGCCGAGTTCGCCGGCATCACGCCGGAACTGGCAAAGCGGGTGCGCGATGAATTCTTCCCCAGAGCGATTTTGCAGATGACCGAGATCAAAGGACTCGATCAACTGCTGCAGGACGCGGTCGAATTGAAATACACCGACAGGCTGCTTACCAAGGAGCAGGTCGCCGAGCTGATCCAGACGGAAATCGCGAAGTAGAAGGCCCTTAGGCCGCCGGCGGATCGAAGCCGCCGTGCGTCCAGACGCTGCGGTTCGCAGGATCGCGCATGAAGACGATGAAAGCCTTGGCCGCATCAGGCGCGGCACTTGCTGTCGTCGCTGCGGCTCCGTAAATCGTCGTGAGCTGGATCGCGTCGGGAAGCGGACCGACGAGCGCGAGGCCTTCGGTGTTGATCACCTCGCTCTTCGGGTAGAAGCCAAGCTCGGCCTCGCCGCTCCTGACAAGTTCGACGCCCCCCTCGAGCGCCGGGCGTTGGATGATCCGGCCCTTCATCGCATCGGCGATGCCGAACTGCTCGATCAGCTTGCCCATATGCGTACCGCTCGGCGTCGCACCGGGCGTCGCGAAGACGATAGCGCGGCTTGCAAGCATGGCGCGCTTCACGGCTTCGGCGCTCGACAGGTCCGGCTTCGCCGTGCCTGAGCGCACGACCGCATTGACGCTGACCAGACCGAGAATGCCGCAGCCGTCGCTCCGCACCACCCCGCTCCGCTGGTAGCCGTCGAGAATGTTGGCCGGCATCACCAGCACGTCGGCCTTCTCGCCACCGGCGATCCGGTCGCGCAACGCGCTCATTACCGCAAAAAAGTACTCGACCTTGTGGCCGGTCTTCGCCTCGAACTGCGGCGTGAGCTCGCCGAACACCTCCTTCGGCGCGCCGCCGCTCATGACTTTGATCGTCGCCATCGCCGACCCCACCGCGATCAGATTTTAAAGCTCTCCAGCGTGCCCGGATGGAACAGCTCTTCCGGCTTCACCAGCCGCGACGAGAGCCCCTGTGCATGATGATGACGCAGGAAGGCTTCTAGCGTCTTCCGGTTGGCTTCGAACCCGTAGGGCCAGAAATCATCGCTCATCAGCGCGCGTGCTTGCGCGACGCGCTCCTCGAGGAACGGCAACGTGGCCTTCGATGCAGACGGATCGGCGAGCATGTCGACGGCCTTGTCCTTCGCCTGGATGAACGCCTTGAACACGGCGCCCGGCAGCCATGGATGCTGCTCGACCAGCGTGCGGCGCACGCCGACGAGATGCATGATCGGGAATATGCCGGTGCGTTTGAAGTAATCGCTGGCGGTGGCGGCCGGATCGGGAAAGAGCCAGCCCACGTTCGGTGTGTTTCTGGGCAGCGACGGCGGGCGGGGCGCGATGAATCCGTCGATCTCGCCGTCGGCGAGCAGTCGCGAGATCGATTTGCCGGCCGGCGCGTTATCGAGCCGCACGTCCTTCGGCACGCTGATCGTGATCTTTTCCGGCCGATCCGAGTCCTCAATGCCGCCGCGGATCCAGTGGATGTCGGAGGGCTTCACGCCATAGTCCTCTTCGAGGACCGCGCGTGCCCAGACATTCGCCGTGAGCTGATATTCCGGCAGGCCGACACGTTTGCCTTTCAGGTCCTCCGGCTTTTTGATCCGGTCGGTCCGCACCCAGATCGAGGTGTGGCGAAACATGCGCGACACGAAGGCCGGCACGCCGACATAAGGGCCGCCGCCCTGCGCCGTTTTGACAGTGAAGCTCGACAGCGACAATTCGCAGATGTCGAACTCGGCATGGCGCAGCGCGCGAAAGAAGATTTCCTCCGGCGGCAGCGTCATGCAGGTCGGCTCGACTCCGTCGATCTGCACGGAGCCGTCGATCAGCGCGCGCGTGCGGTCGTAGGGCCCGACGGCGACGGACAGCGAAAGCTTGGACATGAAGGCACTCTGGCGTGGAATGAGGAGGTGCCTGTCTTAAGCGAAAGCGCGCGCCTTCGCAAAGCGCTCAGCCGGCGCGGGCCCTGAGGTAGTCGCGCAGGCTCTGGCGCGTATAGGCCTTCTCGCGCACGAACTGGAACATGCTAAGGAAGTCGTCGGGCTGCAGATAGCCGGCCGCCCGCGCCACCTCCCGCTCCTTCGGCGGCAGCGATTTCAGCTTGGCGGCATCCTCGCCGAAGAACTGGAAGGTCGGCGTGTAACGCACGTCGTATTTGCGCGCGAGGTCCTTCTCGGCCAGCACCTCGCCGTCGAAGTCGGTGACCTGGCGCGCGCCGAGGATGTTGAGCTGCACGATCTCGAAATTGGACTTGATGTAATCAAGAATGCGGGGTTGCGCGAAATTGACGAGATGCGTCTCCTTGCAATACGGGCAGCCGCGCAATTCCCACATGATCGCGTAGCGCTTGCCGTCGGCATGGGCGGAGGCCAGATCCTCGCCGAGCGTCAGAAAGCTCTGCAGGAACCAGGGCTCGGAATACAGCCCGTCCTCGCCGAGCACGGGCTCGGCCTGTACGCATGCGAGCGGCGCCACAGATAGCGCCAGAGTGCTCAGCAGGAAGGTGCGGCGTGCAATCATGCGTCTCGCCAGGGTGGATGCGGCCCGTTTATATTCGGCCCGCGATATAGTCTCTACTCACTCTGGGGTGAAGATGCGGTTTACCGTGGTAGGGAGCGCCCTCCTTGCTGTTGCGCTTGTCGCCGGTCCGGTTTTCGCGAACGACCTTGCCGATTTCAACGCCGCGGTCGAAGCCGCCTCCTCGCATAACCGGGTCGCGATCGGCTATCTGCGTAATGGCAATACGGACCTTGCCTCAGTCGAGCTCGATCGCTTGCGCGCCGCCTGGGCGCAGGTGGGCCGCCTGCCGCGCCCGACCGTGTTCGAAGACGTTCCTCTCTACACCGCGATGATGACCGATATAGCGACGCGTCTGATTACTGCGGACATGATGCTCAATTCAGACCGGGCGGAGAACGCGGAGCAAGCGTTGACCGCCATTCGTGACGATCTCTACACGCTACGCAAATCAGCGCACGTTCCTGTGCTAGCGGACTGCATCCGCGATTCGAACGAGGCGATGGACAAATTGACGGCCTTCGACGCGCGTGTGGGCGAAGCGGGATTGGCGGAAGCCGCCAGCCGCTACGACGGAATCCTCAAACAATGCGATCAGATGGCCGACCGAAAGACGCGGAGCGAACCGGAGTTTCGCCGGCTGATCGACGGCGCGTATGCAAGCTTGGCCCGAATTCCCGAGGCGATTGCGACAAAAGACGACGACCTGCTGCACCGCGTGCTCGTCGAACTGCGGTCCTTCGACAACCTGCTTGCCTTCCGGTTCGGCTAGCCCTGCCCTTGACGAAGGCAGCGCGCTAGGCCATTTGACATATTCAAGTTTCTCGATCCTTTCGGACCCCAAATGCCCCGTTTCGTCATATGTCTGGGCGCGTTGTTCGCCCTGATCCTCTCCCTCGGCGTCTCGGTACAGACCACGCGCGCGGCGGAACTGGCCATGGTCGAAGGCGACGGCTGCCCATGGTGCGACGCCTTCGACCGCGAGATCGCGCCGATTTTGGCCAGGACGCCGGAAGGACGCCGGGCGCCGCTGCGCCGGATCGATCTGTACAAGCCGGTTCCGGCCGATATCGCATTTCTCCAGATCGAGCGGCTGACGCCCTTGTTCATCCTCGTCGACCAAGGCCGTGAGATCGGACGCATTCGTGGCTATCCGGGCCCAGAAGGCTTCTGGACCCAGCTTTCGATGTTGATGGATCGCTTGCCAAAAGATGGAACAGCCCAAGAGCAAGCGTCGCTCACGACGCCATTGCGCGCTGACCACTGATCGGCTGTAGTCGTTGCCGCGAAAGGGGGCTGGCGTGGATTTGCAAGTCATGGATCGCAAGCGCCCGCACGATCCCGAGCGAATGGCCGGGAATGCGGGGCGCGCGAGCGATTTTCTGAAAGCCTTGGCGCACGAAAGCCGGCTGATGATCCTCTGCTTCCTGTCGGAAGGCGAGAAATCTGTCGGCGAGCTCGAAGAACTGCTCTCGCTTAGGCAGCCGACTGTCTCGCAACAGCTCGCGCGATTGCGCACGGACGGCCTCGTCGAGCCGCGCCGCGAAGGCAAGGCCATCTACTACCGGCTCGCGAGCGAAGAAGCACGCATCATTGTGGGCGCCGTGTACGACGTCTTCTGCCGCAACCAGCGCAAGCGCTGAGCCGGATCAGCGACTCTTCTTCCAGGCTTCGTAGCGGGCCTTGTTCTCCTCGTTGGGCGGGTAAAGGCCGGGGAGCTTGGCGCCCTTCTCCACTTCCTGCACGAGCCACGCGCCTGCGGCGGCTGCGCGATCTTCCCGGACGACATCATCGTCGCAGACGACGACGGCGCGGTGGTGATACCGGCCGCGCTGGCGGATTTCGTCGCGCAGGAAGGCGCCGAGCACGAGTTGCTCGAAACGCGATCGGCTCGTTCCAGCCGACAAAGGTAAGCTGATTGACCGAGGCCGGCGCGGCAACGCCCGCGCACCACACCGGCAGTCCCGTCGCCAAGACGCCGTGCTTGTCGCGCATGACGCCGTCGGTGATCAGCGCCGTCACGCCGCGCTTGACCATGCGCATGCACAGGATGTCGCCGAAGATACCGGCGCTGTCGACGCCCATCGCATCGGCGACGACCACGCAGTTCTCCGGCATCGCTTCGATCGCGCCGCGCGTCGAGATCGGCTTCGACCAGCTCTCCGGCGTCGCGAGGTCCTCCCGCACGGGCACGAATCGCAGCGTGAACGCTTTTCCGACCACCCGCTTGCCCGAAAAGCCGAACGGCATAGCGCCAGCCATCCAGCAGCGGCGGATGCCCTTTTTCAACAGCATCGTCGTGATCGTGCCGGTGGTGATGTGCTGCAGCGCTTCGATCGTCGAGGTCATGACGGGTTCCAATCAGGCGGGAGTGAGGCCGAGCCGCTCGTCGCGGCGGCGCAGGTAAGCGATCAGGGGCAGCGCGAGCAAGACCATCCAGAGCTTGCCCACGATCTGCCCGGCCAGGAAGTCGAGCGAGCCGAAGGCGAGATAAAGGAAGACGATCGAGTCGACGATCAATCCGGCGAGGCTCGACGCCGCCACGGCGGCAACCAGCCGGCGCTGCGCAAGCGGCGTGTAGATCGCGAAATCGGCGAACTCCGACAGCAGGAACGCAGCGGCCGACGCGCCGACCAGCGCTGCCGACGCGAGTGCGGCGGAGATCGCCGCGCCAACCAAAATGGCGGCGATCCCGTAGCGCAGACCGAGCCGGCGCTGCACGAGATCGCGCAGCACCAACGCCAGGCCGACCATCAGCACGCCGGAGGGCGCCATCAGCCCCGGTGCGACCGGCAGGACGCACGGCCCGTCCTGCAGGCAGAGCGTGCCGAGATGGCCGATCATCCAGTTCGCGGCCGGGATCGTTAGGCAGAACAGAATCAGAAATATCCAGCCTTCGACCTGTCTCTGCCGGTCAGCGTTCATCGTTGTTCTTGCTTGCCATGAATTTTTCAAATCCCTGCGCCCGCAACCGGCATGCGGGGCATTCGCCGCAGCCGTAGCCCCAGGGGTGCCGGTGGGTCCGGTCGCCGAGATAGCAGCTATGGCTGTGCTCAATGATGAGATCAAGCAGCGCCTGCCCACCGATCTCCTCGGCCAACGCAAAGGTACCCGCCTTGTCGATCCACATCAGCGGCGTCTCCAGGATCATCGGCCGGTCGAGGCCGAGCGAGAGCGCACCCTGCATTGCCTTGATGGTGTCGTCGCGGCAATCCGGATAGCCCGAATAATCGGTTTCGCACATGCCGCCGACGATGTGCCGCGCGCCGCGCCGCCACGCGAGGGCTCCGGCGAAGCAGAAGAAAATGAGATTGCGGCCCGGCACAAACGTATTCGGAAGGCCGCTGTCCGACATCGAAATTTCGACGTCGCGCGTGAGAGCCGTGTCGGAGATCGCGGATAGCGCGTCGAGGCTGATGATGTGGTCCTCGCCGAGCCGCTGCTGCCATTCCGGCTTCAGCGCGGACAGACGCTCGCGCAGCAGCGGCCGCACGTCGAGTTCGATCGCATGCCGTTGGCCGTAGTCGAAGCCCACCGTCTCGACGCGGGCAAAGCGTTCGAGCGCCGAGGCGAGACACACGGTCGAGTCCTGGCCGCCGGAGAAAAGGACCAAGGCTGTATCGGATGAAGGCTGCATCAAGCCCTCTTCAATCCCAGTTCGGCGACCAGGTCCAGTCGACGATCCGGCCGCCGCGGCGCGCGAGCCCGCGGATATCCGCCATTTCGTTCTCACTGAGCGCGAAATCGAAAATGGAGATGTTCTCCCCCAGACGTTCGATGCGGCTGGTGCGCGGAATCACCGCAATCCCCTGCTGCACGAGAAAGCGCAGGCTCACCTGCGCGGCGGTCTTTTTATGCGTCCTACTAATACGCTCCAGCACGTCGTCGCCCTTCGCGCCGCCACGCGCGATCGGGCTGTACGCGACCACTGCCATGCCGTGCCGTCTACAGGCCTCGATCACCTTGTGCTGTTCGAGATAGGGATGGCATTCGATCTGATTGCAAACCAGCGGCTCGGACGACATGCGGTTTGCTTCATCGAGCAACGCAACCGTGAAATTCGAGACGCCAAGCGCGCGCGCATAGCCCTCGCGCTTCATTTTCGCCATGGCGCCGAGCGTTTCGGACAAAGGCACGCGCGGATTAGGCCAATGAATAAGCAAGAGATCGATATGATCTAGCCGCAGCCTGGCGAGGCTCTCTTTTACCGAGCGCTCGAGGTCATGCGGCGCGAGCAGCGTCGGCTGCACCTTGGTCGTGACGATCACCTCGGGGCGTTTGCCGGACGCGCGGACGCCCTCCCCCACCTCGCGCTCGTTGTCGTACATCTGCGCGGTATCGATGTGGCGATACCCGAGCTGGATCGCTTGCTGTACAAGCCGCGCGCATTCCCGCCCGCGCAGCATCCATGTGCCGAGGCCGACGAGCGGGATCGTGAAGCCCTTCGCCTCGACATTCGAAGCCTGCGTCATTTGCCTTCCGCATCATTGAGGAAGCCCAGCAGGAACAAGGCCCGCCGGGCGGTCTCCCGGTTAATGCACGAGGCGCTCATCGGGCTCGCCATCGTGCCTTGGAAGTAGTCCCAGTAGAACGTGCAGCTCTTGTCGCGCGCGTCGATCCAGGCACGCTGCATGTCGCGCAGCTTTTCCTGCTGCTGCTCATCGAGCTTCTCGCGCAGACGCCGATAGGTCTCGTTCAGAATATCATCCCAGACCAGACGTTCGCGATCGACGCAGGCATTCATGTCGGCGGTCGAGCGCGTCTTGTCGTCGTCGAGGCACGGATTGGAGACGATACCGATGCAGCGCTCGGCGCCCGCCTGCAGGTCCTTGGCGGACTTCACACAGCCCTGGATCTTCGCCGATGCGCGCGCGTCCGGCTTGTCCTCGGCCAATACAGCGGGGGCGGCCAGGACGAGCAGCGCAACGGCGAGCGTGATCCTCAAGGCGTGTCCCACTGCGGCGCGTGCGGCGGATTGACCACGCGCATGTTGTTCGCATTCAGGGCCTTCAATTCCGCGATCTCGGCCGCGCTCAGCTCAAAATCGTAGACGTCCAGATTGGCTTTCATGTGCCCCGGATTGGACGTACGCGGAATGGCGGCAACGCCGCGCTGCACGAGATAGCGCAGTGACACCTGCGCCGCGGTCTTGTGATGCGCCTTGCCGATCCGTTCCAGCACGTCGGCGCCCGGCACTTTGCCGCGCGCGATCGGGCAGTAGGCGACGAGCGCCATGCCGTGCTTCTTGCAGGCGGCGACCACTTTGTCCTGATTGATGAAGGGATGCATCTCGACTTGATTACAGACCAAGGGTTCGGACGTCACCGCCCAGGCCTCATCGAGCATCGTCGTTGTAAAATTGGCTACACCGACGTGTTTGGCAAAGCCGTCTTTTTTGGCTTTGCATAAGGCGCCGATGGATGTCTTGAACGGAACATCCTTGTTGTTCCAATGAACCAGCAGAAGGTCGACCTGCGGAAGCTGCAGGTTTTTGACGCTTTCCTCGAGCGACTGGCGGAATTTGTCGGGTTCGAGATGCGTTTCGCGCACCTTGGTGCAAAGAAACACGTCGTCGCGCTTCATGCCCGATTGCCGCAAGCCCTCGCCGACTTCCTTTTCGTTTCCGTAGAACCAAGCTGTATCGAGATGGCGATAGCCGACCTGCAAGGCCGACTTCACCGCCTGCACGCAGACGTCCCCCTTCAGCGTCATGGTGCCGAGGCCGATTTGTGGAATGCGCGCGCCATGCGCTTCGACGAATTGCATGAGGGAGTCTCCCGGGCGTTTCTGGTTGTTGCGGGCGCGCAGAATGCCTGCGCCGCCACGCCCTGCCAACCCCGGGTGCTGGCTCTAGCGGCGGGCCCCGAGCGCGCTGAAAGCCGCTTCCGGTGCGCGGTCGATCAACTTCAGAAGCGCACGGGCGGGACCGCGTGGGCTACGTTTGCCCTGCTCCCAATTGCGTACGGTCTCGAGTGGGACCTCGATCTTTTCGGCGAAAGCGGCCTGCGTCAGCCCGAAGCGCGCCCGTACCTGCCGCACGAAGGCGGCCGGATCGGCGGTCTCCATTGCCCGCTCACCGCCGTCTGGAAGGATCTCGACGATGCGTCCGTCCGCTTTCAATCGCACGCGCAGCATGAGTCCGGACTCTCCGCTCAGGTCGGTCATAGACCTACATGCGTCGTGGTTAGCCGGCAGTTAATGCGGCTCACGCCGTCTTCTCGAAAATCTCCCGCCCGATCAGCATGCGGCGGATTTCGCTGGTGCCAGCACCGATCTCATAGAGCTTGGCGTCGCGCAGCAGGCGTCCGGTCGGGAAATCGTTGATGTAACCGTTTCCGCCGAGGCACTGGATAGCTTCCAGCGCCATCCAGGTCGCCCGCTCGGCGGCATAGAGGATTGCGCCGGCTGCATCCTCCCGTGTGGTGCGGCCGTCGTCGCAGGCGCGCGCCACCGCGTAGACGTAGGCTTTCGCCGCGTTCATGCTCACATACATGTCGGCGATCTTCGCCTGCATCATCTGGAAGCGCCCGATCGACTGACCGAACTGCTTGCGGTCGTGCAGATAGGGCACGACGACATCCATGCAGCCCTGCATGATCCCGAGCGGGCCCGCCGCAAGCACAACACGCTCGTAATCGAGGCCGGACATCAGCACGTTGACTCCGTTGCCGATGGCGCCGAGCACATTCTCCTGCGGCACCTCGCAATCGGTGAAGACGAGTTCGCTCGTGTCCGACCCGCGCATGCCGAGCTTGTCGAGCTTCTGGGCCGGAGCAAAGCCTTTCATGCCTTTCTCGACAATGAAGGTGGTGATGCCGCGCGAGCCGGCGGTCGGATCGGTCTTGGCGTAGACGACTAAAGTATCCGCGACCGGTCCGTTGGTGATCCACATTTTCGAGCCATTGAGCACGTAGCGATCGCCGCGCTTGTCCGCGCGCGTACGCATCGAAACCACGTCCGAACCCGCGTTGGGTTCGGACATGGCGAGCGCGCCCACGTTCTCGCCGGAAATTAATTTAGGCAGATATTTGCGCTTCTGCGCCTCGGTGCCGTTGCGCCTGATCTGGTTCACGCACAGATTCGAATGCGCGCCATAGGAAAGGCCGACCGCAGCGGACGCACGCGACATCTCCTCCATCGCGACGCAATGCGCGAGATAGCCAAGCCCCGTCCCGCCGTATTCCTCTTCGACCGTAATGCCGTGCAGCCCGAGCGCGCCCATCTCGGGCCAGAGATCGCGCGGAAATTTGTTTTCGCGGTCGATCTCGTCGGCGCGCGGCGCAATCCGGTCCTGCGCGAAATTGGCGACGGTGTTGCGCAGCATGTCGGTCTCGGCACCGAGGCCGAAATCGAAACCGGTCCAGGCATTCGGAATCATCGAAAACTCCACCGCTGCGTCGGGCCGGACCCCGCGCTTTCGGAAAGTGTAACGGCCGCGGGTCAGGCTGTCAGCGCAGCAGAGGTTCCCTGTGCCGCTCGCTTGAGGTGCCGGTCGAAATCGCGCGCCGGCATCGGCTTGCCGAACAGATAGCCCTGCAGTTCGTCGCAGCCGGCCAACCGCAGCAGCATACGCTGCTGCTCGGTCTCGACTCCCTCCGCCGTGACCGAAAGACCCAGCGCGTAGCCTAGCCCCGCGATCGCCTGCACGATCACGCTGCCGTTCTCGGCATTCCCGATCGCGTCGACGAAGCTCTTGTCGATCTTGAGCTTATCGAGCGGGAAACGCTGCAGGTAACCGAGGTTGGAATAACCCGCGCCAAAATCATCAAGCGCCAGACGCACGCCGGTCCGACGGAGATCGGCGATCCGGCGGACCATTTCATCCGGATTGTCTATCAGCACGCCTTCCGTGATCTCGAGCACCAGGCCTTCCGGCGGCACACCGGCTTCGCCGAGGGCTTCGCGCACCATATCGACGACGCCGGGATGGCGCACCTGCATCGGCGAGAGGTTGACGCTCACATAGATATCCGGCCAGCGCTTCGCCTCCTGCAGCGCGCGACGGAGCACGTAAGAGCCAAGCTGATCCATCAAGCCCATCTGCTCCGCCACCGGGATGAAGGTCGCGGGTGGAATCCAACCGCGCACGGCGTGCGGCCATCGCAGCAACGCTTCGCAACCGAGGACGTCGCCGCTGCCGGCGGAGACGATGGGCTGGAAGTGCAATTCCAGTTCCTGCGCGGCGAGCGCGCGCGGCAGTTCGCGCTGGATCAATTTGCGCTCGCTGGAGGCTTCATCGATGGAAGGATCGAACATCGCGAGCGTACCGGGGCCCCTCTTCGCGGCGGAGCGCAATGCAAGTTCTGCGCGGCGGCTGAGCTCGTTGGGTGTTGTTGCATGCTGCGGGCTCTGTGCGAAGCCGGCCTGCGCGGTCAGCCGCACGACCTTGTCGACCCAATAGGG
>Ga0207839_1000142_pt1 | contig 15291 bp, 16 predicted proteins | sample LuqExpMetageno64_FD_187821 | JGI IMG/M metagenome (GOLD analysis project Ga0207839, IMG submission 187821) | Tropical forest soil microbial communities from Luquillo Experimental Forest, Puerto Rico - Sample 64 (SPAdes) | ecosystem: Environmental > Terrestrial > Soil > Tropical forest ...
GCGGGCCTACGCCGCATATTACGCTGCGGTGCTGCATGCATTGCGCGCCGAACCGAAAGAAGCGCGATCACAGGCGGAGCACTGCATCGCTCTCGCAGACGAGCACGGCTTCGGCCAGTGGCGTGAGCTCGCCCGCACGGTGAAGGGAGCTATGGATGCCTTCATCGAAGGCCCCCTCGCGCTCGACCTGACGCGGACTGCCCTCGAGCAGTATCGAAAGGCCGGCTATCAGCTCGGTATGACAACGGTGCACGTGCTGCTCGGCCACGCGCTGCTTCAGCATCGTGAATTTCAGCACGCCGAGGAGGCCGCTCAGGCGGGTTTGGCGATCGCAGAGAAAAATGAGGAGCGTCTGTTCGAGGCCGAACTCTATCGCCTCCTAGCGCTCGCGCGGTCCGGACTCGACGGGACAGATCCGGCGGAGCCGATCGATCTCCTGTGCCGGGCCTTCCAAGTCGCTCAAAAGCAGGGCGCGCGGACTTTGCTGCTGCGAGTCGCATGCGATTTGGCAGAGCAGCACTTGCGTAACGGGCACCCCAACGAGGCAAAGGCTGCTTTCGGATCCGCCTTCCAGGAACTATCCGAAGGTGGCGATACCTCCGATATAAGGCGCGCCCAAGCGATCCAACGGTGCCTAAACTGCGCGTGAAAGCGGCGATTTGGCAGGCCTATAGCTTTTTGATCGCATCGTCCGCGGCCCGGTAGCCCAACTTGCAGCCGTTATCAAGATTGCCGCGCGTCCACTCGAAGGTGATGTCGTGCGGCACTTGAATTTCCACTATCTGCCCTTTCCACCAGCCGTCTTCCTTGACGTGATAGCGGAACAGCTTGACGTCGTCCTCGCCGACGGTCGCCGCGAACAGCATGCAGAGATTTCCCAAGGCTTCGGCAATATTCAGAGGCGGCCGAACCTGTCCGCTGCTCACGATGCGGCTGATCCAGACTTCATCCAGATCAGGATGGTCCTCAAGCAGACGCTTAAAGTTTACAGTGTCGACCAGCGCCCCCTCGCAATAGATGTCGTCTTCGATCGTGACCGTTTCCTCGACAAAAGGAAGCGCCGAACATGCACACAGGCTCGCGGGCGTGATGCACTTGTAGTCTTTCGGTTTAAAGCCCGGTTTGTTGCAGAAAAGCTGCAGCTCCTTTTTGCTGATATTCCAAGCATTGTGAAATATGAATGGCTTATCCTTCTCGTAGAGGCGGTGAAATTTGATTGCCTTCATGAAGCTGCTCTCCGGATAGAGAATTCGCGAGAGCCCGGAAATATTGCTGAGATACATCATCGATGTCATAAACCGCGACATCGGATTGACCGCGAGCACGTCATTTAACCACCAGCGATTGATGTCGCCTTCATTCCACTTCGATTTGTCCGTCATCATGTCCATGGTGCTGGAGACGGACCGAAGTATTTCGTTTGGCATAACGACGTTTTTGTAATTTGTCGGATCGAGCAAGAACTGGAAGAGCGCCCCCAGATTCGCCCGGTTGTCCGGACCGAATACGGTATTGACCGGAAAGCGCGAATAGGAGTCGTCGTCGCGGAATACGCCGTCGCGGAAGAACCGATAGGTCTGCTGGACTTCCTTGCCCGGATCGCACTGGTTATAGACGAGACCGACCCACGCGCCGATGCAGGACAAAGCCCAGACGTCAAATGTGATATTTTGCTCTGCGAGTCGCCTCAGAACACCAATGTGTAGTCCGGCCGCAGGACCGCCGCCTGCGAGGGTGATAGCGCGCTTCATCCTTCCCTCCGAAAAACAGATTCATCTCACCGCAATCTTCCACACTTGCTCGGATTATGCCGCTCCGAGAAACCGTCTCGCGGCGGCGCTCAGCAAGTCTAGCCGAACTTCATAAAATCTGCCATTCTGGAACGGTGGCGGCTGAGCTTGCTCTGGCGACCGCGCACGAGGGTGGTCATGCGCCGGTGGCCGAATACCTGGCGGCACAACTGCCGAAGACCCGCGCTCTCGTCGAAAGATTGGGCAAGAATTGACGACCTTGGGGCAAAGCTGCCCCAGCACACGATGCTCATTGCTATGCTCCTTGAAGAATTAGTGCGCGACTGCGGATGTGAGGTCGCAGGGCTTGCGGCCAACGTTGAGAGCGCCCGACGGGCCCGTCGCCAACATGACTACGACGCCGTCCTACTGGACATAGGCTTGCAAAGGGCAGATGGGCGTGCTCGCGGCGAAGCAGATGGGCGCAGCGCGTATCATCAGGCATTATCTCGGAGCGTGGCGAGCAAGGCGCGGCGCGGATCAAGGAATTGACCAACGGCGTCGGCGCCGATGTTGTGCTCGAATGCGTGGGCACGCGGCAGTCGATGCAACAGGCGATCCAGTCGGCGCGGCCGGGCGCGATGACCGGCTATGTCGGCGTGCCTCACGGGCGTGCGGTTCGACGGTCAGGTCTTGTTCTTCTCGCAGACCGGGATGCTCAGGGGACCAGCGCCGGTGCGCCCCCGATCGGACCATTGGTCCGGATCGCGTCAGGACCGGGGCCTCGGCCGAAATCTGGCCCGGACGACAAAATGTCGTCGCGAGCGACATAATGTCGTCGGGGCGACAAAATGTCGTGGCCGCGACAGAATGTCGCTTTTGCCGCCAGCCGAGTGCATTAACTTTTGACCATCGGAAGCGGCTTGTAGGAAGCGGCCCGCCAAAGACCCGTTCCGACCGGACATAATTAGAATCGGTATACCAGCCAAATGGTTAGGAGCCAGCCCGCGACATTCGCGCAAAACACGTGCTTCGGTAAAAAGCAATTGCCAAGGCGGCTTGACCATCCGGCTCCGCAGGTGACGTCAACGCTCTTGGAGACTCACGGCGTCAGCTTGAATAGCGTCGTCGTTTCCATGTCGTCGCCGTACCAGGCGCGGATGGCGGCCTCGCGCTTGTCGATGTATTTCGGCTTGCCGTCTTCCAGCACCATCGGCACGTCATGGCCCGGCACCAGGATATTGCCCGGCCTTTTGCGCCACATCGCCCAGATCGCTTCGACCGACGACCGGCTCACCGCCGGGTCGTAGCTCATGTCGGTGGTGCCCGACACCATCTCGGCACGGTTCTTGGCTGCGTCGCCGGCGAAGATGACGTCGCGCTCCGCCCCTTGCAGCACAAACACCAGGCAGCCGGGCGTGTGCCCGGGTGCGAGGTGTGCCGTGATGCCGGGTAAGACTTCCTCACCCTCGGCCGCGGTCTTGAGCCTCGGCCAGGTCTTGAGCTCGCGCATGTAGAGCTCGGGCACCGGTGTCTCGCCCCACGGCTGCTTCAGCGACCATTCCAACTCGTGCGCGCCGATCACGATGCGGGCGTTCGGGAACATCGTCCAGTTGACCGAATGGTCGTGGTGCGAATGTGTGAGCAAGAGATCGGTGATGTCGGCGGGCTTCAGTCCGCGCTCGGCGAATCGCTTGATCAGCATGGTGCGCATGCCGAAGCCCCCGGTGTCGACCAGCACGACGCGGCCGTGCGCGCGCATGAGCACCACCGAGCTCCAGCCGAGCCCGCCGTGGCACACCGATTTGCCGGGGAAACCCTGGACGACGATGTCGAGATCGTATTCGCCGATAGTCACGCTCATTCCGATGCGAGAGGTTGCGTCGAAACTGGCAGCGGCGGCAGGCCGGCGCGCGCGGCCTCGTGTTGTAGCTCCGCCAGTTCCTTGGCGTTGAAGGGAACGCCGATGCGGCGATATTTCGCCTCGAACTGCCGTTCGCGTTCGCCGGGCATCAGGATCTCGTCGAAACCCTCCGCCCGCGCGCAGCCATGCACGCGCTGCACCAATTTGTCCATGCGCCGCAGGTATTCGTCCCGCGACACGAAGAGATCCGGCTTCATCACCAGCATGAAATGCCCGACGTCTTGCGGCCGGTCGTAGTCGAGGAACTGGTTGCCGACTTCGCCAGCGCATGCTGCGCCTGTGATGACGCCGCACAGGATGTCCATCAGCATCGACAGGCCGGAGCCTTTGGGACCGCCGATCGGCTGCATCACGCCGCCGTTGAGCGCGGCGTTGGGGTCGGTGGTCGGGCGGCCCTGTGAGTCGAGCGCAAAGCCGAGCGGGATCGATTCGCCGCGCCGCGCCGCGCGCCGCACCTTGCCACGTGCTGCCGCCGCCGGCGACATGTCGAGGTCGAACGGCGTTTCCTTGCCGGTGGGCGCGCCTGCCGCGATTGGACTGGTGCCGATGATCGGCTCGCGCCCGCCCCACGGCGGCATGCCGGGCGAGGCATTGGTGAAGACGAGCCCGATCAGGCCGGCGTCCATGGCTTGCAGCGTATAGTTGGCGGCCATGCCGAAGTGTGTGCTGCGGCGCGCTGTGACGATGCCGATGCCAAATTCGCGCGCCATGTCGATGGCGGCGGCCATCGCCTTGGTTGCCACCACGAAGCCGAAACCATCGTGGCCGTCGAGCGCACCGATCATCGGCGTCACCTTCTCGACCTTCAGCACCGGCTTCGGGTTGATCAGACCGCGCCGCAGGCGGTCAAGATAATGCGGCAGGTACTGCAGTCCGTGGGTGTCGACGCCGCGCAGGTCGGCGCGCACCAGGCAGCCGGCAACGATCTTGGCGTCTTCGTCCGGCAGGCCGTGAGCGGTCAGAAGGCGGCGGCCGAAGATCTCGGCGGCCTCCACCGTTGCGTAATAGGGGCCCTTGGCCGTAGCGGTTGGGGCCGCGTCTTGTGTCATCGTCATGCTCATCTGCCGTTCAGGTCATAGGCTTCCGGGAAGAACAGGTCCTTCCAAGAGCCCGGTTTCTTCTTGATGCGCCCGACGCTGTGCATGAATTCGACGAATTTCATCACATTGACCGGCGTGGTGGTGTAGTCGACGTCCGGGTCGGCCACCATCTTCTCGAGCGCGTCGATCGAGTTCTTGTCCTTGGTCGCATTGCGGTACATTTCCGCGGCCTCACGCGGATGCGCCTTGATGAGGGCATTGGCCTCTTTGAAGGCCGCGATCACTACCGCGCACATCTTGGGGTTCGCGTCGCGAAACTTCTTGGTCGTCACCAGCACGCCGTTGGTGTGCCTGCCGCCGACGACGTCATACGACTTGAGCACCAGATGGATACCCGGCTGCGCCAGCTCGTAGTAGTAGAACGGCGAACTTGCGAAGTGCGAGTTGATCTCGGAGTTGCCCGACATCACCGCCGCAGCGGCGTCGGCGTGCGAGCGGGTGATGGTGATCGCGTCGAGCTTGTCGTAGTGAGCCGGGCCCCAGACCTTGGCCGCTTCCATCTCGAGCGCGAGCGCGTGTCCGGTGAGCTTCACCGCCGGCAGCGCGATCTTGTCCTTGTCGGTGAAGTCCGCAATGGTCTTCACAGCCGGATTGCGCGTCACCAGCACGTAAGGCATCGACTGCATGGCGATCAGCGCGCGCGCCTCCTGAGGCGTGCCGACCGTCTTGTCCCAGATCGTGGCGAGCGTAGGCACGCCCGGACCGATGAAGTCGGCCTGGCCGGAGAGCAGCGCGTCGAGATCGGCGGCGGGGCCGGCGCGCTGGGTCCAGGTGGTCTTGACCTCGCCGAGGCCGGCGGCCTTGGCGTTCTTCTCGATCAGCTGCTGCGCCTCGATGACGATCATCGGCAGGTACGGCAGCCCGAACTGCTTGGACATGCGCACCAGGTTGACTTCTGCCTGTGCGCCGGCGGTGAAGGCCACCGAGCACAGAGCGGCGGCTGCGAGCTTTCTCCACATGGCTTCCTCCCGTTTTTTCTAATTTGTTAGAACTGATAGAGCCTCGCCGGATTGTCGACGAGGATCTTCTGCAGCGTCGTTCGGTCCTGCGCCCATTGTGCGACACGGCTGAGCGCAGCGCCGTCGTCCTCGGGCCGGAACGGCTCGATGACGGCGGGATCGCGCCTGGCGGCGCCGGGATGCGGCCAATCCGTGCCCCAGACGATGCGGTCCGGATTGGCGGCGATCATCGCGCGCGCGATCGGGACGACGTCTGGATAGTGCGGCTGTTGGGAGATGCGGTAGGCCGCGGAGATCTTCATATAGACCTTGCCGCTGCGCAGCAGCGCGAGGAGCGTCCCGAAGTTCGGCTGCGCGGTGCCGAGCGCCGCCTGCGCGCGGCCGAAATGATCGACCACCAGCGTGGTCGGCAGCGTCAGGATGGTGTCGTGCAGGGCCGCGAGCATGGCCAGGTTGGTGTAGGTCTGCACGTGCCAGCCGAGCGGTGCCACACGCTCGGCTGCGAAGAGCAACTGTCGCCGCGCCGCGACGGGGTCGTGCTGTCCGTAGGTCTCGAGATTGACGCGCACGCCGCGCACGCCAGCCGCGTGCATGTCGGCCAGCGCGGCGTCGGTGATCGTGCGGTCAATGACGGCGACGCCGCGCGCGTGACCGCCGAGCCTGCGCACCGCATCGACCGTGCAGGAATTGTCAATCCCGTAGACGCTCGGATGCACGATCACCACGCGGTCGACCAGCAGCGCGCGGTGCAGCGCCTGCAGGTCTTCGATCGACGCCGGGCCGGGCGTGTAGAGGCGGTCGAGCGCAAGCGGAAACCGCCCGTGCGGTCCGAACACGTGCGTGTGGCAGTCGCAGGCGTTGCGCGGCACCTCGAAGGCGGGCGGCGTGTGCGCGACGCCAAGGACTGAAGAAGCTGAGGTCATGCGGGGATATCGTGCACCTGTTTGGCTTTCTCAGCCGCGGCCGCGAGCAGAAACTGGACGTCGGTCCCAGTGGAGACCATGCGCGCGCCCATGGCGATGAACTCGGCTGCGAGCTTCGGGCGGGTGGAGAGGCCGCCGACGCCGACGTGCTTTCCGTGCTTGCGGCAAGCCGCGATGGTGCGGGCATAAGCCTCGCGCACTTGCGGATGCTCGTATTGGCCCGCGAGCCCCATGCTGGCGAGCATGTCGTTGACGCCGATCAGCACCATGTCGACGCCCTCGACCGCGGCGATCTCGTCGGCCCGCGCGAGTGCCTCGGCGGATTCGAACTGCACGATGACCATGGTGGCATCGTTGACCGCGGCATTGGCCTCCGCCGTCGGGAACGAGTGGTATTGGAGATGCGGCAGCGCGCCACCGGCACCGCGCTCGCCGAGCGGTGCATATTTGACAGCGCGTACCACGGCGCGCGCTTCCTCCGCGGAGCGGATGCCCGGCGCGACGATGCCGAGCGCGCCACCGTCGAGCGCGCGCTGGATATAGTCAGGAGTATTGGCGGGAACGCGCACCATTGGCGTGATGCCGACGCTGAGCGCCGCCAGGCAGATTTGGCCGGTGGCGTCGAGCGTCATGGGCGAATGCTCGAGATCGATATAGATCATGTCGAACCCGGCGGTCTTGGCGAGCTGCGCTATCTCGACAGTGCGCACGAGGCGGATCGTCATCGAGGCGACAACCTCGTTGCGCGAGAGCTTTTCCTTGACGACGTTGCGGATGATTTCGTTGGCCCGCACGGGCGGTTCTCCCTGAACTTTACTGCGGTGGGTCGGGAAGCTCGATCGCCAGCATCACGTTGCTGAGGCTCTTGCCGTGGATGTCCTGCGCGAGTGAAATGGTAACTCCGCCGCCGAGCGCGTTCTCGATGACGAAATTGAAGGCCTTGAGATTGCGCAAAGGGTAGCGGCGAACCGGGCCCTTCGCGATATGCTTGAAGGCTTCCGCCACCCGCTCCGGCGTAAGTTCGCGCGCGATGAAGTCCCAGTGCCTGGCGTCGTAGCAGATGACTGAGATGTTCGAGGTGTTGCCCTTGTCGCCGGCGCGCGCATGGGCGAGATCGTAGACGCGCACGCTCATAGCGACCCCTCGACGAGGATTTGCGGGTTGACGAGATTGCGCGGCAGCAGCACGGATTTCACCGCCAGCACGTCGCGCACGCGCGGCTCGCAAGCGCCGCCGGCGCCGCCCGGGCCGTGCATGTGCATGGCGCGCGTTTCAAAGCCGATGGCATGGGCCGCCTTGCGGTCGTGGGTGCGGCCGGCGAGCCGCAGCCGCACCTCGTAAGGCTCGGGGCGCTTGTCCGGCTCGCCGTGCAGGCTCGACATGCCGATGAGATCGACGCGGAAATCGTCGTAGACAAAGCCCTGCCGCCGCAGCCGCTCCCTGACGACCTCGGCCGCCCATTTGGCGCGAGCGACGGCGTCGATGCCACCGTAGGAGACCTCGCCCTCGCCGATGTAGCCGTCGGCATAACCGACATTGGCCTTGTAGGTGTCGGTGCGGGGGCGGGCACGCGCGCCCTCGACCCGCACGCGGTCCGAAGCCTCTTGCTTCAGGCTGATGCCGGTGATGTCGAGCACGCAATCGGGCGTGATGTAGGCGGTCGGATCGTGGATCTCGTAAATGAGTTGCTCGGTGCAGGTCATGACGTCGAGGCGGCCGCCGGTGTCGGGCGTCTTGCCGATGACGATCGCGCCGTCGGCGCTCGCGTCGGCGAAGGGATAGCCGTTGTGCGCGAGATCGGGGACGTCCTTCTTGCCGGGCCAGCCGAAGCAGCCGCCGGTGACGGAGGCGGTGCATTCGAGCAGATGGCCGGCGGCCGTGCCCTGCGCGATCCTCGGCATGTCGTCATAGGACCAGCCGAACTTGTGCATGATCGGCGCCAGGAACAGCGAGGGGTCGGCGACGCGCCCGGTCAGCACCATCGGCGCCCCGGTGTCGAGCGCCTCGCACACGACATCGGCACCGAGATAGGCGTTTGCCGAGATCATCTTCGGCAGGATGGATTCGAGCGGTTCGCCGTTTTCGATCAGCCGCAGTTCGGGGTGATGCCGCACCACGCTCGAGACGTCGTCGCCGACCACGACCGCGACCGGCACGTCGCCGAGCCCGAGCTCGGCGGCTTCCTGTCGCGCGGCGCGCGCGCCGCCGACCGGATTGGCCGCGCCCATATTGGTGACGATGCGGATGCCGTTGCGAATACAGGTGGGAAGCACCATGCGCAACCTCACAGGCAGCGACGGCGAATAGCCGAGCTCCGGATTCTTGCTGCGCGTCAGGTTCTCGCGCGACACCGTGCGCTCGGCCAGGCACTCGAAAACCAGGTAGTCGATGTCGCCCCGTTCGGCCAGTTCGAGGGCCGGCAGCATCCGATCGTCCGACGTGCCGGCGCCGGCGCCGATACGCACCACGCCTTCCGGTTTCATCCCGCGCTTCCTCGATTTCCGCTTATGGTTGTTTATCAACATGGCGGTTGGCGGCGGCGGCCGTCCAATCAGGAGCTTGGCATCGTCCATAAGCCCTGTTTATGTCTGTCGGCAGCAAGCGGATTGTCTCGTCGCATGAACCTCCGCCACATGGAAATCTTCCACGCCATCATGCGCACCGGTTCGGTGACCGGCGCCGCCCGCGTTCTCAATGTCTCGCAGCCAGCTGTCAGCGCGGCGCTCAAGCACTGCGAAAGCCAGCTCAAGATGAAGCTGTTCACGCGCGTCTCCGGTCGGCTGCAGCCAACGGCGGAGGCGCTCGCCATTTTTCCGGAAGTGGCCGCCATTTTCGGCCGCGTCGGGGCGATCAATCTATTGACGCAAGACCTCGTGGGCGGGCGGCTTGGCACGCTGTCGATCGCCGCGTCGTTCCCGATCGCGAACGGCTTTCTCGCCAAGGCCGTCGCCACGTTCCTCGCCGACCGGCCGAAGGTGCGGGTCGCGCTGCAGTCGGTAACATCGCCACAGGTGCTCGAACGCGTGGTGCACCGCGAAGTCGAACTCGGCATCGCCTACGAGCCGGTGGTCAGCACGGAAGTGGAAACCAAAGTGCTGATGCGTGCCGGCATCGCCTGCGTGATGCGATCCGATCATCCGCTGGCGCGGCGCAAGGAAGTGGCGGTGCGCGACCTCGAGCCGCATTCGATCGTCACCTATCTGCCGCAGGCGCTGTTCCGCCAATACGTCGATAGCGCGCTCAGCGCCGTCGGCATCGTTCCCAAGATCACGGCGCAGGTCAGCGTCTCGCTCACCGGCATCATGCTGGCGCGCCACGGCGCTGGGGTCGCGCTGGTGGAGCCGTTCCTGGTCGATTCGATGGGGTTGCCGGGCCTGGTGGCACGGCCGCTGAAGCCGCGCATCGAGGTGGAAACCCTTCTGATCCGCTACAAAGCGGCGCCGCACTCCAAGGTGATGACGCAGTTCATCAACCATCTCCAGCGCACGGTGGCGGCCGAACGGGCCAACAGATAGGCTTATGGAAGTGCGCTAAATTATTATTGGACAGTTGTGCGGGAGCGACGAAGGCTCACATCACAAAAGAACAAGAAACAAACCTGGAGGATGCAACCAATGACGAGGGGGACGAGGCTCGCTTTCAGGCCGGCCTCGGGAGGTGGCGCAACAAAGAATTTGTCGTCCGCGGCCGTCTCCGGGCGCGGCCGGGCGCGCGCCGACGCCGATCCCGCTCGTGCGCTGCTCGAGGTGCGCGGCGTGACCATCCAGTACAAGACACGCAACCATCTGATCACCGCCACTTACCGCGTCGGCTTCAACGTCCTGCAAGGCGACCGGTTCGTGATGCTGGGGCCGTCGGGCTGCGGCAAGTCGACCGTGCTCAAGGCCGTCGGCGGATATCTGGCGCCGACTGAAGGTGAGATCAGGCTGAAGGGCGAACTGATCACCAAGCCCGGCCCCGACCGGATCATGGTGTTTCAAGAGTTCGATCAACTACTGCCCTGGAAGACCGTGCTCGAGAACGTCGCCTTCCCGCTCAAGGCCACCGGAACGCTCCGCGGCAAAGCGGCCGACGAGCGGGCCATGCATTACATCGAGAAGGTCAAGCTCGCCAATTTTGCGCATAGCTATCCGCACATGCTCTCGGGCGGCATGAAGCAGCGCGTGGCGATCGCGCGTGGCATGGCGATGGAGCCGGACATCCTGTTGATGGACGAGCCCTTCGCCGCGCTCGACGCGCTTACGCGCACGCGCATGCAGGACGAACTGCTGGCGCTTTGGGACGAGACCCGGTTCACCGTGCTGTTCGTCACCCACTCTATTCCGGAGGCGATCAAGATCGGCAGCCGTATCCTGCTGCTGTCGCCGCACCCGGGCCAGGTGAAGGCCGAGATCAACAGCGTGCCGCGCGGCCAGGAAAACTCGGACGAGGCCGCCGCGCTCGCCCGCGAAATCCACCAAATGCTGTTCGCCGACCAGATCGAAGAGGCGCCCAATGTTTCAAACGGTTGAGCGGCCGAACATTTATTGCGAGACGCTGGGGCCCGATCAGTTCGGCATCATCGAGAAGCCGCTGACGCTTGCGGAGAAGATCTACAATCAGGCCTGGCTGCGCAAGATCGCGATCCTGCTGCTGCTCGCGGTGTTGTGGGAGGTCTACGGGCGCTGGCTCGACAATCCGCTGCTCGTGCCGACCTTCAGCGACACAATGCGAGCGCTCATCACCGACTTCGGAAACGGCACGATCCCGAGCCGCGCTTGGGGCTCGATCGAGGTGCTGATGTTGGGCTTCGCGCTCGGCGCTTTGCTCGCCGGGCTTCTGTCGGTGTTTGCGATCAGCACGCGCGTTGGCGCCGATTTCCTGGAGACGATGACCGCGATGTTCAACCCCTTGCCGGCCATTGCACTCCTGCCGCTGGCGCTGATCTGGTTCGGCCTCGGCTCCGGCAGTCTCATCTTCGTGCTGGTGCATTCCGTGATGTGGGCTGTGGCGCTCAACACGCTGGCGGGCTTCCGCAGCGTGTCCGCTACCGTGCGCATGGTAGGGCGCAACTACAATCTGAACGGACTGCGCTTCGTGGTCAGGATCCTGATCCCGGCCGCGTTCCCAAGCATTCTCTCCGGCCTGAAGATCGGCTGGGCTTTCGCCTGGCGCACGTTAATCGCGGCCGAGCTCGTGTTCGGCGTGTCATCGGGTCAGGGCGGGCTCGGTTGGTACATCTTCGAGAGCAAGAACCAGCTTAATATTCCGGAAGTCTTCGCGGGCCTACTTACGATCATCCTGATCGGCTTGGCCGTCGAGAACGTCGTATTCCGGTTCATCGAAAGCAGAACGGTCCAGCGCTGGGGCATGCAGAGCTAGGCATGATGTCGGCCGCTTAGAAAGGGAGAAAGACAAATGCGCAGGCGGGATTTCTGCATGGGATTGGCAGCGGCGCCGGCGGCTTTGGCGATGCCTTATCTGATGCGCTCGTCATTCGCCGACGAGGTGTCGAGCATTGTGATCGTGAGCCAGCACGGCCTGCCTTACCTGCCGCTGATGGTGATGAGCGAGTTCAAGCTCGTCGAAAAGCACGCGCAGAAGGCCGGCCTTCCCTCGCTCAAGCCGGAGTTCAAGAGCCTCGGCGGCACCCAGTCACTGATTGACGCGCTGCTCAGCGGCCAGATGAATTTCGGCGTTACCGGCGTGCCGGGGCTGGCCACGCTGTGGGACAAGACGGCCGGCACCGCCAACGAGGTGCGCGCCCTCTCTGCCGTACAGTCGATGCCCTTCCTGCTGGTGACCAGCCGGGATGGGATCAAGACGATCCAGGATTTCAACGAACGCGACAAGATCGCGTTGCCAGCGGTGAAGGTGTCGAGCCAAGCGCTCTGCCTGCAAATGGCAGCCGCAAAAGAGTGGGGCCAGGATCAGTACGCCAAGCTCGATCCGTATACGATCTCCCGCTCGCACCCGGACGCCGCCGCGGCGGTAATGTCGAAGACGAATGAGATCAACAGCCATTATTCCGTGGCGCCCTACTTCAACTACGAACTGGCGACCCCGGGCGTGCACATGGTGCTCAATTCCTATGACACGCTGGGCGGGCCGACCACCAACGGCGTCATGATCATGTCGAAGAAGTTCCGCGACGCCAATCCGAAGGTCAGCCGCGCCGTTTACGAAGCGCTCGACGAGGCCGAGGGCTTCATCAACAAGAACGCCCAAGACGCCGCGCAGATCTACGTCAAAGAGACCAACGAGAAACGCAATACCCCCGCGCAGCTCGCCAAGATCATCAGCGATCCGGACAATGTCTGGACCGTTACGCCCCAGCAGTCGATGACCTATGCGTCCTTCATGCACAAGGTAGGAACGATGAAGCGGCTGCCATCTTCATGGAAGGATCTCTACATGCCGGAAGCTCATGAGCTGAAAGGCAGCTGACATAGGTCGACGACAATTCGTGATAATGCAAACGCGGGCGAGGAGGCCGGCGAATGAAGATTTATGTGCTCGATGCGCTTCATCCCTCGGGCGTGGAATACGCTGAAAAGCGCGCCGAGGTCATTCGCTGGAGCGACCCGCGCGTCAAGAACTGGCATGAAGATGCCGACGGCGTGATGGTGCGTGGAACGCCCATCCGCGCCGCGGACCTCGCCCGCGCCAAAAAGCTGCGCGTGATCTCCAAACAGGGCGTCGGGATCGACAACATCGACGTTGCGGCAGCGCGCGCCCATGGCGTCACCGTGTGCCGCACGCCGGGCGTCAACAGCGAGGCGGTCGCCGAACTCGCACTCACTCTCGGCCTCTGCGTCACGCGCCGAGTGGCGGAATTCAACCGTCGTATCCATGACGGCGAGATCGTCGAGCGCGCCAACATCCTCGGCCTCGAGATGATGGAGAAGACTGTCGGCATCATCGGCATGGGCAATATCGGCACGCGGGTCGCGCGCAAATGGCGTGGCGCCTTCGACGCGCGCATTCTTGCGTACGACCCTTATGTGCCGGCCAACCATTGGCCCGATATCCAGCACGAGCGCGTCGCTTCTCTTGCAGACATGTTGCCGCGCGTCGATCTCCTGACGTTGCATCTGCCATTGACCGACGAGAGCCGCGGTATGATCGGTGCGGTCGCGCTCGCGCAGATGAAGCCGACCGCGGTGCTTGTGAATACTGCGCGCGGTGGCATCGTCGACGAGGCGGCCTTGTATCAGGCGATCGCGTCCGGGCGCCTCTATGGCGCTGGTCTCGACGTCTTCGCGCACGAGCCGCCGACGACGGCGAACCCGCTCTTGCAACTGCCGACGGTGGTGGTCACGCCGCATGCCGGTGCCGGCACCCACGATACCCAGATCCGTAGCTCGATGCGGGTCGCCGAACAGCTGTTTGACGCGCTTGAGGGTCGCGAGCCGCTCGGTCGAGTGGCCTAGGGAGCGGAGACATGGCGCCGTCCGCCGAACGGTTGGTCAATCCTGCCAAGGAGCGCTTGCGCGATGGCGGCGTCGCGCTCGGGCTGCCTGTCCGGCTCAGCCGGTCCGGTGACATTGCCCGCATCGCCAAGGCGACCGGGCATGACTTCCTGTTCATCGACTGCCAGCATTCGCTGTTCAACCTGGAGACAATCGGCCACATCACGCAGGCGGCGCTCGACAGTGGCGTCGCGCCGCTGGTACGCGTGCGCGGCATCGACGATCCGGACGTGTCGCTTTTGCTCGACAACGGCGTCATGGGCATCGTCTATCCGGACATCAACACGCCGGCGCATGCGCGCAAGGCGGTCGACGTGTGCAAGTTCGCGCCGCTCGGCAAACGCTCTGTGAGCGGCGGGTATCCGCATTTCGACTACCGCTCGGTGCCACTGAGCGTAAGCACGCCGCAGCTTAACGACGGCTCCCTTCTGGTCTGCATGATCGAGACCTTCGAAGGGCTCGAAAATGTCGAGGCTATTGCCGCGATCGAGGGCGTCGACGTCATCCATCTCGGCAGCAACGATCTGCTCGCCAACATGGGCAAGCCCGGCCAGTTCGACGATCCGGCGCTGCTGACGGCGCAGGACCGAGTGATTGCGGCCTGCCGCAAGCACGGCAAATGGGCGGGCTGTGGCGGCAACCGCGATCCGCAACGCCAGCTCGAGATCATCCGCAAGGGCTATCAGTTCATCACCACGCAATCGGACATCGGCCTGTTGTCGGCGGCGGCCTCGCACTGGACGTCTGCGATCCGCGCCGGCCTCGAATCGTGACACAGCACCAACCGCAAAGAGTAACGAACCGCTTGGGTGAAGACGATGACGACAACCGTTGAAGTGCTCGCGACGGCGTTCAAGGACGCAGGCACGCCGTTCATCGTTGGTCACCCAGGCGGCGAGTCTGTCGAGTTGATGGAAGCGGCGCGCCAGCGCCAGATGCGCTTCCTGCTGATGAAGCAGGAAGTCGCTGGCGCCATGCTGGCCTCGACCTGGGGCGACATCACCGGCAGCCCCGGCATATGTCTGTCGACTCGCGGCCCAGGCGCCACCAACATGGTCAACGGCGTCGCGCACGCTTTCCTCGACCGCTCGCCGTTGATCGCGATGGCCTCGGCGCCGGCCGCCCACAGCTCGTCCACGACCGTCAGGACGTCCATCCCGGACACGAGGTAGTCGTCCGCAGTGCCGTCTGACGGCACGGGCAG
>Ga0207839_1000153_pt1 | contig 14750 bp, 18 predicted proteins | sample LuqExpMetageno64_FD_187821 | JGI IMG/M metagenome (GOLD analysis project Ga0207839, IMG submission 187821) | Tropical forest soil microbial communities from Luquillo Experimental Forest, Puerto Rico - Sample 64 (SPAdes) | ecosystem: Environmental > Terrestrial > Soil > Tropical forest ...
AGTCCAGCTTTCGTATTTGTCACTGCTTTGCCTAATATGGGTGTACCGCTTCAGACTTGTCCAGCTTCTATGGCCTGAAACAGCTGCCGCCTGCGGAATTGTCCGGCCCATCTCAAAAAGCCGAGAAATTCCCTCATGCCGCAGAGCATGAAACCGCAAATCGTCGATACCTAGAAATCTGCAGGCGCGGGTAAAAGCGGCGCTGATCGCATCGGTAGAGTAGGGGAATATCTCCGGTGCAGCGCGAGGCATCGATTGTATGACCGCAAGTGCCTCGGTCGCCAACTCGCACCACACGTCGTTTCCCTTCTTTCGCCGGGGTGCTTCATATCTCTGACGAGAATACGATCCCCATTAAGATCTTCCCATCGCAGCACGTGATCTCTTCTTGTCTTCGCGTTGAGAAGAGCGCGAAAGCCACAATCTTTTGCATGGGCAGAGAGGAGGGCCGGTGATCTCGAATCCGGCCGAAGTGCTCCATCAGCCGATCGAGTTCCTCGAGACTTGGCCGTCGAGTCCGTTCTGTCGACTTTCTTATGAGCCCGAGCTTTTTAAGAACTGTGAGCGCATCCTCGAATTCTGCACGCGAGAGCGGATAGCCCCATGCTGGGCGCGCCACCGTAAAGATGTTCGACAGGTGCGAGAAGTAGTTCGCGCAAGTCTGTGGCTCGACGTTTCGGGTCAACTCGCGGGCGAATGAAACGAGCCTCTGGCTGGTGATGTCACTGCATTTGATTTCGCCGAGCTCGCCGTTCTTGATCGTCTTCAGGACCTGCGCCTTTGTGCCCAGTTCGGCGTTTTTCGACTCGGCGATGTAGCGGTCGATGACTGACGCTAAAGTGGGGTCTTCCTTTCTCTCGAGTCCGCCAGGACGCTTGAGTTCGGCTTCGCGCCTGACGATCCAGGCATTGGCCGCCTGTTTTCGGTCGAAGGTCTCGGCCTCGCGGTGGACGATGGCGCCCCCTTTCTTGATCACTATTTGGGCGGTAAAGGCCTTCGAACCGTCTTTGCGAGTCCGTCCAATTATCGTTCCTATGGTACGACATAAACCTCCGAAGTACGACATTGTCGTACACAATTGGCAGAATAGGGCAAAATGGGCCGGAAAAGGTACGACATGAGACAGCGGACAGATGGCGCAAACGACTGAAAACTCACAAAAAGTGCATGAAACGCCGTCCCGCCGTTTCTGTGTCGCTCCGATGATGGACTGGACGGACCGGTATTGCCGGTACTTCCACCGTCTGCTGACGCGGCACGCGCTGCTCTACACCGAGATGCTCACGACCGGTGCCGTTCTTCACGGCGACCGTGGTCGTCTCCTCGGCTATGATCCGGCCGAGCATCCCGTCGCACTTCAGCTCGGCGGCTGCGAGCCGAAAGCGCTCGCCGATAGCGCACGCATCGGCGAAGAGTTCGGCTACGGCGAGATCAATTTGAACGTCGGCTGCCCGTCCGACCGCGTGCAGGAAGGCCGCTTCGGCGCGTGCCTGATGGCCGAGCCTGCACTCGTCGCCGACGGCGTCGCCGCGATGAAGGCGGCCGTGCGCGTGCCGGTCACCGTCAAATGCCGCATCGGCATCGACGAGCAGGATCCGGAAGAGACTTTGTTCGGCTTCGCCGGACAGGTGAAGCGGGCAGGGGCTGATGCGTTGATCGTGCATGCGCGCAAGGCGTGGCTGCGGGGCCTCTCGCCGAAGGAGAACCGCGAGGTACCGCCGCTCGACTACGCGCTGGTGCATCACCTCAAAGCCGCGCATCCGGACTGGCCGATTGTGCTCAACGGAGGGGTCGGCAGCGTCGAGCAAGCGCTCGCGGAAATGAAAGAGCTTGACGGCGTGATGATGGGCCGCGCGGCCTACCAGGAGCCGTGGCGTCTGCTCGCGGTCGATCCGGCCTTCTTCGGCGCGCCTGCGCCATTCGCGTCGCCGAAAGAGGCCGCGCGCGCTCTGATCCCCTATATCGAGCGCGAACTTTCGCATGGCTCAAAGCTGTCGAGCATCACCAGACATGTGCTCGGCCTGTTCCGTGCGGTGCCCGGGGCGCGCGCCTTCCGCCGACATCTTGCGACCGAAGCGGTGAAAGCCGGCGCCGATGCGCGTGTGCTGGACGACGCACTCGCGCTCGTGCTGGACACGTCCGCTAATATATCGCACATCGCCGCTTGAGCCTTTTCGTTCAAGGGTCGCGGCGTGCTCGGATATCCGATTAGCGAAATCATTCTGTTGGCGATGTGGATCGCTGGCGCGGGCCTGATCGTCGGCGTGCTCGCGGGCCTTTTCGGCATCGGCGGCGGCGCGGTGATCGTGCCGGTGTTGTACGAAGTGTTCCGCGTGCTCGATGTGCCGGAGAGCGTGCGCATGCAGCTCTGCATCGGCACGTCGCTCGCGATCATCGTGCCCACGACGGTGCGCTCCTATCTCGGGCACAAGGCGCGCGGCGCGGTGATCGACGAGGTCGTGCGGGTGTGGTCCGCGCCCGCCGTGTTGGGCGTGATCATCGGCGCGATCGGCGCGAGCTTCGCGCCGCCGGCCTTGTTCAAAGTCGCTTTCGTCGTCTTCGCTTCCTTCGTCGCGCTGCGCATGCTGTTCGGCGGCGAGCGCTGGAGTCTTGGCAAGGAACTGCCGGGAATGGGACTGCAGTCTCTGTTCGGCTTCGTCACCGGCCTGTTCTCTTCGCTCGTCGGCGTCTCCGGCGGCTCGATTTCGAACGCATTTCTTACCCTCTACGGCAAGACGATGCAGCGCGCGGTGGCGACCTCGTCCGGGCTCGGCGTGCCGATCACCATCGCCGGCACGATCGGCTACATGCTCGCCGGCTGGCGGCACATGGCCGAGATGCCGCCGCTCTCGATCGGCTTCGTATCCTTTCTCGGCGTCGTGCTGATGGCGCCGGTGTCGAGCTACACCTCGATCTACGGCGTGCGGCTCGCGCATTGGCTGCCGCGCCGCGGCCTCGAGATCGGATTTGGAATATTTCTGGTCCTCGCCGCGTCGCGATTCGTGGTGAGTCTGCTCTAGGACCCTCGCTGACGCGGAAGTGAACGGCGACGGAGGCTCTCACGCACCTGTGTCCACTCGTGTGATGCGGCGGCGTAACCTTGGCCGTATAACGCGCGAAATACCGGAAACAGGAGAGCCCGCCATGCTGCGCCGCTATGCGATCGTTTCCGCGTTCCTCGCGCTCGCCGCCGCGCCAAGCGCCGGTGCTGAGCCGGCCGTCGTCATCCCGCCGCCTGCGGCCGAAGAATCCGCGCAGGGCGCGGGCCTCGAGACCGCCGTCCTCGCCGGCGGCTGCTTCTGGGGCATCCAGGCCGTCTATCAGCACGTCAAGGGCGTGGCGAATGCGATATCCGGCTATGCCGGTGGCGCGGAGAAGGACGCGGCCTACTACACCGTTGGCTCCGGCCGCACCGGCCATGCCGAAAGCGTGAAAGTCGTGTTCGATCCGAAGCAGATCTCGTACGGCCAGATTTTGCAAATCTATTTCTCGGTCGCGCACGATCCGACGCAGTTCGACCGGCAGGGGCCGGATTCAGGCCCGCAGTACCGCTCGGAGATTTTCCCGCAGAGCGAGGCGCAGGCGAAGGCCGCGAAGGCGTACATCGCGCAACTCGAGGCAGCGCATGCGTTCAAACGGCCGATCGTCACCAAGATCGGCGCGACGAAGACGGCGTTCTATCCGGCGGAGGACTATCACCAGGACTACGCGGTCCGGAATCCGTTCCAGCCGTATATCGTGATCAACGATGCGCCGAAGGTGACGAATTTGAAAAAGCTGTTCCCCGACGTCTGGCGCGAGCAGCCGGTCACGGTGGCGAAGGCCGGCGGCGTGGGAGGATGATGCGGTTCCGCGCGTGAAGGCTCAGGGGCGGGCGGAAGCAAGGGCCTACGGATACCCGCGCAGCTTGAGCCGGTCGCCGCGCACTTCCCAGCTTTCCAGCCGGTTCAGGAAGCTCATACCGAGCAGATTGTTGTGCAGCGCGCCAGGCTGGGCGACGAGGGCGGGCACTTCGCGTTCGGTGAGCCCGCCGACGGCGAGCTTGTCGAGCGTGACAGGCGCCGCACGCGTGCGGCCGTTCGCAGTGTCGACATTCACCGAATAATTCAAGAATTCGAGCGGCAGGCCGGCAGCCTTCGCAGCTTCGTGCGTGAGCACGACCGAGGTCGCGCCGGTGTCGAGCACCATCGGCAGCTTGGCGCCATTGATGCGCACGGACACGGCGAAATCTCCGCGCATGCCGCGCGTAACTTCGACGTCGCGCACGTCTGGCGCCAATTCGGCCATCACGCGGTCGGCGACGCCCTTCAGTTCGACTCGATAGCTGTAGCCGACGACGAGCCAGAGCACGATCACCGTCCAGAACAGCGCGAACTCCAGCGCCTGCGACAGCTTCTCGCGGAACATCACCAACAAAAGTCCGCCGGCGCACACGGCCAGCGCGCCTTTCAGCGCCAGCGCGCTCATGTCGGGCCGCAACAGGTGCGCGATCGCGTCCTGCTCGCGCGACAAAGCGAGCGCGACCAGCGACAGGGCCATGCCGAGGACGAGCGTTACGGTGAGGCGGCGGCTCATGCGGCTACTCCGCCACTTCGCGCGCGAGCCGCGCCGGCAGTTCGGCCATGATCGCGGCGCGTTCCGTGTCGCTGATGCTCGCCCAGCGCGCGAGCTCGTCGAGCGTGCGTCCGCAGCCAATGCAGCGCCGGCGCGCGGCATCGAGTGTGCAGATTTTGGTGCAGGGCGTTTGCATCAGTCGTGTCGAATCGCATCTGACGATAATCGGCGGCTGAAAGAAGGCAATGCATGATCAAGCGGCGCGGAACCAGGAGCGCTTGCGCGGGGGCTCCTGGGCCGGTGCGATCGGCGGGGATGACACTTCGGCGAGCGGCTCCATCGCAGCAAGCACGCGCTCGGGCGGGAAGGTGACGATCACCTCGGTTCCGATACGCAGCTTGGATTTGAGCTGGAACGTGCCGCCGTGCATGTCGGTGAGGTTCTTCGCGATCGGCAGTCCGAGGCCGGTGCCCTGTTCGGCCGATTTGATCGAATTTGACCCGCGTCCGAAGGAAGCGAGCACGATCGGGAGTTCTTCTTCCGGAATGCCGGGGCCGGTGTCCGTCACGCTCATGTATTGGCCGCCCGACGCAGTCCAGCCGACCTTCAGCCAGATGTCGCCGCCCTGCGGCGTGAACTTGATCGCGTTGGACAGCAAATTGAGGCAGATCTGACGCAGTGCGCGCTCGTCCGCCCACAGTTGCGGCAGTTCGGGCTCGAACATCTCGTGCAGCGTAATGCCGCGGTTGGAGGCGCGCAGTTTCAGCAGGTGATGGCAGTCCTGTACGATCGCGAGCAGCGAGACGGATTCTTCGTTCAGTTCGTAGCGGCCGGCCTCGATGCGCGAGAGGTCGAGGATCTCGTTGATCAGACCGAGCAGGTGCACGCCGGAATTATGGATGTCGGCGGAATACTCCTTGTAGGCGGGAACGGAATGCGGGCCGAACACTTCCGTCTTCATCACCTCGGAGAAGCCGAGGATGGCGTTGAGTGGCGTGCGCAGTTCGTGGCTCATTTGTGCGAGGAAGCGCGATTTGGACAAGTTCGACTCTTCGGCGCGCATGCGCGCTTCGTCGGAGACCGCGCGCGACTGCTCGAGTTCGCCGATCAACGCGTCCTTTTCCGCACGTGCCTCCAACGTCGCTAGCGTGGTCGAATAGAGCCGGTAGGCGAGCACGGCAAAATAGCCCTGTACCGAGACCGCCATGGCGGCGAGGATGAAGTCGCGGAACGAGCCCTGCAGCACGAAGTCGAGCGCGACGGCGGCGGTGACCGGGAAGGTCGCGGCGAGCACCGCGATCGGCAGGCTCGAAGCCACCATGCTCGACACGGCGACGATCAGCAGCATCACGAACAGCATGAAGGTGCCGGAGCTCTCGTCCACGCCGACCGGGCGGATCAGCATGAACATCCAGGCGAGGCCCTGGAAGAGATCAAGCGTCACGAAGCGCCTGCGCCACGTCTGCACGGCGACTTTGCTCGGCTGCAGCTCGAGCAGCAGGCGACAGTAGCGCATGACGACGACATGGATGACGAGCACCGAGGCGGTCCAGGCGCTAGCGATCGCCGTGCCGGTCCACAAGGCTGAGACCAAGCCAATCGCGCCGACCAGCACCAGCATCAACAGCGAGGCCGACTGCCGCGTCTGCGCGAACTGGCGCAACAACTCGACGCCGAAGGCCGGGCGGGTACCGCGGGTCGAGGTCAGCCGGTCGCGGGCGTTGCGCACGTATTGCGCCGCCAATCGCCGCTTCACCGGAGACGCCTCCGGCGGCAGGGCGGACAACTCGGATTCTTCTCCAGGGATCGGCATACGCGGACGCTGCAACGGGGCAGCATCCAACCTCTCGCATAATCGTTAAGAGCAGGCTTAAGGGGGCACTAAAACCGGTGGTTAACGAATTGGAAAGGGGTGGCCGGCGCGCTTGGCTATGGTGGTACCGTCCCGAGGCGGGATGGCCGGGACAAGTCCGGCCATGACAGAATAGGCGTGGACATGGATGAAAGGGCAGCGACCGATGAAGCTCTACGACAGCAAGGCGGCGCCGAATCCGCGCCGAACCCGCATTTTCCTGGCCGAGAAACGGATCGAATTGCCGATGGAGCAGGTCGACATCATGGCTAAGCAGCACTACACGCCCGAATACACGCAGGTGAACCCGCTACAGCGGATGCCCGCGCTGGTGCTCGACGACGGCACCGTCATTTCCGAGTCGATTGCGATCTGCCGCTATTTCGAGGTGCTGCAGCCCGAGCCGCCGCTGTTCGGTGTGGGCGCGAAGGATGTCGCCGTCGTCGAGATGTGGAACAGGCGCTGCGAGCTATCCCTCTTTTTCCCTGTCGCGCACGTGTTCAGGCACACGCATCCGGCGATGAAGGAACTGGAGGTGCCGCAGGTGCCGGCTTGGGCGGAGGCGAACCGGCCGCGCGTCGTCGATTTCCTGCGCATCCTCGACGCCGAGCTCGGCAGGAAGCCGTTCGTCGCCGGCGAGCGTTTCACCGTGGCCGATATCACCGCACTCTGCGCCATCGATTTCATGAAGCCGGCGCGTATCGCGGCGCCGGAGGAACTCACGAACTTGAAGCGCTGGCACGCGGAAGTGTCGGCAAGGCCCAGCACGAAGGCGTAGCGTTCAGGGGCGCGTGCCACATACTCCACTCGTTCGCGCGCAAGCGTGCAAGGGCCTGGCGAAATGAAACTCACGATCGTCGGATCAGGCGACGCGTTCGGTTCGGGAGGTCGTTGCAACACCTGCTTCTGGCTAGAGACCGCGCGCGGCACGCTGCTGGTCGACTTCGGCGCTTCGGCTCCCCCGGCGCTGAAAGCGCGCGAGCTTGATCCCAACCGGATCGACGCCATCGTGCTCTCGCATCTGCACGGCGACCATTTCGGCGGCCTGCCGTTCCTGCTGCTCGATTATCAATTCCTGCTGCGGCGCGAGCGGCCCCTGTTGATTGCCGGTCCGCCGGGCGCGAAGGACCGCATCGACGCCGCGCTGGAAGCCTTCTTTCCGAAGTCGACCGGCAGCAAATGGAAATACGTGTGGCGCGTCGAGGAGATCCCCGTCGGCGTAGAGACGGAGGTGCTCGGACACACGATCGTCACCGCGGAACTGCTCCACCAATCCGGCGCGCCGTCGACGGCGCTCAGGCTGTCCGACGGCGAGAAGATTTTCGCCTATTCCGGCGACACCGAATGGACCGGCGCGCTCTTGCCGATTGCGCGCGCCGCCGACCTGTTCGTCTGCGAATGCTATGCCTATGCCGGCCCGCTCCCCGGGCATCTGACCTGGGACGTTTTACAACCGAAGCTTCCCGCGCTCGCCGCCAAGCGCACCATGCTCACGCACATGAACCCGAGCATGCTCGCGCGGCTGGATGAGGTGCGGAGGGCAGGGGTGCTGCTGGCGGAGGACGGGCTGATCGTGGATATTTAATTTGGGAGCGTGGACGGGAGAAGCGCAATGAAGAGAAGCATCGCAGTCGGCCTGCCGGCTTTTCTTATTCTCGCCTGTCCTGCCTTTGCGGCAACCGCGCAGCCGCCGCGACCGGGATGCACCGCGGTCGACAAAAGAGAGTACGATGCCGCGCGCAAGCGCTATCTGCTGCAAACGCGGAACGGTGAATATCTCAGAACCGGCCGCATTCTGCGCCGCCGGTATTGGTATTGCCAGTGAACGGCTTCGCACTTTGTGGCGCAGTTGATTTCTACGTCACTTGCGCTCCAGCAGTGCGAGCAGGGCCGACGTATCCCAGCGCTTGCCGCCCATCCCCTGGACCTGCGCGTAGAACTGATCGATCAGCGCGGTGACCGGCAGCCGCGCGCCGTTCTTGCGCGCTTCGCCGAGGCAGATCGAAAGGTCCTTGCGCATCCAGTCGACAGCGAAGCCGTGGTCGAACTTGCCGGCGACCATCGTCTTGTAGCGGTTCTCCATCTGCCAGCTTTGCGCGGCGCCCTTCGAGATCGTCGCGATCAGTTTCTCGATGTCTAAGCCCGCGCGCATAGCGAAGTGCAACCCTTCCGAAAGACCCTGCACGAGTCCGGCGATGCAAATCTGATTGACCATCTTGGCGAGCTGGCCGGAGCCCGGCGCGCCCATCAGATTGCAGGCGCGCGCGTAGGTGTCGATGACGGGCTTGGCTTTGTTGAACGCCGCCTCATCGCCGCCGCACATGACGGTGAGCACGCCATTCTCCGCGCCGGCCTGGCCGCCCGAGACGGGCGCATCGACGAAGTCAAAGCCGGCCCTCTTCGCCGCCGCATACAGTTCGCGCGCAATCTCGGCCGAAGCGGTGGTGTGGTCGACGAACACCGTGCCTTTGCCCATCGCCTGAAAGGCACCGTCCTTGCCGAGCGTGACGTCGCGCAGATCGCGGTCGTTGCCGACGCAGGCCATGACGAAGTCCTGGCCTTCCGAAGCGGCTTTCGGCGTCGGTGCGGACTTGCCGCCGAATTTCTGCACCCAGGTCTCGGCTTTGGCGGCGGTGCGGTTATAGACGGTGACGTCGTGGCCGCCTTTGGTCTTCAAGTGCCCGGCCATCGGGTAACCCATCACGCCCAGGCCGAGGAACGCCACCTTCGCCATCACACGCCTCCCTTGCATTATTCGTGGCCGCAATAGGTCACTCCGGAGGCGCGCGCGTCAACCGGGATGCGATTGACCCGCGCTTCTCCGCGCCTATGGTGTCGCCGGCCCAGTTAGGAGTTGCGTGATGGCGGTGAGTAAGGAACAGGTGTTGGCGGCGCTGACGCAGGTCCCCGCGCCGGGCGGCGAGCCGCTGACGAAGGCCGGCGTGCTGTCCGACGTGGTGGTAAGCGGCGAGAAGGTGTTCTTCTCGATCACGGTCGATGCCGCCACGGTGCAGGCCTGGGAGCCCGTGCGCCAGCGCGCGGAAGCGGCGGTAAAGGCCGTTGCCGGCGTCTCCGGCGCGATGGTGGCGCTGACAGCGGAACGCAGCGGCGGCGCCGCACGCCCCGCGCCGCCACCGGCGCAGCCGCAAGCACGGCCGCATGCGCATGGCCAGCAAGGACCGGGCACCGCGCAGCCCGGCATTCCCGGCGTCGATGCAATCATCGCGGTTGCCTCCGGCAAAGGCGGAGTCGGCAAATCGACGACGGCAGTGAACCTGGCGCTAGGCCTGCGTGACAAAGGTCTCAAAGTCGGCGTGCTCGATGCCGACATTTACGGTCCGTCGTTGCCCAAGCTGCTCGCCATCCGCGAGAAGCCGCAGACGATCGGCGGTAACCGGCTGAAGCCGATCGAGCGTTACGGTCTGACGGTGATGTCGATCGGCTTCCTGGTCGACGAGGAAACGCCGATGATCTGGCGCGGGCCTATGGTGATGTCGGCCATCACGCAGATGCTGCGCGAGGTCGAATGGGGCAAGCTCGACGTGATGGTGGTCGACATGCCGCCTGGCACCGGCGACGCGCAGCTCACGATGGCGCAGCAGGTGCCGCTGAAAGGCGCGGTGATCGTGTCGACGCCGCAGGATCTCGCCCTGATCGATGCGCGGCGCGGCGTCGGCATGTTCAAGCGCGTCAATGTGCCGGTGCTCGGCATCGTCGAGAACATGAGCTACTTCCTGTGCCCGTCCTGCGGCACGCGTTCGGACATTTTCGGCCACGGCGGCGCGCAGAAGGAAGCGGAGCGCCTCGGCGTAGCCTTCCTTGGCGAGGTGCCGTTGCACATGGCGATCCGTGAGCGCTCGGATGCGGGCCTGCCGGTGGTCGCGACCGAGCCGGATGGGGCGCACGCGAAAATCTATCGCGACATCGCCGCGCGCGTGTTGGAGCAGATCAAGGGCGGCTCGGCGCAGCGGCAAGCGCCGAAAATCGTGATCGAGCCATAGCGAGCGGATCATGCGAGCGGTGGTCTGCTGTGCACTCCTGATCGCCGCTCTCGCCGCGCCGCTGCCGGCATCGGCACAGCCGGCGCAGTCACGCGCCGCGTGTTCGTCGAAAATTCCGGCGACGCTGCCGCCGGACGTCGTGGTCGGGCGGCAGCTCGCATTCAACCGCGCCGATTTGCTCATCGCCGACACGCTCGTGAAGGAGCGAGGCCGCGCAGATGATCGACGGTGTGAGTGAAGCGTTAGCGGCAAAGAACGCGCAGGCTCTCGAGGAACTGCGTTCGAGTCTCTCTCAGTTAAAGAGCGTGTAATGAAACAGGCTCCGCCGGAGCCCGCTACCGCTCAAGAGTTCGTCGCGAAGATCGAAGCGGTTGCGCGTGGACTTTAGTCGCACTCAGCAAGCAAACATTTATCAAGCTTCTCCCGCGAAGGTGTGCGCCCCAGCCGCTGTCGCCAACGGTTTGCGTTCACCGCATTGCACGCATGCGGACCGAGCGGGCTCGTGCGCTGGTCACTGTGGTCGCAACCTGCTTTGACACGCGCCAGCCCGCCGGTTTCGGCGGTCTTATTTTGACGAACGAAACTGGAGCTAGACTACATGAAACGCCGAGAATTTCTGGGCACGGCCGGTGCCGGCCTGGCCGCTGCGGCAATCGCCAAGCCCGCGATCGCGCAATCCTCGCCCGCAGTGAAGTGGCGCCTGACCTCGAGCTTCCCGCGCTCGCTCGACACCATCTACGGCGCGTCCGAACTGTTCGCCAAATCGGTGGCCGAAGCGACCGACAACAACTTCCAAATCCAGGTCTTCGCCGCGGGCGAGATCGTGCCCGGCCTGCAGGCGGCCGATGCGGTCACCAACGGCACCGTCGAGATGGCGCACACCGCGTCCTACTATTACGTCGGCAAGGACCCGACCTTTGCGATGTTCACCGCGCAGCCGTTCGGCCTCAACTCGCGCATGCAGACCTCGTGGATGTATTTCGGCGGCGCGCTCGATCTCGCAAACGCGTTCTTCAAGAAATACAACTTCATCGCTTTTCCGGCGGGCAACACCGGCACGCAGATGGGCGGCTGGTTCCGCAGCGAGATCAAGACGGTCGACGATCTCAAGGGTCTTAAATTCCGCATCGCGGGCTACGCCGGACAGATTTTCAGCCGGCTTGGATCGGTGCCGCAGCAGGTCGCCGGCGGCGACATCTATCCGGCGCTGGAAAAGGGCACGATCGACGCGGCCGAGTGGGTCGGTCCGTACGACGATGAGAAGCTCGGCTTTTATAAGGTCGCGAAGTACTACTACTATCCGGGTTGGTGGGAAGGCGGCGCGATGCTGCACAACTTCATCAACATCGATAAGTGGAATGCGCTGCCGAAGAATTATCAGGAGATCGTGCGCGCGGCCTCCGACAGGGCGCACACCTGGATGCAGGCGAAGTACGACGCGGTGAATCCGCTGGCGCTGAAGCGGCTGGTCGCGAACGGCGCGCAGCTGCGCCCGTTCCCGCAGCCGGTGATGGAAGCCTTCTTCAAGGCGACGAAGGACACCTACGCCGACACTGCCTCGAAGAACGCCGATTTCAAGAAGGCGCTCGACAGCATGGTCGCCTTCCGCGGCGACGAATATCTGTGGTGGCAGGTGGCCGAACTCGGCTTCGATGCCTTCATGGTGCGTATGCGCGCCAACGGCTAAGTCTACCGCGTTGAAATTGAGGGCCTCGCCCGGTTCGCCGGGCGGGGTTTTTTATTGTGAGACCCCGCGCGAAAGTCGACAACATTACAACCCGTCATGGCCGGGCATGTTCGAAGAACGGCGTTCTTCCAAAACGCCTACGTCCCGGCCATCCACGTCTTTCTTGCTGAATCGGCGCGAAGTCATGGATGCCCGGCATAAAGCCGGGCACGACGATGGAGATGCTGCGGCGGATGGCTGGCGAGTCTCGGTTGGCTCGCCCGTGACGATAGAATTAGAGCCTGACCGGATATATGTCCGGCGCGCCTGCACGCCCGTGCTCGGGGCCGAGCGGTCTCAGCGGAGGTTGTGTCGAACCAGACGTAAGCGGCAACGCGCGGGTGACGGCAGCGTTCGCGACCGGAACCCTGGCCCCCAGACGCGTGTTCCTTTTCCAGAGTGTTTCAGACGTTCTCAGGCAAGGAGGCATGCATGATCCAGGCAGAACAGATCAGACCGTACATGCAGGTGGTCGGGAACGACGGCGAACTCATCGGCATGGTCGACAGCATCGACGGTGACGAGCTCCGACTGACCAGGTCCAGCGCTCCGGACGGCAAACATCATTTCCTGCCGCTGGAGACGGTGGAGTTCGTCGACGACCGCGTCCACCTCAACCGCGCCAGCAATCGTGCGATGGCGGAATGGCGATAAGCCGGACGCATACTACACTGCAATCCAAAGAACACTGCAATCCAAAGGCCCGGCCGCTGGCCGGGCCTTTCGCATTTGACATTTCACCGCCGCCCAGCCGCTGGCCTGAAGGCCCTGAACAATCGGCTGGATTCGAAACCCCTTTGCCGCCTATCCTAGTCTGGCGAAGCGCAGGCCCACATGCGGCCGAGCGCCGATAATGATCCGAGGGAGGGGACAACAATGAAACGACGGCAATTCCTGAAGACGGCCGGGCTCGGCGTCGCCGCCAGCGCGGCAGTGGCTGCGCCGGCCATTGCGCAATCCATGCCGGAAATGCGCTGGCGCCTGACGGCAAGCTGGCCAAAATCGCTCGATACGTTGTTTGGCGCCTGCGAGACCTTCGCCAAATTCGTCTCGGAAGCGACCGATAACAAATTCCAGATCCAGACGTTCGCGGCCGGCGAAATCGTGCCCGGCCTGCAAGTGCTCGACGCCGTCCAGAACGGTACGGTCGAGCTCGGCCACAGCGCGCAGTACTATTACATCGGCAAGGATCCGACCTGGGCCCTGTTCTGCGCGGTGCCATTCGGATTGAACGCGCGGCAGCAGAACGCGTGGTTCTACGAAGGCGACGGCCAGCAGCTGATTGACGAGTTCGGCGCCAAGTTCAACACCAAGTGCCTGCTGATGGGCAACACGGGATGTCAGATGGGCGGTTGGTTCCGCAAGGAGATCAGGACGCCGGCCGACTTCAACGGACTGAAAATGCGCATCGGCGGCTGGGCGGGCAAGACGCTCGGCAAGCTCGGGCTCGTCGCCCAGCAGCTCGCTGGCGGCGACATCTATCCGGCGCTGGAAAAGGGGACCATCGATGCGGCCGAATGGGTCGGTCCGTATGACGACGAGAAGCTCGGCTTCTATAAAGTCGCCAAGTACTACTACTATCCCGGCTGGTGGGAAGGCGGCACGACCAACCACCTGCTGATCAATCTGCAAAAGTGGAACGAGCTGCCGAAGGCGTACAAAGCGATTATCACCGCGGCCGCAGCCGCGGCGAACGTGATGGAGCAGGCAAACTACGACAAGCGCAATCCCGAAGCGCTGAAGCGCCTCCTGTCGAACGGTGTGCAATTGCGCCCATTCACGCAGGAGGTGATGGAAGCCTGCCTGAAGGCGTCGAACGAGGTGAACGCGGAAGAATCGGCCAAGAATCCGAATTACAAGAAAGTGGTCGAGAACATGGAGGCTTTCCGCGCCCAGGAATACTTCTGGTGGCAAGTGGCCGAATACGGGTTCGACACTTTCCAGATCCGCAGCCTGCGCAGGGCCTAAGGGGGCGTCGTCTGGGAGGGCCGTCCTTCGGGCCGGCCCCTTTTTATTCGGGTGGACGCGGCCAATCCGGCGGCGCTGCGCCGTCTCCTGGCCGGCGGCAGCAAGCTCAACGTATTCTCGCCGGCGATCATGGACGCCTGCTACAAGGCGGCGATGGAGTTGCATGCGGAAATTTCGAAGGACAACGAGAGATTCAAAAAGGTGAACGAGTCGATGATGCAATTCACTAAGAACAGCTATCAGTGGTTCAGCGTCGCGGAATTGAATTACGACGTGTTCATGATCAACCACATGCGCGGCTGATCACGGCCGGTCCGAAACGCGAAGCCCCGGAGCGGTCGACGCTCCGGGGCTTTTTTATCGGGTGGCGAGCGCGCCGCTCTACTTCGGCGGCTCGAGGCCGGGTGGCATGGTGATTTGCGGGATGTCGATCTGCGGGATCTCGATCTTCACCTTGTTCGGATCGACGGTGGCCCCCGTGCCTTTGTAGTGCATCACCATCGCCGGGAAGAAGATCACCAGCAGCACCATGATGAGCTGCAGCACGACGAACGGCATCGCGCCCCAGTAGATCTGGCCGGTGGTGATGCCCTCGGTGCGCTTGCCGCTGACGCGATCAATGTAGGGGTCGCGCGGCGCGACCGACCGC
>Ga0207839_1000155_pt1 | contig 14625 bp, 15 predicted proteins | sample LuqExpMetageno64_FD_187821 | JGI IMG/M metagenome (GOLD analysis project Ga0207839, IMG submission 187821) | Tropical forest soil microbial communities from Luquillo Experimental Forest, Puerto Rico - Sample 64 (SPAdes) | ecosystem: Environmental > Terrestrial > Soil > Tropical forest ...
GGCGGCCGATTCCACATAGCCTTCGCAGCCGGTGATCTGTCCGGCGAAACGCCACGCGGGCTTCGCCCGCAGCCGCAGGCTTGCGTCCAGAAGCTTCGGCGAATTGAGAAACGTATTGCGGTGCAGCCCGCCGAGCCGCGCAAACTCGGCGTTCTGCAGCCCGGGGATGCTGCGAAAGATGCGTACCTGCTCGCCGTGCTTTAGCTTGGTCTGGAAGCCGACCATATTGAACAGCGTGCCGAGTTTGTTGTCCTGCCGCAGTTGCACGACGGCATAAGGCTTCACGTCCGGCGCATGCGGATTGGTCAGCCCGAACGGCTTCATCGGGCCGTGACGCAAGGTCTCGCGTCCGCGTTCGGCCATGACTTCGATCGGCAGGCAGCCGTCGAAATAGGGCGTGTCGGCCTCCCATTCATGGAAGACGGTTTTGTCGCCCGTGATCAGAGCGTCGACGAAGGCCTCGTACTGCTCGCGCGCGAGCGGGCAATTGACGTAGTCGGCGCCCGAGCCGCCGGGGCCGGACTTGTCGTAGCGCGACTGAAACCAGGCCTGACCGAGATTGATCGAGTCACGATGCACGATCGGCGCGATCGCATCGAAGAAGGCGAGCGACTCCTCACCGGTGAGCTCGCGGATGGTGGCGGCGAGATCGGGCGAGGTGAGGGGGCCGGTCGCGACAATGACGCTGTCCCATTCGTTGGGCGGGATTGCCACCTCCCCGCGCGCGATGGTGATCAGTGGATGCGCCTCCAGCGCGGCGCTCACTGCGGCCGAAAATCCGTCGCGGTCGACGGCGAGCGCACCGCCGGCGGGCACCTGGTTGGCGTCGCCAGCGCGCATGATCAAGGAGCCCAGGCGGCGCATCTCCGCGTGCAGGAGCCCGACTGCATTGTGCTCGGCGTCGTCGGAGCGGAAAGAGTTTGAGCAGACGAGTTCGGCGAGACCGTCTGTCTTGTGGGCGGGCGTGCAGCGCACTGGCCGCATCTCGTGCAGCACGACCGGAATTCCGGCTTGCGCAAGCTGCCAAGACGCTTCGGAACCGGCGAGGCCGCCGCCGATGACATGAACTGCAGTCATGAATGGCAAACTAGGGCTGGGGCGAGGACGCGGCAACGGCGCGCACAAAACAAAACCGCCCGCGCGAGGCGGGCGGCTTCGTTACTCAGGACCTAGGTACTCGGTACGGAAACTCTTAGCGTTGATGCGCCGCGTTCCAGGCGATGCGCTGGATATCCGAACGGCTGATGCCGATATCGGCGAGCTCACGGTCGCCCAAGTTGTTGAGCTCGGCGAGGCTCTGGTGGTAGCGCTTCCACGCGCGGATCATACGGACAAGGCTGGCAAACATTGTCTTCTTCCTCTCTCGCCTCCGCCTTCGGAGGTCCCGGCCCACGCTGGCCGGCTCGAATCTCTCTTTGCAAAATAGGCTGCTGCGAACAGATGAGAAGCATGCATGTTGCGGTGCAGCTAGGCGGAAAGCGCATACCTTAAGTAATTGTACTTAAAAGTGTAATGTCGTTTTTGTAGCCAAAGCTTGGTTTCACCGGCTTCCGGCGATTGTGCGTTGCAACAAAACTAGGTGGCCGAGCGCTGCGTATGGCGCCCTTCGGCCATCTCCTCGATGATTTTTTTCGAAAAGGCCTCCAGATCCCCCGGATTTCGGGAGGTGACGACGCCCTGGTCGACGACAACCTCTTTATCCTCCCATGCAGCGCCTGCATTGGTCGGGTCGGCCTTGTAGAAGTCGTTGATCGGCTTGAGCACGGTCTTGTCCACCCGCAGTAGGTCCGGGTTGATCTGGCCGCCCGAGCACCCCCGCCCGTCTCGTTGCAACGGTCGGCCGGTCGACTAGTTTCGTGCGCAAGAAGTCGGTTGCGGGAACCGAATGGCAGCCATGGGAGAAAACGAATGAGAGCGCGAATTGGAATCGCGGGCCTGCTTGCGGCCTGCTGTCTTGGTCCGGCCTACACACAAGCTGCCGAAATCAACCTGCTGACGACCGGCGCCTTCAAACAGGTCGTCCTCGCACTCTTGCCGGATTTCGAGCGGCAGACCGGCGACAAAGTTGTCGTTACGAACGACACCTCCGGCGGCGTAAAGGCGCGCGTCGAGACGGGCGAAAGCATCGACGTCGCCGTTGCGACGCCGGCGATCCTCGACGAGCTCATGCGCGCCGGAAAGGTTGAGAAGGGCAGCGAGGTGAAACTCGCGAATGTCGGTGTCGGTGTCGTCGTGAAGGAAGGCGCGCCGAAGCCCGACATCAGCACGGTCGAGGCGTTCAAGCGGACACTGCTCAATGCCAAAAGCGTCGCCTACATCGATCCGAAGAGCGGCGGCTCGAGCGGCATCTATGTCGACAAGTTGCTCGAGAAGCTCGGCATTGCGGATCAGGTGCGCGCGAAAGCGAAGCTGAAGCAGGGCGGTTACGTCGCCGATCTCATCGTCGACGGCACCGCAGAGATCGGCATCCACCAGATCAGCGAAATCGTACCGGTGAAAGGCGTGGTACTGGTCGGCCCTCTGCCGAAGGAAATCCAGAACGTCACAACCTATGCGGCCGGGATCGTGACATCGTCCCCGAACAAGGATGCGGCCGCAGCCCTTATCAAAACGTTGAGCGGGCCTGCGGCCGCGCAGGTGCTCAAGTCGAAAGGGATGGACCCGGCGTCCTAAACCGTTCGCTAGCGGGCGGTGACCGCGGCGGGAGCGGGTTGCTCCTGTTCGCCTTGGGCGGCGCTGTACGACACGGCGCAAGCGAGGAGGGCAAAGGCGAACATGCTGATGGCGAAACGGACAAGGAACATGGCACGAGACTGTGTACTGCGGGGCGGATAGTCTGGAGTGGAAGTGGTTAAGTGCCCGTCAACGTTTTGAATCGAACTTTGGTTTCCTTGTCCAGCCGCACGAAAGGTCAGGCCGGATGACGCTGCCGCTGCCGTTGCGCATGCTCTTTTTTGAGGACCTCTCGGTTGGTATGACCGAGGTCCTGCGCAAGACGATCGACTCCTCCGACGTCGTCGGTTTCGCGGAGGTGACCGGCGACCGCAACCCGATCCATCTTTCCGAGCACTTCGCCGCCAAGACTCCCTTTGGGACGCGCATCGCGCACGGACTTTATACCGCCAGCCTGATTTCAGCCGTGCTTGGCACCAGGCTGCCGGGACCGGGCGCAGTGTACATCTCGCAGACATTGAATTTCCGTGCCCCGGTCAAGATCGGCGACACCGTCGAGGTCAAGGTCATCGTGGCCGAGTTGATGCCGGAGAAGACGCGTGCGCGGCTTGCCTGCACCTGCAGCGTCGAGGATGACGTGGTGCTCGACGGAGAGGCTTGGGTGAAGGTGCCGTCGCGCGAGAGCGGGGGGCGTCCGCTGCCGCGCGTGTGAGCGAGATGTACCCGCGGCTTTGTGATTGCATGTGAGGAGCGGGCGGCGCGCAAGGCGTGCTAAGCCCGCGGCCGATCGGGATTTTGATGCACGGAACGACCACTCCATCCGCTGCCGCATGGCAGCTTTGGCGCGACCGCCGCGGCCGCCTGTCGTGGCTGCGCATCGCCGCGCTCGCGCTGCTGCTGTTTCCGCTCGTCAAAGCGGCGGTCGAATACGACACGATCGTGCACGGCGCGCGGCCGCTGAACAATCTGATCCACCGCGCCGGATTCTGGACGCTGGTCTTTCTCGGCGTGACGCTCGCAATCGCGCCGTTCCGTCATGTTGCGCGCTTCGGTAACCTCGTCGACATACGGCGCATCATCGGCGTCGGCACCTTCTGCTATGCGGCCGCGCATCTGTCGCTGTTCGCTGCCGACCAGCAGTTCAATTTGGCAAAAGTGGTGCACGAGATCACACACCGCGTCTATCTCGTCATCGGATTCACCGCGTGGCTCGGACTTGCCGCACTCGCGATCACATCGACCGACCGGATGCAGCGGAGGCTCGGGCCCGTCCGCTGGCGGCGGCTGCATCAAATTATCTATGCCATCGCGTTGCTCGCTCTTATCCACTACTTCCAGCAGACGAAGGCGGACGTGACCGTTCCGGTATTGGCGTCCAGTCTGTTCGGCTGGCTCATTCTCTACCGCGTCTTCGCGTGGTGGCAGGACAAGAATGAACTGTCGCCAGTGAGACTCATCGCGCTCGCGCTGATCGTCGCGACGCTGACCTTCTTCGGCGAGGCGTTCGGTATTGCGATCGCGTTCCATGTCTCGCCGATGCGTGTCTTGGAGACGGCGTTCGATTTCGACATCGGCATTCGCCCCGGCTGGCAGGTGCTCGCGGCAGGACTTGCCGTCGTCGCAATCGATATCGTGCGCAGCTGGCAGAGCAAGCTCAAGGTCAAGCGCAAGGCAGCAGCCTAAATCGCGTCCATCCTTAGGAAAGCGATGGACGAGATCGCGATCATTGTCGGCAGTCCGATGCGCGACAGCTTTTCGGAGGCGCTCGCGACGCTTACTTGCACGGTGCGCAGGCCGGCGGACATGACGCCACTTTGATCGTGCTTGCCCGCATGCAGTTCGACGCGGTTCGGCCGCGCGGCTGGCTAGGCCCGGATATCCGAAAACTCCGGATGCCGCTGCATGTAGGCGGCCACGAACGAGCACAAAGGCTTCACCTTCAAGTCTTGCGCGCGTGCGAGATTGAGCATGCCCTTGACCAGCGTGGAGCCGATACCGCGGCCCTCGAATTCGCGCGGCACCTCGGTATGGTACACGAGCAGCACGTTGCCATCGCGGCGATAGCTGGCGTACGCGGTGTGACCGTCGAGCGGCAGTTCGTAACGGTGGTGGGCGGGGTTGTCGGTCACCTGCATGATCATTCTTTCGCTGCCACTCTGCGCTTTCGTCAGGATGGCCGGGTCTCCGCCCGCCGACGGAGTCGAAGGCACGATAAAGTGACGCTCGCTTCGGCCCGCAGGGCAGGACAAGCCCGGCCATGACCCCTACGATCTCGTGAGCTGCCCTCGATTGCACAAGGGGTGCACTGCATGGCCGAACTGACGCTCTATCATGCCTCGCCGTCGCGTTCCTCGATCGTGTTGTGGATGCTCGAGGAAGTCGGGCAGCCCTACGACGTCAAGCTGATCAAGCTGAGCGAGGGCGACAACCTCAAGCCCGGCTATCTCGCGATCAATCCGATGGGGAAGGTGCCGGCGCTCGATCACCGCGGCACCGTCATCACCGAAGTCGCCGCGATCTGCGCCTATCTCGCCGACGAATTCCCGCAGGCGAAATTGAACGTTCCGACCGGCACGCCGCAGCGCGGCGTCTATCTCAAATGGCTGTTCTTCGGGCCGGGCACGCTCGAGCCGGCGGTGATCGACCGCGCCGCGCCGCGCAAGGAACAGGCGCGCCGCGGCATGCTCCCGTACGGCGACTTCGATACCACCATGGACGTTGTCGCCAAAGCCGTGGCGAAGGGCCTATGGCTGATGGGCGAGCAGTTCACCGCCGCCGACGTCGTCATCGGCTCGAACGTGCGCTGGGGGATGCATTTCAAGATGCTGCCGGAGCGCAAGGAGTTCGTCGACTACGCGACGCGCATCGGCGCGCGTCCGGCCGCGCAGCGCGCCGAGGCGAAGGACAAGCAATTGTCCGCCGGGTGAACGAGCATGCGGCGCGCGCTCACACACCTGATCCTGCTGCTGGCTCCGCCGGCATTCGCACAAAGCGCGGCGGAAAAGCTGTATCTCGCGACGCGCGATGTCGGAGTACCTTAGGCTCGATTGCGAAATTCTGCTCCGGGCGGAGACGGAAAGCGAGCGTGCTGGAAGCGCGACATCGCGCGCTTGCAGGGCTGAGGCGCGCTGTGAGCCCGATCACCGTCAATAAGATCGACAAATCCAGGCCCAAGCTCATGTAGTAGAGCGGCAGCAAACAGTGCGGTGGTGCGATGGCGGTTCGTTTCGAGCTTGGAGGCGCCGATGTTCTGCTGGTCGTCGACGTGCAGAACGACTTCTGCACGGGCGGGGCGCTCGCGGTGCCGCGCGGCGAAGAGGTCGTCCCGCTGATCAATGCGCTTGCCGGCAGGTTTGCGCATGTGGTGCTGACGCAGGACTGGCACCCGCGCGGGCATTTGTCATTCGCATCCTCACATGCGGACGCGCAGCCGTTTCAAAGCATCGCGCTGCCGTACGGCCCGCAGGTGCTCTGGCCCGACCATTGCGTGCAGGGCACCGTCGGGGCCGATTTCCATCCCGGCCTCGACGTGCCGCATGCCGAGCTGATCGTGCGCAAGGGCCACACGCGCGAGATCGACTCCTATTCGGTGTTCTACGAGAACGACCACGCGACGCCGACCGGCCTCGCCGGTTACCTGCGCGAGCGGGCCTTACGCCGCGTGTTTTTGGCCGGGCTCGCCTTCGATTTCTGTGTTCGTTATTCGGCCGAGGACGCGCGGCGCTCGGGGCTGGAGGTGATCGTGATCGAGGACGCCTGCCGCGGCATCGATCTCGACGGCTCGGTGTCGGCGACGCACGCGGCGCTCACCGCGCTGGGCGTGCCATGCGTTCGGCCGGAGGGGGTGTAGGCGTTCCTCAGATGCCGGAGAGCGCTGCCGCGATGCGCGGGCTGGCGAACATGGCGAGCTGCCAATCCGAGCAATGCTCGACGACGCGCAAGATGTAGACAGCGCCATCGTCTCCCTTGAGCTTGCAGTAGCGATAGTCCGGGCCGAACCACTGGTCGATGATGTCGACGACAGCGATGCAGCGGCCGCGCAGGTGGAACGCGAGCGGCAGCTCTCTGTCTGCGTCGTGTGTCGTTTCGACCTCGAGGCGCATGAGGTTCTTATAGCGCTGTAGCCCGCGTGAGCGAAGCGAAATGCGACCGGATTTCGCTGCGCTCAATCCGGGCTGCAGCATGTGGCTCTAGTCGTCGGTCCGAAGTGCGTCTTTTTTCTTCCCATGTACTCTTTTTGCAAAATGCGTCGAAGCGCGTGGCTCATAACAGCGCGTCGGAGCGGTAGCTCTCGGAACTTAGAAGGAAGAGTAGCGATTGCTGTATCAGTTAGGGCGAATATACCGCAGTGCGGACAGTCGAAGGTCATGAAATCTCCGAGGCCTTGCTGTCCGGATGCGCCTGCAGTGTCGAAAAACACAATTGGGCATTCACGCTACTCCGCCGCCTCGACGCGCTTCTTCCGTCTCGGCCCGCCGCGCGCGAGCACCGGTTTAAGAAACTGCCCCGTGTAGCTGCGCTTCTCGCGCACGATGTCCTCCGGCGTGCCCGCCGCGACGATCTCGCCGCCGCCGTCGCCGCCCTCGGGGCCGAGATCGATCACCCAGTCGGCGGTCTTGATCACTTCCAGATTGTGCTCGATCACGACCACCGTGTTGCCCTGGTCGGTGAGCTCGTGCAGCACGTCGAGAAGCTTGGCGACGTCGTGGAAGTGCAGGCCGGTCGTCGGCTCGTCGAGAATATAGAGCGTGCGGCCCGTCGCGCGCTTGGACAATTCCTTCGCCAGCTTCACGCGCTGGGCCTCGCCGCCCGACAGCGTCGTCGCCTGCTGTCCGACATGGATGTAGTCGAGGCCGACGCGGTGCAGCAGCGCGAGTACGTCGCGCACGCGCGGCACCGCCTTGAAGAACTCGAGCGCCTCTTCCACCGTCATGTCGAGCACGTCGGCGATCGACTTGCCCTTGAACAGCACTTCCAGCGTCTCGCGGTTGTAGCGCTTGCCCTTGCAGACGTCGCAGGTGACGTAGACGTCGGGCAGGAAGTGCATTTCGATCTTGATGACACCGTCGCCCTGGCAGGCCTCGCAGCGGCCGCCCTTCACGTTGAAGGAGAAACGGCCGGGCTCGTAGCCGCGCGCCTTCGCTTCGGGCAGCGCCGCGAACCATTCGCGGATCGGTGTGAACGCGCCGGTATAGGTCGCCGGGTTCGAGCGCGGCGTGCGGCCGATCGGCGACTGGTCGATGTCGATGATCTTGTCGATGTGCTCCAACCCCTCGATGCGGTCGTGCGGGGCGGGCGCGAGCGAGGCGCCGTTTAATTTGCGCGCGACCGCATTGTAGAGCGTGTCGATCAGCAGCGTCGACTTGCCGCCGCCAGAGACGCCGGTGACGCAGGTGAACAGGCCGAGCGGAATCTCGGCGGTGACGTTCTTCAAATTGTTACCGCGCGCGTTGACGACCTTGAGCGATCGCCGCGGATGGGGCGCGCGACGGTTCGGGATCTCCACGCCGAGCTTGCCGGAGAGATATTTCCCGGTCCACGACTCCGGTGCAGCGATGAGGTCCGGCACCTGGCCTTCGGCGACGATGTGGCCGCCGTGGATGCCCGCGCCCGGACCGATATCGAGCACGTGATCGGCGACGCGGATCGCATCTTCGTCGTGCTCGACCACGATCACCGTGTTGCCGAGGTCGCGGAGCCGCTTGAGCGTTTCCAGGAGCCGCGCATTGTCGCGCTGGTGCAGGCCGATCGACGGCTCGTCGAGCACGTAGAGAACGCCGGTCAGGCCGGACCCGATCTGCGAGGCGAGCCGGATGCGCTGACTCTCGCCGCCGGACAAAGTGCCGGAGGCGCGCGCGAGCGTCAGATAATCGAGCCCGACGTCGACCAGGAATTTCAGGCGTTCGCGAATTTCCTTGAGGATGCGCGTGCCGATCTCGTTCTGCTTCGCGTTGAGATGCTCAGGCAACGCCGTGACCCAGTTGCCGGCGGCGCGGATCGACAGTTCCGATACGTCGGCGATCGTTTTGCCGGCGATCTTCACGCACAGCGCCTCGGGCTTGAGCCGCGCGCCATGACAGGCGTGGCACGGCACGTCGGTGAAGTATTTCTGTAACTCTTCCCGAGCCCAGTCCGACTCCGTTTCGCGGAAGCGGCGCTCCAGGTTGGTGATGACGCCCTCGAACGGCTTCTTGGTCGTGTAGCCGCGCAGGCCGTCGTCATAGGTGAATTTGATCTCGTCCTCGGTGCCGTAGAGGAGCGCCTCCTGCGTCTTCTTGGCGAGATCCTTCCATTTCGTGTCGAGCGTGAAGCGGAAGTGCTTGCCGAGCGCTTCCAGCGTCTGCACGTAATAGGGCGAGGACGACTTCGCCCACGGCGCGATCGCACCTTTGCCGACGCGCGCATCGTTGTCCGGAATGACGAGGTCCGCGTCGATATGCTGCTCGACCCCGAGGCCGCCGCATTCCGGGCAGGCGCCGAATGGATTGTTGAACGAGAACAGCCGCGGCTCGATCTCCGGAATGGTGAAGCCGGAGACCGGGCAGGCGAATTTCTCCGAGAAGATCAGGCGCTCGGCGTTCGCGTTGCGGCCGCGATTCGCCGTCGCGCCGGTCGCTTTGGAATCGGCGAGCTCGATCACCGCGAGCCCGTCGGCGAGTTTCAAGCACTGCTCGAGCGAATCCGCCAGCCGCGTGCCGATGTCGCCGCGGACGACGAGCCTGTCGACGACGACGTCGATGTCATGGGTAAACTTCTTGTCGAGCGCCGGTGCTTCCGCAATTTCGTGGAATGCGCCGTCGATCTTCACACGCTGGTAGCCCTTGCGCATGAACTCGGCGAGCTCTTTTTTATATTCGCCCTTGCGGCCGCGCACGACCGGCGCGAGCACGTAGATACGGGTGCCTTCCGGCAGGGCGAGCACGCGATCGACCATCTGCGAAACGGTTTGGCTCTCGATCGGCAGCCCGGTCGCCGGCGAATAGGGCACGCCGACGCGCGCCCACAGGAGGCGCATGTAGTCGTAGATTTCGGTGACGGTGCCGACGGTCGAGCGCGGATTCTTCGACGTCGTCTTCTGCTCGATTGAGATGGCGGGCGACAGGCCGTCGATCTGATCGACGTCCGGCTTCTGCATCATCTCGAGGAACTGGCGTGCATAAGCCGAGAGCGACTCCACGTAGCGCCGTTGGCCTTCCGCGTAGATCGTGTCGAAGGCGAGCGAGGATTTGCCCGAGCCGGACAGGCCAGTGAACACGACGAGCTTGTCGCGCGGGATCGCGACGTCGACGTTCTTGAGATTGTGCTCGCGCGCGCCGCGAATGGTGATCGCGCGCTGATCGTGTCTGCGGGGCACGTCGGTCATCGGAACTCGAGGTTTCCGCTGCACCCGGAGATGGCGCGCGGCATCTGGATTCTGTCGGGACATGTCGTGTTGTGAACGTAGTAAGAACAGTACCGCTTCGCCAGAGGCGGCGGGCGCACCGATGATGGGATAGCGGGGATTTGCGCGTGTGACGCGGTGGAAAAAGGGCGGCCGGATTACATCCGGCGCTTCAAGCCGAACATCAGCATGTGACTGCGGACGTCGTAGGAGTCGTTGAGGTTGCTGATGGCCGGTGCGGAACCGGGGTCCGGACGGCCGTAGTCAAAATAATTGTATTCGGCGCGCAGCGACCATGTGCTGCCCACGGCATATTCGAGGCCACCGCCGAGCACCCAGCCGGTCGATACGTTCTTGGCAGCGTCAAACCCTGAGCGAGTGTCGGACAAAGCGGCGCGATCCCATTGCGAGAACACCGCACCGCCTTGCGTGAAGGCGGTGAGCCGGTCCCACGCATAGGCGACGCGTCCGGCCGCCGTGCTCTGCCAATTGAACCCGTTGCAGTTTGCTTCTGGATTGAACGGATCGAAGCGCACGCAGCTTTGATTGGATGACCAATCACCTTTTAGGCCCATCGACCAGCCGCCAAAGCGGCGATCGAAGCCGAGCTGGACTACGCGGTCAGTCGCGGCGGCGGAGACATCGAGCCCATAGACGCGCGTCTTGAGAGCATCGTCGAATGTCGGCGCCTGCAGGAGACCGCGAAGTTCCGGATTGGGTGTGACTTGCGCGAGCGCCGGGCCGGCGAGCGCCGCCAACGCCACGAATGCCACTCCAAAGCCGCGCACCATCTTGCCACCCCTCCGACGCACGCGCGCCCAAACTCGTTTTAGCGCGCCAGGCGGCGGACACAAGCAGTTCCGCTGTCCTGTCGGTAATACGAATCCAAAGGGCCGGCAAAAGCCGACCCTTAAGAAGCGTGGGTATCTCGTGATGCGGATCAGAAGCGGTAATTCAATCCGGCCAGCAATTATTTTCCTTGAACTTCGCGGTGATTGTAATCCCGCATGTCGCGACGTCGCAGGTCGACCTGGCGAGATCGACGTAGAGGTGTTCGACCTTCACGCGCGAAACAGTTGCCTAACCGGCCGATATTGGATAAGAACAAACAGAGAACCATGCTTTCGCCGGGCGAGGTAACGCGGTGTGCCGGTCTGTGGACAGATATCGAACGTGCTTCGCGCAGGGCGGGTGGGCGTCTAGGGTGCTGCGTCTTGGGGCGTGCGGCGCGAGGCGCGCGTTTCGATATCAGGCGGACCGGCGCAGGGGCCCGGGAGCCATCGTTAGGAGAGTGTCATGGCAGGCAGCGTGAACAAGGTGATCCTGGTCGGCAACCTGGGCGCCGATCCCGAGGTGCGCCGGATGCAGGACGGCCGGCCGATCGTCAATCTGCGCGTCGCCACCTCCGAGACTTGGCGCGACAAGGCGAGCGGCGAGCGCAAGGAAAAGACCGAGTGGCACCGCGTGGTGATCTTCAACGAAGGCCTCGCGAAGGTCGCCGAGCAGTACCTCAAGAAAGGCGCCAAGGTTTACATCGAGGGCGCACTGCAGACGCGCAAATGGCAGGACAAGGACGGGCAGGACAAATACTCGACCGAAATCGTGCTGCAGGGCTTCAACTCGCAGCTCACGATGCTCGATCGTGCGGGCGGCGGCTCGGGCGCATCCGACTTCAGCGGCGGTGGCGATTTTGGTTCGCCCGGTCCGACCGCGTCGCGCCGTCCCGCCATGGCCGCGCCCGGCGGCGGCCGCCGAGATGACATGGATGATGAGATACCGTTCTGAGCACGGAGGTCGCCACCAGTGAATTCGTCATGGCCGGGCTTGTCCCGGCCATTTCGTTTATAGAGACACAATCTACCTTCGCTCACCGACGGCGAACGAATGGTTATTCTCGGCTCGTCGGCAGAGGGACCGTATGCGCCTTCACAACAAAACCGCCATCGTGATCGGCGCCGGGCAGGGCCCGGGCACCGGCATGGGCAATGGGCGGGCGACCGTCATCCGCTTTGCGCAAGAGGGCGCGACCGTGCTGGCGGTCGATCGCGATCTCGCATCAGCGCAAGAGACCTGCGCGCTTGCCGCAAAGGACGGTAAAGGCGCCTGCACGCCGTTCGAAGCGGACGTGACGAGCGAAGCTTCCATGCGGGAGATGGTCGCGCATGCGCGCGAGCGTTGGGGCCGCATTGACATCCTGCACTACAATGTCGGCGTCAGCATTGCCGGCGGCGACGCGCCGCCGACCGAGATCACCGAGGAGGCCTTCGACCGGATCGTCGCCATCAACCTGCGCGGCATGGTGATGGTCTGCAAATACGTGCTGCCGGTCATGCGCGTGCAGAAGTCCGGCGTCATCCTCGGCATTTCCTCGCTCGCCGCCTATGAGGATTATCCCTACGTGACCTACAAGGCGACCAAGGCGGCCATGATCGCCTATGTGCAGCAGCTCGCGATCCAGAATGCGGAATTTGGAATTCGCGCCAATGTGATCCTGCCCGGGCTGATGGACACGCCGATGGCGGTCGACACGCGCGCGCGTCAATCCGGCAAGAGCCGCGCCGAGGTGGCGGCGATGCGTGACTCCCATGTGCCGCTGCGCAAGAAGATGGGCACGGCCTGGGATGTCGCCAACGCGGCGCTGTTCCTGGCTTCAGACGAGGCCAATTTCATTACCGGCGTTGCATTGCCGGTCGACGGTGGCGCATTGGTCAAGATCGGTTGAAGTTCTCGCAAGGTCGATCTGGTCAAGGTGAGCGCATTACCACGCGGCGCGAATTGATTGCGACGCTGGAGGATGCGGTGAAGCGCCGCGGTCTGTTCTCGCTGATCGAGGTGATGCTGCCGCGGGGGCGCTGACGTCGGACACGCTCGCCCTTTTCCGGATTCAAGAAGGCACAGGAGAAGAAGGGTTAGCCCGCCAGCGCCGTGCGCACGCCGTCAACGACGTACTGCACGGCGAGCGCGGCGAGGATGACGCCGAGCAGGCGTTCTATCACTACGTTGCCGGTATTGCCCAGCAAGCGCGCGATGCGCGTGGCCGCGTTGAAACAGACGTAACAGCTCGCAGCCACCAGCACGATCGCGCCGAGCAGAATACCGATGCGGATCGGATCATGGTCGCTGCGGCCAGCGAGCAGCACGGTCGCCGTGATTGCACCCGGTCCGGCCATCAGCGGAATGGCGAGCGGGAAGGTGGCGACGTTGCGCACACGCTCTTCCAGCGCTTCCTCTGCCTGCCGCGCCAGCCGCTCCGCGCGAACGCCGAACACCATTTCGGATGCGATCGAGAACAGCAGCAGTCCGCCGGCAATGCGGAAGGCGGGCAGGGTGATCGACAACGTGGTCAACAGCCAGTCACCGACGAGTGCGGTACCGGCGAGAATGAGCGCGGCGATGCAGGAGGCGCGCAGGGCGACTTGCGCGCGCGCGGCGCGCGGCATGCCCTGCGTGATGCCGAGGAAGGTCGGCGCGAGGCCGACAGGGTCGACCACGACCAGCAGCGTCACCAATGCGGAGACGAGAAAATCGACCGGCATGCGTCGCGAACGTAGCGCAATACGCCGGGTTCCGGTGCTGCCAGTCGGGCACTACCCCGGCGGGTCATTCTTCGCCTTCGAAACCGGCTCCTAAGGTATTGAAAAGTCGTGCCAAATGACCACGTATTTCGTGCCGTTTCAGGTGGTCAAAGCCCGCTGAATCGGTTAGAAACCCGGACGCATTCAGAACGTCTTTTAGGATCCCGTCTTGGCTGACAATGACATTCCGAAATCGGGGGACGGCAGTCCCTCCGACGTACGCCCTGTCTCGATTACCGATGAGATGAAGCGCTCGTATCTCGATTACGCGATGAGCGTGATCGTCTCGCGTGCGCTGCCGGATGTGCGCGACGGCCTCAAGCCGGTGCACCGGCGCATACTCTATTCGATGCACGAGCAGGGGCACACGCCCGACAAGAAATACGTCAAATCGGCGCGCGTCGTTGGCGACGTGATGGGTAAGTATCACCCGCACGGCGACCAGGCGATCTACGACGCGCTCGTGCGCATGGCGCAGGATTTCTCCATGCGCCTGCCGCTCATCGACGGGCAGGGCAATTTCGGCTCGGTCGACGGCGATCCGCCGGCGGCGATGCGTTACACGGAATGCCGCCTCGACAAGGCGGCGATGGCACTGCTCGACGACATCGACAAGGACACCGTCGATTTCCAGCCGAACTACGACGGCAACGAGAAAGAGCCGGCCGTTCTGCCGGCGCGTTTTCCAAATCTGCTCGTCAACGGCGCGGGTGGCATCGCGGTCGGCATGGCGACCAACATCCCGCCGCACAATCTAGGCGAATTGATCGACGCCTGCAGCGCGCTGATCGACGATCCCGCGCTCACGACCGCCGATCTCATCAATATCGTGCCGGGACCGGATTTCCCGACCGGCGGCATCATTCTCGGCCGGGGGGGCATCCGCAGCGCCTACGAGACCGGCCGCGGCTCGATCGTGATGCGCGGCAAGGTCGCCTTTGAGACGATCCGCAAGGAGCGCGAGGCGATCATCATCACCGAGATCCCGTATCAGGT
>Ga0207839_1000163_pt1 | contig 14317 bp, 12 predicted proteins | sample LuqExpMetageno64_FD_187821 | JGI IMG/M metagenome (GOLD analysis project Ga0207839, IMG submission 187821) | Tropical forest soil microbial communities from Luquillo Experimental Forest, Puerto Rico - Sample 64 (SPAdes) | ecosystem: Environmental > Terrestrial > Soil > Tropical forest ...
CTTGTGTATGATGTTGGCAATCGTGATCTTGTGCTTTTTCCTGAAATAGCCACATGGTTGCCAGATCATCTGATGGACCGCGGCGGCTGATGAAGGGCCGGGCCGTCTGGACGGACCCGCAATGAACGTCTCGTTTTTCGGCGAGTTGTTACAGACCATCTCCGAGCGCAGCCGTGCGCTACTGGCGCGCAACCGGCGCGTTGAGGCGTCGGTCCGCTCGGAAAGCCTGGTCGAGCTGTGCGAGCACCTCTTGTCCGGCCGCGGCGAAGCCTCCGGCGTAGCCCGCGCGCGCGAAATCCTTGCTCGCTATAGCGAGCTGACAATCGGTCCGCGGATCGCATTCTTCGAGGCGCTCAGCCAGCGCTTCGGCCCTGACCGGGCCCGCATGGAAGCGGCGATCGCCGCTTGGCGTGATAAGCCGTCCGACGAGACAGTTGCCGAAGTGCACGCTGCCTCCGAGCCGCGCCGGCAGGAGTTGTTCCGCCGACTCAATCTGGCCCCTGGCGGCACAGCGGCGCTGGTGCGCATGCGCGAGCAGCTCATGGACGTGCTCGCCCACCGCAACGATCTTATCGCGGTCGACGACGACTTCGTGCACCTGTTCTCGTCTTGGTTCAACCGCGGCTTCTTGGTGCTGCGGCGCATCGACTGGTCGACGCCCGCGATCATCCTCGACAAGATCATCCGCTACGAGGCGGTGCACGAGATCAGCGACTGGCAGGACCTGCGTCGCCGTATCGAGCCCCCGGACCGCCACTGCTATGCCTTCTTCCACCCGGCGATGGTGGACGAGCCACTGATCTTCGTTGAGGTGGCACTCACCCGTGAGATTCCGGACGCGATCGCGCCGATCTTGAGTCCCGCGCGCGAGGTGATGGAATCCGAAAAGATGCGCACGGCAACGTTCTATTCGATCTCCAATTGCCAGCGTGGGCTCGCCGGCGTGTCGTTCGGCAATTTCCTCATTAAGCAGGTGGTCGAAGAGGTTAGCCGCGTGCTGCCCAAGCTCTCGACATTTGTTACTTTGTCGCCCGTGCCGAGTTTTACCGCCTGGCTCGCCAAGGAACGCGCGCAGGAGAGTTCGCTAGCGCTCAGCAAGACCGACAAGGCGACGCTCGCCGCGCTCGATACGCCGGGCTGGTGGCGCAACGCGGAAGCTGCGGCGCGATTGCAGGATCCTTTGCTGCGCGCGGCCGCCTGGTATTTCCTGCGTGCGCGCGACCGGCGCGGCTTTCCAGCGGACGCCGTGGCGCGTTTTCATCTCGGCAATGGCGCGCGGCTCGAGCGCATCAACTGGCTGGCTGACACCTCCGACAAGGCGATGGCGCAGGCGCACGGCCTGATGGTGAATTACCAATACGATCTCGACGACATCGAGAAGAACCACGAGGCCTACGCAGAAGGTCGCGCCGTGGTCGCCTCGGGCGCCGTGCAGCGGCTGTCGCGCGCGGCGCTTGATCTCGTCGCTGGCACGCGCTGATCGCTTACGACTTCCCGTAAACCGGTACGACAGCGCCGCGCGTCACCTTGTTCTCGGGCGAGGCGAGAAACAGGATCGTTGCCGCCACTTCCTGAACTTTCGGCCATGCATCGAAATCGGCCTTCCCCATGGTGGCGCGGTTGGCCGCCGTATCCATGATCGATGGCGCCACTGCATTCACCAGAATGCCGTCCTTGGCGACTTCCTCGGCCAGCACCACGGTGAGCGCGGCAACGCCGGTTTTGGCGACGGTGTAGGCCGCCATGCCGGCGCCGGCGCGCCATTCTAACGCAGGGCGCGCCGCCACGTTTACGATGCGGCCGCCGCCGCGCATGGCATTCGCCGCCGCGCGGCAGCACAAGAAGCAGGCGATTAGATTGGTGTCGAGTTGCCCCATAAGCGCCGCCTTGTCGGTCTCCGCCACTTTGCCCATGGCGAAACCGCCGGCGATTTGGATCGACGCCCACGGCGTGAGCCCGCTGTAGAGCTTGCGCACCTCGGATTCATCGGAAAGGTCGGTGACCTTGATCAGCTTGATCTGCGCCTGCCGGCCATAGGGGAAACGCTGCGCTTCCGTCTCGACCATGTAGCTAACCGTGCAGCTCGCGCCCGCACTGAGCAGCGCGCCGACCACCGCTGTGCCGAGCGCGCCAGTGCCGCCGGTAACCACCACGTGTTTGCCGGAAAAATCCATCACCCCCGCCCGCGCTTCACTCGCGTTGGCAGCACCTGGAATTCGATCCAGTTTGCCACTTCGCCGACGCGCAATTTCTTGTCGAGGACGTTCTTGCTGATCCCATGCAGCCAGGACAATCGCTTGCAACCCGGATCGCGATCAAGAGTATCAAGGTCTTCGGCGAAAGTCTGAATGTCGCGGGTGTCGCGGAAAAATCCTTCCTTGATCAGCCGTGTGCCGATGCGCCGCACGATTGCGGCGATCTCGCGCAGTGGATACTCGGGATGATATTGCACCGCCCAGGCAACCGAGCCGTTGGTACGGATCTCAGCGCTCTGCACGTCCGACATCTCGTTGGAGGCGAGCACCGTGGTGCCGGGAGGCAGCGTTTCGACCTCGTCGAGATGCACGGTCGGTGCGTTGAACACCTCCAGCTTGCCGACGTACATGGGGTGCCTGCGGCCGGCTTGAGTGAGGCGGATGCCGCGGCTGAAGCCGAGCTCGCGGCCTTTCGGATTCTTGCGCACGTTGCCGCCGGTGGCGGCGACGATCACCTGTAACCCCCAGCAGGAGCCGAACAGCGGCGTTCCTGTTTCAAGGGCGGTGCGCACTAGATCGATCTGACGGATGACCGACGGACCACCGTCATAGATATGCAGTGAGGAGCCGGTGATGGCGATGCCGTCATACCCCTCGAGCGATTGGCCGTCAGGCAAGGTCGCGGTCGGATCGCCGGGATGGCACGTGTCCACGATTGCGCCCGGCATTAACTCGCGCAGCAGATCGGAATAGCCTTTGTGAGCGGCGGTCCCGCCTACCGCAATGTGCTCGGCCAGTGTCTGCGGGGAATTGCCTTCAATGACGAGCAGGCGGGGCGAGGACATTGGAGGACGAGTAGCCTTGTCTCCGGTTTTTCGCGTAAGACGGCCGCACCGGATAGTCTTGATATGGCCAACAAAAGGCGGATTTGCAACGCCGGCGAATCTTGTGGCTTTGGCGGGCTCTTTGCGTTCGCTGCTTGAATACGCCGCGTAAGCTGCCATTCTGCGCCGGCGTTGGCGAATCAGTAGGCATGGCTGAATACGACCTCGCCATCATTGGCGGAGGCATCAACGGAACGGGATTGGCCCGGGACGCCGCCGGACGGCGATTGCGCGTGCTGCTGGTCGAACAGAACGACCTCGCCTCAGGTACGTCTTCGGCCTCCACCAAGCTCATCCACGGCGGCCTGCGCTATCTCGAACATGGCGCCTTCCGTCTGGTGCGCGAGTCGCTGCACGAGCGCGAAGTACTGCTGCGCATGGCGCCGCATATCATCCGGCCGATGCGCTTCATGTTACCGCCGCAGCCCGGTATGCGCTCGGCGCTTTGGCTGCGCTTCGGTCTCGCTATTTACGATATGCTCGGCGCCCGGAAGCTGCTTAAAGGCACGCGCACTGTCGACCTCACTTATCATCCGGTAGGCCAGCCGCTGCAACGTTCGTTCCGGTTTGGCTTCGAATTCTCCGATTGCCTGGTCGACGATTCCCGGCTGGTGGTGCTCAACGCGCTTGATGCTGCCGAGCGCGGCGCCGTCATCCGACCCCGCGCCCGCTGTGTACGCGCGGAGCGGCGCAGCGAGTGGGAGCTGATCCTCAACACGAGCGGCCGCCGCGAGGTGGTGACCGCGCGCGTGCTGGTCAACGCCGCCGGGCCCTGGATCGGCGAGGTTGCGAACACTGTAATTCGGCGGCCGCTGCTGGCGCCGGCGCGACTGGTCAAAGGCAGCCACATCGTGGTGCGGCGGCGTTTCGAGCATGACAGCGGCTATCTGCTGCAGGCCACCGACGGCCGCGTCGTGTTCGCGCTGCCGTTCGCGCAGGATTTTACCTTGATCGGCACGACCGACGAGAATTTCATCGGCGACGTCAATTCGCCGGCGCCGACCCAGGACGAAATTCTCTATCTCTGTGACACGGTGAACGAATATTTCCGCGACAAGGTATTGCCCGACGAGCTGGTGTGGTCGTTCGCCGGCGTGCGCTCCCTCTATGACGACGGCGCCGATAAGCCGGAGGACGTGACGCGCGAATACATGCTCACTCTCGACGAGGTCTATGGCGAAGCGCCGCTGCTCACGATCTATGGCGGCAAGATCACCACGTACCGCCGGCTGGCAGAAGCGGCGATGAAGCAGATCGGTGTTTTCTTCGGTGCGCTGCCGCCATGGACAACCGGTTCGACGTTGCCTGGAGGCGACTTTCCGGTCGACGGTTTTTATGGCCTGGTCGCCGAAACGATCAGCCGCTGGCCGTTCCTCGCCACGCCGCATGCGCATCGCCTGGTGCGCGCATATGGTCGGCGTGTCGAGCGCATTCTTCGCGACGCGCAAACCATGGATGAACTCGGGCCGCGTTTTGCCGGCGATCTCACCGGCGCCGAGGTGCGCTATCTGGTCGAGAACGAATGGGCGCAGAACGTCGACGACGTACTGTGGCGACGTACCAAGCTCGGCCTGGTTGCCACGCCGGACGAACGCGAGGCGCTCAGCCGCTTCATGGCGTCGCTATCCGCCGCAGCTCAGTCTCGGTAGCAGGCACCCGACGTCGTCCGTTTCGTGTACGTTGTGCGCTCGCCGAAAACCTGTACCGGTTATCGTGCTTACTGGCCACGGCGGGAGCGCTCGCGCGCGGTCGTGGGCGTCAAAATCGGCGTCAGGGAATTTCTGCTCAAGCCGGTATCATCGGAGGCGCCGCGGGACCGCGTGGTGTTGGTGCTCACTAAGCCGCGCGAGATCTGGTGTCAGTGCTCACCAAGCCGCGCGAGATCATGCAGAGCGGCAATTATAACTGTCCGGCGCCGCGCAAGCTGGACGCAGCGGTGCATGCCAATAACGACCCGGCAATCGTCAAGCTCTCCGTCCTGGACTAATCTCCGCGGGCTGAATCGCCGGGGAGATCCTCTTGCCGACCGCCCTTATCGCCATCGACCAGGGTACGACGTCAACTCGCGCGATCGCGTTCGATGCGAATCTGTGTCCGCTCGCCAGCGCGCAACAGGAGCTGCGCCAGATCTATCCCTCGCCCGGCTGGGTCGAGCATGACCCGGAAGAGATCTGGACGACGACGGTCAAGACGGTGCGCGAGGCGATCGCCAAGGCGGCGCTTGCCGCCAATGACATCGCCGGCCTCGGCATCACAAATCAGCGCGAGACCGCCGTTATGTGGGATCGCACGACTGGCAAGCCGATCTACAATGCCATCGTGTGGCAGGACCGCCGCACTGCTGATTTCTGCGACGCGCTGCGTCGCGCCGGCCACGAGCCGGAGATCATGACCAAGACCGGGTTGTTGCTTGATCCGTATTTCTCGGCGAGCAAGATCGCCTGGCTGCTTGATAATGTCGCGGGCGCGCGCGCTCTTGCAGACACGGGCCGGCTTGCCTTCGGCACCATTGACAGTTTTCTGCTGTGGCGGCTAACCGGCGGCAAGGTACACGCGACCGATGCCAGCAACGCTGCCCGCACTTTGCTGTTCGATATCGGGCGCGGCGAATGGGACGAAGAGCTGTGCCGTCTTTTCTCCCTGCCGCCTTCGCTGCTCCCGCAAGTGCGCGATTGCGCGGCGGATTTTGGCACCACCGTTGTGAATCTGTTCGGCGCTTCGGTCGGGGTGTTCGGCATGGCCGGCGATCAGCAGGCGGCGACGATCGGGCAGGGCTGCGTCAGGCCCGGCATGCTGAAGTCTACCTACGGCACCGGCTGCTTTGCTTTGCTGAACACCGGCACGCACCGCGTCGTCTCGCGGAACCGGCTGCTCAGTACCATCGCCTATCAGCTCGACGGCAAGCGTACCTATGCGCTGGAAGGCGCGATCTTCATCGCCGGCGCCGCCGTGCAATGGTTGCGCGACGGGCTGAAGATCATCGCCAAAACGTCAGAGGCCGACGGGCTGGCGGCGCGCGCAGATCCGGCCGAGCAAGTCTATCTGGTGCCCGCCTTTGTCGGTCTGGGCGCGCCTTATTGGGATGCACAGGCGCGCGCCGCGGTGTTCGGCCTCACGCGCAATTCGGGTGTCGCCGAGCTTGCCCGCGCGGCGCTGGAGGCGGTCGGCTATCAGACCCGCGACCTGCTCGAGGCCATGCATGCCGACTGGCCGACGGCGGCAAACGGAACGACCGTGTTGCGAGTCGACGGCGGCATGACCGCTAGCGATGTCACCATGCAGTTCTTGGCCGATATTCTGGCAAGCCCAATTGACCGACCGGTAGTGATGGAAACCACCGGCTTGGGCGCCGCCTATCTGGCTGGGCGGACCGCCGGGATCTGCCCGGAATTGGATGGTTTCGCCGCGCAATGGCGCCTCGACCGCAGGTTTGAACCGCGCATGAACAAGACCTTGCGCGAGCAGAAATATGCCGGCTGGAAGGATGCGGTGCGGCGGACATTAACGGCCCGGTGAAGGTTCAACGCAGGCGAAAGTCCTCATCCAGCAATCAATATAGCACCGGTCGTGGACGAGAACCTGGCTTGTGCTCAGCTTGTTTTCCACCACCGGCCTGTAGCGATCGCGCATCGTGCGCTTGCCCAGAACATCCCCGACGCCGGGCATTCATCTTGCTCAGCACGTAGGGTGATCAGCGGCGCATTCTCGAATCGGAAAAGCTCGGTGTGAACGAGTGTGCAGCCGTTGTCGGCGAAGGCGTGGTTCGAGCGCTTGATCTCGATCCTGCTCAACGGGTGCCGTAACGTGCGGTCTGACGACTATTACGGTGCGGTGGGGCGCATGTTTAACGAAACCGAATCCTCCCAACACTGCCTCCGGCAGTTTAAACGCACCCCATTCATTTATTGAGGCTTTTGCATCTGGGCCGGAGCCGTGGATTGTTGCGCCGCCGGCATGGCTGTACCAGCCGGGGCGCCGGTAAGGTGATCGATCAGTGAGCGGGCGGCGTCGCGGGCGCTGCGGTCGCGCATGGCATCGAGCAGCGGTGCGGCGGCGCCGGAGCGGCGAATGAGCGCTTCCGGGTCGGGTAGCACAATCGGGTCATCCCACGACCCCTGCACGATGAACGGCAGCTCAAAAGGAGCCGTCTCGGGCCTTGCGGCGGAGACCAAGGCGGCGGTGCCCTTGAGATCGAGCTCGCGGCTCGGCACCGAGGCGGACCCCGCGAGCGCTAGGCGCACAGCCGAGCCTTCGATCCTCACGTCGTCGACCGTGACGGTGCCCTGCATGATCTTCAGCGCCACCGCGATCTTTTCGAACGGCGTACGTCCGCTGCGGAATTCGCTCCCGCCGGACAACGGCCGCCGCTCCAGGCGGCGCAGCAGCTGCTCAGCATTGAGACCAGTTATCGCGCCGTTTTGCCCAGTGAGACTGGCATTGCCGTTCAGAGTGCGCGTAACGGCAAGCACGCTGTCGCCGCTGCCTTCGACTGCGAACACGATGTTGCCCTTGCCCTCCAGCCGGTGCAGCCCGAAAAGCTGACTCAGGCAGCTTTCCAGGTCCACGTCGGCCAACTGCATCTGCGATTTCAAGTCTACACCAGCATCGGAGTTGGCAAGCATGAGCGAGCCCTTAATCAAGCCGTCATACGCCTGGGCCTCGCCAACGGTGATCGTCAGATGTCCATTGCGCAAATTAGCGCCGATGGCGGTACGCCCGAGCTTGGCGTTCGCCATCGCCACTTTTCCCGCCGATAGCCGCAAGTCAACGTCGAGGCCAGAGAGGCCATCCAGCGTAATGCGCGCGTTATCCCATTCGTGCTGATCGACAGTGAGCAGGCGGATGGCCGAGACATAAGGCGTCAGATCGAGCGTGTCGGAGGCGAGCGTGCCTTGCACAGTTTTCCGCCCCTCGGTGGCGAAGGTGAGCACGCCCTCCGCGGTATTGCCGTCGAGTTCGACGTTGACGTTCGACAGGGCGACGGTATCGCCGGTCACGTTGCTCTGTGCCTTGATCGAGAAATGGCCGAAGCCGCCGCCAGGCACTGGCGGCTGCCCGATCCAGATTAGGGTATTTCGCAGCGAGGCTGCATCGGCCGCGATCGTGCCTTCAACCTTGAGCGTCGGCTTGACGCTGATCGCGCCCTCGAAGACGGTGTTGATCGGCTGGCTGGTGATGCGCAGCTTCATGCCGGAACGGTCGCCGGCGAGCGCGGCGGGAAAATCGCTCAACATTAGATTCATATTCAGCGGCTCGCCGTGCCAGACCAAGCGGCCGGTGGCGCCGAAGCTCTTGGAGATCGACGGCCAGGCCAGCGACAATTCCACGTCGCTCAACTTCTCGTTGACCTCGCGCGCCGCGCGGTGCACGACCACGGTGCCGTTGTTGATGCGCATCTCGGAGAACGCCGCGGTCCGCGGCGCGTCGTTACTTTGGCTGCGCGCCAGTGAATCGATCAAGCCGGACCAGTTGGAGCTTCCGTCCGCCGCCACATCGACCGCGATGCTCGGCCGCTCCAGCGTGACGTCGGCGATTTCGACCCGGCCGAGTAGTAGTGGGAAGAAGCGCAGCCGCGCAGTTAGCCGCTCGGCGATGAGCGCCGGGTGCTTGGCATCGCCTAAGGCGACATCTGCGAAGCTGACGCTGCCGGAGGGAAACAGCGAGACGGTGGCGTTGCCGCCAAGTGTCGGATTGAGTCCGGTGACCGCACGGATTTCGCCGATAACCTGCCGTTGCACGGTGTCGGCTGAGATCAGGTAACCCGCCGCAGCGAACAGGCCGGCGCCGACCGCGAGCGCGGCCAGCAGAGCTAAACCTAGGCGTCTGAAGCCAATGGCGGCCGTCAAGGAAGGGGTTTCCGGTTGTTTTGGCGTCGATTTACGGCGGATGATACCATCGGTGACGCGGCCACCAAGCGTGTGCGCGCGCTCTGTGTCCCTTTCATGGCCGAAAAGTTAGGATTACCGCTCCGGCGTTGCATCGGCGATTTCGGCAATAAGCTTCTTGACGATGGCCTGGCCGAACGAATTGAAGTCCCTTGCCTCCAGCACGAATGCGCCCGGGCCGCCCACGACGTGCTCGCGGTAATAATTAGCAAGGCCGCCCGGCGGATTGGTGTGCTCTGGATTCCAGGGCAAAGGCCGCTCGCTCAGGATCGCCAGCCCGTTGATGGTCAGGCCAAGCGCCAGTGCCTCGTCGCGCGCATGGTCGACCTCGCGGCCGGCATTGTTGGTGCCATCGCCGGAGACGTCGATGGCACGGCGCTCAGCGGTAAACGGGGCGTGGGCGAATTGCGCGACGGCGAAATCGATGCCACCGCTGATCGAGGTGCGGTCTGCAAAGGAGCGCGGCGATTCTAGTAAACGGTCGCCGAATGATTGTGCCGCTTTCGCTCCGTCGATTAGCGTCCAGTCAATGACGACCTTCTGGTTACCGAAACCCGACCACTCCTCGAACAGCACGGCGATTCGGCCGTTGCGGCCCGAGCGGATGGCGTCGAGCACGTGTACATCGGCGACCGCGGCGGCATAGCCTTCGCGTTGCAGCTTGAATTTATCGCCGTCGACGCTGCGCGAGACATCGGCTGCGAACACCAGCAACAGGTCGACAGCTTCGGCCGCGCGAGCTGCGGGCCCGAGCGCAAACGCAAGAAGCAGGCAGACAAACAGGCGACGCATCTCAGCTCTCAAAACAGATGGATCTGCAAGCTTAGCCGATCTGACTTATTACGCCAGAACGCGCGTGGCCGGGAATGCGACCTCGACCAGGGTCCCATCCCTGACCTGGCTGGTGATACGGAAGCGCGCGTGGTTGGCCTCGGCCAGCGCCTTGGTGATCGGCAGCCCCAAACCGGTGCCGCTCGAGCCCCAGCGCGCAGAGGTGGCTAGCTGGCAGAACGGTTCGAGCGCAGTCTGCAGTTCCTTCTCGCTCATGCCGGCGCCGGTATCGCGCACCCGCAACAGCACTTCCCGATCGTCGGTCAAGGCGGTGGAGACAATCACCTGCCCGCCGGCGCCAGTGAACTTAATCGAGTTCGACAGCAAATTGAGCGCGATCTGCCGCACCGAACGCGCGTCGGCCAAGATCTGTGGCATGCTGGGTGGCAGCGAGGTACGAATGATCACCCGCTCCTGGTTGGCCTGCTGCTGCATGATGGCGACGCACTGCTGCACGAGGTCGTTGAGATTGACGGTCACGAACGTTAGCTCGAGTTTGCCGGCCTCGATTTTCGACAGGTCGAGCAGGTCGTTGAGCAAAGAGATCAGGTGGCCGCCGGAGCTGTGGATGTCCTTGAGGTACTGCCGGTAGCGCTCGTTGCCGATTGGCCCGAAGCGCTCATCCATCATCACTTCTGAGAAGCCGATGATCGCGTTGAGCGGCGTTCGAATCTCGTGGCTGATCTTGGCGAGGAATTCCGATTTACTGGTGGAGGCCTTCTCGGCCTGCTGTTTGGCGTTGATCAGCTCTTCCTCGCTGCGCTTCCAGGCCGTAAGGTCGCGCAGCACGGCGCAGAACTTCTCGCCGTCGGTGATCCGCCCCATGGTAAAGTAAAGCGGCACCAGACCGCCCCGCCGCACCAGGCCAATCGCTTCGCGGCCGGTATCGAGCATGGCCTTGCCGTCGCGCACTAGCCGAGCGAGATAATCCAGCACGCTGCGCCGGCTTTCCGGGGCGAACAGGTCGCCAAACGGCAGCTCGGTGATCTCGGAATGCTCGTAGCCGAACAGCGCCTCGGCGCTGCGGTTAGCCGACAGCACACGGCCGGCGCGATCGAGCACCAGCACGCCGTCGGTCGCGGTGTCGAGGATCGACTTGAGTTCCTCGTTCTCGGTCTCCAGCCTCCGCAGCGACTGGTCGGCGATCTTAGTGTCGGTCACCGCGGCGTGTGTGCTGATTACCAGCACCAGCGCGCTCTCGTTGTTCCACGCCACGCTGAACAGGCGGCCTTCGACCGGCTTCTGCCTTTCGTTGACGGTGGCAATGGTGAGTGTCTTGCCGCAGTTGGCGGCGCCGAGAGGCTGGCTCGTGGTCTCGATAAACAGGCTGTCGAGCCCGCCGGCTTCAGTCAGCGCATCGAGCGTCGGATAGCCAGTCCAGTCGAGGAAAGCGCGGTTGGCGTAGATCAGGCTGTTGAGCCGGTAGACCAGGATGCCGATCGGCAAACGGTCGAGGATCGGCCGCTCTTCCCGCGTGTCGCGCGCGGTATCGCCGTTGCGGCCCGCCCGCGGCGGCGCGGCGGGCGCAGGAGGCGCAACCGGAACAACCGGGGTCGGAATTTCGGCACCGAAATCGTCAGCGTGCGGTAGTACGACCGACTCCCGACCGGAGGTTTTTTTCAACCGGTCGGTGAGCTCGCGGCCAAGTTCCTGGAAGGCGCTCCGCTCGCCCGGGCTGAGCGAAGGCGTGCTCTCGACCTGCGGTCGGAACGTCACAACATTGCTCGTGGGCGCATCCAGCGGCTGCGCGCGGCGCTGCTCCAGCGCCGCGATGCGCTGCACGTCACGGCAGATGCCAAAGCCGCGATAGCCGGCGAACTGGCGATCTCGATCGAGCACAGGCAGGCCCGACATCTCAATCGGCAGCGGCTCGTCCATATCGTCGACCGGCCAATGCACCACGATGCCGCTCCAGGTGCCCCGCGCAGCGAGCGCGCTAGCGAACTGCCCCTGCTGATCGATCTTGAGGGCGGTGGCGATTTCCGCCCACGGACGGTCGAGCAGTGCGGCGACACGCGGTCCGAGCATTTCGGCGAGCTCTTCCACGCCGAACGTGAAACGTGTCGTAGCATCCATTTGCCAGATGAAGCGGAAAGGGAGGCGGCGCGCAGGCGTTTCCGCCGCAGTCGGACTTGGCGCAAGCGGCGGGGCTTGCGCCGTGGCGGCCCGCGCAATGTTGGCTGGCGCGGGATCGTTGAAGGCGACCAGCAGCGTGATCGTATTGCCGGCGCCGAGCCGCAATATGGTGGCGGGCCCAACCGCGATCTCGCCCTCGGCGCGGCCGTTGAGCGAAGCCTCGCGCGCCAGCGAGTCGGCACCGAGCGCGATGAGATCATGCTTGCCGCCGAAGCGTTCGAGCGCCGCCCGCGCGATGGGTTCGCCGTCGGCGGTGTAGACAGCGGCCGGCTTTTCGAGATCCGCGAGAAGGCGTTGCGCACGGTCGGGCAGGCTCAGGTCCCTGCCGCCGCGTTCGGTTGAGACGACCAGCACTCCGGCGTTGTTGTCGGGGAAAGTGACGCGTGAGCAGAGGCAAATCAGCGCGCCACCGACGCTCGCGCCGAAGCCGCGGAGCCGCTCGAGCCGCGCTGCACCACCCTGCGGCAGCGTGCCGGCAAGCCGCGCGATCTGAGCGGCGGCTGCGTGAGTCGATTCAAATCTTTCCGTGGCTAGCGCGCCGGGTGACGGCGCGTCGAAGATCGCGGCGGCGACCGGATTGCACCAGAGGACACGCGCAGCGTCCGTGCTCCATAGCCAAACCGGCATCGGGCTCAAGGCATGCGCTGCGAGCCGCGGATCGCTGAGGCAGGTGAATTGGAACCCGGTTTCACTCATGGCTGCGCTTCACGGATTACGGCTAACGAAGCCTTAATAGGACCGCTTTGAACCCCCGTCCACGACGCCGGGAGCGCCATAAATAACCAAGCGGCGATAACCTTAATTAGTCAAGGTTCCAAGGCTGGCGATCTAATGGAAAAGCCATCGAGCAGGCCAATCAGACGATAACGGTTTCATCTCTCCCGCGCAGAAGACGGCGATGACCACCGAGACCAAGACCGGCGTAAAAGAGGTGGGCGAGATGGCCCTCAATTTCACGCAGCGTAACATCGCTTCCTCGTTCGAATTCGCCGAACCAGATCGCTGCGCTGACCGCGGCCATGCTCGTCGGAAACCAACAGAACTGATACAGGGGCGGTACCTCCGAGCGCCGACCCCCGGCATTGCTGCCGTGGAATAGGCGCCATTAATTTTGTGCAATGCAAAAGATTTTTATTGCATTGCACCAATTTAAGGACTATATTGCGTTTATCAAGCCGTCGCGGCGCGTGTACTGAGTCCTGCGGCGGGACGCTAATGAGCGCGAGCCGCATACCGAGGGCGGGCGGCGCGCTGAAATGTATTGGCCGCCCTCAAAGCCAAGGATGACACTATCATGGCCGAACCGACTACCGCGGCTAGCACGCCGAAACAGAAGCCGAAGCCGATCGTCACCACGCCCGCCTTCGAAACCCCCAAATTCGACATGCCGAAGTTCGAGATGCCCAAATTCGAGATTCCCAAGGTAGAATTCCCCGCCGCGTACCGCGAGTTTGCAGAGAAAGCGATCGCGCAGGCCAGGGAGAACTACGAAAAGATGAAGAGCGCTGCTGAGGAAGCCACCGAGACGCTGGAGGAGACCTATTCGACCGCCTCCAAGGGCTGCTCCGGCTACGGTCTTAAGCTGGTCGAGAACGCCCGCACCAACAGCAACGCGGCGTTCGACCTGCTCACCGCATTACTGAAAGCTAAGTCCTATTCGGAAGTGGTCGAGCTCGCCACCGCTTACGTGCGCGCGCAATTCGACGCCGTGACTAAGCAGGCCAAGGAATTGGCCGAGCACGCGCAGAAGGTTGCGACCGAGACCGCCGAGCCGATGAAGGAAAGCTTCAGCAACGTCTTTAGCAAGGCGGCGTAACGCTCCGCAAATTGAACAAATAAAGCCCGGGTCTCGCGCCCGGGTTTTTACTATACGGTCGAAGCCGCTTGCCAAAACGCCCCCCTGAACCTAGGTTCCGGCGGCTCGTTGCTACGAGCTCGTGCAGGCGTAGCTCAGTTGGTTAGAGCGCTGGTCTGTGGAACCAGAGGTCGGTGGTTCAAGTCCACCCGCCTGTACCACCATCTCCGCAATTAATCTGGCTTCAGCAGTGAAATACCCAGCAGTGCGCGCCGGCGCAGCCAGATGGTGGCGCGGTATTTCGGATCGTGCGTCACCGCCTGCATGCCGTCGAGCACTGCCAGCACGCGGCGCGGCCCGAGCATGTCGCCGAGCGCCAAAGGACCTTTCGGATAATTCAGCCCGAGCTCGACCGCAGTATCGATGTCGACGGGCGCCGCGATCCGCAGTTCGGCGATGCGACAGCCGACATTGACGATCATCGACAAGAGCCGCTGCACCACGAAGCCCGGACTGTCGTTGATCACGGTGACCGCAACTTGCGTCGCCGAGAGCGCTGCAACGGCACCGCCCAAGGCTTCCGGCGTCGTG
>Ga0207839_1000172_pt1 | contig 13958 bp, 19 predicted proteins | sample LuqExpMetageno64_FD_187821 | JGI IMG/M metagenome (GOLD analysis project Ga0207839, IMG submission 187821) | Tropical forest soil microbial communities from Luquillo Experimental Forest, Puerto Rico - Sample 64 (SPAdes) | ecosystem: Environmental > Terrestrial > Soil > Tropical forest ...
AACCTCAAGGGCGATGAACTAAAGGCGGCGGTGGACAAGCAGACTTGGGATGACAGCGTCAAATCATTGGTTGCCACCCCAGATGTTCTCTCAATGATGAGCACAAAGATTGATTGGACCCAGAAGCTCGGCGATGCGGTTCTTGCTCAACAGCCGGATGTGATGGATGCCATCCAGCGCCTCCGTGCAAGGGCCGATGCCAACAATAAGTTGACGTCTACGAAGCAACAGAAGATCACAAAGACACAAAATCAGGGCAGACAAGTTATCGCTATTGAACCAACGGACCCCAACACGCTCTACGTGCCGTATTACAATCCTAACGTTGTATACGGAGGATGGCCTTATCCGGCGTATCCACCATACTATTTCGGGTACCCCGGATACATCGCCGGTGGACTCATCGCGACAGGTCTTGCGTTTGGCGCCGGCTACGCTCTCGGACGCTGGGCGTCGGGCGGGAATTTTTGGGGCGGAGGTTTCAATTGGAACAACAACAACATCAACGTCAACCGGCCGGTTAACATCAACAACATCGGAAACAACTGGCAGCACAATGCCGCACATCGCCAAGGGGTGAGATACAACAATCCGCGTGTGCAGCAGCGGTTTGGCAACAACAATATTCGTAACGGCGCTCAGAACCGGATGGATTTCCGTGGGCGCGGTGGCCAACAGGTCCTCAGGCCTGGCGGCGGCCAGCGACCCGGCGCGGGACAGAGACCTGGCGCAGGGCAACGGCCCGCGGGGGGGCGGCCCAGCGCAGGGCAGAGGCCCTCGGGCGGGCGGCCCAGCGCAGGGCAGCGACCTTCAGGCGGACGGCCAAGCGCGAGGCAACGGCCATCGGGGGGACGAGGCGGCGGCAATGCCCTTGGGAATGTCGGGTCCGGCCGAGTAGCCAATCGGCAGTCCGCGCGCGGCCGTGCAAGCATGGGTGGCCGGGCTGGCGGCTTCCGCGGCGGCGGCGGTATACGAGCAGGGGGCGGCGGTGGTTTCCGCGGTGGCGGTGGCCGCGGACGGCGATCCGATATCATGTTCAAGCACGACATCGTTCTGCTTGGCCATCTCGCCAACGGCATCGGCTACTATCGCTTCAGTTATAACGGCAGCGATCGCGCCTATGTCGGTGTGATGGCGCAGGAGGTGCAAACAGTCATGCCACAGGCGGTTGTGCGTGACCGGGAGGGGTATTTGCGGGTCTTCTACGACAAGCTCGGCGTCAAGTTCCAGACCTACGAGCACTGGATCGCGTCAGGCGCACGGGTGCCCGTTGCTGCTGTCCCCGTTGCACACTGACATGACACCGAGGATGCCATGAACAGAGCTCTTGTCTCATTGACGGTTGCGACGTTCCTTTGCACGGCCGCTTCCGTCGCCAGCGCCCAGCAAGCGTTCAAGACGCCCGACGAAGCGGCCAGTGCCCTGGTCAGCGCGGCCAAGGCGGATGATATAAAGGCGATTGCAACGGTACTGGGTCCCGACGGCGATGACATCGTATCGTCTGGTGATGAAGTAGCCGACGCTGCGACACGCCAGAAATTTGTCGCTGCCTATGACGCAAAGCACCAGATCACCATGGAGGGCGACAACAAAGCCATAATGGTCATCGGGCGGGACGATTTCCCGCTTCCAATCCCTCTCGTCCGCAAGGACGGGTTGTGGCGGTTCGACACAGCTGCCGGTCGTGACGAGATTCTCTTCCGCCGCATCGGCAAAAACGAGCTGGAGGCAATTCAGTCTTCTCTGGCCTACGTTGATGCACAGAACGAATATGCCGACAAAGATCGCACCGGTGCCGGCGTTAACACCTATGCGCAACGCATCATCAGCCAGCCAGGAAAGAAGGATGGGCTCTATTGGCCGACGTCGCAGGGTGAAGATCCCAGCCCCCTTGGCGAACTCGTAGCCGAGGCGACCGCGCAGGGCTACCGCGTAGGCGGTGGGCGTACGCCTTTCCACGGCTACTACTTCAAGATCCTAACAAAGCAAGGAGCGAACGCCGCCGGCGGTGAACTAGACTATGTCGTGCACGGCAAGATGATCGGCGGATTTGCGCTGGTCGCTTATCCTGCCGAATACAGGAATTCGGGCGTCATGACCTTCATCGTCAATCATGCCGGCACTGTGTTTCAGAAAGATCTGGGGCCCAACACGGCCAAGATTGCTGAACGCATGAGCTCGTTCAACCCGGACAAGACTTGGCAGAAGGTTTCAGATACAGAACCGCTGCAGTGACCGCCATTTGATTACGGGCATTGAGAGGGTATTCCGTAACGCAAAGTGACCGAACCCTGGAAGTGCCAAGGTAAAAAGGCAAAAGCGTGAGCCCGCCGTTTCGGTTTCATATTGCAGCGCCTACTAGACGCCGATCGACTCAATCTGGTCGAGCCATTTATCATAGAGTGAGGGACGCCTCCCGGTAGCGTTGTCGACCGTAGATTGATAGGCTTGTTGGTGACAGTTGCCAGGCGATCCGCACCATCGGTGTGATAAAAAGGACAACCGGGCGCGAGCTTTGATAATTTAACCTTATGGAGGATAACGTTATGCCAAAGTCTTGGCGTAGTCTTGACGCCCGCCACCGTGACAAAAGCGGCAAAATCGAAAAGAAGCACGGCAACACGAGAGTGGGTACGCAACGCAAAGAATACGGCTATGCTCAAGACCCTACTCAAGGAGAGTGGATCGGCCTCGCTGCGTGAATATTTGAGACATCACCATAAGTGACGGTGTGTCCAGCGGCGGGCTGGGCTGGTAATGAATGTACGCCAAATGCAGTTCTTAGAAGGAGATACGTAGATGGGTATTCTCAGTTGGATCATCCTTGGTCTGATCGCCGGGTTCATCGGAAGCAAAATTGTGAACAGGCAGGGCCAGGGTTTCTGGCTCGACATCGTGCTCGGAATTGTTGGCGCCCTTGTAGGCGGATTTCTGTTTGATTTGTTCGGGGCATCAGGTGTTACAGGCCTGAACATTTACAGCATGATTGTCGCAATCGTTGGTTCGGTCGTCGTGCTTGTGATCTACAACGCGCTAATGGGTCGCCGTGCTTGATTGACATGGATGGCCGCAAACGAGCACTGCGCCGAAACCCGCGCAGGCCAAAGCCGTTCACTGTGACCATTTAAAGGGGGGCGGGTTGGGAGCCGCCAACAAAAAGCGCTTGGCGGTGGCATTCGTCGTTGCCGCGATCTCGGATGCTCTATCCTTTTGGCTGACCATTGCGCCACCGATTCAGTGGGGCATCGATCTTGTCACTGCCCTGATTCTATTCCTTTTGCTCGGCCGGAAATGGGTGATCCTGCCTGGCCTGATTGCGGAAGCTGTTCCGGGTCTTAACATATTTCCCTTCTGGCTTCTGGTAGTTGGTTCCATTGCAATCTGGGGCACCATTCGTCGTCCTCAGAGAGCGGAGCCTGCAAACAAAAATGGTAGGTGAGCTTTATCCAACGCGAACCGCGACTAGTCCCTTGGGGACTCATTAGCTTACGATTACTATTCAACCGGCTCTTTAAACCGCGCGCACCATTTTGGTTGGAATTGTTTTTTCACCTTGGGAGAACAGTTGATCTTGCAGCTCTCGGTCACACAATCCAATAGCTCACCACTGCTTACGTTTGCGCCAGTTCCGGCTGCCGCCCTCGCTGCTGGGGAGAGCGGACCTGCTGGGGGAGTTGTCTGCGGAACGACTGCAGTTGCCGGAGGTACGGGCGTGGCTTCCTGCTGGTGAAAAATATCACCCGATGCGCAACCAGCGAGAACGAGCAGGAGCATAATACCCAGCAGACGCATCACGCTTTTCCTAAGTGCGAGGCCGCGCCCAAACGCGAGGTCTCTATCTTATTGAATCTGGCGTGGGGATGGAAGAACTGGGGGAGAAAAAAGGAAGGCCATAGCTTCACGAAACCTAATGTGACGTTTTGACCGGCAATTTCCTTTTTCGACAGGCGGCCGGTCGATCTTCTTCGCCACTCATGTCTCCCTCTGCCATAGCATCATCCGTTTGAGCAGGCGACTTTCCAACGCCGTCTGTTATTATGCGCCAAAAACGCGAGAGCTGAAACTAACTGAGTCGTCTGTCTGCAATTGGCTAAATTGGTTTTTTATACGATGCGTTATCCTAAACGTAATTGGCATCCCAACGCTATTGGAACTTTAACCCGGATCGCTTATGCCCATGCCAGAGCAAGCGGAATCGATCCAAAGTTCTTATTAAAACAAGCCAATTTGACCATTAGTCAGATCAGGAACCCTGATCTAAGACTTGGCGCCAACAATCAGATCAATTTTTTAAATCTTGTGGCTACCGCTGTGCGAGATGATCTATTCGGATTTCACCTTGTGCAGCCGATTGACCTTCGGGAGTTTGGTTTTCTTTATTATGTTGCCGCTTCGTCTGAGACGCTGGGTGATGCCTTGCAGCGGGTCGCCCGTTATAGTTCGATCGCCAACGAAGGCATCGCACTAAGATATGTAGACGGAAAACATGTCCGAATAGAACTCCATTACGTAGGCATCAGTCGGCATCTGGATCGCCAGCAAATAGAATTTTTTGCAGCGTGGTTGATCCGCTTGTGCCGTCAATTGACAGGTATTCGGCTGGTGCCAACCAGCGTGCGATTCGCCCATCGTCGTGATGGTAAGTACCCAGAGCTTATTGAATTCTTCGGCGATCAGCTTGAATTTGGCGCCACGGTCGACGACGTTTCGTTCGATCCAAGCATAAAGACTATGCCAATCGCCAGTGCGGACCGTTATTTAAACAAGTTCTTGATCAAATTTTGTGAAGAAGCGCTCTCTCGTCGATCGGCTAGACCCAGCTCGCTGCGTACAACTGTTGAAAATGCAATTGTGCCCCTGCTGCCGCACGGGCTGGTTTCGTTCGAAGAAATCGCGCGGCGTCTTGGAATGAGCCGACGAACGCTCGCACGCCGGCTCTCCTCAGAAGGACTGACCTTTTCGGATGTCTTGCAAGACCTGAAGGTTCATCTTGCGAAGCGTTACTTAGCCGATCGCACCTTATCGATTTCTCAAATCGCCTGGTTGCTTGGTTATCAGGAAGTCAGCTCGTTTACGCACGCTTTCAAGCGCTGGACCGATAAAACGCCGCAGCAGTCCCGTTCCCGTCTATTATTATGATGCAGCGATGTCACCCGGTTTTTCGATCGGCGTCCGTGCGTCAAGACTTAGCAGTCTCACCGTCACAGACGGCGGCTGTTAGCCTTGGAGTTACTGCGCTACGCCACACGCGATGCGCGTACCACCGCCGCCCAATGGCGCCGGCTGATCCGAATAGTTGTCGCCGCCGGAGTGGATTACAAATGAGCGACCTTTCACATCAGCCACTGTAAGGTGAGGCGCAATGATCGCCTTCATGGCTCTGCCGTTTGCATCGACGGTCAACACCGGCAAGTCACCTTTATGGCCTTCACCGAGCGGTCCGAGATGCTTGCCTGTGTTGGCCGGATCATAGTGGCCACCTGCCGCCATGCCGGCCGCTGGTTGGCCGTCCGGTCCGTGGCCGGCCCCACAATTCGGATTGATGTGGACGTGAAAACCGTGATCCCCTGGCGGCAGACCAGTGAGAAACGGAATGATCTGCAACCCGGCTTTGGTATCCGATAAACGAAGCGCGCCGATTCTCTTGCCAACGCCGTCGGCGCTGATCGCGGTCATGATGACCCTGCTGCTTGCTGAGTGAGCCGCGCCAGCATTGGCGGCGACGATCAGGACAGCGAATGTCACAACATGGGCTCTCACGATGATATTTCCTCTAGTTTTGAGCCGTCAGTATTGTCCTGTCGGATCTCGCAACAACGTGACGAGGCAATCTCTGCTCCGGGGTTGCCTTCGATCTATAAATATAGCGCGAGGATTGATTGGCGAGTAAGCCGTGGTCAAAACCTAATTTCGTGCTGAATTACATTTGAAATCTAAGGTGGTGACCGGCCTGCTTGCGTTGCTGAAATGATCGCGATTCATTACGCCAAGTGCGAGATTGAATGAATGACTCCTGAATTGGGTGCTCTGCCCTTAGCTGGCATTCCTGAGCTTTGCGGACCTTACGCAAAAAATGCGCGTAAAGCATCAGCGTTGTGCTGAATTTACATCCCGTTTTTCATTCTGATTGCGGTGAGCGTCGCGATTTCGAACGACCGCCGGTCATTGATCTACATGAACTTGCGGTATAGTCCAGCATCGGCAAAGCAGCGGCCAGTGTCGCAATCGGTTTTGAGTTTTGGATTTGGAAGTATTTGTGCCGGCACTTTGATCTGTGTTGGCGCCTTCATGTTTTTACTAGCCTGAGGCGGTGCTTGCTCGACTGGCAACCTATCGCTCTTAAGCGAACGATTTACAACCTGGCCAGAAAATATTGCACTTGCTGTGCTTGCACCCGACAGGAGAGGCAAGGGTTTGAGCGCGGGAACGACTTCGTGTACCGCGATCACTAAACTGGCAACGCCCACAATATATGGGAGCGAATATAGCGTGACGTTCTTTACGCGCATGACACCCACCACCACACCACCGTTGTCCTCACACCTCATCGCAGCGCAATTTTTGGCTCGGCGAAATTGGGCGCGCGTATCGCTGAATTACACCAAGGTATAGTCCGCAGGGGCCCTTAGGTTGGTCCGGTGATGGGTGAAGCTGAATGAACCCGCGCCGGAATGCGAAGCTGATTTCAATTTGAACGTCAGCGGTTTGTGCTCGACCAGGATGGCCTGAGCAGGGCCGTCGCCCACCCTGCTCCGCGCGGCACATAGGATGTTGTCATAATGGGAGTCCGAAACACCTGTGGTACTGCTCCAGCGGACCAGCGCCGCCGGCAATTGGATAAGGGCGGACCCCCCTCCCAATTGGGCGGTCGTTTTTATGCGTTGCTTGTTCAGCTAAGTTTGCCGAAATCCTCAAGCGCCCCCGTGGGTCGTCAAATCTTAATCAGGAACGAGCGTAGCGCAGCACATCAGAAAACCCCCTTGGGGGGACGAGCTACGTATCCCCTCAACCCTTGGGGCGCTTGTTAGTGTTTTCTTGGCGTACGCGTTGTACCTTCATTCCGTTGGCATCGAGAGGGTCGCCTGCGCTGTTACGAGCAGTCAACTTCGCTTGTTGTTGGGATGGGTCTTTCGCAATCTCACCGGAGAACGTTGAATAGAACGGCATAATTGCGATTAGTAGCCCGCCTATTACGGTAGCTGTTAGCCGTAACATCATCACGCGATACGCTACACTGACAACTCAATCTCTCCGGGAGCGAGCATCTTCGCCTGCTGCACTGCCGTGACAGACATTTAACGAGGCTGCAAGAATCCCCGTCAATCGCTAATTTTTGAACTGGGGCAGCATGGCTGACGCAATAAAACAAGGATAAACGGCGCTCTAGCGCTCCCTAATGACCGCCGTTCCTCTTCGCTTCACTCAGGCTCGCACAACTGAGTTCAACTTTGCTGAGTGCACGACAAGCGGATGGCGCCTCATTGAATCATAATCAGTCAAAGCCGATTTTTGCCGCTTTGTTTTGCTGCTTTAATGCTCTAGTTTTCTGTTCACTATCTGCTTCCCTTGTCCCAGGAGATGACTATGGCAAAAAGCGATTCACCTTTTGAAGGCATCAGCGATATGATGGCGCAGGGTTTTGAACAAACGCGCAAAGCAATGGATAACTATTTCGATTTCTTCGAAAAAAGCATAAAAGCCTCGCCGACATGGCTTAATGATGCTGATCTGAGTAAGAAAATGAAAAGTTACACCGACCAACATGTCGCGGCTGCGTCTGAGTACGCGGAGAAACTGACCCGAGCTAAGGACTTCCCGGACTTCTTGCGGATGCAAAGCGAGTTCATGCAGGCGCAATGGAAAGCGTTCAGCGAGCAGGCGAAGGGCTTTGGCGAGGCAGTGACCAAAAGCGCCACGAGTGCGTTCAAGGGTTCCACCTGAGTGAGGTGAGATTAGCGTTTTCCAAGGGCTTTTGATTTTCCCTTTGACCATTTCTTGATCGGTCATTGGGGAGGATTTCAACGCGGCGGACACAAAGTTTAAGGATCTGCCTTCGGGTTATTTCGATCCGCAGAGGCCGCGCCGAGTTCCTACGTGCGTTCGCATCAGCAGGCAACAGGGCTACAGCGAAGGCGGTCCCAACCGAATGTCAGCGGTTTGCGCTCGATCAGGACCGCCCCGAGCAGAGGCATCGCCCGCCCCGCTCCGAGCAGCACTTAAGCCCTGATCGTTGGCACCGATATTGTCCTAAGGGGAATCCGAAACGCAGGCGGCGTTGCCCGTAAGGACAGTAACAGGCCACGCGATCTGCGCCCATAAATCTGCCCCTGAATAAGGGCGGACCCCACACCCAACCTCCGCCAGCCCTTATCTACACTGCGAGATCGCCGGGGGTCCCCTCCTATTGTGGCGGTCTCATTTTTTTGCCTTGCCGGCCCGAGCTGGGCGGCAATACGGATCATCGAGAGTACTTCTAGGGTACAAGCCTCGTTTATGCCGCCACCGATTCATATGAGACGGTAGTCTCAAAGGCATAATCGCACGCCTCGCATTTCCAAAGATGTCGCACTGAGTTTTGGTCGAGATATTCCGACCACTCCGGCAGGTAGAGTTGCTCGCCGCATCGGGCGCATTCGATCATTGAGCGTGAACGGGTGGCGGTGGTGCGAAATGGCATCAAGCGTTCCTCTCGGCGAAAGGGCCGCACGTTTGACGAGCAGCGTTTTGGTGGATTTTGCAAACTTCAGGTGAGTTCAGACGTTCCGTGCATTTGGTAACTGACGGACCTAGCATTTGCACTCACCTTCCGTTGCAGGCGGAAGCACGACTGGTCTCTCAACGACGTTCAAAAACTTCAAGAGGAGCCGACCGCCTCAGAGCTGCCGATTGCGGGGAATCCGGGGGGATGGGACGGGGTTCGCAATCGATTTTCACGGCCAAGAGGCGGCCGGCTTGGACCAACGTTAGAACGCGTAGGGGCAATCAAGCCAGTATACGTTGGTTTAGATCTCCGCCCTTTTTTTATACTTAGGTGCAATACGACGGAACAGGCCAACAATATCGGATGGACGTTGTAAAAGCGGGAGTATCGCATGAGAAAATTCGTGTTCCGTTGGCATGTTAATGGACACAAGTTTTGCCGGGCATTTGATGGCTTTTCAGGATAGCTACGTAACCCCATTTGGGGCTCGAACGGTTGTACACGGCGGAGGTCCGCCGCCCTGTGGCGCGTACTACCCGACTGTTACGTATGGCCCAGGAAATCGTCGTTGCGTTTCGCAGCTCGTGCAATTGCCGAGCGGTTTGGTGGCAACCGGCGAAGTGGTGCGAGATTATTAAAATTAAATTGACAGCTGACCGCGCGGAACGTCGCGCGCTTTCGAAGTCCAAGAGCTGAAGGAATTAAAGCATACGGGAGGGCGACGTCCCCAAAGAGGGTGCGGTCATCCAGGATCTGTCATGAAGCCCCAAATTGCGATCAGGGTCGCAACGACGAGGGCGACCCACGAAACTGACATCGATATTGAGTGCGGCCCAATCTGCACTTCCCATCGCTTGATTAGTCTCACGGCATGCAGGAGCGCAACTATCGCGAAAATCAGTGCCGTAATTGCCGTATAATAGTTCGGCACTTTATTTATCCCCTAAGTGTTACGGTGGCGGCGGTGGTGGCTGTGGCGGCCGTGGTGGTGGCTGTGGCGGCGGTGCTGGTGGTTTTGGCACACCCCCGGTCTTTTTCGTTACACTGCGATAATTCCTCTTATGCCAGTAAAGGTCTCGTGCGAGGCCCACCATGTTGCAGGTGTAATCGGGGAGTAACGTCGTCGAATCGGTCATGCTCTCCGGCTCCTAGGCAGAACCGCCGCACGCAAAGGTCGAGTACACTCTACAACAAAACTTCAGAATCAACTACTCGAGTAGCGGCGAGCATTGGAAAACAAAAGACGCCCGCATCTAGCGTCGGCCTTGGCAGGGAGCAGGGATGGGTATAGCAAGCTGGACGTAAGCGAAAAAAGGAACGCGTCATGGCAATATTTCGTTTTGAATTGGTTTCGCCGGAAAGGCTACTGTTTGCCGGTGACGTTGAGCAGGTAGACGTGCCCGGCGTTGAGGGCGACTTCGGCGTGTTAGCCGATCACGCGCCTTTGGTTACAACGCTGCGACCTGGCATCCTAACCGTGCATACGGCGGACGCACCGCAAAAGTTTGTCGTACTCGGCGGCTTTGCCGAAGTGTCGGCGAAGGGGCTGACTGTGCTTGCTGACATCGCTAACACTATTGAGGAGATGGACCGGGAAATAATCTCAAGGCGCATGGACGAACTTGAAAAGCTCATCGAACAGGCCAAACAAGGCTCCGAGTTGGACAAAATGATTAGGCAGCTCGATCAATATAAGACGGTTGATCGCACTCTGACCGGAACCGCGATGCACTGATCCGCATTTGGCGTAGGACTTTACGATCTAATCACGATGTAATCCGGAGTGGAGTACTGGCGCGAAGTTGATATGGCAAGATGCATGTCATAAGCGTCGCTAACAAATATGCATGTGCGTCGGAGGGACAAGTTAGACGCGCCTCCAATCGAGCCCGCAAACAAATTCCGTAAGATCACAAGATGATGCCGGGCTGATCCGACATATGAATGGGCTTATGAGCAGCCTGTCCATTACAATTACCCCCGATGCGATTGCCGCCTTTCTCAAGGTGCTGGTGATAGACCTTATGCTGGCGGGCGACAATGCCGTCATCATCGCACTTGCGGCTGCAGGACTGCCCGTCGAACATCGCCGGCGCGCCATTTTGATCGGCATAATAGCCGCGACCGCGTTGCGCATCCTGTTTGGAATTATTGCCATCGACCTGCTGGCGATCGTTGGCCTGTTGCTCGCAGGTGGCGTCCTGCTGCTGTGGGTCTGTTGGAAAATGTGGCGCGAGTTGCGCGAGGTAAAAGGCAAGGGCCACCCCGACGAGACACGAGGCGCAACGCCGAGCAAGACGGTGATGCAAGCGGCGTGGCAGATTGTGCTCGCCGACATTTCAATGTCGCTCGACAATGTGCTGGCAGTGGCGGGTGCGGCACGTGACCATATGCCTGCGCTGGTATTTGGTCTCGCGCTGTCGATCGTGCTGATGGGCATCGCGGCCGACGTGATCGCACGGTTGCTCAATCGATACCGCTGGATCGCCTATCTCGGTTTGGCGATCATTCTATTCGTTGCCTGCGATATGATCTGGCGGGGCGCACAGGAGGTATGGCCGCGGCTATTCAACTGAGCACGGGCCGCGTGGAGAATGGGCGCCCTACATGGACGTTTTAGATTTCGGATTAAACTACGTCGGGATTGCGATTCAGCGTAAGCATTCGCGCTTCACGACTAGCGGCGACTTCGTTGCGAGACTGGAAAAATCACCGCCGTACTGCTTAGTAAACGCATTGCGCCACAGCTCGTTCACTTGCTTATGCTGCTGCATCAGTTCCATGAAGCGGTGATGGCGGGCAATCCGCTCAGCCTCAGTCTGTGCTGACTCGGCAGCCAGCGTCCGCAACCCTTGGGCAATCAAGGCATGCGCCGAGTTGCACTCATCGAGAGTCGCTTCTGTCATTGCGTCTTGCCTCACAGGAGCGTCCATTATGGCCAAAATGCGCCAGAGTTGGAAGGCGAAGCATCAAGGAAAACCGTCGAACGAAAAATCAAACCGCCCGGCGACGGCCAGGCGGTTTGACAGTTCGTAGCAATGGACGAAAAGGCTACGGCTCCCGTTACGACTGCCGATAGTGTCGATGATGGCGAGCAGGAATAACGGGCTGCAGCTCTAGCCCAGTCACGGTAGCAACCACGTTGAGCCCCAACTCGCCCTGAACACTGAAAGGCTGAAGAGTGACTGAATAAGCCCCACCCACGAGCCCGTTAGCGCTGCCGCCAACACCTACCGCCGCTCCTGCGGAGAGCCCTCCGTATCCGCCCGCAAGACTACCCGGACCTAGGCGCGGGGTCGGTGCGAACACGGTCCAGCCCAAAGCGACATCATTGCTGAAGCCGACTTGAGCTCCGAAACGGTGGATGAGGGCCTGATAGTAGTGCACCGGACCACCGTTCGATGGCGTAAAGACGCAACGGAACGGCTGCCCCGAAACTATAATGTAGGTTGACGCTGACGAACTTCGGCAGCTGAGGGTTCCGACCTCGACGTCTGCGCGAGCAGGTGTTGTCACTGCAACGCAGATTAGCATTGCAGCTAGTAATCCGAACTTCCTCATGATTCCCCCTTTGGTCAAAAATAGGACAAGTTGCGTCGGAGATCTAAGCAGATCAAACGTTCTGCGTCGAATCCTCGTGTTCAATTCCACAGTTACGAATGCAGGGATATTGTCCTCAGGGGCAAATTATCGAATGGATCAAGCTACTTTACCGCGACATTTACGCCTCCTGTACACGCTTGCCGCGCCGAAGTTGCTGTGGAAAACTGGCTTACCCGAAAGAGGCAGTTCTTATTGTCGCCGTTCAGTAAGTTGTCAGCAATCACCTTTTAAAAGGAGATACGTAGATGGGCATCATCAGCTGGATCATACTGGGCCTGATCGCTGGGTTCATCGGAAGTAAAATTGTCAATAAGCAAGGCCAGGGGTTCTGGCTCAACATCGCGCTCGGAATTGTTGGCGCTGTTGTAGGAGGATTTCTGTTTGATCTGCTTGGAGCAACGGGGGTACTGGTTTAAATATTTACAGTATGATTGTCGCAATTATTGGTTCGATCGTCGTGCTTCTGATCTACAACGCGCTAACAGGTCGCCGTGCTTGATTCATGTGGCGAGAGCGCTGCGCCGAAACCCGCGCAGAATAGCGGAATAAGGTCGTGCGCCACACGTTAGGAAGGCGCGCCTACCAGATATCTTAATCGCGCTTGGTCGAGCCGGCTCGTTGGTCCCGTTCGACACGGCGTCGTGCAGCTCTCAAACGCTGTATCTCTTGATCAAGCGCATCGATGTTCTCGTCCAGCCGCGTCATCTTCGATTTTGGCAGATCGGTCCCGCGCAGCTTGTCGAGCGCTTTGCCGACGTCGAGTTTACTTGTTTTTGCCATGGCAGCATCCTCGGTGTTCACGACGAAAAAACCAGAAAACGGCGCGGGTACCTGAAATTTATGGGTAAATCAGTTCTGCGCTTTCGACTTGCTCTTCGATTTCGACGGAACGCCTAGCGCGCCTTTAACGCCTCCAGTAACGCCACCTACGGTGCCACCAACGATGCCGCCTACGGCACCCCCGACCGGGCCTGCCGCCTTGCTCCCTGTTTTGCTTCCTTCCTTCGCTCCCTGACTTACGCCTTGCTGAGCGCCGCCGATCATGCCCTGCGCATTTGCAACACCCGGCATTGCTAAAAAAGCCAGCACCCCAGCAACGATCCACCTCAGTTTCACGTGTCCTCCTCTAAAGCTCGGCGACATAAACCCTGTGAACGGCACGTTCGATGCGCGCTTAATACGGGACGTTTTTACTACGCGGCAATACAGTCCACAATTGTCTTCTGGTCCAAAGCCAATCTAAGGGGCGGGCGACTGGGTGTTTGGCATAAGTGCTTGGTTATCTTCCGGTCGTAGAATTGAAATGTGCCCGCCATATTGTAAGGTATCCGAAATAAAACGCGTTGCTCTCGCGTTACTAGTTTGACCGAATATGCAGAACAGCTTCGGATCGATACGGCGCGGTTCTGCTGCATATCCATATTCCTCGTGGCGTTGGAGCACCTCACGCGCCCCAGCATGAATACATGAATATGAATCCTGCGCGCCGTAATATGCTTCTGCTTCTGACTGGTGTGTTCCCTCTTCTGCTTGGCTGCCGTAACGGGATGCTGCTTGTTCGGTGTAAGCGCAAGAATTGGGGCGGATGGGCCTGTTGAATGGGTGACTTAGCGCCATTAGACTAACGATGAAAAAGCTAATGACAGCCGAAACT
>Ga0207839_1000188_pt1 | contig 13285 bp, 12 predicted proteins | sample LuqExpMetageno64_FD_187821 | JGI IMG/M metagenome (GOLD analysis project Ga0207839, IMG submission 187821) | Tropical forest soil microbial communities from Luquillo Experimental Forest, Puerto Rico - Sample 64 (SPAdes) | ecosystem: Environmental > Terrestrial > Soil > Tropical forest ...
GTTCGGCGCTGTTTCTACCTTATGCCGATCTCGGGCTGATCGTCGTCGACGAGGAGCACGACCCTGCCTACAAGCAGGAGGACGGCGCGCATTATCACGCGCGCGACATGGCCGTGGTGCGCGGCTCGATCGCCAAATTTCCGGTCGTACTCGCATCGGCGACGCCGTCCGTCGAGTCGGAGGTCAACGCGCGCCGCGGACGCTATCGCCGTCTTCATTTGCCCGAGCGTTTCGGCGGTGCGCATCTGCCGCAGATCGAAGCGATCGACATGCGCACCGAAGGCCCGCCGCGCGGCCGCTTCATTTCGCCGAAACTCGCCGAAGCCGTGCAGCACGTGCTGGAGCGGCGCGAGCAGGCGCTGCTGTTTCTCAATCGCCGTGGCTACGCGCCGCTCACTTTGTGCCGCGCCTGCGGCTTTCGCCTGCAGTGCCCGAACTGCGATGCCTGGCTCGTCGATCACCGCTTCAAGCGCCGCCTCGTCTGCCATCATTGCGGCTTCTCGACGCCGCCGCCGGCCGAGTGTCCCAAGTGTCACGCGACCGAAAGTTTTGCGCCGGTCGGGCCGGGCGTCGAGCGGCTTGAACAGGAAGCGGCCGAACTGTTCGCCGGGGCACGTATCCTCGTCCTGTCGAGCGATCTGGTCGAATCGATCGAGCGTCTGCGCGCTGAACTCGATGACGTCGCGCAAGGGCGCTTCGACATCGTCATCGGTACGCAGCTCGTCGCCAAGGGGCACCACTTCCCGAAATTGAATCTGGTCGGCATTGTCGATGCTGACCTTGGGTTAGGTAACGGCGACCCGCGCGCAGCCGAGCGCACGTTCCAATTGCTGCATCAGGTTGTCGGCCGCGCGGGCCGGGAGGAAGGACGCGGGCAAGGGTTTATGCAGACGCATCAGCCGGACCATCCGGTGATGAAGGCGCTGATCATGGGCGACCGCGAGGCGTTCTATAAGAACGAGATCGAGCTGCGCGAGCGCACTGGCTATCCGCCGTTCGGCCGACTTGCCAGCCTCATCGTCAGCGCGAACGAACGGCACGCGGCCGAAGGCTACGGCCGCACGCTCGCCTCGCTCGCGCCGAAGGACGAAAATGTGCGCGTGCTCGGGCCCGCGGAAGCGCCGATCGCGGTGGTGCGCGGGCGGCACCGGTTCAGGCTGCTCGTCAAATCGCCGCGCGTGTTCGATCTGTCCAGCTACATGCGGGATTGGCTTTCCGGCGCCCCGAAGCCGAAGGGGAATTTGCAATTGGAAGTAGATATCGACCCAATGAGCTTTTATTGATTCTGCGCGTCCGCCGCACGCGCGGTGCGGCTGACATCCGACGCCTTAACGTCAAGCTTCTACCACGGGTACTGCCGCTCGATCCGTGTTTGGTGTATGTTCACTCGCCGCACACGAGGCACTCGCGCATTAGTCGGAGCCCGCTATGCCCGTAAAGGAACCGCAAACACGGCTCGACGGCGGCGCACGTGATACGGTGCTTGTTGATCTCGCGTTGCAGGGCGGCGGATCGCATGGCGCATTTACCTGGGGGGTACTCGATCGGCTCATGGATGAGCCATGGTTGCGCATCGACGGGATATCGGGCACGTCGGCGGGCGCAATGAACGCCGTCGTGCTGACCGGCGGTTTTGCGGCCGATGGCCCCGCCGGCGCCAAGTCCGCATTGAGCGCCTTTTGGCGGCGAGTCGCCGATTCGGCGCGGTTCAGCCCCATTCGGCGAAGCCCTTTCGATGTTGTCCTCGGCCGCTGGACGCTTGATACGTCGCCCTTCTATCTCGCCTTCGATCTGGCGAGCCGCGTGTTCTCGCCCTACGACCTGAAGTTTGCCGGTGCAAATCCTCTGCAACGCGTTCTTGCCGACTCTGTCGATTTTGCGCAGGTCGCTCGCTCTCCAATTCGCTTGTTCGTGACGGCGACCAATGTTCATACCGGCCGGGGGCGCGTTTTTCGCAACGCCGAACTTACACCCGACATCGTGCTCGCTTCCGCGTGCCTGCCGACCCTATTCCGCGCGATCGAGATCGATGGCCAGTCTTATTGGGACGGCGGCTACGCGGGGAATCCAACGATCACGCCGCTTGTTCGCGAGTCCGACTCGCACGACACGCTTCTCGTCGCCGTCAATCCAATTGAACGACCCGAGACGCCGCGCTCTGCGCGCGAAATCCTCGATCGGGTGAACGAGGTCTCGTTTAACGCCACGCTGCTCAAGGAATTGCGGATGATCGCGCTGTTGCGACAGGTCGTCGACGCCGGGACCTCCGAAGGACGCAAGTGGGCCGAGATGCGCATGCATCTTGTCACCAGCAAGGTCCTGGCCGATCTCGGTGCATCGTCGAAGTTCAACGCCGAATGGGATTTCCTTTGCATGCTGCGCGATGAAGGCCGACGTGCCGCCGAAGCCTTCCTTGCTGCCAACAGCCAGAACATCGGCAAGCGCTCGTCGATGGATCTGGATGTCCTCTTGCAGCAGGTCTGAAGCCATGGGCCTTGTCGGCATCCTTGTCGCCCTTGGCCTGCTGATCTGGCTGTCGTTCCGTGGATGGAGCGTGCTCCTGCTCGCGCCGGCGGTCGCGATCGTCGCTGCAGCTTTCGCAGGAGAGCCCCTGCTTGCCCATTGGACGCAGACCTTCATGGGCAGCGCTGCACAATTCGTCGCGCAATTCTTCCCGATATTTCTGCTCGGCGCGTTGTTCGGCAAGCTCATGGACGACAGCGGATCGGTCCGCGCCATCGCGCATTTCATGAGCGGCAAGCTCGGGCAGCGCCGCGCGATTCTCGCTGTCGTACTTGCCGGCGCGCTCGTTACCTACGGCGGGGTGAGCCTGTTCGTCGCCTTTTTCGTTCTGGCGCCGATGGCACGGGAATTGTTTCGCGCGGCGAACATCCCGCACCGGCTGATGCCAGCGGCGATCGCTCTGGGCACATCCACCTTTACGATGTCGGCAATGCCCGGAACGCCTGCCATTCAAAACACGATCCCGATGCCGTTCTTCGGTACGACGCCGTTCGCGGCGCCCGGGTTGGGTATTATCGCCTCGGCGATCATGTTCGCGTTCGGGCTGTGGTGGCTCAAGCGCGCCGAGGCATCGGCGCACAAATCAGGTGAAGGCTATGGCGAAGACGCGGAGTTCGGCGCCGGCGTCGCCTCCGACGATCAATTCATTCGCGAGCGCGCGACGTCGTCCCACGAATTCGATCCCGCCGAAATTGGGCATGGCAAGCGCAGCGACATGCCGCCGCCGATCGGCATAGCGATCATTCCGCTCCTCGTCGTCATGGGCGTGAATCTACTTATGTCGCTCGTGATCCTGCCGCGCCTCGACTTCACGTTCCTCGCGGAGGAGCGCTGGGGCGGAACATCGCTTGCAGGAGTTGCCGGGGTCTGGTCGGTCGCAGTTGCCCTGGCAGCCGCCACCGCCACGGTCGTCTTGCTCAACCGAGCCCGTCTGACGGATCTGCGCGCGAGCATGGATGCCGGTGCAAATGCCTCGGTGCTCCCGATTTTCAGCGTGGCAAGCCTGGTCGGCTTTGGCGCCGTCGTCGCCGCGCTGCCGGCTTTTGCTCTGGTGCGCGACTGGGTGCTGGCGATCTCCGGCGGTCCTCTCGTCTCTCTGGCCATAGCGACAAACGTCCTTGCTGCCATGACCGGCTCGGCGTCCGGCGGATTGACCATTGCGCTCGACGCCCTTGGCGACACTTTCCTGCAAATTGCCCAGACAACCCACATCGAGCCGGCACTCATGCACCGCATTGCCGTGATCGGCTCCGGCACGCTGGATAGTCTGCCGCACAACGGCGCTGTCGTGACGCTGCTTGCGGTTTGCGGCTCGACTCATCGCAAGAGCTACTTCGACATGGTCATGGCCAATATCGTCGGGCCGATCATCGCGCTGGCTGTCGTTATCGCTTTGGGTTCGGTCGTCGGGTCCTTTTAATTAACCCGCGTGGCGTGAGCCGCAGCTGTGAAAAACGCGCTACTCCGATATCCCGGTCGGCTTCACGTTCGGTGTGAGCAGCACGCAGGCTGCCGCGAGGAAGATCAAAAGAAAACCGATGATGTCGTTTACCGTCGGTCTCTCGCCCAGCATCAATGCTGACCCGGTCACGCCGACGACCGGCACGAGCAGCGCGCCGATCGACGCGGTGATGGTCGGCAGGCGGCCGACGATCGCCCACCACAGATAATGCGCGAGGCCGACGCCCAGGGTGCCGGTATAGGCGATGGCCAAGATAGAGGACGCATGTAGTCCGAACAAACGTGGCATGCCCTCGAATGCGAACGTGCCGATCGCGATAAAGATAAAGCCGAACACCAATTGCCATGCCGCATTCGCGAGCGGCGCGACGGTGAGCTTCCTCCATTTGATGTAGACAGTGGCGAAGGCCCAACTGAACGCGCAGCCGAGCGACAGCAGGGCGGACACCGGAACGCCGGCTGTGAGCAGCGGCCAAACCAAGGTGCCGAGCCCGGCGACGCACAGGAAAAATGCAATTTTGCGTGCGCCGGTGAGCCGTTCGCCCAGCATCCAGCGGCTGAGCAGCGTCGACCAGATCGGCATCGAATAGGCGATAATGACCGCGCGCGACGTGGCCCCCGCGAGCTGCGCAAACGCCGAGAGGATCTGGAATGCAGCGACGTTGAAGAATCCTGCGACCGCGACGTGCAGGCGCTCGCCTTTTGGAACATAGAGTTTATGACCGCCGAGCGTTGCGACCGAAAGCAAGGTGGCAGCACCGATCCCCGAGCCCGCAAGCCGCATACTCCATGGCGGCACCTCTCGCAGGGCGATGCCCGCGGAGACCCAGTTGAGGCCCCAGGCGAAGGCGAGCAACAGGACCAACAGGCGCGCGGTTCCGTTGACCTCGGACTTCGCTGACGCAGGCATGGGGAGTAGTCCGGCACGCAATTCGGGGATGCACACGCTAGCCTGCGCGCGTTGGCATTGCGAGGGATTGGGGGTCGTGCGTCTCGCCTTGTTGCACCGCGGTTTCCGCTGTGTTAGCTAGCGCGCGACTTTCGCGAGGGGCCTCCGCGCAAGTCTTTGCGCGCCCCCTCCGGGCCGGAATTCTTCCTTGAATTCCAGAGTTTTGCGTCGTGGTTCTGCGGCGGCCTTCGGCCCGTGAATGAGTTGAAGAAAAGAGCGTCACGGTGGCAGGCGAAGACCCCCTCATTTCCGGCATGGCCGGGCGTTATGCCGGTGCGTTGTTCGAGCTCGCGCTCGAGAACAAGGCAGTGGATGCAGTCCGCTCCGATCTCGATCGCTTCGATGCGCTGATCGCCGAAAGTCCAGACCTGAACCGGCTGGTGCGGAGCCCCGTCTTCGGTGCCGACGAGCAGCTCAAGGCGCTGTCGGCCATTCTGGAAAAGGCCGGAATCGGCGGAATCGCTGGAAACTTCCTGCGCGTCGTCACCACCAATCGGCGGCTGTTCGCGGTCCGCGTCATGATCCGCGCCTACCACGCGCTTGTGGCACGCCGCCGCGGCGAGGTGAGCGCCCAGATCACCGTCGCCGAGCCGCTCAACGACACCAATCTCGGCGCGGTCAAAGAGGCGCTGAAAAACGTCACCGGGGGCAAGGACATCGACCTCGACGTCAAGGTCGACCCGGCCATCATCGGCGGCCTGATCGTCAAGGTCGGCAGCCGTATGGTCGATAGCTCGCTCCGCACCAAGCTCAATGCGATCAAGTTTGCGATGAAAGAGGCCCGCTGATGGACATCCGCGCCGCAGAAATTTCCAACATCCTGAAAGAGCAGATCAAGAACTTCGGCCAGGAAGCCGAAGTCTCCGAGGTCGGCCAAGTCCTTTCGGTCGGTGACGGCATCGCCCGTGTCTACGGGCTGGACAACGTGCAGGCCGGCGAGATGGTCGAGTTCGAGGACGGCAGCCGCGGCATGACGCTGAACCTCGAAAACGACAACGTCGGCATCGTGATTTTCGGCTACGATCGTGAGATCAAGGAAGGCCAGACCGTCAAGCGCACCGGCGCCATCGTGGACGTGCCGGTTGGCAAGGGCCTGCTTGGCCGCGTGGTCGACGCGCTCGGCAATCCGATCGACGGCAAGGGTCCGATCCAGACGGCCGAGCGCCGCCGCGTCGACGTGAAGGCGCCGGGCATCATTCCGCGCAAGTCGGTGCACGAGCCGATGGCGACCGGCCTCAAGGCCGTCGACGCGCTGATCCCGATCGGCCGCGGCCAGCGCGAACTGATCATCGGCGACCGCCAGACCGGCAAGTCGGCGATCATTCTCGACACCATCCTCAACCAGAAGCCTCTCAACGCGCAGCCCGACGAGAAGATCAAGCTCTACTGCGTATACGTCGCGGTGGGTCAGAAGCGCTCGACGGTCGCGCAGTTCGTGAAGGTCCTGGAAGAGCAGGGCGCGCTCGAATACTCGATCATAGTCGCGGCGACCGCATCGGAACCCGCGCCGATGCAGTATCTGGCGCCGTTCTCCGGCTGCGCCATGGGCGAGTTCTTCCGCGATAACGGCATGCACGCGGTGATCTGCTACGACGACCTGTCGAAGCAGGCCGTCGCATACCGCCAGATGTCGCTCCTGCTGCGCCGTCCGCCGGGCCGTGAAGCCTATCCGGGCGACGTGTTCTATCTGCACTCGCGCCTCCTGGAACGCGCGGCGAAGATGAACGACGAAAACGGTGCCGGCTCGCTGACCGCACTCCCGGTCGTCGAGACGCAGGCGAACGACGTGTCGGCCTACATCCCGACCAACGTGATCTCGATCACCGACGGCCAGATCTTCCTCGAGACCGACCTTTTCTATCAGGGCATCCGTCCCGCGGTGAACGTCGGTCTTTCGGTGTCGCGCGTCGGCTCCGCGGCGCAGACGAAGGCGATGAAGAAGGTCGCCGGACGCATCAAAGGCGAACTCGCGCAGTACCGCGAAATGGCGGCCTTCGCGCAATTCGGCTCCGACCTCGACGCGACGACCCAGCGCCTGCTCGCGCGCGGCGCGCGTCTGACCGAGCTCCTGAAGCAGCCGCAGTTCTCACCGCTGAAGATGGAAGAGCAGGCCTGCGTGATCTTCGCCGGCGTCCAAGGCTATCTCGATCCGCTTTCGGTCGACCGCGTGCGCTCGTTCGAAAGCGGCCTGCTCGCGCTTCTGCGCACCAAGCACACCGATCTGCTCGACTCGATCCGCAAGAGCGGCGACCTGTCGGACGCAGACGCGGCGAAGCTGAAAGAGATCACCGAAAACTACGCGAAGACGTTTGCCTAATGCTTGTCGTCGCCGGGCTCGTCCCGGCGACCCTGACAAGGCCGGGCACTGAGCCTTTCTAAGCGAGATGGCCGGGACAAGCCCGGCCATGACAACGCAAGAGACGAACGAGCCGATCTAGAGCGACCGAAGAAATGGCCTCCCTCAAGGACATGCGCGTCCGCATCGCCGCGACCAAGGCGACGCAGAAGATCACGAAGGCGATGCAGATGGTCGCCGCCTCGAAGCTGCGCCGCGCGGAAGCGGTGGCGAAAGCGGCGCGTCCGTTCGCGGACCGCATGGACAGCGTGCTCGGCAACATCGCGGCCGGCATGGCGGGTCACGAAGGCGCGCCGAAGCTGCTCGCCGGCACCGGCTCCTCGCAGGTGCATCTGCTGATCGTGGCAACCGGCGAGCGCGGCCTCGCCGGCGCGTTCAACTCGGCAATCGTGCGGCTCGCGCGCGAGCACGCGTCGAAGCTGACCGCCGAGGGCAAGGACGTCAAAATTTTCACCGTCGGCCGCAAGGGCCACGAGCAGCTCCGCCGTCTGTTCGAGAAGCAGATCGTCGACCGCGTCGAACTGCGCGGCGTGCGCGTACTCGCCTTCGAACATGCTGAAAATATCGCGCGCAAAGTCCTGGCGATGTTTGAGGCCGGCCAGTTCGACGTCGCTACCCTGTTCTACTCGCGCTTCAGGTCGGTCGTGTCGCAAATCCCGACCGCGCAGCAGATCATTCCGGCGAAGCCGCAGGATAGCGGCGAGCGCTCGGCCGCAGCATACGAGTACGAGCCGGAGCAAGAAGAGATTCTGCAGGAGCTCCTGCCGCGCTACGTGTCGGTGCAGATCTTCCGCGCGCTGCTGGAGAATGCGGCGTCGTTCTACGGCGCGCAGATGAGCGCGATGGACAACGCCACGCGCAACGCAGGCGAGATGATCCGCAAGCAGACGTTGACCTACAACCGCACCCGTCAGGCGATGATCACGAAAGAACTGATCGAGATCATCTCCGGCGCCGAGGCGCTGTAAGCGAGGCTCGTAATGGCGTACACGACAGTCGCAACGACCAAAAGCGGCCGCAACGGACGGGCCATCCTCGACAATGGCGGCCTTGGCCTCGCGATGGGTCTGCCCAAGGAAATGGGCGGCGCCGGTGAAGGCCACAATCCGGAGCAGTTGTTCGCTCTCGGTTGGTCGTCCTGCTTCGGTCAGGCCATCCTCGCCCTTTCAAAAAAGCATGGAATTGACGGTCAGGATGCGCGCGTGACTTGTGCGATAACGATCGACAAGGACGACGTCAGCTTCGCGCTGAAAGCAGAAATCAAGGTTTCGATCCCCGGCGCCGACAAGGCGAAGGTGCAAGCGCTAGTCGATGACGCCCACAGGATTTGTCCCTATTCGCGAGCCACGCGCGGCAACGTGCCGGTCACGTTGACCGTCGTCTGAGCGCATCGAGAGTTTAAGGAGAACTGAAATGGCCACCCCGAACGCAGTCGGAAAGATCACCCAGGTCATCGGCGCCGTAGTCGACGTGGAATTCGTGGCGTATCTGCCGCCGATCCTGAACGCGCTGGAATGCAACAACGGCGGCCACCGGCTGGTGCTTGAGGTCGCGCAGCATCTCGGCGAGTCCACCGTACGGACGATCGCGATGGACACGAGCGACGGTCTCGTACGCGGGCAGGAAGTCACCGACACGGGCGCTCCGATCTCAGTCCCGGTCGGCGACGAGACGCTCGGTCGCATCATCAATGTCGTCGGCGAGCCCGTCGACGAAGCTGGTCCTGTGCCGACCACCGCACGCCGTGCGATCCATCAGCTCGCGCCGGAATATGTCGAGCAGTCGACCGAAGCGCAGATCCTGGTCACCGGCATCAAGGTCGTCGACCTGCTTGCACCATATGCAAAGGGCGGCAAGATCGGCCTGTTCGGCGGCGCCGGCGTCGGCAAGACCGTGCTGATCATGGAATTGATCAACAACGTTGCGAAGGCGCACGGCGGTTACTCGGTGTTTGCCGGTGTCGGCGAGCGCACGCGTGAGGGCAACGACCTCTATCATGAGATGATCGAGTCCGGCGTCAACAAGGACCCGAAGAAGGGCGACGTGAAAGGCTCGAAGTGCGCGCTGGTGTACGGCCAGATGAACGAGCCGCCGGGTGCGCGCGCCCGCGTCGGCTTAACCGGCCTCACAGTCGCCGAGCACTTCCGCGACCAAGGCCAGGACGTGCTGTTCTTCGTCGACAACATTTTCCGCTTCACGCAGGCCGGCTCGGAAGTGTCGGCGCTGCTCGGCCGTATTCCTTCGGCCGTGGGTTATCAGCCGACGCTCGCGACCGACATGGGCGCGCTGCAGGAGCGCATCACCACCACGACCAAAGGCTCTGTCACCTCGGTGCAGGCGATCTACGTGCCTGCCGACGACCTGACCGATCCGGCGCCGGCGACCTCGTTCGCGCACCTTGACGCGACCACGGTGCTGTCGCGCGATATCGCGGCCAAGGGTATCTATCCGGCGGTGGACCCGCTCGACTCCACCTCGCGTATGCTCACTCCGCTGGTCGTGGGCGAGGAGCACTACGCGGTCGCGCGCCAGGTGCAACAGATCCTCCAGCGCTACAAGGCGCTGCAGGACATCATCGCGATCCTGGGCATGGACGAGTTGTCGGAAGAGGACAAGCTCACGGTCGCGCGCGCGCGCAAGATCGAGCGCTTCCTGTCGCAGCCGTTCCACGTTGCCGAGGTATTCACGGGTTCGCCGGGCAAGCTCGTCGACCTGAAGGACACGATCAAGGGCTTCAAGGATCTCTGCGACGGCAAGTACGATCATTTGCCGGAATCCGCCTTCTACATGGTCGGCACGATCGAAGAGGCGGTCGAGAAGGGCAAGAAGCTCGCAGAAGCGGCGTAAGGATCTTCAATGGCCCTGCATTTCGAACTCGTCTCGCCTGAGAAACTCGTCTTTTCCGGCGAGGTGCAGCAGGTGGATTTGCCCGGCGCTGAAGGTGACTTCGGCGTGCTGGAAAATCACGCTCCGGTCGTGACCACGCTGCGGCCCGGTATTCTGACGGTGCACACGGCTGGCGGCGCGCAGCGCATCGTGGTGCTCGGCGGCTTTGCCGAAGTCTCGGCGAGCGGTCTGACGGTGCTGGCGGAAGTCGCCGAGACGGTTGCCGACATGGATCGTGCGGTGCTCGCGACGCGCATCACCGATCTCGAGCAGCGCATCTCGAAGATGGACGCCGGAGCCGAACTCGACAAAATGATCACGCGGCTCGATAACTACAAGGAAGTGGATCGCCACCTCACCGGCACAGCGATGCACTAACCTCTGCCATCCTGAGGTGCGAGCCATAAGCGCGTTGACGCGCGTCTTCGACGCTATGGCGAGTCTCGAAGGACGACAGCCCGGGCCGTGCATTCTTCGAGGCCTGCGCTTCGCGCGTGCGCCTCAGAATGACGGATCAAGGTTTCGCGTACTTCTCAAATTCCCGCACCACACGCTCGTAGGTCTGCCGCTTGAACTGCACGACGAGGTCGGGCAGGTCGCGCATCTCGACCCAGCGCCAGTCGATGAATTCCGGCTCGTGTCCGCCCGCGGGCGAGGTCACGTTGATCTCGCGGTCCTCACCGGTGAAACGCAGCGCGTACCACTTCTGCTTTTGTCCGCGGTATTTGCCGCCCCACGCCTGACCGATGATGTCGCGCGGGATGTCGTATTCGATCCAGCCTGCGATCTCGCCAAGCTTTTCAACTGACTGGATGTTGGTCTCTTCGTAGAGTTCGCGCAGCGCCGCCTTGTACGGGTCCTCGCCTTTGTCGATGCCGCCCTGCGGCATCTGCCAGACATGCGTGGCGTCGACGTGCTCCGGTCCGCCGGTTCGGCGGCCGATGAACACCAGACCTTGCCTGTTGATCACGGTCAGTCCGGCGCACGGACGATAGGGCAAAGCATTGTAATCGGACATGAGCAGCAACATTGAGAGCGGCGGAAGGCGGCAGAAACCCTATGCGCTCTCGCGCTTTTCCGCCACTCGCTATTCGCTGCGGGCGTAGGACTTCGTCTTCAGCGCCACCATGCTGATTGGCACAAGCACGAAGCCGCGGCTCTCGACCTGCTTCGCCCATGCCGCGATACGTCGCGACGACCGGTGATTACTTCGTGGGCTCCAGCAGGTTCTGGTCGGCCGGTGCGAGCGAGGAGCGCTGCTCCGGCTGGTCCGGGATGATGACTTCCTGCCGGTTGCCGTTGGATCCGTCGATGATGGTGATGGTCTTGGCGCCGGGCGGCAGCGACGGCTTTTCGGCGACGGCCGGCGCGCGCGGCACTTCCGGTTCGGGAGCGACGCCATCATGCCGGCGTCCGCTCTGGTCCGGTGCGGGCTTGGCCGAGACGATCGCGACCGGTTCGCCGCCCAGCGGGTCCTTCACCAGCGCGGCCCAGCCAGCGACGACCGCGCCGGTGAAGGCGAGCACGGCGGCCAGGACCCGCGGCGCGCCAATCCCGTTGCGCGGCTTGGGTTTGTTCTGACCGAGCGGTGCGTTGAGGTCGTCCGGCGCCACGAGCCCGTTCCTCGCGAATCAATAACGGCAGTCTAGCACGCTCGGATTCTAGGCATGGATCGTCACGTCTGCCTGGCGCGTTGGCCCAGACCATACAGCCCTGCTACACGATCCGCGGAACCGCCCGGAGCAAGCCGATGAAGACCCGCGCCGCCGTCGCCTGGAAAGCCGGCGAACCCCTCACCATCGAGACGATCGAGATCGATGGCCCGAAAGCCGGCGAGGTGCTTGTGGAAATCAAGGCGACCGGCATCTGCCACACCGACGCCTTCACGCTCTCGGGCGCCGATCCGGAGGGACTCTTTCCGGCGATCCTCGGGCATGAAGGCGCAGGCATCGTGCGCGAGGTCGGACTCGGCGTGACCAGCGTGAAGCCCGGCGATCACGTGATCCCGCTCTACACGCCGGAATGCCGGCAGTGCAAAACGTGCCTGTCGCGCCGCTCCAACCTTTGCACCGCGATCCGCGCGACGCAGGGCAAAGGCGTAATGCCGGACGGGAGCAGCCGCTTCCGCTGCGACGGCGATCCCGTCTTCCACTACATGGGCTGCTCGACATTTTCCAATTTCACCGTGCTGCCGGAGATCGCGCTGGCGAAAGTCCGCGAGGACGCCCCGTTCGACAAGATTTGCTATATCGGTTGCGGCGTGACCACCGGCATCGGCGCGGTGATCTACACCGCAAAAGTCTGGCCGGGCGCGAACGTCGCGGTGTTCGGCCTCGGCGGCATCGGGCTCAACGTCATCCAGGGCGCGAGGATGGTGGGCGCCGACAAGATCGTCGGCATCGACCTCAATCCATCGAAGCGGGTGATGGCCGAGAAATTCGGCATGACGCATTTCATCAATCCGGACGAGGTCGGCCGCGATAAAGTCGTGCAGGCGATCATCGACCTGACCGGCGGCGGCGCGGATTTCTCCTTCGAATGCATCGGCAACGTGCACACGATGCGCCAGGCGCTCGAATGCTGTCATCGCGGCTGGGGCGAAAGCATCATTATCGGCGTCGCCGGCGCAGGCCAGGAAATTTCAACGCGCCCGTTCCAGCTCGTTACCGGTCGGGTTTGGCGCGGCACCGCGTTCGGCGGCGCGCGCGGCCGCACCGACGTACCCAAGATCGTCGACTGGTACATGGATGGAAAGATCAACATCGACGACCTGATCACCCACACGATGCCGCTCGACGACATCAACCGCGCCTTCGATCTAATGCACGAAGGCACGTCAATCCGTAGCGTGGTGGTTTACTAGGCGCGAGCCGCGCGAGCGGCTACTTCGTGCACAGCCGCCGACCGCCGCCGTAAGTCTGATACGTGCAGGTCGCCGCATCGAAGGACTGATACGCGCTCTCGCAGGCCGAGACGTTGCAGCGCGCCTGGGCGTTGGCTTCTTTCTCCGCATTCTGCGCAGCGGGACGGCGCGGCGGGTTGCCTTTTTTGCACAGCCGTCGCTCGCCCCAGGAGGGCTGATAGGTACAATCGGCGGATGTGAACGAGCG
>Ga0207839_1000206_pt1 | contig 12584 bp, 12 predicted proteins | sample LuqExpMetageno64_FD_187821 | JGI IMG/M metagenome (GOLD analysis project Ga0207839, IMG submission 187821) | Tropical forest soil microbial communities from Luquillo Experimental Forest, Puerto Rico - Sample 64 (SPAdes) | ecosystem: Environmental > Terrestrial > Soil > Tropical forest ...
GGTATCGGAACTGACATGGCGAACCTCCTTCGCCATGTTGAATCAGAGCCGCGCCGATTTGGGAATCCCGGACGAGTCACGCCTTCTGGAACTTGGTATTAGACGCCCAGAGCGGAATGCGTCTCGCGGCGCCAAAACCTTCGCGCTCTTCGAGCCTCAATACTACACGCCCAACTGCGGAACCTGGAACCTCGGGGGACATTTGTACGTTGTCGGCCTGACGAATGGTCCGGGTAGGAATCAAGCCATGCCGCAGGCCCATTACATCAACGACCCTGGTCACTGGCGCGCCCGCGCCGAGAAATTCCGTTCGCTTGCTGAAGATTTGAATAACGAGCAAGCGAAGAAAGAAATGCTACAACTCGCTAAGGACTACGACTATCTGGCCGAACGCGCAGAGAAGCGTTCAAGCGGTAGCACATCCGCCGTCGAGCAGTTCGCCTAACGGACGATCAGCCGGGGGCGCGTCGTGGACGGTGTCCTAAAGAGCGCCCGTTAGAGCCCGATTAACCGCTGCAAGTGCGGGGTTAGCGCCTTCAAGGGCTGCGGCAGGCGTCTTCTTCGGAGCGCGGGCCGCCCCAGATGGCATTAGGGATCGTGCGTCGTTCCAGCGGCGCACGGGCCCGCTTTTCAGCCGCACCCCTATCGCTTTCGTTTTGTAATTGCCGGTAGATGCCAGGATCGAGGAACTCGTAAGTCATGGTTAGGCAGAGCGCGCTCTGAGTTTTGTTTTGACCTCGTCAGCCGCTGCATGAACCGTAATCTTAGCCCCTCCAATGACGAAAATTTCGGTGTATTTGTCGCCTCCCCGGCCCACCTCAATCACATGCGTCACCATTGCTGGGTTGATCGACACAGTCTCCCCGCCCTGCTCGTCAGGAAAATCGATTAACTCCATGGGAGGATACTCCTAGATGGCCATACCCCAAAACTCTTTGAACGGAAACGACGTTCTGCCCGTCGTCGTGCTTTGCGCCGTTGCTGAGACCGCGCCGCCGGTTGAGTATGCTCGTGCAACGGCCGACCGCGCATATGTCTGGCTTTTGTGACAGACAATGCGGGAACTCGTCAACGGTTCGCGGTTGAACTCGTCCCAAACGCGAGACACCGCACCTGTCGGACGTGTAAGATCGGAGCGCTTGCTTGGGGACTTTGAGTGTCACACGATGGAATAGATTTTAAGCTGTTGGTAGGCCAGGATATTCCAACCAGATCATACAAGGCCGGCGAAATCGTCTTTCACGAAGGAGACCCAGCAACTGAGCTCTTTATCATCAAAGAAGGCCGAGTAGATATTCTCAGCGGAAACAGATTGTTGGACAGCATAGACGGACACGGCATCTTCGGAGAGATGGCGCTTATCGACGCCGCGCCGCGGAGCGCAAGTGCCGTTGCTGCTTCGGATGTTACAGTGGTCCCGATTTCAGAGAAGCAACTCCTATTTCTTGTGAGTCAAACGCCGTTTTTGCACTTAATCTTCTCAAAGTACTCGCAAGACGGCTGAGAGCCACAAACAAATCAAACTAGCCGCAGAGTCGGTAGTTCAACCAACTGCAGGGAAGTCTCTACGCCGCAGGGTACAACTTGACGGCTCCCGATCGTCGTGGGCGTTGCGGTATCGAAGTCGCAATCAATTCGTTTGTGCGTGTACCATTGATCTCGATCAACGACTTTGGACTAGAGCTCAATTTCAATAGTTCGGCTTGTCCGCGGGATGTTGGACAATGGCCAGCTCCGATGCTGCGGCTCATAGGTTTCTGCCGATCCTCAATTGGATTCTCGGCTATCACCGCGATTGGCTAGTGCCTGACGTTCTTGCCGGCCTCGCCCTTTGGGCCGTCATGGTGCCTGAAGGAATGGCTTACGCCGGCATTGTCGGCGTGCCTCCCATCATGGGCCTCTACACACTCGTGCCGGCATTGCTCGCCTACGCGGTCCTCGGCACGTCGCGGCAACTCGTCGTGGGGCCGGATACGGCGACCGGCCTGATCTCCGCTGTGACCGTCGGCGCCATCGCGACGCAGGGCACGGTGGAATTCAACTCGCTGACCTCCACCCTTGCCGTCCTGATCGGTTTCTTCTTTCTCGTTTTCGGGCTCATGCGCATGGGGTGGGTCGCAAGCTTTATTCCCACGCCGGTGATGCGTGGGTTTATCGAAGGACTCGTATACGTCACCATCATCGGGCAGGTGCCGCATCTGCTCGGCATTAGCGGTGCGTCCGGCAATTTTTTCATGAAGCTGTGGCATATCTTGCAGCATCTGCCCGAGGTTTCAGCCGCGCCCGTTGTGACCGGGGTGCTGTCGCTCGCGGCCATGCTCTTGTTCCGTCATTTCGCGCCTGCCGTGCCGGCAGCCCTCGTCGTCATGGCGGCGGCCACGATCGCAATAGGACTGCTCGGTGGAGAAGCGACAGGTGTCCACGTCGCTGGGCATCTCCCTTCAGGCTTGCCTCACCTGACGTTACCAACTCTGGAAATCTCCACTTTGAGCGACCTCGTGCCGGGCGCGCTCGCGATCGTGCTCGTCGGTTACGCCGAGGCGCTCGGAGCAGCAAAGGCTGCCGCTCTGCAAACCGGCGGCAAGATTGATCCAAACCAGGAACTAGTTGCTCATGGACCAGCGAACATTCTGAGCGGGCTTTTCGGCGGATTTCTCGTCGTAGGAAGCCTGTCGAAGACGTCGGTGGCCACGGCTGCCGGCGCGCGCAGTCAGCTCGCCAACCTGGTCGCGGCAGTCTTTTGCTTCTTTACGCTGCTTTTCCTGACGCCACTATTCCGAAACATGCCCCAGCCAGCGCTCGCCGCCATCGTTATTGCGGCAATGTTGCATTTGACGAAGCCGAGATACCTGCATGACCTTTTTGTCAGGAGCCCTTGGTCGTTCGCAAACATGGTTGTTGTCATTGCCGGCGAACTGACCTTGGGGGTGCTTCAGGGAATCGCACTAGGGGTCGTGCTGTCATTACTGAGTCTGATTTATCTGACCAGCCACCCGAAAGGAGAGGAGCTTGGTCAGCTTCCGGGCACCGAGGCGTACCGAAGCGTGCAGCGTCACCCCGCGGCGGCGACGTTTCCCGCACTTCTGATTTGGCGCGTGGCTGGCGACCTCTTCTTCGCCAGTATCGGCAACATCAGCACGGGTCTGAAAGCATCACTGGCCGAAAGACCAGATGTGAAGCGAGTTCTTCTGGATTGCGCTGCGGTCAATTTTATTGATGTTACTGCGGGCGATGAATTGATTGGTGTCATCAAAGAACTTCAGAACATGAGCATTACCGTCGGCTTCGTCCGTGTCCGCGATGCCGTTCGAGATGACATGAAACGTTCTGGATTAGAGGCAATCATCGGACCAGACAATTTCTACGAAAGGACCACAGATGGCGTCCATGCTTGGCAACAACATGGTGCTGTTGCTTAGCTTGTCCCATCGCCGACGCGCCGCAGGATGCCGTGAGCGGAATGATTCTCGTCCATCGATGCTGATAGCCAGGCTAGCTCAACATGGAACGCGCAAGTCACATCGCCCAATCCAGGCTCTCGCTTGATGCTTTGCCCGCTGCGCACATTGTCTCGCCAGATGCGAGAATAGCGGCCGGGAAGGCCCTGCGTGACAAGATTGCCCGCGAGCAGCATAGCCGATTGAATATTGTTAAGTCGAGGCGTGATGTGATTGGGATGCTGCGCAAATCCGATGCTGGTCGGATGAGAAAACTCATACCGATCCGCTACGGCCGAATGTTGCAGTCTCCGTTTGCGTTCTATCGTGGGGCAGCGGGGATCATGGCGGCCGACCTTGCGCAATTGCCCAACACCAATCTGAAGGTGCAGGCGTGCGGTGATTGTCACCTACTCAACTTTGGCGGCTTTGCCACACCCGAGCGTAGTATCATCTTCGATATCAACGATTTTGACGAAACCTCTTCAGCGCCGTGGGAATGGGATATCAAACGTTTGGTTGCGTCAGTCGTGCTCGCTGCCAGATCGAATGGATTGTCCGATGCCCAAGGCCACGATTGCGCGGTCGGTTGTGCGTGCAAGTACCGCGAACACATGCGCACGTTATCGAGGATGGACCCGCTCCAAGTGTGGTATGCGGAAACTAAAGCGAGTGACTTTATCGACTCATTGCCAAAGTCGCTTCAGAAGAAGGTCAAAAAGCGGGTTGAAAAGATGGCTGCCCGCAGTGGGTCAGAATACGATTTCCCCAGGCTATCGGGCTCAATCGGTGGACAAATACGCATTACGGATCACCCGCCGATTATCTTCCATCCAGAGACCGCTAATAAAGCGGGCGCCTCGGCGCTAATTCACCAGATCTTTCACACTTATCGCGAATCGTTGAGCGCCGACAGGCGCCTTCTTTTGGATCGCTATAGCCTCATTGACTTTGCGATTAAGGTTGTCGGTGTAGGCAGCGTCGGACGCAGGTGCTGGATTGTATTGATGATGTCTGAAGGCAATGATCCGTTGTTTTTACAGTTCAAGGAGGCCGTACCGTCGGTACTTGAAGCATATTGCGGGAAAAGTGCATATGCTCATCACGGGCAACGCGTCGTAATAGGGCAACGGCTCATGCAGCCTGCTTCGGATATCTTCCTCGGGTGGACGACCGCTCCTAGTGGTCGGCATTTCTACGTGCGCCAGCTGCACGACGCTAAGATTAAGCCACTGGTAGAGACCTTTGACGCCGAAATGCTCGACGCCTATGCGCAAGCTTGTGGTTGGGCGCTCGCCCGTGGTCACGCTAAGGGGGCTGAGAGTTCCGCAACGATCAGTGGTTATCTTGGGTCCTCAAGCGATGCGTTCGATGGGGCGATGGGAAACTTTGCATTGGCATACGCAGATCAAGCGGAGCGGGATTATGCCGCGCTAAAGGCTGCGGTGCGAACTGGAAAAATCATCGTCGAAGTGGAGTAGCGCATTCACCCAGATGCATGTGAGATGCATGTGAGATGCATGTGAGATGCATGTGAGATGCCTGGTTGGCGCCCGCGCGCACGAGTGGCGCGACCTTCACGTTCGAACGCACACGCATCCGCTTGGCCATGTCAGCGAAGCTGAGTAGCAGCTTGACACGGTGCACGATAAACTGACTCTTGGTTCCCGCTATATAGACACTCGTCATATAATGCAATCACATGAAGCGCTCTCGATCATACAAAATCGTTGTCGGTGCTATTTCGCTTGGAATAATCGCGACCATGGCAGGTTTGATAGGCTCATTTTCATTCAGTCCAGATTCGAGCGGCGATGATGGTTTCATCGCGCGCGCGCAAGAAAGGTCTGCACCCGGCCTAAAGGTAACTGCTAGTGCGCTTGGCGACCGTGAAAGCCTTCAAAGCTTTGGAGAGAATCTTGCGAAGCATGGCATTCAACCGGTGTGGCTTTCGATCAAAAACGAAACCGACGAGCAGCTTGTCTTTCTCCCGATAGCAATGGACCCTGACTGCTACTCACCTTACGAGGTCTCTTACAGATTCCACGGCGTCCTGTCATTTGCCGCCAATCGCGCGCGCGACGCGTTCTTTCTTAAACAGCAAATTCCAAGCATTCTGCCACCGCATTCAAGCACAACCGGGTTTGTGTATGGCGTGCTTGACGCCGGCATTAAATATGCGCACGTTTTAATTGCGGGAAATAATCGCCTAGAAACCTTCGACTTTGCGTTGCCGGTACCTGGACCACCATTTGTCGGCACCAATATTCGTGCCAGCAACATCTACCCTGACAAGAAGATCGAGGATCTCCAGCTGGACGCGCTGCGAGCGATATTTGCAAAACAAGTCTGCTGCACAAAAAATTCAGCCAGTACGCGCGACGGCGACCCGCTCAATCTCGTCATTGTGGAAGGTAAGCACGATCCGATTGTTCCCTTCATTGCTCGAGGCTGGCATCTAGCCAGACAGCTCGATGTAGAGAGTGCTATCGACACCGCGCGCGCTTTCATATCTCGAAACGCATTTCTTACCTCTCCGGTCAGCCCACTGTACGTATTTGACCGCCGTGAGGATTTGGCCTTGCAGAAGGCACGATCCACCATCAACGAGCGCGTCCACGCGCGGTTCTGGCTGGCGCCATACACGTTCGAGGGACGAAGAATATGGATCGGGCAAGTCAGCCGTGACATCGGTGTCCGTCTTACTGACAAGACGTGGAACCTGACAACGCATAAAATTGGCGCCGACGTCGATTTCGATCGAGACTACCTGCTTCAAGACCTTTTGATGTCGGGCTTTGTCGAACGCTATGGTTACATAGATGGCGTAGGCGCCGCGCCGCTGTACGCGCCGCGGACCAATCTTACAGGAGATCCTTACTACACGGACGGGTTGCGTGCCGTTGTATTCCTATCGAACCAGGCGACCCCCATGGGAGCCATTGAAAGGCTCCCATGGGAAAATCCAGCACCGCAAAGCGAAAAAGCGCGCTAAAGCTTGCGATGACGGACGTACACGCATCCGGTTGGTGACCATCAAGTCTCTTTAGGTCGCCACGCGATGACACCCTCCCTTGTCGATGGGATTTAGCTGGTTCCAGGAACAATATAGTGGACCGAGCTTTTTAGTTGGGGGCACATCGCCTGTCGATTTCGAGGTGCGCAGGATCGATGCGGTTCGCCCAAATATCAGCCATTGCGATTCTCTCGGTCGTTTCCCAGGAGCTTCTAGTAGCCGCTCCGCAAAACGTCGCTCCTGTTCGGTGCGGCCCTCCACCGATTGCAGTGCAGATTGCAGCGAGAGTGAGCGAGTACGGTCACACGCGAGCCGACGAATATGCGTGGCTTCGCAATGTAAGCGATTCGAGAGTCTTGAACTACCTATCCGCCGAAAACACCTATGCTCGGTGCCATCTCGCGCCCCTCAAATCAATGATTGGCGAGATACAATCGGAACTACAGGCGCGGGTCGGAGAGCAAGAGACTCGCCCACCCTTTCTGGATCATGGCTACGTATACCAAGTTCGATATGATCAGGATGGGAACTATCCCACGATCATGCGATGGTTTCCGAACAGCCGCAAAGAACAGCTTGTGCTCGACGTGCCAGCGCTCGCTTCCTCCCACCGCTACTACGACATGGACAAGTGGTTGGTGAGTCCGGACGGTCGCTCTGTTGCATTTGCGGTCGATTTAACAGGTGACGGCCGCCACCATCTTTTCGTTCGCGACATCGGCACCGGTGACGTATTCGACCTGGGCCTCGAAGACGCCGGTTCCGATTTGGCATTTTCTGCTGACGGCGACTCGCTGTTCTACGTTCGCATGGATCCGGTCAACTTACGTGACTTTCAAGTCTGGCGTCGTCAATTGAGCGCACGGACTGATATGCTCGTCTATTCCGAGTCGGATCCTCGATCAGAGGTGTCGGTTTCGCAATCAAAATCGCGCCAGTTCGTGTTTATCGAAAGCGAGCGAGAGGATTCAACCGAAGTAAGTTTTATCCCCGCGGCTCGACCTGACGATCGTCCGACGCCGATTGTCAAACGCCGCTATGGAATCCAATATTTTGTCGATCATGTAAACGGACGTTTTTTCATCCGGACTAATCTCGATGCTCCAGATTATCGGATCATGAGTGCCCTTGAGGACCATCCTGATCGATGGTCCGAGCTGATTCCGGATACGCCCAACAAATACATTCGGGATTTCCAGGCCTTCAATGACTTCGTCGCGATCGAGCAGGAGGACGATGCAAACGTCCTAGTCCGCGTCATCAGACTAGGCGACAGTCGGACCGTCATTATTCCGCTAGTCACCGACGTTTCCGTGTTGATTCTGGACCCGGAGGCAAACCGGGAGCCGCAAACCGAGGTGGTTCGTGTTCGCTATAGCCGCCTGAATGAGGCTGAGCGGACCTATGATTTCGATGTTGCCGCCTCGACTCTGAGAACGCTTCCAGAACCTCAGAAATTCGAATGGCTCGTGCCGGACCGCTACGCTGTTGCGCGTATCGTCGCGTGGGCTGACGACGGTGAAGAAGTCCCGGTCATGCTCATTTACCGAAAAGACCTGCTGCGTCCGCAGGGAAATCCGACCTTGCTTTACGGTTACGGAGCCTACGGGCACAGTACGCTTCCAGATTTCGATCCGACAATCTTCAGCTTAGTTGACCGTGGGTTCATCTACGCCTTGGCTCACGTCCGCGGCGGCCGGGAGCGTGGGGAACGGTGGTATGTTCAGGGCAGGCAATTGAGCAAGCGCAATTCCTTTACGGACTTCATCGCGGCCGCAGAAGCCCTAATCACAAAAGGCTACGCCTCTCCTCATGCTCTTTTCGCCCAGGGGGCGAGTGCAGGAGGACTGCTCGTTGCTGCCGCGGCGAATATGAGCCCCGCCCTCTTCGCAGGCATCGTTGCCGAAGTGCCGTTCGTCGATGTGATTACGACCGCTTCCGATCCATCCGTCCCTTTGACGACGCTCGAGTATCGAGAATGGGGCGATCCACGCGTGAATGAGCAGTATGAATACATGCTGTCGTACTCACCGTACGACAACGTCGCTCGGAAAGCTTATCCCCCCATGTTTGTCACCGGCGCTCTACTCGACACTCAGGTCACGGTTCGCGAGCCGGCTAAATGGGTCGCACGGCTCCGTGCGCGGAAGACGGATGACCACGAATTGCTCTTCAAAGTGAACATGAGTGCGGGTCATCAAGGCGCATCAGGTAGGCTAGGCTCACTCGAAGACGTCGCAGATATACAATCATGGCTCCTTTCGCAGACAGGCCTCGCCTCCTTCTCCGCCGCGGCACCAAAACGGCATTAAACATGGTGCACCCCCTCGCTTCTCTACTTTTTTCAAACGAGCACGCGGCAGCTCCGAGGCGCTGACGCGTTTCACCCACGTCATCGTGAATCCCGCTGTGTCATTACCCGGAACTTGCCAAAACACATACTTTAAGGCGGACCACTTCAGTGGGGGTGGCTCAGGTCGGCTGACATTGTAACGCGCTTCGTCGTGCACAAACCGATGGTCGAGCGACTGCTGGCGACAGGTCGATGTGTCTACCTCGAATCCACGGACCGCGATCGTTGACGCGGACTGTGACGCATCCGCCCACTGGGAAGCTGTTCCTTGAAACAGGGTCCTGTTCCAAGCCCATAAGTTCGTCAATCAAGAGTGCGCTTGCAGAGACAGAAATGCTTGAGCTGTCGGCCAAACTCGTTTGAGTTAAATGAATTCCGCAAGCCACTGAATTTACTTGACGATTAGTGCCGCCAGAGGGACGCAGGCGGTATTTGGAACCGCATGTACAGTGTCGCGCATTGGAATATAATCGGGCCGGTTTGTTCAACAGCTCAGGTTTGTCCAACAGCTCAACAGTTAAAAAAAATGCTCCCGGGAGGCCGGATGTGATTATCGAGTCGCCGTTAGACTTGATTTTTCGAGACTTGTTTTATCGTGTTCCTACATTTGCCGGGAGAAACGATGTTTTTCTGAAGTTGGAGGGGTTCAACGTAACCGGCTCCATCAAGATCAAGACTGCTATCGCTCTTGTCGAGGACCTGGAGCAAAGTGGCGCCGCCAGGACAGACGAGACGGTCATAGTCGAGTCATCCTCAGGCAATCTCGGCCTCGCCCTGAGCCTCGTCTGCGCTGCGAAACGCTACAAATTCGTTTGCGTGACCGACCCGAATGCCAATCGTGCCACCTTACGGGGGATGGAGCTCTATGGGGCAAAGGTAATCGTCGTGGAAGAGCGAGACGCCGCGGGAGGGTACCTGGGAAGCAGGTTGAAGAAAATCAACCAGATCCTGAGCTCGAATCCAAATGCCGTCTGGCTTAATCAATACGCCAATGTCGCCAACAAGAAAGTGCATGCGGAGGAAACGGCGAATGAGATCATACGTGAATTCGATCAGGTCGATTGGGTCTTCGTCGGGGCCGGAACGACAGGCACACTTGCCGGAATCTCGGAGCGGCTTCGTCAGAAATTCTCGAACATCACGATTGTCGCCGTCGAACCCGTAGGCTCCGTCACTTTTGGAGGCGCGCCCGCAAAGAGAAACATCCCGGGCATCGGGACGAGCGTACGCCCCCCGCTTGCGGATCTCGTCAAGCCGGACAGAATCGTGGCGGTGACGGAAGAGAAGACCGTCGAAGCCTGTCTTTCCTTCGTTCGAGATTATCATCTGCTCGTTGGGGGAAGCACTGGATCGGTTCTGGCCGCAGTGCAACAACTGGCTCCGGAGTTTGGGCGTGGCGAGACCATCGTCGCTCTGTCGGCCGATTTCGGCGACAAATACCTGGACACTATTTACGACCCGATCTGGGTGGCGAACGTCATCGCGGCGGATGACAACAAGTCTGCGCACTCGGCCGGGATTCTGCGGCGGCATCCCGACGCCGCTCTGTCTCGCATACCGGACGAAAGCTGTACGAGCGCACGGCCGAGGAAAAGCGGGCGAATATTGGCCCGATCATCGTGAGCACTCGTCCCTTATCCGCTGCCGGGATCATTGCGCGCAACGCGATGCTCGCCGCGGCCGAGAGACGCTGACCCGCAACATACGAACCTTCCATCTGTCTGATTCCGGGCCGCAGCGGACGCGCATTTCCAGTCTATTCCGGCGGCGTCGGCCGAAATTGACCCAAAGCGGCTGCGCCAAGGTCATCGACATGCCGAATGCGTTGAGGCGCGCTAACTAGCTAGGGTATGTCGGCTCGCCGGAACCGCAGTTCTACAAAGCTCGCTTTTTTTACTTCACATCTCGCACTGTCCGACCCTAGATTGAACTCGGCGGCGATCAGGTGTCCCGTGTCTTATGATTTTATTGACCCTAAGTATTGGTTCGATCGCGCAGAGGAAGTGCGCATCCGATCCGATCTGATGCGAGACCCAGGTAACAGGGAGACGATGTTACGCATTGCCGCCGACTACGAGCGGTTGGGGGAACGTGCGGTCGTCGAAGGAAAACGATTGCGCGAAGACGGGCAGATCGAGTGGCGCGAACCCCCGCTCGAGCTAGAGACCGCCCCTGAGCTTCCTGCGGCGCAGATCGACGGCTTCAACGTCCTCGATTGCCCGCAGGACATGGGCGGGCAACTCGCCTCGTTTTCCCCGATAAATCCAGTCCAAGGACAGGTCAAAGCGGTCGCATAGCGCCAGCGCAATGTTGACCGTTATCCGGTCACAGCCGGACTCGTAGTTACTCCACCGCTGCGGGGTTATGGCGAAACGACTATGAAACGCCTGTACGAATTCGACCTGTTTGTCATAGCCAAGGGCGCGACGGCTAAGCGCGAGCCGGGTTGCTAATTCATTGTTAGTTTGCCTTTTCCCCGAACGACGCTTTTTTTTGGTGTCAGTCATCGACTGCAGTCCCTAACCCGCCACCTGCATTGCCTAGACGCAGGCCGTGGCAACCAGCGAGAGCAGCTATCTCAACATTTCAGCAAAAGTCGGGCGGCGCCATCGCCGAGCAGTGCCAGCGAACCGCCTCAACGTTCGGCACGGCTCGGCGGGTGCTTGGTCCATCAAGTCGAAATAAACGACGGACAGCGTCGGCTGCGCCGGGGGTTACGCGGGAGCCGCTTCGTCAAAAAAGAAAGGCCCGGCTCGTAAAACGAACCGGGACCAGTCTGGAGGAGGTTCACCCCAGTCTCAGCTCTGGGGCGGCGGAATTACATTGCGAGAGCGTCTACCAAAAACGGTAGTTCACACCAACAAGAACGTTAGCCTCTGTGGCTTTGGCCGTGAAGCCACAGCCCGACAGGCACGGTGATCCTGCCCCGGTCGTGAAAGCGGTTGCCGATTTTGAGCCGAAGTCCATGTAATTGCCTTCGAGGAAGGCGGACCAGTGCGGCGCGAACATCCATTCGGCGCCACCGCCTATCGTCCAACCTGTTCTGGTCTCAGAGGTCTGTCCCACTTGGGCGCCGTTGAACGTGATGTTAGTGCTCGTGTGACCCCAAACGCCTCCGCCCTGGAAGTAAATGAGCCAGTTTGGCACCCAAGAATAGCCGAGACGAGCCGTCAGCGTGTCAAACCATTGGTTGTTAAAATTGACAACCGCGGCCGGGAGAAGCCCACCTCCTATGGTCCCACTTCGTTTGTTGCTGGTCCCATCAAACATATTGCGGAAGCCGATAACCCAGCCGCCCCCGAACTGATAGTCACAACCGATCTGGCCGCCACCAGCAAAACCTGACCCGTTTGTTGAAACCGTTCCGGCTGGCCCGCTGAGGCTGGCGTCACCAAACGCACCGCCGAGATTGCCGCCCACATAGCAGCCTGACCAAGTTGTCGGTGCAACGTAGGGAGCAATAGGAGCAACCTGCCGCACCGGAAGATCTGCCGCAAATGCACTGGTGGCGAAGAGCGTCGCCGCGGCAACAGAGCTTAATAGAACGCGTTTCATAGTTCCCTCTCTTTTCCGCACCGATGTTCCTTCCCAAACTGAAGTGTATGCTTCAGACCCGCTGACTAGCGATGATGTAGAGCTTCATTTTAGAAGAAAAGTCAGGACTGTTGTTGCGCGGCAACACCCGCGGATTTGACCGTTTACAATTCGAAAACCACGATCTCAGCTCAAATGGTGCCGTTCCGGGCGTTTGCGCCGCGGCTCGCCGCAAACGTCGTTT
>Ga0207839_1000208_pt1 | contig 12561 bp, 8 predicted proteins | sample LuqExpMetageno64_FD_187821 | JGI IMG/M metagenome (GOLD analysis project Ga0207839, IMG submission 187821) | Tropical forest soil microbial communities from Luquillo Experimental Forest, Puerto Rico - Sample 64 (SPAdes) | ecosystem: Environmental > Terrestrial > Soil > Tropical forest ...
AAGCCGCCGTCGCCCAGACGGCCGCAAAGGGCGCCGCAGTGCCGGTCGCCCGCAAAGGCCGTCCTCTCACGCCACACCAACTGGCCCTCTCGCACTACGCGGACATGATGCGCTTCGATGATGAGGCGCGAGCGACCGATCACCGATATGCCAAGGGGCTCGTAAATGACGTGTATGTCGCTGCGCTCAAACGCTCGGTCATCGGGGCGGCAACCGACCATGAGCTTGAAGAACACGTCGGCAGGGTGATCCGGTTCTATAAGGCGAATGGGAATCTATCGGCAGAGCTTGGGAGCCGCGAATGGCGGGAAGCCGCGATTGCTCTTGCTGTTGCCGAGCTAGAAGCATTGGGGCGCACGATCGAGCGCGATGAAGGTGATTTTAGTGGCAAGCCTTCACACCCGATCCTGACCGACAAGCCGAAGATCGAAACGCCCAAAGACGCACTCGCACATCGCGTCATGGGACCGGAGAGCACAAAGCCCCTAAGCGACCTTCTGCCGACGATTGTCGCGGATCGTAAGCCCTCACCGGCAGTTGCCCGCGAGATGAGCGTCACAATTCGAATGCTGGAGGAGGCGCTTGAGGGGAAGAGACCGGTCTACAAGGTCATTCGCTCCGACATCCAAGCTTTCAAGCGCATCTTGGCGGAAACGCCGTCCAACTACGTGAAGCGCTTCCCCAGCCTGACACTTCCGGCAGCGATCGAGGCTAACAAAACACGTCAAACGCCCTACCCCGTGCTCGATCCCAAGACCATCAACGATAAGTATCTGAGTAAGCTGCATTCAATCTTTAACTGGTGTGTTCGCAACGACATCGTTCCGGATAATCCGGTATCGGGCATCAAGGCCGAAGCCCCGAAGAAGGACCCGCCGCGTGTCAACTTCACGGCCAATGACCTAACGAAAATCTTTCACCCGAAGCGCGTCCAGAAGCCCTTCCGGGAAGAACAGTGGGCGATGCTGGTTGCGCTGTTCTCAGGGATGCGCGCGACCGAACAGGCCCAAATCGAGTTGGACGATATCCGCACTGAGCGCGGCGTGCTTGTTTTCGCGATTGATCGAACCAAGACGAAAGAGCCGCGGCTTGTGCCAGTTCACAGCACTCTCAGTGCGCTCGGATTCGAGAGCCACGTTCGCGCACTCCGCCTCAACGGCGGGACGCACCTGTTTCCGGATTGGTATGCGCGCGGAATGAAGGCGAAAGCTAATGCTGCAAAGAGCGGCAAGCCCGCCACGCTGAACAGCTATTTCCCGCGCTTCATCCCGAAGCGCTTCAATGACGGCTATTTGCCCGAAGTTGGCATCCACGACGGCCGGAAGACCTGGCACTCGTTTCGGCACACGTTCAAGACAGGCCTGGCATTGGCCGGAGTCGAAAAGTCCCGTCGGGATGATCTCTGCGGACACAAGGACTACAGCGCGGGAGCCGGATACGTGCACGGCACGTCTATCGAAGCTCTCAAGGAAGCTGTCGAAATGCTGCGGTTCGATGGCTTTGAGCTTGGCGTGTCTTAGATTGGGATCGGAGATGCCCGCGTGGCGGTCCTCAGGCACCGGCGCAATCTATCGCCTTTAGGAAGCCAATTCGTCGCACAATAGAGATTTCCGCTGCCCGCCTGGCCCACAATCAGTTCTGACTCACCAGCGGCGCTCTAATTGCGAATGCGCGAGTCACGAGCCGGAATCGCGCTGTTCGGTGCATCGCCAGACTATGCGCCGCGAGATCTTTTAAATTCTTTCGCGCATCCCGTCCACAAAGTGCTATAATTAATCTCGACAAACGAAAACAGGCGCCGGATTTCGCCGACCCGAACGCCTCTTAAAGTAACTGCAACAGCTTGGACCTGTCACATGACGCTAGATGGTGTTCTCGCCGCCAGCTCCCAAGCTCTCGCCTGTATTCCCGTAGAAAAATTCAAGCCTATCGCTGACGCCATAGCCGCGAGCCACGGCAACGGCGCTGCGAAACTGGCTGTTGATCGATATCTAGACGCACGTGAACAACACGAAGCCGACGAAGCGCGCCATCGGCGCGAGCACACGTCGTACAACTTCATCCCGGAAGACGACATAAACAAGCTGCTGGCGGAGATCGATGCCGCAGAGGCGGCGGAGGCGCCGCCGGCGAGCGCATTATCGACCGAGTCCCCCACCAGCTCGATCGAACAGCCTTATTGTGTCTCGAGTAATCAATCAATACTGACTGACACCATAGCGGGCAGCTCACCAGCGACCGTCACGTCAGCATCCGCGGTATCGGTCGAGCAGATCGGCGAGATCACCGACGGCGAAGCCAAGCACGCGGTCGAAGCCGTTGATGCGCGTGAGGACATCTACGGCACCGTTGATCCGGAACGCGATATGGCGGTCATCCGCATGCAGGCGGCCCGCGTCCGAAGCAGAGCAAAGGCTAAGCGGCGAGAGTTGGCGGATGCGACGCAGCGCCGGCTGCGTGAGCGGAACAAGAAGCGCCGACAGCGCGCCGGTAATCCGCGCGTCCGACCTGCACGACCGTGGCTTCCCCTAAATCACTCGGCTTGCATGCGACTACGGGACAAGAAATACATGCGCGACGCCCTCAAGCTATGGGTGAAGACGGACAGAAGCCCCCGCGCCAAGGCCCTTCGCGGAAAAGGTGACGCCTATTTCTGGCGCATCGTTCTGTATGTCGAGGCGCACACCAAACACGCAGACACCGACAGTTATCGCCCGCCGAGCGATGATGTGATGGCGTCCGAACTCCGGTGTTCAAAGGACCAAGCACGCCGATGTTACGAGCTCGCAAAGGAACTCTTTGCTCCCGGTGGGCCGTGGCACGCGCTTTCAGCCCATAGACTGACCAATCAGGGTAGCTCAATTTGCCCTCAGGTCCGCTCAAATGTCCCCCCTTTCTATCAATTCTCAGGGGACATTTAAGCCACCCCTTCCACGGTAACACATTGATTTTGCTTATCTTTCATGCCGAAAAGTGTTACTCGTAACACATCGCAAGAAGGGGACATTTGAGCCACATATGAATTCGCCATATGCATAACTTATTGAAATCACTTGCTTATTTATGCCAGACCCCCTCCCTCTCACACTCTCCTACCCCCTGTTGCGCTTCGCGCGCAAAGAGAGCGCGCGGGAAGGAAATGCATTCCGGAGGAGTGAGGAAGAGAGGGAGCTTGGATTCAATAGTCTCCAGTCTCCGGAGTGGGTTCGCCCTTGCAGAGTCTTTATACAACTCCCCGGCCATCTGGCGGCTTCGCCGCCACCGGCCCGCTGGTTCGCGTTTCCGCGTTCCGCGCTACCCGACCCGATGCCAATCACCGCCGAGAGCGCGCCGCTGTACTAAGGCCGGCTCCGTCAATATCCACAGGCGCCGCGAACATCCCCTCCCCTCTCCAATCAGCTCGCGCTGATCGGGCTCACCGGCGTCCTGCTGACCGCCCCGGCTAATTCCAGGCGCGGCGCAAGAAGTCAGCGCTGACTTACGAGCGCGCGGAGCGCGCCAAACCCGCATTGACACCGCCCCGCAGTCTGAATTCATGGTGGCGACTTCGCTTTAGGAGGATCCATGGACATCGTTGATCTAAACTTCAAAGTAACTCGGGAATACCGCCGCGCCTTCAAGATACTCGCCGCGCGGCTCGGGATTACGGGCAAAGAGCTTTTCGAACGAGCCATGGAGAGCTTCTTGAACACGCTGAAGAACACGGACCCATCCAATGCCTGATTTCACACGCGCATCCTAAAGCACGTGGCAAGCGTAAGCGGCATCGTCCGCGGCAGGTGTTGTGGAGTAGTTGCGGCGAACTCGAGCAATGGTGTGGCTTTAGAGTCCGGTCGTGGTGATTTTCGGAGTCCGCAGAAGTCGCTGTACTCGGGCTCCGGGCCAATAAGAGACAAACACTGCTCGCCCAAACAGTCATCCCTGCTCAAATAGAATGAAGCTCTGCGGAGTGGGCGGCAAAGGTTTCGCAATAACGCTTGCAAACCCTGCCGCTCGACCCATGTCCTCGAACTCTCTGGCGGTGTAAGCCTCGCCATGCGGTGTCGAACCAAGCATTTGAAACGCGAACATGGCCGAGAATTGCGGGGATACTCGGTCCTCATTCAGCAAGAACTCGATCGCCACGGCGCGCCCTCCGGAAGCGAGACTCTTGCGAGCCTTTTTAAGGAGGGTCACACAGCCATTTTGATCAAGTTGGTGCAGGAAGTTCGCCAGCAACACCAGATCAAAACCGCTGCCCCAATCAGTATCGAATGCGCTGCCTGCTAAAGTCTGGTAGCGCCCCGACACGCCAGCCGCGTCGGCGTTCTCACGGGCAACTGACAGCACGCCCTGCCAGTCGATTGCCGTGATCTGCGCATCCGAGACGGCTCGAGCAATCGCGATGCCAAACATTCCATGTCCGGCAGCGACGTCCAGCACCTTGCGGGGAGACAAGACTGCAAGCTCGGACGCGATCTTCGTTGCAAGAGGAACCCTGGACGCCCCCATCGCCCGCGCAAACTTCACCCAAATCGGATGATCCGACGCATTGTTTGCCAACCCAATAGAGCCGCCGTTTCGAACAAACGCTGCCGGATCGCTTAGGAAAAGGGCCGTCATCTCGGGCGCGGCCAAATACTCGACAACGCTGCCCATCCACGAAGGTGAGCGCCGGTTCAAGAATGCCGCCGTCGATTGGGTGAGCCGATACTGGTCACCGTGCTTTTCAAGATGGCCACGGGCAGTGAGATAATCGCAAAGTATGCGGACGCCACGAACCGCAGCGCCGGTCGTCCGCGCGAGACTCTCGACCGTTTCATTGCCGTTCCCTATCTCTGAAAAGATATCGAGTTCGAGAGCAGCTCTGATGGCGGCAGTCTGCTGATAGGCGAGGACAGCCTCCATAAACAGATCCGGCGAGATGTCCGCCATGTTAATGCCCCCCATGGTGTCGAGACCGTGTCTTATATCACTCCGCAATCACCGGCTGCACCTCATCGACGATGTCGGGTTGGGGTAAAGGGTCCGCAGAGCCGCCTTGATGCACCGAAGTGCGGTCTTCGTCTGAGCTACGCCGATCGAATGAGCGCTGCATTCACAATGCAGTGCGGCGCTCAAATCGCTGCAGGTTGAGGTCTTTCGGATCCTGCTGATCTCCAAGGGGTATCCGCCCTACCCTCACCGATCTGAGCGCATCCACGGCACACTAGCGGCACACAGCCGGGGTTTTCCTTGGCACCGAACAGCCGGCGTCCTTCACTGATGACGCAACAAATCAGCGGGGCGGAATGGCTACGATCAGGCGCTTACGCGGACGCTGGCAGGGAATGGTGCGAATGAAGGGCACCATACCGCGGTGCAAGTCGTTCGACCGGCGGGCAGATGCGGCTGCTTGGGCAGCTCAGCTCGAAGCGGAAGCTAATCGCGCACGTATGGTCGGTGATGCGTCCCTGCCTCATAGGGTGACGCTCGAAGACGTTCTGTTGCGTTATCGCGACCAGCGCTCGCCTAATAAGCGCGGGGCGCGTTCTGAGCAGGCACGGCTCACAGCAATGGCACGCCGCTCCATTGCACAGTGCACGCTCGCGAAGCTGACAAGCTCGCAGATCGCGACTTACAGAGACGAACGCCTGCAGGAGGTCGCGCCTGCAACCGTGCTGCGCGAATTATCGCTTATGCGGACTGCCCTAAAGGTTGCAACTATAGAATGGGGTATTCTCCTGCCCTACAACCCGGTCGCGCCTGTACGTCGACCCACAGTTCGGAATGAGCGTAGCCGCCGTGTGCACCGCGATGAGGAGGCTCGACTGCTCGAAGCGTGCGAAGCCGGGCGCCGCAGCAACTGGATGAAGCCGATCCTCATGCTGGCGATCGAGACCGCGATGCGGAGGAGTGAGATGCTGGCTTTAACGTGGGCCGACGTGGACCTCATAAATCGAACTGCCTACGTCCGCCGCTCAAAGAATGGCGATGCTCGCGACATACCGCTGTCGCGCAGAGCAGTTAAAGCGCTTCAAGAAGTGCGGCGAGTTCAAGCCGATGATGGCGCTTTCGAGTCCAGTTGTGGCGATTTCGAGTCTGAGCATGGCCGTTTCGTGTTCTCGTTCACTGCCAGTGCAATTCGTCTCGCTTTCGAACGGATTCGGACGCGCGCTCGATGTTCTAATCTGCGCTTTCATGATCTCCGGAGAGAAGCAGTGACACGATTTATTGAACGGGGACTCAACCTGATCGAAGCTGCCCATATTTCCGGGCACCGTGATGTGCGGATGCTTCGTCGTTACGTGGTGCCCCAAATCTCGACGCTTCTTGCCAAACTAGACGCATGCGATCCGTCGAATACTCAGCCCGCATAGAACGACGAAGTCCTAGAAAAAATTGACTACCCCATCCCATTGGAGCCTGTGCAAAGACGCCGCAATTTCCCGACCCTTGGCGCAAGACGACGTGTCACGAGTTGCTGAAAGTCGATCTCGCCTGTAGGTCCGCTCTCCTCCTAAGAGCAGGCATCGTTTGCGAGTTCGGCATGGGCCGAGATGGGCCATAAGCGGACTCACGTGCGGCAAAAAGGCTGGTTAGCAGCGGCACTCGTTCAGGCAGGCGCGCTGCTGATCAACCACATCGCGCCGGGCAGTCGCACGCTCGCACCGTCCGCATAGGGCGCGAGCGCCTCTTGGAGGGAGGCGACGGCCGCCGAGACGACCTCTGCTGGCTGGTTGCGAAGCCAACTGTTCACGGCGCCGATTTGGGTTGACTGAACCACAGCCCCCTCCAGCCCCCGGCCGGCGGCAATATCGAGGTTCATGTCGAGTTTCTCGAAGTGCGGCGGCGCCCAGCCGGCCGCGGTGAGAACGTCGGTCACGTGGTCTCGATCGGCGAAGGCGAACATTCCGGGCGCGTTCGGGACTTGCTTCGGTCGCGGCGGCAGGTGCTGCGCGGCTGCAGTCATCGGCACCTCCATCCACGGGTTTTCGGCCAGCGTGCGCCAGCACACGAGAGCCATGCGCGCGTCCGGAGCGGCGGCGCGGCGCATATTAGTGAACGCCGCCACCCGATCACCGAAGAACATCACTCCGAAGGCCGAGATCAACAAATCATATTCGTCCAGCGCGGCCGTGGCGGGATCGGACTGCCGCCAATAGACATTGGCGATGCCGGCCGCACTCGCGCGCCTCTCAGCCTCAGCAAGCATCGGCCCGGAAATGTCCAACCCCGCCACGCGGCCAGAGGGGCCCACGGCGCGCGCAAACTCCAACGTGGGCGCACCACATCCACAGCCGATGTCCACCACCCGTTCGCCGGTACGCGGCGCGGCAAAGGCGAGCAAGGCGTCCGTCGCCGGCTCGAGCGTGATGTCGGTGTGCTCCTGTCGATCTACCCAGATATCGCCGCCTTTCCCGTTCCAGAAGGCAAGCATGTCGGCGTTGATCTCTTCGGGCGCGGCCATGCGAGTCCTCCTGCTGGACGGGGGGCGAACAGTGGTATTGCCAATCAAAGTGCACCAAAGGTCAATAGTTGAGCGTCTCGCTCACTTCTAGGCTTCTGTTTGCGCGGATTTGGGGCAGGTAATTCAAAAAAGTCTTGCCGCATGAAACGAGCGGTGGTTTTGTCCTCGCCCGTTTATGCCGTTTAGTAGAGGACGTTTTAATGGGACAAATCTTCTTTGAGGGCGAAGCGCCGTTTGAGCTGGTGACAGAACGCGACCCCATAGCTATTGCCGACGAAGGATTTGTGATCGTCAACTTGGCCGTATTCGCGGGCGGCTATCAGAACGCAACTGCCGACGTGCAAATCAAGATGACGATGGAGCATGTGGCTGCGCTGGCCCTTCAGCTCGCGCCGGCGTTGGCTGTAGCAAAAGAGCAGGCGGAACGGCTTTAGAGCGTGTACTCAGAAAACCGCCTGTACCTGCTGGCGTAAGCAATATCCGCTCTACCCTCAAAAGCAGACATCGCAGAACCGGGGCCCACTCCGTCGCGGCCACTATCGGCGCTTCGCGCGTCTCTGCTGTGCCGTTGTCCGCAGTGACGGCCGGAATAGGTGTTCCATTTATATGCTTTTTACTTGTGTATGAGGGCGGCTGCGCACGTCGCATTGGAGTTTGGTGCGCCTAAACACCGCCGCAGGAGGAAGCAACAGCCGATTTCCGTTGAACTACTCGTCTCAGCCTTTGGGCTGCATGTTCCTCCACTTGGCACAAAGCCGCGTCCCAAGGTCGCGGCCTCTTTTTTGCGGCACGCAATAGCCGCTCAGTCCAGTTTCGATGGGATTTAGCTGGATCCAGGAACAATTTAATGGATCGAGCTTTTTGGTTAGGGGCACATCGCCTGGCGATTTCGAGGTACGCAGGATCGATGCGGTTTGCCCAAATATCAGCCATTGCAATTCTCTCGTTCATTTCCCAGGAGCTTCTAGTAGCCGCTCCGCAAAACGTCGCTCCTGTTCGGTGCGGCCCTCCACCGATTGCGGGTCAGATTGCAGCGAGAGTGAGCGAAAACGGACACACCCGAGCCGACGAATATGCGTGGCTTCGCAATGTAAGCGATCCGAGAGTCTTGGACTACCTATCCGCCGAAAACACCTACGCTCGGTGCCATCTCGAAGCCCTCAACTCGATGATTGGCGAGATACAATCGGAACTCCGCGTGCGGGTCGGAGAGCAAGAGACTCGCCCACCCTTTCGGGATCAGGGTTACGTATACCAAGTGCGATATGATCAGGATGGGAACTATCCCAGGATCATGCGATGGTTGCCGAACAGTCGCAAAGAACAGCTTGTGCTCGACGTGCCAGCGCTCGCTTCCTCCCATCGCTACTACGCCATGGACAAGTGGTTGGTGAGTCCGGACGGTCGCTCTGTTGCATTTGCGGTCGATTTAACGGGTGACGGCCGCCACCGTCTTTTCGTTCGCGACATCGGAACCGGCGACGTATTCGACCTGGGCCTCGAAGACGCCGGTTCCGATCTGGCATTTTCTGCTGACGGCGACTCGCTGTTCTACGTTCGCCTGGATCCGGTCAACCTACGTGACTTTCAAGTCTGGCGTCGTGAATTGAGGGCACGGACTGATATGCTGGTCTATTCCGAGTCGGATCGTCGATCAGCGGTGTCAGTTTCGCAATCAAAATCGCGCCAGTTCGTGTTTATCGAAAGCGAGCGAGAGGATTCAACCGAAGTAAGTTATATCCCCGCGGCTCGACCGGAGGATCGGCCAACTCCGATTGTCAAACGCCGCGATGGAATCCGATACTTTGTCGATCATGTAAACGGACGTTTTTTCATCCGGACTAATCTCGATGCTCCTGATTATCGGATCATGAGTGCCCCTGAGGACCATCCCGATCGATGGTCCGAGCTGATTCCGGATACACCCAACAAGTACATTCGGGATTTCCAGGCCTTCAACGACTTCGTCGCGATCGAGCAAGAGGACGATGCAAACGTCTTAGTCCGCGTCATCAGAGTAGGCGACCGTCGGACCGTGATTATTCCGCTAGTTACCGACGTATCCGTGTTGATTCTGGACCCCGAGGCCAACCGGGAGCCGCAGACTGACGTGGTTCGTGTTCGCTATAGCCGCCTGAATGAGGCTGAGCGGACCTATGACTTCGATGTGGCCGGCTCCACTCTGAAAACGCTTCCAGAATCTCAGAAATTCGAATGGCTCGTGCCGGACCGCTACGCTGTTGCGCGTATCGTCGCGTGGGCTGACGACGGTGAAGAAGTCCCGGTCACGCTCATTTACCGAAAAGACCTTCTGCGCCCGCAGGGAAATCCGACTTTGCTTTACGGATACGGAACCTACGGGCACAGTACGCTTCCAGATTTCGATCCGACAATCTTCAGCTTAGTTGACCGTGGGTTCATCTATGCCTTGGCTCACGTCCGCGGCGGCCGGGAGCGTGGGGAACGGTGGTATGTTCAGGGCAGGCAGTTGAGCAAGCGCAATTCCTTTACAGACTTCATTTCGGCCGCTGAAGCCCTAATCACAAAAGGCTACGCCTCTCCTCATGCTCTTTTCGCCCAGGGGGCGAGCGCAGGAGGACTGCTCGTTGCTGCGGCGGCGAATATGAGCCCCACTCTCTTCGCCGGCATCGTTGCCGAAGTGCCATTCGTCGATGTGATTACGACCGCTTCCGATCCATCCGTCCCTTTGGCGACGCTCGAGTATCGAGAATGGGGCGATCCACGCGTGAATGAGCAGTATGAGTACATGCTGTCGTACTCACCGTACGACAACGTCGCTCGGAAAGCTTATCCTCCCATGTTTGTGACCGGCGCTCTACTCGACACTCAGGTCACGGTTCGCGAGCCGGCTAAATGGGTCGCGCGGCTCCGTGCGCGGAAGACAGATGACCACGAATTGCTCTTCAAAGTGAACATGAGTGTGGGTCATCAAGGCGCATCAGGTAGGCTAGGCTCACTAGAAGACGTCGCTGATATACAATCATGGCTCCTTTCGCAGACAGGCCTCGCCGCCTTTTCCGCCGCGGCGCCACAACGGCATTAAACACGGTGCAAATCTCCGCTCGCTTCAGATCGGTCAAAGGCGCAGCCAACGCTTTACGTTTTTAAAACGAGCACGCGGACAACCCGAGGCGCTGACGCGTTTCACCCACGTCATTGTGAATGCCGCTGCGTCATGACCCGGAACTTGTCAAAACACATACTTAGGCGGATCACTTCAGTGGGGGTGGCGCAGGTCGGCTGACATTGTGACATGCCCCGTCGTGTACAAACCGATGGCTCGAGCGGCTGCTGGCGACAGGTCGATGTGTCTACCTCGAACCCACGGACCGCGATCGTTGATGCGGACTGTGACGCATCCGCTGTGGCAAACGCGAATGTGAGTACCAAACGGCAGTCTGCGGTGAGCGGCTGTCAATGCCGCACAATTAAAGCGTTCTCCGCTCGCCGTCTTGTGACCGCAGAAACCGTCACGCCCGCCATAAATGCTCGCTACTTCCGCACGCGCGGTGCCACCCAAAAGCAGCAAAATCGCCCCAATGCGTCTAAAATAAATCCACGCCTTCAAAGCGGCCCCTTTCAATCCGTGAGCGCGATTTTCAGAACAAGTTTGGCGTCACCTCGATGCCCTCTCCCCGCACCGCAAGGCATGCCGCGCGAGGCAACTCGCTTGACGATCATCCCCACAGGCGCTGCGGCACAAATCATCGGTACGCACCGGTAATACCTATTTGTTCGTTTGCGTGGATGGAGCGCTATTCAGTCTTCGACCTCACGCTTTTTCAGTATCAAACTAAATTGCGCTTTGCCTAAGCGGGCAGTGCGGAGTTTTAGGTCCTCTGAAGACGAGGCGCGATCATCCCCCACACGACAAGAACTATGATTGCACCAACGATTGCTCCGATAAAACCAGCGCCTTCACCGGCATTGTACCAGCCCACTGCCTGGCCAAGGTAAGTTGCGACGAAAGCTCCGATGATTCCAAGCACGGTCGTTAGGATAAACCCAGAAGGCTCGTACCTGCTTCCAGGATGGAGGAGCTTTGCGATCACTCCCGCTACAAAACCAATAATGATAGTCCAAAGAATACCCATTGCATTCTCCGCAATTCTAGCGCGCTCACTGCAGTCCAGAATGGCTGATTAAATTAACTAGAAATTGATCTACTGGAATTGATCCATATCACGGTGATCCGACCCCACTGGGAAGCTTTTTTGAAACAAGGTCCTGTTCCACACCCACAATCCGTCAATCAAGAGCGCACTTGCAGTCGGCCGCAAGCCTCTGAATTCACTTGATCATTAGTGCCGCAAGAGGGATTCGAACCCCCACCCCTCCATTAAGAACGAGGGCTTTTAGGACCAACGCAGTGGATGCTGCGGGATCGTCACAATCTCCGTTTCGCATGCAGCGCACCAACGCAGGCGGTGTTCATTATCCCTTCATTGCGTGGGTGTCAGACTTGCAGCTGTGGACCGCCGTGCACCTGAATACAATCGGGCCGGTTTGTGGTTCAAAAAATGCCGTGGGAGGCCGGACGTGATTATCGAGTCGCCGTTAGACTTGATTTTTCGAGACTTGTTTTATCGTGTTCCTACATATGCCGGGAGAAACGATGTCTTTCTGAAGTTGGAGGGGTTCAATGTAACCGGCTCCATCAAGATCAAGACTGCTATCGCTCTTGTCGAGGACCTGGAGCAAAGAGGCCTCGCCAGGACAGACGAGACCGTCATAGTCGAGTCATCCTCAGGCAATCTCGGCCTCGCCCTGAGCCTCGTCTGCGCTGCGAAACGCTACAAATTCATTTGCGTGACCGACCCGAATGCCAATCGCGCCACCTTACGGGGGATGGAGCTCTATGGGGCAAAGGTAGTCGTCGTGGAAGAGCGGGACGCCGTGGGAGGGTACCTGGGAAGCAGGTTGAAGAAAATCAATCAGATCCTGAACTCGAATCCAAATGCCCTCTGGCTCAATCAATACGCCAATGTCGCCAACAAGAAAGCGCATGCGGAGCAAACGGCGAATGAGATCATGCGTGAATTCGATCGTGTCGATTGGGTCTTCGTCGGGACCGGAACGACAGGCACACTTGCCGGAATCTCGGAGCGGAT
>Ga0207839_1000211_pt1 | contig 12518 bp, 10 predicted proteins | sample LuqExpMetageno64_FD_187821 | JGI IMG/M metagenome (GOLD analysis project Ga0207839, IMG submission 187821) | Tropical forest soil microbial communities from Luquillo Experimental Forest, Puerto Rico - Sample 64 (SPAdes) | ecosystem: Environmental > Terrestrial > Soil > Tropical forest ...
CCCACGAGCCGCTGATATTCGACGTAGGTGTAGGTCGCCCATTGCGGTGACCATTCATAGCGCACCTGTCCTCCCACGCCCCATGATGTGACGCCGCCGCTCGTGCTGTAGACCGGCAGGCCCGAGGTTGCAGACTGCGCGGCGGTCACGTCGAAATACGGGGACACCGCCTTCTCGCTCTGAACGGCCAGGCGCGGGCCGGCGGAAAACGTCAGAGCGGGCGTGGCGCGATAGACAGCGTCGACCAGAATGTCGGAGACGAGCCCGGTATGGCCGCCGATGCCTTGCCGCAGTTCGCCGTAAGCGCGCAGCCAGGGAAGCACCCAGTATTCGGCGAAGGCGCCGAGTTCGAGCGCCCAGTCGACGTCACCCAAACCGCGCAAATTCGCGTCGCTGCTCTCTTTGCGTTCGTAGCGCAGCCTGCCGACCGGGCCCATGCGGAATGAGCCCGTATCGAGGATGCCGAAGCCAAAACTTTCGCGCGGGCTGTGAAATCGCGCCGGCGTACCCGCCTGGCGCACGTCGACCAGAGGGAAAGGTCGAAAGACGTAGCGGGTGGCGCCGTCATAGGCCGGGACAGCGGCGCCTTCGGCCCCGATGCTGACGGTCCATGCCTTCGGATCGTCGGCATGAGCCACACCGGCGAACGCCAACGCCAGAATGGCCGTCACCAGCGCCGTTACACCCCGCATCGCCCCTCACCGCTTCCGCACGCCACGCTCGAAATCCGTAGCACAGCGCTAAGCCGGCAACCTCCCGAAAGTAGGCACATTTCGACCGAACGGCCCGATACAGTAACCGGTGTGGCGTTTATACATCAACGGCGGCGGGTGCCTTGCGCTCCTGCCGCCGCTCGCGCCGGCGCGACAGCGCCTGCGGGACCGCATCGATCACCTCGCGCACCCAGTAGGCGCCCTGTACCAGTGCCCGCCCGAGCCGCCCGCCGGCCCAGACGAGTTCGTAGGGCGAAAACAGCCGCCAGGTCTGGTCCGCGTCGAGGATGCCGCGCGCGACCAAGCCGCCGGCCATCGCGGTCGTGTTGAGGCCATGGCCGCCGAACCCGCTGGCGAGCCAAAGCCCACGCTCCAATTCGCCGACCTGTGGCATGCGATGCACCGTGCGGCCCAAAGTACCGCGCCAAACCGAAGCGGGCTCGACGTTCTCCAACGCCGGAAAATTGCGCTTGATGTCGCCCAGCAGGCTGCGCGCAAAGCGGCGTGGATCCGCCTCCCACACGCGCATGCGACCCGACCACTGCAACCGGCTGTCGTCGACGATGCGATAGTGATTATCGGCACGGTCGCCGTCGCTGACGGCGCCGCGCCAGCGAATCACGTCTTTCAGATTTGCAATCGGCTTGGTGACGAGCACAAACGTCGAGACCGGCATCAAGGTCTCGGCGATCTGCGGCATCAGTGCGCCGAGATGCACATTCCCGGCAAGCACGACGGTATCGGCGCGCAGCCGTCCTTGCGGCGTTACGATGCGCTTACGCACGCCGGCCGGATCGAACGCCGTCGCAGGAGTGTCTTCAAAAATGCGCACTCCCGTCGCTTCGGCCGCTGCGGCAAGGCCCAATATGTAATTGAGCGGATGAATGTGAAACGCATTCGGCACATGCATCGCGTCGAAGTACCGCCGGTTCGGCAATACCTCGCGCACCTGGTCATTCGGCCAGAATTCCGCCTTCGCGCCGATCCAGCGCAAGCTCTCCACCCGCGCCCTTAAGCGCGCGCTATCGTCGGTCTTGGAAACGTAAAGCCAGCCCGACACCGGCGCGACGCCGGGCATCCCGGTGTCCTCGATCGTGCGGCGGACATAGGCAACGCCCTGCTCCGACAAGGCCCAAAGTTCTTTCGTGCGATCGAGGCCGACGCGCTCGACCGTGTCGGCGACGTCCTCGGCAAATCCGGGCAGCACGAAACCAGTGTTAAGTCCAGATGCCGCCCACCCGACGCGATGCGCTTCCAACACGGCGACCGACCAGCCGCGCTTCGCCACTTCATAGGCGACGGTAAGCCCCGCGAGCCCCGCCCCGACCACACAGACGTCGACGTCGAGGTCGAAATTCAGCCGTGCCCGCTCGCGCGACGGTACGCGTGTTGTCTCATACCAATTCCCCGTCGGGTCGTTCATCGGCTTTAAGTCCGGCCTGTTCGAAGAGGCCGCATGCTAGACTCCCTCGGATTCGAAAGCGACCGGCGAACGCTCTATGATAGACGCGAGCCGAAGCCCGGGTTACCGCCATGCGACGCCTGATCCTCTTCCGTCACGCGAAAGCCGAACGCTCGCAACCGGGTGAGCCGGACCGCACGCGTGCACTGATCGAGCGCGGTCGCAAGGACGCGACCCGCATAGGCAGCTACATGGCGAACCACGCTCTGATACCCGACCGCGTCTTCGTCTCGCCTGCCACTCGCACCCAGCAAACCTGGAAATCTGCTTCGGAGGCCTTTCGACCCGCGCCCGGCGCGACGACGGTGGACCGTCTCTACGACGCAACCGAGCACGCGATTTTCGCTTCGATCAAAGATGCGCCGGCCGCGGCGCACACGCTCTTGGTGATCGGGCACAATCCGGGTTTGCACGAGCTCGCGCGGCTGCTGATCGCGTCCGGCGACATCGAGGCCCGCGAGCAGTTGACGGAAAAGCTCCCGACCTCCGGACTGGTCATCATCGATTTCGCGGTAGATAGCTGGGCCAGGCTGCATCCGCATTCCGGCCGGCTGGAGCGCTTCGTGACGCCGCAATCGCTCGAGGCGGATGCTTAGGCGGGAAGTGGCAACCGAACAAACCGGAGTTCGTTAGCCCTGCGTCAGGGCCGGGCGTGGCAGAGGTCCGTTTTGTGCGATGCCAGAGACGAGCCGACGCATGCGCACCCTTTACATCCTCATCCCGCTGTTCGCTCTACTCGCGGCGGCAATCTGGTTTGCGGGCACCACCTGGATCCACCTCGGCGGCGCGATGTGCCGTCAAGATGAGGGCGACGACGATCCGCGCGACTGAGTCGTGGATAGTGTCAGGAACCAATTTACGTATCCCGGACGCAACTCTATGATTTCACTGCGTCTTGTGTGTCGGGGGTACGTAAGTAGGGAACGTACCTATAAACCTGCCGGGGGCCGAAATGTGGAACCAAGTCTACAATCCGCTTAACAATTCCGTCTTGTCGACGATGGCGGCTGCGCTGCCAGTGGTCACACTCCTTGTGTTAATCGCCTCGAATAAAGTGAAGGCGCATATTGCCGCAGTCATCGCGCTGATCGTCGCCAATCTCGTCGCGATCGTCATCTTCACGATGCCGTCCAGCATGTCGCTACGCGCGACCGTACTCGGCGCCGTGACCGGCTTCTTTCCGATCGGTTGGATCGTACTCAACGTCATCTTCCTCTACCGACTGACGGTGGAGAGAGGCGTATTCGAGACATTGCAGACGACGATCGGCGGCGTCACCGAGGATCGCCGTTTGCAACTCCTGCTCATCGCCTTCTGCTTCGGTGCATTTTTCGAAGGCGCGTCCGGCTTCGGTACGCCTGTCGCAGTCACGGGAGCGATCCTGATCGGCCTCGGCTTCTCGCCGCTCGCCGCATCCGGCCTCTCGCTGATCGCCAACACCGCACCCGTCGCCTACGGCGCGCTCGGCACGCCGATCGCGGGCCTTTCGAGCGTCACCGGCATCGATCCCTTCCTGCTCGGCGCAATGGTCGGGCGACAGTTGCCGTTCTTCTCTTTGATCGTTCCGTTCTGGCTGATCTGGGCCTTCGCCGGCTTCAAGGGAATGAAGGAAATCTGGCCGGCGATCGTCGTCACCGGTGTGTCGTTCGCGATTCCGCAATTCCTGATTTCGAACTTCGTCAATCCGTGGATCGTCGACATAGGCGCGTCGCTGATCTCGATGGCGTGCCTGATCGGCTTCCTCAAAATCTGGCAACCCAAGAAGATCTGGTCCTCGCCGGCGCTGCGGACGCACGACGATTCCGCCAGTACGATGCCTCCGAAAGTCACGTCGACTAAGAAGTACACGACCGGCGAAGTCTGGCTGTCGCTGCTGCCGTGGATCATCGTCTGCGCCGTTCTCCTGTTGTGGGGCACGAACTGGTTCAAGGGCGTGGTCAATCCGTGGGCGACCTGGAACTATCCGGTCCCCGAACTGCACAACATGATCAACAAGGTTGCTCCGGTCGCAGCCAAACCCACGCCGGAAGGTGCGGTGTTCGCCTTCACCTGGCTGTCCTATACCGGCTCGGGCATGCTGATCGCGGCGATCATCTCCGGCCTCCTGCTCGGCTTCTCGCCGGTGCGGCTGGTGACGGAGTACGCCAAGACTATAAGGGTCTGCGCCTATTCGCTGCTCACGATCTCGGCGATGCTGGCGATCGGCACGCTCACCCGCCTGTCCGGCATCGACGCGACGCTCGGTCTCGCCTTCGCCAGCGCCGGCGTGCTCTATCCCTTCTTCGGCACGCTGCTCGGCTGGTTGGGCGTCGCGCTGACCGGATCGGACACCGCCTCGAACGTGCTATTCGGCAACCTGCAGAAGATCACGTCCGAGCAGTTGGGCCTGTCGCCCATCCTCATGGGCGCCGCAAACTCATCCGGCGGTGTGATGGGCAAGATGATCGACGCGCAGTCGATCGTCGTCGCATCCACTGCGACCAACTGGTTCGGACACGAAGGCTCGATTTTGCGTTTCGTGTTCTTCCACTCGATCTCGCTCGCCTGCCTCGTCGGCTTGCTGGTGATGGCGCAGGCCTACCTCGTGCCGTGGATGATCGTGCACTGAGACTCGCAGTACTACGCGAAAAGAAGCCCTGCATAGCAAGATGCAGGGCTTCTTCGTTTTAGAAAAAGACGCGTCGACTTGCCCTTAGAGTTGTAAATTTCAGCCGCGACCGCGCCGTTTGGCTCAAAGCAGAGCCGACGCATTCGGGCAAAACGGCGGTGGCGCTTCCGTCTTGCGGGTCGTCCGCGTCATCCAATCCTCGCACGCGTCGACGGCCGCGCAATCATCACATGTCGTCACCGCGCCGAAGCGCGCGATACCCGACGGCCATGCGGCCGGGACAAGCGTCTTGTCCGCCACAGACGCGGCGCGGGTGCGAGCATCGGATGCGAGCGAGAAGAACATCGGTCTTTTCTTCGGCGCGAACATTTCGCGGCAGAGTGGCCGAATGTGCAGAACTTGCATTGACCCAGCGCAACCGTACAAACACCTACGTAGCTTCACGTAGCGCAACTCTTGCGCTCGGCCGCCGTCGAAAAACATTGTCCCGGCGGGAAGATGGCAACGCGTCTGCCGACGCCTCGCGAATCGAAGCTCACGAATGAAGAAGGGCCGCCCCAGCGGGACGGCCCTTTGCAGCGAACGTACGCTTTCGCGCATTGGAAGCATCGCAAGAGCGGCTCAATGAGGCGCTTCGACGCTACCTCACCAGTTCCCGAATGCCGCGCTCCAGACCTTCCAGCGTCAGCGGATACATGCGGCCGCCCATCAACTGCTGCATCATCGTGATCGAATAGGTGTAGTCCCACTCCTTCTCCGGCACCGGATTGAGCCAAATGCACGCCGGATAGGTGCGCGTGATTCGTTCGAGCCAGAGCGCGCCCGCCTCCTCGTTGTAATGCTCGACCGAGCCGCCGGCCGCCGAAATCTCGTACGGGCTCATCGCGGCGTCGCCGACGAAGATCACTTTGTAGTCGTGCGGGTACGTGTGCAGCACATCCCAGGTAGGCGTGGTTTCTTGGAAGCGGCGGCGGTTCTCCCTCCACACTTTTTCATACAGGCAATTGTGGAAATAGAAATGTTCCATGTGCTTGAACTCGGAACGCGCGGCGGAGAACAGTTCCTCCGTCGCCTTGATGTGCCAGTCCATCGAGCCGCCGATGTCAAAGAACAGCAGGACCTTCACCGCATTGTGCCGCTCGGGCCGCATGTGGATGTCGAGGTAGCCCTTATGCGCGGTGCCCTTGATCGTGCCGTCGAGATCGAGCTCCTCGGCTGAGCCGGTGCGGGCGAATTTGCGCAAGCGGCGCAGCGCGACCTTGATGTTGCGGGTGCCAAGCTCGACCTGGTCGTCGAGGTCCTTGAACTCGCGCTTGTCCCAAACCTTCACCGCGCGGAAATTGCGGTTGCCTTCCTGCCCGATGCGCACGCCTTCCGGATTATAGCCGTAGGCGCCGAACGGTGACGTGCCGGCGGTGCCGATCCATTTCGAGCCGCCCTGGTGGCGGCCCTTCTGCTCGGCGAGGCGCTTGCGCAAGATCTCCATCAGCTTGTCGAGCCCGCCCAGCGCCTCGATCTGCTTCTTCTCTTCCTCGGTGAGATATTTCTCAGCGAGCTTCTTCAGCCATTCGGCCGGGATCGCCGTCTCGACCGCATCGCTCATCAGTTCGAGGCCCTTGAACACGTGCCCGAACACGCGGTCGAACTTGTCGAGATTGCGCTCGTCCTTCACGAGCGCGGCGCGCGACAGGTAATAGAAGTCCTCGATGCGGCGCGAGGCGAGGTCCGCCTCCAGCGCCTGCATCAGATCGAGATATTCGCGCAGCGTGACCGGCACGCCTGCGCTCCTGAGTTCCTGGAAGAAGCTGACCAGCACGGTCCTTTGTCCTATTTCGGCCGCAGCATTTCCCTCTGGTGCTTCCGGGGTCAAGCCGGGTAGAAAACGCGCCGGATTGCCGGGGAATTCAAGGATGTCGAAGAGCGACCGCGCCGTCTGGGCGCTGGCCATTGTCGTTTGCCTGCTCTGCCTCATGGGGCCCGCGCTGTGGAACGGCTTCCCGCTGATGGAGTGGGATACCGGAGGCTATCTCGCGCGCTGGTACGACCACACTTTGGTGATCAACCGCGCCGTGCCCTATGGCCTGCTGCTCAACCTCGGCAGCGGTCTCGCTTTTTGGCCCGTACTGATCGTTCAGAGCCTACTCACTGTGTGGGTCCTGGCACTGCTGTTGCGCGTTCATGGACTGGGTCACCGGCCGCTGCTGCTGACCGCCATCGTCGCGGGTCTGTCGACGCTGACCACCTTGTCCTGGCTCACCTCTATCATGCTCACGGACATCTTCTGCGGGCTGGGCGTGTTTGCAACGTACCTCCTGCTGCTCCGCTCAGACCGCCTCGGCACATGGGAGAAGCGCGGCCTCTTCCTGCTGTTGGCGTTTTCCGCATCCACGCACAGTGCGACCCTCGGGGTTTGTATGGGCCTGCTCACCGTGGCCGCGATCCTGTCGCGCTTCGATCGCAAACGCGTCCCTTCGGCGAAGCTCGCCGGTGGCGCCGCCGCGCTCGCTCTCTCAATCGTGCTCGTGTTCGGCACTAATTATCTTGTCGCCCAGCGCCTCGCCTGGACACCTGGCGGCTTCGGCATCGCGTTCGGCCGCATGCTGCAGGACGGGCTGGTCAAGAAGTATCTCGACGAGCATTGTCCGGATCCGGACCTGCGCCTCTGCCGCTACATGGACCAGATGCAGCAGGATGCGGACCAGTTCTTCTGGCACGATCCGCTGTTCGAGCAGAAGCTCGGCGGCTTCAACGGCCTCGGCCCCGAAATGGAGCGCATCGTGCTCGGCGCGACGGCCGACTATCCGCTATTGCAATTGAAGACGGCGATCGTCGCCAGCGCGCGCCAGCTCGTCGCGGTGCGTACGGGCGAAGGCGTGGAAGATACGCTCTGGCATACTTACCTCGTGATCCGCGACCACCAGCCGCAATGGCTGCCTGCGATGAACGCCGCGCGTCAGCAGCAGCACCCACCGATTTCATTCACCGGCGTCAACATGGTTCATTACCCGCTGGCATTGCTGGCGATGGCGTTGCTGCCGATCATCTTCCTGCTTGCGTGGGTCGAGGTTCTGCCGGCGCCCTTGGCCGAGCTCACCGGCACGGCAATGTTGGCGCTGCTCGGCAATGCGGTCATCTGCGGCGCGATTTCGAATCCCCACGACCGCTACGGCGCGCGGATCGGGTGGATCGCGGCTTTCGTCGCGCTGCTGGCACTAGCGCAGGCGGTCGAACGGATTCGCCGCGCGCGCCTCGGCCCGTTGCCCAACGCCGAGCCGCTGTTCTACTGACGCACCTGCGTGCTATTGCGGGGCCGAAAAAGGGGAGTCTTGCAATGACCGACGCCGCCGTTCTCAAACAGCTTGCACCCGCCGGAGGGCTGCGCGTCGCGATCGCTGTCTCGCCCTCCCCGTCGGCGCAGTTCGCGATCCGTGACGGAGACAATTTCCGCGGCGTGGCGGTGACGCTCGGCCGCGCGCTCGCCGAGAAGCTCGGCGTGCCGGCGCAGATCCTGCCGCATCAGGCCTCTGGCGAAATCCAGAACTCGGCCGCCGACGACAAATGGGACGTGGCGTTCCTGCCGGTCGACGAGGAGCGCAAGAAGTTCGTCGACTTCGGCAATGCCTATCACTTGCTGCAGAGCACGTTTCTGGTCGCACCGGGCTCGGCGATGCGATCGGTGAAGGACGCGGACGCAAGCGGCATCGCGATCGGCGGCGTCGCCAATACGGCGACATTCCGCGCGGCGACGAAGGCGACGCCCGCCGCGACGCACGTCGAATTCGCGAAAGTGGACTTGGCTGTCGCGGCGATGCAGGAAGGCCGCATCCAGGCGATCGCGCTCTCGCGTGAATCGCTGTCCGGACTCGTCGGCAAGCTGCCCGGCTCGCGCATTCTCGACGATGCGTTCCTGAATTCCTCGACCGCGGTGTGCGTGCCCAAGGGCCGCCCGGCGGCGCTTGCTTACGTGAGCGAATTCATCGAGGAAGCCAAAGCCTCTGGCCTCGTCCGCCGCGCGCTGGACGAGATGGGGCTCACGTCCTCGCAGGTGGCGCCTGCCGGGATGAAGCCGTAGCCCGTCCTCTGCTCATCCCGCAAAAGCGGGAATCCAGCTCGGCCTTTTAGTTTTGAAAATCACGCTGGGTTCCGAGGACGAGCGGGGGCTACACCGCGACCGAGTGCCGCTTCTGTCCGGCGGCAAGATAGGTGTCGAACGCGGCCGCCGCGATGCGCACGAACGGCCGTCCGCTGTCGGTGACCGTGATGCGCGCACCGTCAATCGCAAGCAGGCCTTCGCCGGCGAGCGGCACAAGCTCAGTCAGTTCAGTAGAGAAACGCTCCGTCCCGCCAAAGGCGTCGAGATCGAGGGCGAGATCGCACATCAGCCGCTCAATCATCGTAGCCCGAAGCCGGTCTTCGTCCGACAGCGCGAGCCCCTTCACGATCGGGAATCGACCCGCGCTCACCGCGCGCGAATAGCCGCCGAGATCGGGGGCGTTCTGCGCAAATCCCTGCGGCAGCTTGCCGATCGCGCTCGCGCCGAGCCCAATCAGCGCATCCGCTTCGTCCGTCGTGTAACCCTGGAAATTCCGCCGCAGTCTTTTCTCGCGCGCCGCGACCGCCAGCTCGTCATCCGGCAACGCGAAATGATCGAGCCCGACCACCTGATAGCCGAGCCCCGTCAAGGTTTCGGCCGCCACCTGCGCCTGCTGCAATCGCGCCGCCAGACCCGGCAACGCCTCCTCCGGCATCAGTCGCTGATGCGTCTTGAACCACGGCACATGCGCGTACCCGAACAGTGCCATCCGTTGCGCGCCGAGACCGGCCGCGAGCTCCGCGCTGCGTGCGACTTCGGCGACGCCCTGGCCCGGCAGGCCGTACATGAGATCGATGTTGAGATCGCGGATGCCCACCTCGCGCAGCCACATCGCCGCCTGTTCGACGAGTTCGAACGGCTGCACGCGTCCGATCAGCTCTTGCACGTGCGGCGACACGTCCTGCACGCCAAGGCTTGCGCGCGTGACACCAATCTCCTTCAGCGAGCGTACGAGCGTCCGGTCGAGCCGACGCGGATCAAGCTCGATCGCGTGCTCCTTCAATTCCGACAAATCGAATTGCGAGGCCAGACGCGACGCGACCGTCTCAAGCCATTGCGGGCCGAGGATCGAGGGCGTGCCGCCGCCCCAATGCAGATGCGTCAGTTTGCGGCCGCGCAGCATCCCGAGCAGCGCGATCTCTTGCAGCAGCCATTCGACATAGGTGTCGACCGGCTCGCGCTTGCGCGTCGCGCGCGTGTTGCAGCCGCAGTAGTGGCACAGCTCCGTGCAGAACGGCACGTGGATGTAGAGCGAGAGCGTCTCGCCTTGTGGCAAGGCCTCGAGCCACCCGCGATACACGGCCGGAGTGACGACGGCGGAGAAGTGCGGCGCGGTGGGATAGGACGTGTAGCGGGGGACGTTTCGTTCAGCGAGGGCGAAGCGTGTGCTCATGAATGATGCTCGAACCACAAAGTTTCGTCTGGTTCGCGCGCGATCCAGCGACCGTCCGCGCCCCGTTCATACCGCCGCTTGACTGCCGCCCATGCGATCATGTGCGAACGCCGCTCACGATCCGCCTCGTCCGCCTTCGCGGCGTAGGCATGGTTGAAAGCCTCGCGGTAGATGTCCTGCGCGTGCTCGGGAAGATGACTGCGCACCGGTTCAGGCAAATCCAAATTTGTGCGGTACGGCATGTCGCGCTTCCTCGGGCCGTCGCCGGACCGATATGATGACGATAATCAAGGTTCGGTCGCTCTCCTTGCGCTAAATCAATTAGCGGATACGGGTGCCGGAGTGGCCGGAAAAAGTGGCAGTTTCCGGGCCGCCACGCTCCCCCAGAAAACGGGTGCAGGCGCACGGTTAAGGCTCGACGTTTCGGCACCGCAAGATCGGTGTTCCAGGCGCACGTTGAGTCGCGCATGGGGCAACAGGGGAAAAGCGTCATGTTCCGGAAAGGCTGCGCTCGCGGCCGTTTTCGCGTTGGGGCTGCACTCAGCGGAAGCCGGGACGACGAGCCCGCGGCGGCTGCGCCATTCCGATCATTGGCGGATGGCTGATCGACCAGGCCTACGAGAATCATATCCTCTGGGCGCCGGATGAGCCGCAGGCACAAGCGGCGGTGGTCCGGGTCAAGCATCACAAGAAGCACGTCGCTGCGCGCTGAGCGCCGCGGGCTTAGCCCTTCGCCGAAATCTGCGGCGTCCGGATATGCTCCGGACGCACGCCCATCCCGACGAGCCGCGCGGGGATGCGCTGCAAGGGCGGGAACCAGCCGAGCAGCCTGATCACCAGCGGCGGTTTCGGACGCGCGGCGCCGCGCAGCACCCGCGTGACCACGTTATTCTGGATGAATATCTGCGGGCGCTGCGTGAAGCGCGTGGGAAATTCACGTCGGTCCTGTACCTTTTGCAACACCCGCAGATCGGCACTGCCCGTACGCAGCGGTTCGGCCAGGATATTTGCGGCCGCAACCGCATCCTGAATGGCGAGATTGATGCCGACGCCGCCGATCGGCGACATCGCATGCGCGGCATCGCCGATGCACAGCAGGCCCGGCATCGACCAGCGCGACAAGCGGTCGACCGCGACCGTCAGCAGCTTCACGTGGTCCCAATCGGCGATCTCGCCTATGCGGTCGGCGAGAAACGACGAAAGTTCGACGACCGATTGCCTGAATGCCTCCAGCCCAGCGGCCTGCACCGCGGCGAAGCCGTCCTTGCGGATAATATAGGCGCACTGCCAGTAGTCGCCGCGGTTAAGCATCACCAGCATGCGGCCAGGTTCGATGTGCCCGAACGCGCTCGAGTCATCGCTGGCTTTACGTGACAGCCGGAACCACAACACGTCCATCGGGGCACCGAGATCCTCCGCCTTGAAGCCCGCGCAACGGCGCAGTGTCGAATGGCGACCATCGCAGGCGACCACCAGATCGGCGCGAATATCCAATTCTCCGTCCAGCGTCTTTGCGCGCACGCCCGCCACGCGGCCGTTCTCCTGCACGAGATCAGTCGCCTCGGCGCGCATGCGAAGATCGAAATTGGGGAAGCGCCTGCCCCGCTCCGCCAGGAAATCGAGAAAATCCCACTGCGGCATCAGTGCGACGAATTTGCAATGCGTCGGCAGATGCCTGAAGTCGCCGATCGTGACCCGCGTTTCGCCGATCTGCCCGCTCAAAGTCTCCACGCGCGAATGCGGCAGCTTGAGGAAGGCATCAAGCAGCCCGAGCTCATGCATCAGTTCGAGGGTCGACGGGTGGATGGTGTCGCCGCGGAAATCGCGCAGGAAATCGGCATGCTTCTCGAGCACGGTGACGCGAATGCCGGCACGCGCGAGCAGAAAGCCGAGCATCATGCCGGCCGGTCCGCCTCCGGCGATGCAGCAGGTGGTGGAGATCTGATTATCCGCCATCGCGCCAGCCCCCGTCCTTAGGACGACGGAATCGCTTCTTTCGCGAATGCGAGGCTTACGCCTGCTTCTCCGGCGTGCGCACGATCAGGCCGTCGAGCTCTTCCGACACCTTGATCTGACACGACAGGCGCGAATTCTCCCGCACGTCGTAACCGAAATCGAGCATGTCCTCTTCCATCGGCGATGGCTCGCCCGTCTTCTCGCGCCAGGCCTGATCCACGTAGACATGGCAGGTCGCGCACGCACAGGCGCCGCCGCATTCCGCCTCGATGCCGGGGACGTTGTTGCGGATC
>Ga0207839_1000217_pt1 | contig 12184 bp, 15 predicted proteins | sample LuqExpMetageno64_FD_187821 | JGI IMG/M metagenome (GOLD analysis project Ga0207839, IMG submission 187821) | Tropical forest soil microbial communities from Luquillo Experimental Forest, Puerto Rico - Sample 64 (SPAdes) | ecosystem: Environmental > Terrestrial > Soil > Tropical forest ...
AAGCGCACCGTGACCGGCACCTCGTGCTTGAAATGCAATGCCTTGCTCACGCTCGCCGCCTCCGCGCTCGGAACGAACTTGCCGAGTAGGACGACGCCCTTGGCGTGGGCCGACCGCTGCGTCGTTTGCTTGCCGAACGCCGAGTTTAGCGCATCGACGAACGATTCGGGGGTCGTGGCCATCGCGGGCTCCTTCCGTGTGTTCATCGCCTCCTCCGTTGGAACGATCCCTTCCTCCGAGCTACGCACCGAGGGTCCTAGCGTTCAAGCTCGACCTCGATGCGTGGTCACTTTGCACGCGCTCATGTCCGCTTGGGGTCAGGAGCGGACATTTGCATCGCAAACCGACTACACCCGCACTTTAGTGACCGGCCGGAATTTAACCACGGCGATGAGTGCAATCAGAATGAAGATCGCTAACACTGCGGCCTGCGTGATTGCGAACGGCGGCTCAGACTGCGTCGGAGCCAACACATTGAGCGCCAAAACCTTCATGAAGCTTTGCGCGACCAAAACGAAAACGTTTAGATAGAGCGACGCGATCGCCGCGATCACGTAGACCCAGCGCCATGCGCCTGCCAAGTGCTCTTTGTATAAAGCAAACAGCGCGACCAGCAGGATCAAGCAAGCCAGGATACCGACACCCAAAGCCGGCGTGAAGCCGTGTATGGGAAAAAGGAACCCCGTTACGCTGGTCAGTGCCGTCGTGAAAAGAAAGATTGCGGTCGTACCAGGCAACTTATGCGAAGCGAACATCCCGCCCACAACAATCAGTCCACTCCCAATCGCGACCAGAGTAATGAGGACATGCAAGAGCGTGAAAGCTCCGACGGACATCCCTACGATCATGGAAAGCCCCGTTATTGATCTATACCCACGAAACTATTACTCGGCGCCGCAATTCCAGTTCGATTAGTTGATGTGCGTTCAGTTTATAGACGGTCTGGGGCGTGTCTATCGAAGCCCGAACTCCGCTTTGCAGCGCAGGAGGCCATCTCCGCTCTACCGCAAAAATCGGACATCACAGATTTTATGAATACACGGCTTAGACGCATGCGATCCGTCACATACTCAGCCCGCATAGGACAAAAAAATCGGTTATCACCATTCCAATGGCGCCTGTCCGCCGACACCGGGCTTTCGCAAGCCTTGGCGCAAAGCACGTATCATGAGTTCCGGCTGGGCGAAGTCTAGGAGCTACTTGTGGCTCGCGCCGCAGGAGCTCGGGGTCTAGAGTATTTTTGCGGGGGGGCGTTGTCAAAGTACGGAGCGAGACGAATGTCCAGAAATGCTCGTCGAGCCACGATGGCCCCCCGAATAATCGAGATGTCGGTTGTCATCCTCGCGGTGTTTTTGTCGCAAGCCAGAGCGCACGAAATCCCCGACCCCACGATTAAGCACAATGCGAGAGACGGTATCGTCAGACTCTACGGCGCTGGCGGGCCAGATACAGCCTTCAAGAAGGTGGCCAAAGTCTTCCAAGCGGAAACCGGAATACGCGTGGAAATAACTGGAGGCCCCGAGCCCACATGGTCGAAAAAAGCGCAAGCGGACGCCGACATCCTGTGGGGCACCGCGGAGGAAGATGTCACAGCCTTGCTCGAAACATATCAGGACTTCACATGGGATAATGTGAATCCGATCTATATTCGGCCGGCGATCATCGCCGTGAAAAAAGGCAATCCAAAAGGCATTAATGGCTTCGACGATCTGCTGAAGGACGGGATGCGGATCGTGGTGACCGAAGGTGCAGGTGTGGCCAATACCTCCGGAACTGGCGTGTGGGAAGATGTGGCGGGCCGCGAAGGACGGCTGGAGGATATCAAACGCTTCCGCAAGAATATTGTCGGCTTCGGCAAGGGCAGCGGCCCGAGCTTCAAGCTGTTTGTGGATAAAAACGCAGACGCTTGGATTACCTGGCCGGATTGGCCAATCACGCATTCCGACGTTGCCGAAATTGTTGAACTCTCAAATCAGCGCAAAATCTGGCGCGATGTAAACGTGGTATTGGCGCACGACGCCGATCCGCAAGCCCGACAATTTATTGACTTCCTGTTAAGTGATCGGGGAGCTGCGATCATGAAGACTGAAGGTTGGGTGCGCTGACGCCCTATGGCACAAGCGGCGAGCAATCGGACATGCAAACCGCCCTGTCCGCTTTGGGTCAGCAGCAGACTTAATCTACTACTGGCGCTCGCGTCCGCCTTACCCAAGCCGGCCGTCGTCGCTGCGTAAAGTCCGGCGAGCGCGCCATAAGCAAAATATCTGTCGCCCAACGCGGTGAAAGCAAACATTCCGAAGCCCATGGCCAGTGGGATCGCGATCAGGGCAGAGACTGCTCCGCGTCGCCTTCAGGGTTCACAAATCGATGACGATGTCCCCAGTCGGTTGTGAGCAGCAAACGAGAAGGTTGCCGCCGGCGGGCTTCTCAAGTGGCTGCGGTTCATAGGCGACCGCGCCCGAAACCAAGCCGCTCTCACAGTTGTGACAAACACCGGTCCGGCACGACCAACGGACCGGGACGTCGCTCGCTTCGGCGAGCTCCAAAATGCTCTGGTAAGCTGACGCCTTCCAGTGCGCGGCGATGCCACTTCGCGCGAACGATACCAGCGGACCGGTGTCGGCGTCGTCTCTGGGCGGATGTGGAGCTCGCGTCGCTGCGCCAACGACACCGGGAGTCATCGACTCGCTACCGTTGAAGATTTCGAAATGAATCCGCTCCGGCGCCACGTCCAAGGCAGCGAGCGCCTCTTTCATGTCTGCCATGAAGCGAGTCGGCCCGCAGCAGTAGACATCTGCCCCTGGCGGGATGCCGATTTCGTCGAAGACCGATCGCGACAGGTGACCGGTTGCGTCGAAATCGTCGCCCATCTTGTCGTGCGAGCCAGGCCTGCTGTAGCAAACATAACTGCGGCCGTGAGCGAGCGAACGCATGAGGCGGCGGACTTCGGTGGCAAATGGATGATGCTGCCCGTCGCGAGCCGTGTGCAGCCACAAGACCTGCCGTGTCGAACGGGCCGCCGCCAGCGCGTACAGCATCGCCAGAACAGGCGTCGCCCCGATACCTGCGCTGAGCAACACCACTGGCCGTCCCCCGGATTGCAGGATGAAGCTTCCGCGCGGCGAGCTGACGTAAAGAACATCGCCCACCCGGGCATGCTCGCGCAGGTAGGTCCCAGCGGCTCCATTCGGCTCGATCTTCACGCTGATTCGATAGCGCTCTGTGGAGGGGGCACCCGAGAGCGAGTAGCTGCGAAAGAGTGGCGAGCCACCGGCCCGTCCAAGACGCAAGACTACGTACTGGCCGGGCAGAGCCGTTTGCAGCGGCTGGTTGTCCGGATGCCGCATCGACAGCGAGAGGACGTCTGCGGACTCCTGCGCGACGGCCTTCACCTCGAGCGGCTGAAATCCCGGCGCAGCCGGATGCGCCGCTGCTGCTGGCGCGAGCCCTGCGTTGCCAACCCCCACGGCAGTCATTGGGCTCTGCAATAACGTCTCAAGCGACGCGCGCCATCCGGGCGAAAGCGCCTCGATCCGCAAGGCGCGCTCCAATCGATTGCGTGAATGATTGGGCGAATAGAGAAGCGCGTTGATCTCCGCGACGGTCATTCGCTCGTTCGCCTCTCCCACCTTCACGATTTCGTCGCCGGCGCCAACCTCGCCTGCCTGCAGGACGCGGAAGTAGAACCCCGGCCGTCCGCTGGATGTGAGCAATGCCGGCATCCGCGGCTCGTTCATCCGAATGCCAACGCGATAGCAGGTAACGCGAGGTTGAGTGACCTCGAACAGTGCGCCGCCGATTTGATAGCGGTCGCCGATGCAAACAGCATCGTCGGGCAATCCTTCGACCGTGAAGTTCTCGCCGAACTGTCCGTGGACGAAGTCGGTCCGCTTCAGCCGCTCCTGCCAGTAGCGATACGATTCGGTCTGGTAGACAAAGGCGGCTCGCTGCTCACCCCCGTGGCCGGTCAGGTCGCCTTGGCCGTCTCCGTCCAGGTTCAACCGGCCGACCCGACAGCGGCCACGCACAGGATTTTTCCAAATCCCGGTGTGTACGGTGCGACCGTTCCATGCGATGTCACGTGGAAGCCCCACGTTCACTGATAGCAGTCGCGCCATGTCCTGGAGGCCGGAAGTCCTCTCTAGCCGCTCGCCGCCATTGTGGGCCCGAGCCTTTTTCGATGCACACAAAGTAGCACAAACCTTTCGGCGCGGCTCGTCGTTGCCGGCGTCCAAAAACCAGCACATAAGCAGACTATGCAGGCTTGCTCGAGCGTCGACCTTTGTCCTCAACGAATTTGGGTGATTAAAGATGACTCAGACTTTCGATGCGATCGTGATCGGGGCGGGGCAGGCGGGGCCCTCGCTCACCAGCCGCCTGACCGTGAGCGGAATGAAGGTCGCCCTAATCGAGCGCGACAAGTTCGGCGGCACCTGTGTCAACACCGGCTGCATGCCGACCAAGACGCTGGTCGCCAGCGCTTATGCGGCGCATCTGGCGCGGCGCGGCGCGGACTATGGCATCGTGCTGGATCAGCCGGTCAGGATTGACATGCGCAAGGTCAGGAGCCGGGCGGCGACTGTCACCGCAAACTCTAGCAAAGGGGTCGAGAACTGGCTGCGTAACATGAAGGGATGCACGGTCTTCCAGGGCTCGGCCCAGTTCGAGGGGCCGAAAGAGGTGAGGGTCGGCGCAGAGCTTTTGTCCGCTCCGCGCATTTTTATCAATGTCGGCGGGCGTGCGATCGTGCCTGATCTGCCGGGCCTGAACGAGATTTCCTATCTCACCAACGGCTCGATCCTGGAGCTTGAGCGCGTGCCGGAGCACCTGGTAGTGATCGGTGGCAGCTATATCGGGCTCGAGTTCGCCCAGATATACCGGCGCTTTGGTGCCGAGGTGACCGTCGTCGAGATGGGACGGAAGCTGGTCGGCCGCGAAGACCCCGACGTGTCCGACGCGGTGCGCGATATCCTTGAAAGGGAAGGCATCCATATCCGTACGTCCGCCGAATGCATCCGATTTGCCAGGGGAAATCCCGGCGTGCGAGTCGGCGTCGATTGTATGCAGGGCGAACCGGAGATCCTCGGCTCTGATGTCCTGTTGGCCGTCGGCCGCCGCCCCAATACGGACGATCTCGGCCTCGACCGCGCCGGCGTTGCGCTCGATCCGCGCGGCTACATCATGGTCGACGAAAGTCTTCAGACAAACATCACCGGCATCTGGGCGCTCGGCGACTGCAACGGCCGCGGCGCGTTCACCCACACTTCTTACAATGATTATGAGATCGTCGCCGCCAATCTGCTTGACGGCGATAAACGGCACGTCAGTGATCGTGTCCTTGGATACGCACTCTTCATTGATCCGCCGCTCGGGCGAGTCGGCATGACCGAAGCACAGGTGCGTGCCCGCGGCCTGCCTTATCTTTCTTCCACCCGCCCAATGACGCGTGTCGGCCGCGCGGTCGAGAAGGACGAGATTCTCGGCTTCATGAAGGTTCTTGCCGATCCCTCAACGAAGCAGATCTTTGGTGCGTCGATTCTCGGCACCGGCGGCGACGAGGCGATCCACGGCATCCTCGATGCCATCAATGCAAAAACCCCTTACGATCAGCTCCGCTGGGCGGTGCCGATTCATCCGACCGTGTCCGAACTTATCCCAACGTTGTTGCTCGGCCTGCAGCCGGCGTCAGCCGCCTGATGTCACTGGCCTTGATTTGTCAAAACCGACCCGCGAAATCCCCAGGCTGGTGGCTACAGCCCTTTGGCTGTTTTCGCGCTCGCCCGCGATCGGAAACAGAGTGTCAACCCTTTCTCGCAATGCAGATAGTTGGTTCTCTAGCACTCTCCACCGCATAAGAATAAGAGGGCACCGAAAAACAGGCCACAGCTTGGTGCGTAGACAACGGAATACCCTTTGGCGTACCGGTCGCGTCGTCCACGATGATGGTTTGATCGCCACTGCGTTCCGTCGGATCGAAGATCAGCACCGGGCCGACCTTGCCGATAGACGCCGTGCTGCAGCCCTTGTCGCGCGCGAGCTTGAGAATCGTCGCCTCATCGAGATAGTTGCCGCCGAAGTGATCGTCGATGTCGCCTAGTACCTGATCATTCTCGAGAAAGGGTGTGGAGCTGTTGTTGGCGCCGGGCACCGCGAACCCGGCGTAGATTGTGTTCGAGAAGTCACCAGTGTCGCCGATCTGATGGCCGGTCGCCATGCCCGAAGCATTGGCGGTCGTGAAGGTCGGGAATAGCGCGTGGCTATTCCGCAGATTGACGCCTTCACGCGCAATTGCCGTCATTGTCGGAGCAGTGGTGTCATCGACCAAGCGCGAGCGCAGCCCATCAGCGATGAACAGCACAACGTTATGCGGTTGCGAGGCGGGTGTTTGCGCGAAAACGCCCGCGCCAACAACGATTTGCAGAAACACGGTACCGACAAAAAGGGTCCGACGCATGCGCAAACTCCAACCGTAGGATCAGGTGAGGAGGATCAGATGAATGGGAACACGTTTTGAACGGCGCTCATGACAGTTCTGCGACTGGGGGGTAGTTTCGGAGAGACGTCGGTCACTAGCTGCTACTACAAGGTGCGCCGATGTCCGTTGGGGGTCATTAGCCGCCATTAGGGCGCCCCGCGTCTAGGTCCGCTCTGCTCCTCAGAGCAGTCGCCGTGTGCAAGTTCGGCTTGGGCGAGATGGGCCAATAGCCGACATTCGCCAACAAATAGCACAAACAGAAAGACCGCCTAGCGGCTGTCTCTCCAATAGTGCGGCTCCGTTATTCGTTACTCGGAGGATTGACCGTGCCGTGTCATGCAGTCCCGATAAGCGGTTATTTGGGCTGTTTGCCAATCGCTGTATCGCCACTTTGCAGCTTCGCGGTTGCACGTGCTTATTGCTTCCGGCCTTGCGGTGTTGTCCTGATCATCTGCAGACAAAGGAGAATACGCGTAACACAGTGTCCACGTTGGGTCAGAAGCTGACCTAAAACGCCCTTCCGTGTTACGTCCGCTTTGGGCCACTAACGGACTTGGCGATCGCGCTGTCTTAACTGCGGCTCTTGTAGAGCGGATAAGGCCGACCCGAAGCTGCTCGCCAGCGGCGACCGAGGTAATTTCGCTCGAGGACAGCCCAGAATAGCACTTATCGGGCCCTCCGGGGTAGGCTTCGCACTGCGTTCGCGGGTTTCAGGCTCGTCTCGATAGTTGATTCAGATCAACACGGTTCTGCTGCTGTTCACGGCTACCTGATTTGATCTGATTTTTATTTGCTCGGCTATATTGGCGGACTGACAATGAAGCTTGCGACGGATGACCAGTCGCCGTCCTTCAGGACGACGGACGCGGTCCTGAGGTTTCTCGATGGCCAATATTGTCACTCGGTGCCCATATACTGGCCGGGTGATCCCGACCGGGCTTGCGACCTGGGTGGTGCAGTTCGACACGCTTCCCAACGTGCCAGTTCCGATTGTCTGCCCAGCGTGTGGAAAGACGCATTATTGGAGCCCAATGAATGCCTGGACGGATGATTCCAAGGGCCCACAGCAGGTTAGCCACAATGGACATACAGCTCGTGGCGCTTTCATCGTGTCCCGGGGCGCTCGACAAAAACACGCGAAGGCTGGGCTACGATAGGAGTGGGCCGAGATGGGCCAATGACCGAAATTTGCCGGTGGACATCGCGCCAAAACGCTCCTGCTGATGCAGATCGTTTTTCTTCGGCGCGCCTACAATAGGGTTCCTCGTAGAACGAGGCTCGCAGCGGTGAAGTAGATCACGATCCCACTTACGTCTACGAGCGTTGCAACGAAAGGCGCCGACGCGGTCGCTGGGTCGAACCCCAGGCGCTTCAAGACAAAGGGCAGCATCGAACCCACAATCGAACCGAACGTCACGATGCCCACCAAGGCCAGCACGACCGTAAGTGCGATCAGCTTCCAGTGCGGCCCGTAATCGAACACTGCCAGACCCTGCCATACGGCGATGCGGGTCGCACCGAGCGCACCGAGGACGGCGCCGAGCAGGATCCCTGCCGGCAGCTCACGCAGAATAACGCGCCACCAATCCTGCAGGTGCATGTCCCGCACTGCCAGCGCTCGGATCACCAAGGATGTAGCCTGACTACCCGAATTTCCGCCGGAACTCATGATTAGGGGGATGAACAGAGACAACACAATCGCCCTTTCCAGCTCGTCCTGATAGGTCTGCATCGCGGAGGCGGTGAGCATTTCGGCAAGAAACAGGAGCGAGAGCCAGCCAGCCCGCTTACGAATTAGCTCGAAGAAGCCGATACGCAAATAAGGCGTGTCGAGAGGCTCCATGCCGCCAAAATGCTGCACCTGGGCATCTTGTTGTGCAACGAGTACGTCCACCGCGTCATCGACAGTGATGATTCCGATCGGGTGCTGCTTGGCATCGACGACCGGAAGGGCAAGCAAATTGTATTTCGAAATGAGACGAACGGCCTCTTCGAGCGGTGCGTCCGGGGCGACCGCAAGTGGTGTGAGGTTTGGAGCGACGGCAAGCAAGTCGCCTTTCGGATCGGCGGCAATCAGGCGCCGCAGCGACAAAGCCCTCAGCAGGGTGCCATCCGCGTCGAGCACATAGATGGCGTAGACCGTCTCGCGCGTGTGTTCGACCTCGCGCACGTGCGCGAGTACCTGCTCGACCGTCCAGTCTGCAGGAACTGCGACGAACTCGGTGGTCATGATCGAGCCTGCGCAGTCGTCAGGGTAGCGCAGCAGCCTTTCGAGCGTGCTCCTCGTCTCAGAGCTGACAAGGGCGAGCAGATGGTTGCGGTCCGACACCCGCATCTCGCGGAAAATGTCAGCTAGCCGGTCCGCCGACACCTGGTTGAGCAGCCGCGCCGCCCGATCAGCCGGCAGGATGGACGCGATGGCAGAACCATTTCTAAGCTCCGGCTGATCGAACACCGCGACTGCCTTCGGGTCCGGAGAAGCCAACAGAACGGCGGCGGCAAATCCAGGTTTGTTCTGGTTAAGTAGATCGACAACGTCCTCGGGCCGCTGCTCGGCGAGGGTCGCAGCGAGGTGCGCGGGATCGACGGCGGTAGGCAGCCCATCCGTCGACCGGTTGAACGTCGCGTGGCTCATAGTCGCTCAGGCTCCGCTTATTGGCGGCTCAGATCGGGTCTCAAGGTTGCCAAGCCGAAGGTGAACTCTTCACGTCCAAGGCGGCTTTCTTCATCGATCTAAATCAATGCTTTCATTCCACCGTCACATAACGCCTGCTATCTTCGGTAGCGAAAATGGCGAATTTGTTGTTCTGAGTTGAGGCGTCAAGTTATGGACGAGTATGTATCCCGCGCGCTCACCCGACAATGCTCGCGTTCTAAGTCACCTCAAAAGATAACGTCGGCTAACCGCATTTTTAGTTCAATTCGTACGGGTGACACCATTTTCGATCTGAGTAGCGTCGGGCAGACCGTGATCTATCCTGCCGGAAGCCATTTGTTCAGACAAAACACGCCTGCGGAATCCGTGTTCGAAATAAAAAGTGGCCTCGTCTTTACCTATCATATTACAAGTTCTGGCAATCGCAGGATCGTTGATTTCTATACAGCCGAACAGTTAATCGGAATTGCAAGTCGAGGTACTCACCGGATCGCGTGTCAAGCAAGCACCTCGGCGGAAGTAGGGGTAATCAACCGCGAAGTTGTTTTATCTATGACCACATATAATAAACGTGTCGTCGAAAAGCTTTGGTCTGAAATAATTTCAGAATGTCTCAGACAAGAGCAGCACATTATTTGGCTCGGCAGTTCGGCAAATGAGCGCGTTGCAAGTTTTCTTTTAACAATGGCGGACCGCTGCGGCCAGTCCGGCCTTGTTGAGCTGCCCATCACCCGCCGCGAGCTATCGGACTACCTGGGTCTGACCGTAGAGACGGTCTCGCGGGTCGTAACGAGCTTTAGGTCGAAGGGTGCGATCGCCATTGTCAAGAATTCTAATCGCATCGAAATACTCGATAGAGACCGACTCGAAAGAGAGGCTGGGTCGACATAGTCCGCAATATCTCCGCTGAAGGTGTCCGAGGCGATCCTCGTGCGCGCGGACGGGGCGCGCTTCTGTTGGTCAAGGGCCTGCACCGGCTCGAGGCCGCCAAGGCGCTGGGCGAGGCCACCATTGTCGGTTACCGCGTCGACGCCCAGAAGCGTTAGGCGACGTCGTCAAGGAACCACTGCGGCTCGAAATGCCCATTAGAAAATGACGGTCATTGACTATAAGGGATATCGGATTGAGGTCTGCCCTGTAGGAAAGGGCTGGAGAGCATCTATCTTTTCGCCAGGTTCGATCCGGCCATGGCCAAATAGTCCGGCCAATCTTGAAAAAAGTAGCTCGGAGGAGCTTGTTGCCGAGGCAAAGCGCATTATCGATGTGCGCCTCGGTCCGCGGAGTTTATAAAATCTCTCTGGACCAGGATCCAATCCCGCTAAGGCTTTAGCGTATTCGGCGTCACAGAGCCATGGAGATTAGGATGCGTGCACGACCGACGCTAACGAAGCGACCAGATCAGGATGACGACCCAAAGCCGGTGGGTCAGACCCGGCCAACTGAGGAGCGGTTCCTGTTACGAGTGGACGGACAAACTAAGCGTTCGTTCAGCAGCAAGGAAGCGGCAGCAACCGCAGGCGCTGCGGTTAAGAAGGCTTACCCCATAGTCATGGTCACGATTGTAGATACCGAGGACGGGACAAGTGAGGATATCAAACCATAGCAATTGCCGAGCGTGATCATGTGGCCGAATTCAGCCCGGGCAAAGAGATCCTTGCGGCTGTGACAGCCTCGGCATCGGCTGGCCCCGCATCGCAACAACTCAACTGAGGCGCCATATCGTGGCGGGGAACTCCAATAAATGCTCAGCTCTTAATCGGATAGAATAAGGCGGATACTCCGGTTCAAAACACCGTTTCGCAACAGGCAGTCTGCATGAGGGCCTATGCAAACGCTGAAAATCACCTTCCACTGCCCGCAGTGCGGGCAGAGCACATTGAAATCTATTTCGGAGCTTGAAACCGCAAAGGAATTGGTCTGCCCTTTCCCAGAATGCGGGCACCGCCTTGATTTCCGCCGCAAACGTTGGCAGGTCGCGCTGAGTGACGCAATCAATGCGGCTCGCCCGATCAAACCTGGATCGGAGGGGCATTTCGTTCAATTCACACACGTCCCGCCCCACAGGGCCAACGTACTGAATCCGACAAGATGACCTGGCGGCGCGTCTTGGTCTGCGGTGCAAGTAAGACGGCCCTTGGCCGAATCGAATGTGTAGGCCCACCACGCGATTACGAGGGCAAGCGCCTCGCAACTTAGCCCGAAAACGAAAGAGGCCACCGATTTGGCGGCCTCTCCCGGAGCGATCCTACTGGCGCTCACCCCCAAACGAAGCAGCCCTATCCTCGTCTGCCCAATGATAGCGTCCGCACTCCTCGCGTTTGTAAATTCGCTGAAGCGGGATGGCTGTAAACAGGATAATGACCAAGGCCATGTCCCCGTCGCAATATGGGACGTTCACTTTTTTATTGCTCGCGGGCTGCTCATGTGCCACCTGTCAAATTTGATCCGCTCACGGTAACGTTCGGCGAGTACAGTCCGCCGTTGAGATAATTGACGGAGTTGGCGGCGTCGCTTCTGTTCGTGTGGCTCTCGATGGCGACAAACGTGCCGCTGTTGTAGTAGCCGACCTGATACCTGCTCGACGCGCTATCCCATTTGTAAACCCAGCACATCACACCACCTCTACCAATTGACGCCCTGAACCCATTGCGCCGCGCCTGCCGCCGCGCAAAACGCGAGGTTTGCTCTCACGCGGATTCCAATTGCGGCAGGTCTGGAAATACGACCGTACCGGAGCTGCCACAGCGCCGCCAGCGTTGACGATCTCGGCAGGCGCGGTTTCCTCGTTCACAAGCGCTTCTTTCGTCGTCTCGACGGTCGGCGGATCGCGATAGCCTGACGCGAGGCCTGGAGGCGCGCGAACGCTGCGACGGTCCGGCTCGGCAGACCGAGCGTGACCAGCACTCGTTTCCACGAAAAGACTGCTTTGAGCGCGTCAGTTTCAACACGAGAGCCGTTGAACTGGTATACTCGCCGTTTCTGCGTCCGTTTTGGGTCTTGGTCGTGTGAAAACTCCACCGGCCGCTTAGCGCGTAGAACAGCTTTCGGTGACT
>Ga0207839_1000237_pt1 | contig 11483 bp, 12 predicted proteins | sample LuqExpMetageno64_FD_187821 | JGI IMG/M metagenome (GOLD analysis project Ga0207839, IMG submission 187821) | Tropical forest soil microbial communities from Luquillo Experimental Forest, Puerto Rico - Sample 64 (SPAdes) | ecosystem: Environmental > Terrestrial > Soil > Tropical forest ...
GAGATGAGTCTTGGGCGTGGGACAGCAACAACGTCCGCACCGAACTCATCATTATACCATTATACCGCCACGCTGTCGGCCGCGGTCATGGGCTTCATTGGTTAGCTACATCACAGTTACCGGTAATTCTACTGCCACTTCGGTGGTGCCGACCTATCTCGACGTCTTTGCTGCTCGACAACACGCGACGACCGATTTAGCGCCGGCCTTGAATGCCCTCAAGCGGTTTTGCGGCCGTAGATCTGATCGGCGCGTCGTTCGAAGGCGGCCGCGTATTTGCGGAAAACAGTGTCGAAGAGCGCGCCCATCAGTAGGCTCAGTGCGCGGTTCCTGAATTCATAGTCGATGAAGAACTCGACGTCGCAGGCATACTCGCCTGCCGGGCGAAAGTTCCAACGGTTCTGTAGACGCTTGAAAGGGCCGTCGAGATATTCAACCAGTACTTTGAGACTCGGGCGGTCGAGCGTGACGCGCGTGGTAAAGCTCTCGCGGATGATCTTGTAGGCTACCGTCATCGACGCGACAACTACGGCGACGCCGTTTTCCTTCTCGGTACGGCTGCGGACTCTCAGCGACTCACACATCGGTAGAAATTGCGGATACTTCTCGGCGTCCGCCACCAGGTCGAACATGTCTTTCGCGCTTTGGTGGACGCGGCGCTTTGTGGAAAATTGCGGCATGCCTCAGCGAGCGGCGCGAGCGGCCTTGAACCGTGCGAAGTCTTCCCCGGCGTGATGCGACGAGCGCGTCAGCGGTGAAGCAGCGACCATCAGAAAGCCTCTCGCATAGGCAATAGTCTTCCACGCCTCGAATTCGGCAGGCGGGACGAAGCGATTGACTTCGTGATGCTTGCGTGTCGGCTGCAGATATTGGCCGATGGTCAGGAAATCAACATTGGCCGAGCGCAGGTCGTCCATGACCTGCAACACCTCGTTTCTCTCCTCGCCGAGACCAAGCATAATGCCCGATTTAGTGAACATCGCCGGATCGATCTCCTTCACTCGCTGCAAGAGGCGCAGCGAGTGAAAGTAGCGCGCGCCCGGTCGCACGCTGAGATAAAGCGACGGCACGGTTTCCAGGTTGTGGTTGAATATGTCAGGCTTGGCCGCGACCACGATCTCGATCGCACCGCTCTTGCGCAGGAAATCGGGTGTCAGGACCTCAATCGTAGTCCGCGGGCAACGCACTCGGATCGCATGGATGGTGTCAGCAAAATGCTGCGCGCCACCGTCGGGAAGATCGTCACGGTCGACGGAGGTCACGACGATGTGCGACAGACCCAGCTTGGCTGTCGCCTCGCCGACATGCGCGGGTTCGTCGGGATCGAGCGCACCCGGAAGCCCGGTCTTCACGTTGCAGAAGGCACAGGCGCGCGTACAGGTGTCGCCCATAATCATAAAGGTGGCGTGCTTCTTCTCCCAGCACTCGCCGATGTTTGGGCAGCCGGCCTCCTCGCACACGGTATGCAGGCCATTGGCGCGCATCAGGCGCTGCGTCTCGAAATAGCCTGCGGATACTGGCGCCTTCACCCGGATCCAATCGGGCTTCGGCGCCTTTGCGGAATCCGGCCGATGAGCCTTTTCGGGGTGGCGTGGGCGCTGCTTGTCGAGGTCGAAGACGGCAACCATGTCGGATTCTTACGGCGGCGTCCGCAGCCTCGCAAGGCCAGGTGCCAAGGCCAGACAAAGATACAAATGATCGAGCCGACAGTGGCAGTGATCGGATTGCCCCAGAAATCCGGCATAATATGTGCATGTTCAGTCGCCAGAAAACCCCGACGATCGCGCCGGTCAGAGCGATGCGACATTTCCGAAGATGCCGCCGCGGCGTCCCTGACATGCGCGAGCCAACCAGCAATGAGGCCGCCCACGATCCAGGCCAGAACGCCCCTGTTGTCCTGCTAGGCCGCCTTTGGCGGCATGCGGTGGTTCGGCGTCGAGTTGGAAATTTTCAATTCCTCCTCGTTCATGTCGAAGCCGATGTCTCCGAACAGCGGCGTCGAGAGGTAACGCTCGCCGGTGTCAGGCAGCATGGCGAGGATAGTGTCGCCAAGCTTGGCGCTCTTGCACACCTCCGTCGCGCCCGCGAAAGTGCCGCCGGCGGTGATGTCGACGAAGATTCCTTCCTCTTGCGCCAGCGAGCGGCTCCAGTTCATCGCGTCGGCTCCGGCAATGGTGATAACGCGGCTGATCACGCCGGTGTCGATGGCGTCTGCTGTGAGCTTCGGGATGAAGTCGGGGCTCCAGCCCTGCATAGGGTGGGGCTTGAACAGGGGATTGGGCTTGGCCGGCGAACCATCCGGGTTGCGCTCCTGCTGCGAGCCCGAGGAGACCATCGGCGCGTCGATATTCAAAACTAGATATTCAAAACACGACTATAAGCATCGAGTACCGCTTCCTTCATCATCTCCGATAGCGTCGGATGCGGGAAGATGGTGTGCATCAATTCTTCTTCGGTGGTTTCTAGATTCATGGCAACGACATAGCCTTGAATCAGCTCCGTGACTTCGGCGCCGACCATGTGAGCGCCAAGCAACTGACCGGTATTCTTGTCGAAGATCACCTTCACCAGGCCCTGATCTTCGCCGAGGGCAATTGCCTTGCCATTGCCGACAAAGGGAAAACGGCCGACGCGGATGTTGAGCTTCTTCTCCTTAGCCGCCTGCTCGGTGAGGCCAACCGAAGCGATCTGCGGCAAGCAATAGGTGCAGCTGGGGATCATCAGCTTGTTGAGCGGATGCGGATGCAATCCTTTGATCGCCTCGACGCAGACGATGCCTTCGTGTTCAGCCTTGTGCGCCAGCATCGGCGGTCCGGCGACATCGCCGATGGCGTAGATGCCCGGCACATTTGTCGTGCTGACGCCGTCAGTGACGATGATGCCGCGGTCGGTCTTCACGCCGAGCATCTCCAGACCCAGATTTTCGATATTGCCGGTGACGCCCACGGCGGAAACCACGCGCTCGACGGCAATCGTCTGCGTCTTATCACCCTGATCGATTGTCGCAGTGACGCTGTCGGTCTTCTTGTCGAGTTTGGTTACCTTGGCATTGGTGTGGATGTTGATGCCCTGTTTCTCGAAGCTCTTACGGGCGAAGGCCTGGATCTCGTGATCTTCGACAGGAAGAATTTGCGGCAGCACCTCGACTACGGTCACATCGGAGCCGAACGTGCGGTAGAACGAAGCGAATTCGATGCCGATGGCGCCGGCGCCGATCACCAAAAGCGACTTCGGGATCGCGGATGGCACCATGGCCTCGAAATAGGTCCACACCAATTTCTTGTCGGGCTCCAACTCCGGCAGCACACGCGGGCGCGCGCCGGTGGCAATGATGATGTGCTTGGCCTGATAGCTGCCGGCGCCCAGCGCCCCCTTCGGCGCCTCGCTCTTCGATGCCTTCACGGTCACTTTGCCGGGCATGTCGATCGTCGCCTCGCCCCAGATGACCGATACCTTGTTCTTCCTCATCAGAAAGCCGACACCGTCGTTGAGTCGCTTCGACACGGCGCGCGAGCGCGCCACTACGGCCTTCGGGTCGTAGCCGACATTGTCGGCTCGCACGCCGTAATCCTTGGCGTGCTGCATGTAGTGGAAGATTTCCGACGAGCGCAGCAGCGCCTTGGTCGGGATGCAGCCCCAGTTGAGGCAGATGCCGCCGAGATAGCTTTTCTCGATGATGGCGGTCTTGAAGCCAAGCTGTGCCGCGCGGATTGCGGTAACGTAGCCTCCGGGTCCGGAACCGATGATCAGAACGTCAAAACTCGTGTCAACCATTGCCTATCTCTACTCCCGATCTCGATTGAATCTAGCCCAGATTAGCTATGAAATGCCTCCACGATAACACGGGGCGAAACGTCATTCGCCAGACTGTGTCGGTAGTCTCGTGGCGCACGCCGCGTCGGCCGCCGAAATCAAGTGGACAGCACTATCGGCGCGTCAAGAGCGCGATTGAAGAACTTTCCTCAAGTTCGTGACTTCGTCGGAAGCCCAGGCGATGTTCAGGCGGAAGGGCTTTGATCCAGCCCGAGTCTTTAAAGCTCTTTTGTCGCCGGGTAAAAAGGTGCGACGATATTCTTGAAGCTTATCGCCACCGTGTCCTCCACGGCGAGCGCGTGGTGTAGCACGTTCGACGGGTGGTAGCTCACTTCACCGGGGCCGATCTCGTAGGTCTCGGACCCGACGGTCATGCGCATACGGCCGCTCACGACGTAGATCGCCTGCTCTTCCGGGTGCTGATGCGGGCGCGCGCTCTCGCCCTTCTTCCAGTTCATCTGCATGATCTCGATCGACTTGCCGCGTACGACCGGACCGCGCGCGTCGGAATGCGTCGGCGTAACCAGATGATCCTTGTCGGTGTCAAGCGAGATCCGCGGCATTTCTAACTCCTGTGCAACTATACAAGCATCATCACCGGATTCTCGATCAGCGCCTTGAAAGCGCCGAGAAGCTCGGCGCCAAGCGCCCCGTCGACCGCGCGGTGATCGGTGGAGAGCGTGACAGTCATGATGTTGGCGACGGCGAGCTGGCCGTTGCGCACGACCGCGCGCTCTTCGCCAGCGCCGACAGCAAGGATAGTGGCGTGCGGCGGATTGATCACCGCCGCGAAGTCCTTGATGCCATACATACCCAGGTTGGAGATTGCGGTCGAGCCACCTTGGTATTCCTGCGGCTTGAGATGGCGCGTACGGGCGCGCGCAACGTAATCGAGCATCTCGTTGGAGATAGTGGAGAGCGACTTCGCCTCGGCGCGGCGCACGACAGGAGTCATCAGGCCGCCTTCGATGGCCACCGCGACGCCGACGTCGGAATGATTGTGCTTGATCAGCCCCGCTTCGGTCCAGGTGACATTCGCCATGGGCACCCGTTGCAGCGCCAGGGCCAGGGCCTTGATGACGAAGTCGTTGACGGAAATCTTGTAGGCCGGCTTCCCGTTCTCGCCCTTGGGCGCGGCGGCGTTCATCTCGGATCGCGCCGCCAAGAGCTTGCCGATGTCGCAGTCGAGCGTGAGATAGAAATGCGGAATAGTCTGCTTCGACAACGTCAGCCGCTGAGCGATGATCTTGCGCATCTGGTCGTGCGGCACGAAGCCGTAGGAGCCCTCCTCGTAAAGGGCCCGGATCTGCGCATCGGAGGGCGTCGCCGCGGGCAGCATGGGTACCGTGGCCGGCGTAGCGCCGGCGGCGCGCAGACCCTTGCCCGATTTCGCTGCGTCGATATCACGCGCGATAACCCGGCCGTGCGGGCCGGAGCCCTGCACGCGACTAAGGTCGATGCCAGTTTCTTTCGCCAGACGGCGCGCGAGCGGCGAGGAGAAGATGCGGTTGCCGGCGGCCCGCTGGGCAGCCGACGGCATGGGCGCCTGTGACGCGAGCTTGGCCGGTGATGTCGGAACTGCCGCCTGCGGTTTCGCGGGCGCCGGTGCGGACTGAGAAGGCTTGGCCGCTACGTCGGGCTTTGGCGGCAGCGATTTCGCTGCGCCCGCAGCTGCCGTTTTCAAGTCCTCGCCCTCACCGGCGAGCACCGCGATTACCGAGTTGACCGCCACGTCCTGCGCGCCTTCCGGGACCACAATCTTGGCGAGCGTGCCCTCGTCGACCGCTTCATATTCCATCGTCGCCTTGTCGGTCTCGATCTCAGCGATGACGTCGCCCGACTTGATCTTGTCGCCCTCTTTCTTGAGCCACTTAGCGAGGTTGCCCTTCTCCATGGTGGGCGACAGCGCCGGCATAAGGATGTTGGTTGGCATCGGCGTTACCGATAAAGAACTGCCTTTGCCGCCTCGACCACTTCGGCCGCCGACGGCAGCGCCAGCTTCTCAAGATTGGCGGCGTAAGGCATCGGAACGTCCTTGGCCGACACGCGCGTAACCGGCGCGTCAAGATAATCGAAGGCCTGCTCCATGATACAGGCGGCGACCTCGGCGCCGACGCCGGACTGCTGCCAGCCCTCTTCAACCACCACCGCACGGCCTGTTTTCTGCACCGAGGCCGCGACCGCGTCGATGTCCATCGGCTTGAGTGTGCGCAGGTCGATGACTTCCGCCTCGATCCCGCCCTTGGCCAATTCCTCGGCGGCTTTCAGTGCGTAGCTCACGCTCATAGACCAGGCGATGATGGTCACGTCATTGCCGGCACGCGCGATCCGCGCCTTACCGAGCGGCAGCACAAAATCGTCGAGCTTGGGCACCGGCGAGGAACGGCCGTAGAGGATTTCATTTTCCAGGAACACGACCGGGTTGGGATCGCGGATGGCGGCCTTCAACAGGCCCTTGGCATCGGCGGCGTTCGACGGCGCGATCACCTTCAAGCCCGGGATGTGCGAGTACCAGGCCGAGTAATCCTGGCTGTGCTGCGCGGCAACGCGCGCGGCCGCACCGTTCGGGCCGCGGAACACGATCGAGCAGCCCATCTGGCCGCCCGACATATAAAGCGTCTTCGCCGCCGAATTGATCAGCTGGTCCATCGCCTGCATGGCGAAGTTAAAGGTCATGAATTCGACGATCGGCTTCAGGCCCGCGAGCGCCGCACCGATGCCTAAGCCCGCGAAACCGTGCTCAGTGATAGGCGTGTCGATCACTCGTTTGTCGCCGAACTCTTGCAGCAGCCCCTGCGTGACCTTGTAGGCACCCTGATACTCAGCGACCTCCTCGCCGATCACGAACACGTCCTTGTCACGCCGCATCTCTTCGGCCATCGCATCGCGCAAGGCTTCGCGCATGGTCATGGTCACCATTTCGGTGCCTTCCGGAATATCGGGATCGGCGGCGCCTTCAGTTTCCCGTGCCGGCCTCTGGAGTATCCTCGGCACGGGCACGTTTGCGTCGGCTTTAGCTTTTGCCTGCGACGCGAACGCGGTAGCCATCTGTTGCTGCGCCGGCTTGTTCTTGGTCGCGAACTTGTCCTCGCCCTCGCCGAGGATCACCGCGATCGGCGTGTTCACGGCGACGTCGGCGGTGCCCTCCGGTACTAGTATCTGGCCAAGCGTGCCGTCGTCGGTCGCCTCCACCTCCATGGTGGCCTTGTCGGTCTCGATCTCGGCGATGACGTCGCCCGAGCGAATCTGATCGCCCTCCTTCTTCAGCCACTTGGCGAGGTTGCCCTTCTCCATGGTGGGCGACAACGCGGGCATGAGTACCTCGGTCGGCATAGCAGGTCAGCGATACACGTCGGTATAGAGCTCGCCGGCGTCCGGCTCGGGATCGTGCGTGGCGAATTCCGCCGCCTGGTTGATCAGATCGCGCACCTCGCCGTCAATCTTCTTGAGTGCGTCTTCCTTTGCGATTTTCTTTTCAAGAATCCGCGTGCGCGCCATGTCGATCGGATCGTGATGAGAACGCACCTCCTCGACTTCCTCCCGTGTACGATACTTGGCCGGGTCCGACATTGAATGGCCGCGATAGCGGTAAGTGAGCATTTCGAGAATGTAGGGGCCCCTCCCGGAACGGCACCATTCTGCCGCTTGCACCCCGGCTGCCTTCACCGCGCGCACGTCCATGCCGTCTACCTGCACACCGGGAATATTGAACGACAGGCCCCGCCGCGACAGGTTGGTTTCCGCGGAGGCACGCGTGATCACCGTACCCATAGCGTACCGGTTGTTCTCGATCACGTAGACCGCCGGCAGCTTCCACAGGCTCGCCATGTTGAAGCTTTCGTAGACCTGGCCCTGATTGGCGGCGCCGTCGCCGAAATAGACCACTGCGATGTTGTCGTTACCGCGGTAGCGGTTTGCAAACGCAAGACCGGTGCCGAGTGGGACCTGCGCACCGACGATGCCATGGCCGCCGAAGAAACCCTTCTCGACGCTGAACATGTGCATCGAGCCGCCCTTGCCCTTTGAATAGCCATGGGCGCGGCCGGTGAGTTCCGCCATGACGCCTTTCGGGTCCATGCCACACGCCAGCATGTGGCCATGATCGCGGTAGCCGGTGATCACCTCGTCGCCCGGCTTGAGCACCATCTGCATGCCCACGACCACCGCTTCTTGGCCGATATAGAGATGGCAGAAGCCGCCGATCAGGCCCATGCCGTACATCTGCCCCGCCTTCTCCTCGAAGCGGCGTATGATGAGCATGGTGCGGTATGCGGAAAGCTCCTCGTCCTTGCTGAACTCCACGATAGACGGGGCTGCCCCGTTTTCCTCGTTGCTTGTTTTGGCAACGGCCATTGGCACTCCCTGCGACGCTCTTCCGGCCTATTATGACGGGGCTTCAGTTTGGATTAACCGGTTCCCCATAGCTTAAATCGCCTAGGGGCGGAAGCGCGAGGCCGCCGGAGCCCGAGCAGACCGAAAACGCCACTCCGGAGTGGATAATGCTGGACTTGTCGCCCGGGTTGCTAGTGCTGGTGTATGAACAGAGTGAGGTCGCGTGGATCGACGTAGCCGAGGATGGCGCGCGCACGCTCGTCAAGCATGTCGGGGTCGATGTTGTCGGAACGCAGCAGCGCCACTCGGCGCTCCCACAGCGCCCGCTCCGCCTTGAGTTGGTCCAGCTCGGCCTGCATGGAGCTTAACTGCTGGTCGAGATCCTGCTGCGCGCGCAGGCCGTGATTGCCAGTGAAGGCATTGACGGCAAAATACCCGATGAAGAGAGCGGCGAAAGTGTAGAGCGCGAGCGCGGTGATGAGGGCACGGCGGCGGCGGTTCGTGACCATGGCAGAGTGCTAACATCCGGCATTCGCGTTAATGCGGTTTTAATACCGCGGCGGCCTCAGACCGGCGATGTTAATTCAGCTGCGACGCCCACTGTTTTGCAGCTCGATAATGATTGCGCTGCCCACACACCGAATTCCTTGGGTCGTGTGGAGATAAACCGCCCCTTTATCCCTGGGGCCTTGCACCGAGAACTCGAAGTCGGCCAATCCCAGTTGTCTTCCATGTTGTCTCCGCCTGATTGATCTCTTTTTTGGCTCTCGCCGTGACGTTCAGCGCGCTTTCAAGGCGTCACGTCCGGCATATTTCGCCTGCGCGCCGAGTTCTTCTTCGATGCGCAGCAGTTGATTGTACTTAGCGGTGCGGTCGGAACGCGCGAGCGACCCGGTCTTGATCTGTCCGCAATTGGTGGCGACGGCGAGATCGGCGATGGTCGAGTCTTCCGTTTCACCGGAGCGATGTGACATCACCGCGGTATAACCAGCCTTGTGCGCCATCTCGACGGCGGCCAACGTCTCGGTGAGCGTGCCGATCTGGTTGACCTTAATCAGGATCGAGTTGGCGACGCCTTCATTAATGCCTTTCTTAAGCCGTGTGACGGCGGTGACGAACAGATCGTCACCGACCAACTGGCACTTGCCGCCGATCAGATCCGTGAGGATTTTCCAACCTTCCCAATCGTCCTCCGACATTCCGTCCTCGATCGAGACAATTGGATAACGCGCAGCGAGATCGGCGAGATATTTTGCCTGCTCTTCTCGCGAGCGCTTCTTACCCTCACCTTCATAAACGTAAGCGCCGTCCTTGAAAAATTCGGTGGCGGCACAATCGAGCGCCAGCATCACGTCGCTGCCCGGGTTGTAGCCGGCCTTGCTGATCGCCTGCATGACGAAGTCGAGCGCGGCATCGGCCGACGGCAAGTTGGGCGCGAAGCCGCCCTCGTCGCCGACATTGGTGTTGTGGCCGGCAGCTCTGAGTGCCGCGCGCAGCGTCTGGAAGATTTCGGAGCCGGCGCGCAGCGCCTCCGCGAAGCTTGGCATGCCCGCGGGCACGATCATGAATTCCTGGAAATCGATCGGATTGTCGGCGTGCACGCCGCCATTGATAATATTCATCATCGGCGTCGGCAGCACGCGCGCGGCCGTGCCTCCGACATAACGATAAAGCGGCGCCTGCCCGGAAACGGCTGCGGCCTTAGCGACAGCAAGAGAGACGCCGAGGATGGCGTTGGCGCCCAGCCGGCCTTTGTTGGGCGTGCCGTCGAGTGCGATCAGCGTCTCATCGATCTTGGCCTGCGCCTCGGCGTCCATGCCGCCCACCGCGTCAAAGATCTCGCCGTTGACCGCATCGACCGCCTTGCGCACGCCTTTGCCAAGGAAGCGCTTGTTGTCGCCGTCGCGCAGCTCGACCGCCTCATGCGCACCGGTCGAAGCGCCTGAAGGAATTGCCGCTCGGCCCTTCGAACTGTCCTCGAGGATGACGTCGACCTCCACGGTCGGGTTACCACGGCTGTCGAGGATTTCGCGGCCGATAATATCGGTGATGACGGTCATGGTAGTACTTTCGCTTTGGATTGCCGCGGCTTCTACACAATCGGCGACCCTCTTGTCATGCCCCGCAAAAGCGGGGCATCCAATAGCACAGGACATATCGCGCCATGGCCCGAAAGCGGCTGCAACTCGGACGCCCGACCCCTTTGCCCGCCTCGCCCGAGAAGGCGGTGCTCGACCGCGTGCCCAACCCGCATGCCGATACCAACTACGTGGCGCGCTTCACCGCGCCGGAGTTCACCTGTCTCTGTCCGATCACCGGCCAGCCCGATTTCGCGCATCTGGTGATCGATTACGTGCCCGGACACTTCCTGGTCGAGTCCAAGTCGCTCAAGCTTTACCTCAACAGCTTCCGCAATCACGGCGCTTTCCATGAGGACTGCACCGTCGCAATCGGCAAGCGGCTATTCAAACTGGTCAAGCCGAAATGGCTTCGTATTAGCGGTTACTGGTACCCGCGCGGCGGCATACCGATAGACGTGTTTTGGCATGCGGGAAGGCTGCCAAAGGACGTCTGGGTGCCGGACCAGGGCATCGCGTCCTACCGTGGGCGCAACTAATGCGCTCGTCCAAGCTCGGCACGATCGACAAAACGAGCGCACCGGCAAGAAGCGCCGGCGTGATCCCCGCACTCCTAAGGTCGAAGCCATAGACGACTGGGCCGAGCGTCTGCCCGATGAAGAAGACGAACGTGTGCTGTGCCCGGCAGTCGCCGTAGCGTGTGCTGGGCGCAAGCTCAGTCACATTGACTGCACAAAGCCGTGCAGCAGGCGGACCCCGAATCCGAACATACGAAATTGGGCGAACTCGACCGGCCAAGGCATGTGCAACGCGCTCGTGCGGGGAAAGCCAGGCGTGGCGAGCGCGAACGCAACCAGGGCGACGGCGGCGGTCGTTAAGAAAGAAAGGCCGCGCCACCCAAACAAGTCGCCATTGGGTTGCCAGGCGGCAGACGCGCGTCGCCACTCCGAGGTCGGTAGCATGCTGAGCGCGATGAGCCGCGTTCTGGCTGAACATGTCGGCAAACGAGCTGAGCGGCGCTGGATCAGTGCATAGGGCAACGTAAACCCGGTCGACAGCAACGCGGCGCCACGCCGAGGCCCTGCGCGATGTGTGGAATGACTGGACCTAAACAGCGTCGTCGCGAATACGACGAACGTCATGAGATTGAGAATGTTTCCACGCGGGCGATGGTCGGCGCTTAATTTAGCGCTTCGCCAGCCGATCGAAATCAACCAGCGTGCGCAAGAGCGGGTCCATCTCCTTTAACGGCAGCATATT
>Ga0207839_1000243_pt1 | contig 11308 bp, 7 predicted proteins | sample LuqExpMetageno64_FD_187821 | JGI IMG/M metagenome (GOLD analysis project Ga0207839, IMG submission 187821) | Tropical forest soil microbial communities from Luquillo Experimental Forest, Puerto Rico - Sample 64 (SPAdes) | ecosystem: Environmental > Terrestrial > Soil > Tropical forest ...
CAGGCCGGCCAGGGATCGTTCAGCTTCAGAATTGGCATGGCGTCATTTTGAAATTGCGCGGGCGGCGGGGGGTTGAGCCTTCTGTTGATTTGAGCGGGCTGGAAATATTTTTGCGCTAGCATCCGAACAGCAATGTAGCGGGCAGCGGGCCACCCAATTGATCCAGGGAAAGAACTGTACCTGTGCTATGCTAGGTTCATCCGTGAAAGGTCCGCCCTGATCCGCTTGAGTGCGACAATTTGCGCGGACCAACTCTCAATACAATTGGCGGAACCCGGTAAGTCTCGCGAAAGCGCTCGCCGCTGCCACACAGAGGCGCCCTTACACGAGGCGGCCTGCAGTATTTATTTTCGCGACCCCGACGGGCACCTTTTAGAACTCGCAACACCGGATTGTGGTCGGCATATTAGGGTTGAGGCGCACTACAGATCGGAGGAACACGCAATAGAACCTATTATCAAGAGACCAGGTTTGCTGATATCGGTGGGGATGAAGTCATGTGCGACGCTGAGGGGAGCGGGAGGAATCACTGAGTTTGCATCGCGGCTTCCTGTCCAGATGCCTCGGCCGATTGACTAGGGGCCTCTGGTTTCTTTTCCAGGTCTTACTCGTCGCGTGGGCCACTTTGGCCATCTACTATTCGAACCTGCCGTGGGCTGGGTTGCGGATTGTGTTGGCGGGTGCCTTTGCCGCATTTTCACTCTGGGCCCTCTGGCTTTCGCGTCAACGGCGTATGTCCGCGCTCTTCATCGTGCTTTTTCTCTGCGTGGTTGCGTGGTGGATATCCATTTCTCCTTCTCACGATCGTGAGTGGCGACCGGAAGTCGCTGTGATGCCGCGGGCGTTCATCGATGGCGACCGCGTGCGTATCACCGGTGTCCGCAACTTCGACTATCGTAGCCGAGACGATTTTGACGTGCACTATGAGGAGCGCATTGTACAGCTGTCGCACTTAACCGGTCTCGATTTTTTCGTGTCGTACTGGAGCGAGGGGTTCGTTGCGCACACGTTTGTCAGCTTCATTTTCGATAACGCGCCGCCGCTGAGCATTTCCATCGAGACGCGGCCGGAGGTTGGCGAGGGTTTTGATCCTGTCGCTTCCCTTTTTAAGCAATTCGAGTTGATTTATGTGGTGGGTGACGAGCGTGACCTTGTACGCGTGCGCACCAACTATCGCGGGGAGAGCGTATATCTGTATCGCCTCAATAGCTCGCCCGACAGCGTGCGCCGGCTGCTTATGATCTATCTAGCGCGGATCAACGAGCTTGCCGACAAACCTGAGTGGTATCACCTTCTGACTAACAGCTGTACGATCAACATTGTACGTTATGCGAATGCCGCTGGCCGGGCCGGCCGGTTTAACATACGCCATCTGCTCAACGGGCTGATCGACAGCTACCTCTACCATTCGGGTCGGGTAGACACGACGCTTCCGTTTGATGAACTGCGGCGGCGGTCCCTTATTAATGCGGCTGCGCAAGCAGCCGATGATGCAGCCGATTTCTCCGATCGCATTCGTGCATCGTTGCCGACGGTCACCCGTTGAGATATTTCGATCTGCTGATCGACGGTAATAACGTTTCGCAACGACCAGCACGGGGCTTTAGAGTTCCTACTTGAGACGCAGTTCGTGCTGGCCACGCGAGAGTGATCAAAAAATGCCGCTCGTACAGCGAATACCGACTCAGACGCCCAACCTTGCTATTGTGCCCAAATGATGCCGAAGAAAAGTCGCCGTGTGCTCGCCCTCCTAGTTCTAATGGCTGCGTCACTCGTCGGATTGCTGTTTCTACCGCCGATTGCTCAAGATCAAAGTTATCACGAGTTTGCCGATCAACGAACATTCTTCGGCATACCAAATTTCTGGAACGTCGTTTCGAATATTCCCTTCATTGTAGTCGGTGCTGCGGGACTGTGGCGCCTTCGTCGTAATGCAGCAATCAGTGTGCTCTTTCTGGGAATACTGCTGACCGGCTTCGGTTCGTCCTATTATCACCTCGATCCAAATGACCGCACGTTGTTTTGGGACAGGCTGCCGATGGCCATCAGCTTTATGGCTATCCTTGCCAACGCGATCGAAGAGCAAGTGGATCTAAAAGTGGGAGCCGTCCTGTTGGTGCCATTCATCACAGTCGGCGTACTCAGCTTGCTGCTGTGGCGCTGGACTGGTGATCTTCGGCTGTATGGCTGGGTGCAGTTTTTTCCCGGCGTCGCGTTGGCGCTGCTCTTTCTTTTGTTTCCACCGAAGTACAGCGGCACATCCGACTGGCTCATTGCCGCTGCGCTATATGCTCTGGCGAAGGTGTTCGAGTTTTATGATCACGCGATCTATTCCATTGGATCCATGTTAAGCGGTCATACTCTCAAACACCTCGCCGCCGCTGCCGCCTGTCTCGTTATTCTGAGACATTTCGCGAAGCGCCGACCGATTACGGTCGCGTGATCTTTGGCTGCCGGGACAAACAGGCGATCATAGCCAGCTGCTCGTCTAAAAAGATCCGAAGAGCGACCCGAGCACAATTACTGCAGCCAAGGCGAGAAGGGCACTCACAATTCCGACCATCACGATATCGAAATAGCTCTCCCGATGAGTTGAGCCACAGACTGCGAGTAGCGTTACGACGGCTCCGTTGTGCGGCAGACTGTCAAGCGTTCCCGATGCAATAACGGCGACTCGGTGAAGTAAGGCCGGGTTCATGCCAACGTTCGTTGCAAGTGCCAGATAAGTATCTCCCAGAGCATCAAGCGCAATGGTTAATCCTCCCGAGGCCGAGCCCGTCAGCGCAGCCAGCACGTTGGTTGCTGCGGCAAGCGAAACAAGCGGGCCTCCTGAGATACCTAGCACCCAATCGCGCACCGCTGCGAACGCGGGCATCTCGGCCACAACAGCGCCGAAGCCGACAAGACTTGCTACGCTCAGTGCGGGAAGCACAGAAGCGGTGGCGCCAGCGTCGACCGTTTCACGCAACTTAGGCAGCCGTCCAAAGTTTAATGCCAATACCGTAATAATGGCGCAGGCTAGCGCGGTGACGACCGCCCAAACACCGCCGACCGCAGCTAGAGATGTTTCGCCCCAACGAGGCTCCGCAAGGAACGAGGTGTCAAGTCTCGGCAGAATGATTAATGACATCGCCATGTTAACGGCGATCACAACGACAAGGGGGAGTGCAGCGGCTATCGCCGATGGAGCGGCTTCCGACAATTGTCCACTGTCCAGTTCGGCAGGGTCGAACTCATGTGCAGTCGTTGCGCGTTCGCGTGCTGTGTTGACGCGTTCGGCAAGTTTCGGCTGTGTTGAGTCATTATTATCGTCGAAGCCTTGGCCCAAATGCCGCGCCTTGGCCTCGGCGCGGTTCAGCCACCACATGCCAAAACCAAACATGATGGCCGACGCCACAATACCAAGGCCCGGTGCGGCAAATGGCGTCGTTCCAAAGAATGGCATCGGGATGGCGTTCTGGATGGACGGGGTCCCGGGCAAAGCAGACATGGTAAAAGTGGACGTTCCCAGCGCAATGGCAGCCGGCATTAGATGGCGCGGGACCCTCGCTGCCCGAAATAATTCTTGCGCCATAGGGCCAATGACAAAGAACGCAACAAATAAGCTGACGCCGCCATAGGTAACAAGCGCGCTGGCAAGCACGACTGCCAGAACTGCGCGTCCATGCCCAAGCTTGCGGATGATCAGATCTGCGATGGCTGTTACCGATCCGCTATCTTCCATTAACTTGCCAAACAGCGCACCGAGTAGAAATAAGGGAAAAAACTGTGCCAGGAAATGCGATGCACTGGTCATGAATGTTTGTGTCCAGTGCGCTAGAAGCGGCTCGCCGGAAAATAGCGCGGCGGTAACTGCCGCGATCGGCGCGAGGAGCAAAACGGACCAACCGCGAAAAGCAAATCCGACCAGAAGGCCGAGGCCAACCAAAATGCCCAGTAGGCTCATGACTCAACACTCCGACAACAGCACGTCAATGTCGGTGGTAGAACGGTGACCAAGGTCATCGGCGTGGCTATCCAGAAATTCGCTCGCTGCGCGATGTCCTTCTGCCCGCAGCATAGTTAGAAATTCCCATTCGGCATTGAGCTTCGAAGAGTGACCGAGCTCCGTCATCATTTCCGTCATGATTCTATGCGTCCGCATGCCGGCCCAACGGCAACCCTCGCCCTTTCCTGGGTCGGACGCTTCGCGCAGGAGTGCAATCATGCGCAGCTCTTTCATCAGCGGTGAGTTAAAAGAAATTTCGTTGAGTCGGTTGAGGATTTCGGGTGCCGATCGCGGCGTGCCCGGTCTTTCTCGCGGATTAATTTGTACCAGGACCGAGTCATGAGCTTCGGTTTCCCGCACCAGAGGCGTGATGGTTGGATTGCCGGCGAACCCTCCGTCCCAATATGGTTCGCCATCGATCTCTATTGCCTGAAACATCGTCGGCAAACATGCCGAAGCCAGCAAAACGTCGGGGGTAATCTCTGGGTTGCGAAAGATGCGCCCGCGGCCAGTGCGCACATTTGTTGCAGTTATGAACAGCTTGATCGGCGAGCGGGCAAGCCGAGCAAAGTCAATACTTTCGGCGAGAATGTCACGCAAGGGATTAAAGCCCAGTGGATTGAGATTATAGGGAGAAAATATCCGAGACATCAGGTCCATCGCGATGAAGGCAGGGGACCAATCGAGCGTCCAGCGGCCCATCAGCCGATCGTAGGGGGTGCGTTGCAGCGGGCTAAGAGCAGCGGCGCGCGAAACGCGTTTCCAAAATTCGTCGAGTGCTGCGCGCGCACCCTGACGCCCGCTTTCAGTCCATCCAGCGGCCAAAACGGCCGCGTTCATTGCGCCAGCCGAGGTGCCCGAGATCCCAACAATTTGCAGCCAAGGTTCCTCGAGCAGCCGATCCAGGACGCCCCAGGTGAACGCTCCATGAGAGCCGCCACCTTGCAGGGCGAGGTCGATAGGTAGTGAACTGCGTGGCCTTTCTAACGGCATCGTTGTCTCCTACGCATCTGAGCGTTTACAACACAGCAGGCTACGTTCAGCGCGATGCGGGTTTTGGTTGGCTCACGCGAAAGCAGGCCACATATAGTGCCGGCAAGAAGATCAGCGTCAAAACGGTGGCGACGAGAAGTCCACCCATGATCGAATAGGCCATCGGGCCCCAGAAGATCGTCGGCGCGATGGGTATCATGCCCAGCACCGTTGAGATCGCTGTAAGCATGATGGGACGAAAGCGCGACATTGCGGCTTCGACCACCGCGTCCCATATCGCCTTGCCCTCCGCTCTCTCGGACTCGATCTGATCGATCAGGATCACGGCGTTGCGTGCAATCATCCCGAGAAGCGCTAGGATTCCCAGGATGGCAACAAACCCGAGCGGCTTGTTGACGAGGAGCAGCGCGGCGACGACGCCGATCAGTCCCATCGGCGCAACACTCAGCACGAGGAACAGACGGCTGAAGCTCTGAAGCTGGATCATCAGGAACGTGACGGTGATGAGCAGCATGAGCGGAACCACTGCAAATACGGAAGCCTGCGATTGTGCGCTCTCCTCGACAGTGCCGCCCATCGCGACGTGGTAACCACTGGGTAAGCCGGCCTCGAACTTGGTCACGGTCGGGGCGAGCGCGGCAACCACGCTTTCCGGAGTGTTTCCGGGCGTCACGTCGGCCTGGATGGTTAAGGTCGGCACGCCGTCCCGGCGCCAGACCAGCGGAAGCTCCTGCTCGAAATCCAATGTCGCAAATTGGCCGAGCGGCACGGTTCGGCCGTTCGGCAGTGGGAACATCAGATTACGCAGGGTCGACAGCGAAACGCGTTGTGAGTCCTTGGCCCGCATAACGAGGTCGACCAGATAAATGCCGTCGCGCACTTGGGTGATGGGCAGCCCTGACATCACGGTGTTAAGGACCGTGGCGATCGACTCTGAGCTCAGGCCGAGGAGTCTTGCCTGGTCCTGATCGATGCGAACGCGGACCTGCCGGGCGGGCTCCATCCAATCGAAATTGATCCGCCGCGTCCGGCCGTCAGCGGCAACGGTCTGGGCAAGCTGCAATGCGATCTCCCGGACCTTGTTGATGTCCGGTCCGCTGACCCGGTATTGCAAAGGCCAGCCAACGGGCGGCCCGAGCTCCAGCGGTGCAATACGCGTAATGGCGTTGGGAAATTCTTCTTGGAGCATGCGCTCGAGTTTTTCACGCAGCCGTTCGCGGGCGCCGACGTCCTTGGCGATGACCACGAACTGGCTGAAGAAGGGGTTTGCCAGCTCAACGCTGAGCGGCAGATAGAACCTGATTGCACCGCGCCCGATATTTGTGCTCCAGCGCTCGACATCGGGATCGTTCTTGAGGACTGCCTCGATCTTAGCTGCGGCGTCGCTGCTCGCGTAGATTGAGGCATTCTGCGGCAGCCTTAGGTCGACCAGGAGTTCCGGTCGGTCCGAGGACGGAAAGAATTGCCTCGGCACCGACGGAAGGGCCAAGAGGGCTACGCCGAAGCAAGCGAGCGTCAACAGAATGGTGAGCCAGCGCATTCTCATCGCCGCGATGAGCATGCGGCGAAAGATGCGGAGCATGAAACCCGGCTCGGACGATTGCTGCACCGTCGGCTTGGCCAGGAACGCGACGCCTAGAAGCGGGATGAAGATAACCGCAACCAGCCAGGACGCTAGCACCGCGATGCCGACCACGGCAAAGATCGAGAACGTGTATTCGCCGGCGGAGCTCTTAGCGAAGCCGATGGGTACGAAACCGGCCATAGTGACGAAGGAGCCAGTTAACATCGGAAACGCTAGCGTCTGGTAGGCGAAGGTGGCCGCCTTTTCCTTCTCATCACCCGCTGCAAGCCGCATCGTCATAGCGTCGATCGTGCTCATAGCGTCGTCGACGAGCAGCGTTAACGCGATGATGAGTGCGCCGAGCGAAATACGCTGCAGGTCGATGCTAACAAATTGCAAGATCGGAAAGACGAGCGCTAGCGTCAGCGGGATCGAGCAGGCGACGATTGCACCAGCTCGAAGCCCGAGGCTGATGACACTCACCGCCATGATGATGGCGATCGCTTGCCAAAGCGAGGCCATAAACTCGCCAATTGCGGTCTGGACCACTGACGATTGGTCCGCCACCAGAACCGGCTCAATCCCGACCGGTAGATCGGCGGTGATCTCGTTCATAGTCCGGCGAATGTTCTGCCCGAGCGCCAAGATGTCGCCGCCCTCCCGCATCGCGATGGCAAGCCCGATCCCCGGTTTGCCGTTAATGCGGAAAATCGGCTGCGGCGGATCAACGAAGATTCGTCTGACCTCGGCAATATCGCTCAGGCGGAGCAGCCGGCCGTTCGCAGCAATGTTTATGTTCAGAAGGTCGCGCTCAGATTCGAAGGCGCCCGATACACGGAGCATGAGTCTTTCATCGCCAGTTTCCAGCGTCCCGGTGGGGCTGACCGCGTTTTGCGCCTGAATGGCGGCGATGAGCGCCGCGCGGTCGATACCAAGGCCAGCGAGTTTTTCAGTGGAGAACTCGATTATGATCTGCTCGTCCTGTGCGCCAAGGACTTCGATCTTGGATACGTCGGGAACGTTTAACAGGCGCGTGCGGATCTTCTCAACATGGTCACGAAGCTCGCGGTGGGTGAAGCCGTCTGAGGTGAAGCCGTAGATGATACCGAACGTGTCGCCGAACTCGTCATTGAAACCTGGACCGACGACACCCGAGGGCAGGGTATGGCGCATGTCGCCTACACTCTTCCGGACGTGATACCAGATATCGGGTACTCTCTTGGGCGGCGTGCTGCCTTTCAGGTTCACAAATATGGTTGTGGAGCCCGCGCGGGTAAAGCTGCGCAGGAAGTCGAGGTTCGGCGTCTCCTTGAGGGTTTGCTCAAGGCGATCGGTCACCTGGTCGAGCGTTTCGTCGAGGGTTGCACCCGGCCAAGCGGCCTGGACGATCATCGTCCTGAAAGTGAACGCAGGGTCTTCATTGCGGCCGAGGCGGAAATACGACATTAGGCCCGCCGCCACGGTGATCAGCATGCAATACACCACGAAGGAGCGATGGTTCAGCGCCCATTCGGAAAGATTGAATCGCATCATTTCGCCGCTTCCAGCAGGCGGACCTTCTGCCCAGGATGTAGAGCCTGAACTCCCGCAGTCACGACGATGTCTCCCGTATCGAGCCCATTGGCGATCGCGACGGTTGCAGGGTTATGGCGAAGTACTTCGACATTGCGCAGCGATACGACGAGGCTCGTCGGATCGACCAGCCAAACGGCAGGTTGACGATTATGTTCGGTTAGTGCGCTCGCGGGTATCTCTATGGTCGGCGCGGTCTCAAGTTGCATGCGCCCAATGACGGTCGCGCCGAGGCGCATGGCGGCGGGCGGATCGGTTAGGCCGACCTTGACTTCGAAGGTCCTGGTGACCGGATCGGCCTGCGGAGATACCTCACGCACGCGCCCGACTGTGTGCACGCCTGGGTCATCTGTAAGGCTCACATCGATGAGTGGCTCGCGCGGAGCCAATCTAAGGACTTGGCCGGACACGTCGAATACCGCATCGCGCCCGCCTTTTGGTGCCATGCGGATGATCTGTTGACCCGCCTGCACAACCTCGCCGGGCTCCGCCGCGGTCGCGACTACGACGCCGCCAGCGTCCGCCCTCAATTCGGTATCGTGCACGCGATCCTGAGCAATGTGTAGCTGTGCTTCGGCGGTTTCTAACTGGGCACGCGCGGTATCGCGGGTCTGCTCAGCGCGCTCATATTGAACCCGCGATGCAACGTCCCGTGCCAGAAGGAAGCGCTGGCGTTCATAGTTGTTTTGCGCTTCGTTGAGCTGCGACCGGGCCGCCGCAACGGCTGCTTCCGCCGACCGCAACGCGTTTAATTCGTTGTGCGGCTCAAGCTTGGCCACGATCTGCCCTGGCTCGAGCATGTCGCCGACATTGGGGCCGCGTTCGATCATACGACCACCGATACGAAACGACAGCCGGGTTTCGTTCTCGGCCTCGATGCGGCCGGTATAGCTGACGGTTTCCCCGATGTCGTGCTTGACGGCCGTCACGGTGCGCACCGGCCGTACTTCGGCCTTCGGCGTTTCGTCCTGGCGCTGGCACGACGATAGCAGGATCGCGACCGTAATCGACGCTATCGCGGTCCAAGCCCCTCGACTTTCGAGTTCCATGCAGTGCTCACAAAATGCCGCCGACTGATGGTCTGCACAACAACCGGTCGAGAGCGGAGGGCGGGCTTAATGCAGTTTGTGACGACATTAGTGTCCTTCCCCGTTGTGTCGTTACTGACTATGAGCATTGCCGCAAAGAACACGTGGCAATCGCGGCGACGTCAGGAGCGCGAGAGGATACCGCTCTTGGCATTCGAAACGACTAATCTTTAGGTATTATTATTATATTCTAGAGTTCAGGCGCGCTTTGTAATCTTGCCAGATAGGATCTGGGCTCAGCGCGTAGTTGGTTGTCTGATTGCTGGCGCGGGCATGACAATCTTGACACAGATCTTGAGAGCCAGACAGGAGCACAGCGCTGCTGGATTGGGCGGCTAACGACCCGGCCATATCTGACGAAGGCCATCGCTCGCCACGTATAAGACCAAGAAGTAGTACAGAATGTAGAGATTGTATGTCTGGCCGTCGCCGGTATAGAGCAGTCGCGTGCGGCCAGCGAGCGCGCCGACAGCGCCTCCGAGCCCCGCCCAGAATTCGTTTGCCCACGGCGGGGTTAACAACGTGAAGACGCGCCTGCACGTCTCGTAGACGCCGGCCGGAGAGCGGCCGCGGACCTGTGGCCAGCCGGCCGTTCTCAGCAGCCAGAAGAGCCCGAACAAGACCGCCGCGGCAGCAACCGCGAACACCATCGTCGGCACAGGGTTCCAGTAGCCGTAGATCAATTCGAGCGACATGCCCTGCCACACCAGGGTCGATGCGAACTGGGGATCGATCGCCCTAGAGATCGGCTCGATTAAGAGCTTGGGAAAGAAAGACATCACGACGATGCCTGCGATCAAGAGATACTGCGGGACCAGCAGGGCGATCGGCGCATCGGCGATCCTGTCGTATCCGGCCTTGCGCGGGCCGAGAAAGATCGCCTGGATGAAGCGTGCCATGTAGAGGAAGCCTACGAAGGTTGCCAGAAGCGTCATGATCGCGGGCCCGTACCAGCCCTTCTCGATCATCGCGCTCAGGAGGAGCCACTTGGCGCCGAAGCCCGCGAGCGGCGGCAGGCCTGACATGGCTACGATCGCGATGGTCGCTGCAGCGAACGTGAGCGGCATGACCGGCGCGAGTCCACCTAGATCGGCCAACAGGCGCCGGCCTGTGCGCAGAATGAGCGCCGCGGCGGTGAGGAATAGGATGCCCTTCACCATCAGATGATTGGCGATGAGATAGAGCGCGGTGACCCAGCCGAGATGGCTCATCAGCGCGATTGCCGCCATGATGTAGCCGAGCTGGCTCATGCTCGAATAGGCCAGCATGCGCTTTATGTCGTCCTGGCGCACCGCCAGCACGGCCCCCGCGAGCGTGGTTAGCATGCCGATCCATCCGAGGACATGTGCGAGATTGAGCGTGACCTCCGAACGGATGGCGAGATAGGTCCCGACCAGCAGGCCGAACATCGATGCCTTGCTGACGACCGCCGAGAGTAGCGCGGACACATCATCGTCAGCTTCCGCATAGGCGTCTGGCAGCCAGACATGGACGCCGACGGCCCCCGCCTTGATCAGGAGCCCGATTGCCAGGAGCAGAAAGACTGGGACGTTCTCTGGTCCCGCCGCGCGCAGCGTCGCGAGCGCCGTGCTGCTGGCTGCCGCATCCATCAATGCGAATCCGGCGAGCAAGAAGAACGCAGCCGCCAGCGAGAACAGCAGGTAGCGCAACGCATGAATCGCGGCCTCGCGCCGCCGCAAGATAAGAAAGTAGGACGATAGGGTGATCAGCTCCCAGATGAAAAAGAACTCGAGGCTGGTCGAGGCCCGCGGCAGGGCCGCCAGCGATAGCAGCATGATGGCGAGCAGCGGGCAAAAGCCTGGCCTGCGGTCGCGCCGCTCGAGACAGGCGATCGACACGACCAAGCCGCCCGCGAGCAGCAGAACCGCGAACAGGAGGTTGATGCCTGACAGGTCGCGGATGAGCCACAGGCCGCCAACCAACACCGCCGCGAGAGCGATCATGCCGTTCACCCGCGCGTCCAGCCGCTCGAGCGGGTAAAGTGCGAGGCCCGCGGCAAGCGGCACTAACACCCACGGTGAGGTGATGCCCGCGAGGATCGCCGTCAGGTAGCCGCACCCAACCAGCAGCACGGCCATCGCG
>Ga0207839_1000246_pt1 | contig 11157 bp, 7 predicted proteins | sample LuqExpMetageno64_FD_187821 | JGI IMG/M metagenome (GOLD analysis project Ga0207839, IMG submission 187821) | Tropical forest soil microbial communities from Luquillo Experimental Forest, Puerto Rico - Sample 64 (SPAdes) | ecosystem: Environmental > Terrestrial > Soil > Tropical forest ...
CAGGTCGACATGGATATGATTGTAATGCGCGGAGTTGTAGCCTGGCGCCAGCACGGTGTTGAAGGTCTCGCACGCGTAAAGCTGCACGTCGTGCAAAAAGCCCTGCTCTTCCGGCGTGCCGTGCCAGCCTTTGACGACGCTGATCGTGCGGCCGTCGGCGAAAATGAAACCGGCGATGTCGAGCGCGTTGCCGAAGGCGTGCTCTGAGATGCTCGACGTGCCGCTACCCACCATCTCGCGGCACGAGTAGGCGGAGATCTGCTTGATCTGCGTGACCGGCACGCCGAACCAATGCAGGGCGGCGGGCTGCACGCCTTCGCTCACCCAGCGATCGAGCGCGGACACGATCGGGCACGCTAGCGTCGCAGACGGAGTGAGCGCCACCGGTGTCGCCGCCGCCGGAATGCGGTTGGGCCCGAGCGGCGGCGGGACGCTCGGTGCGCGCGGTTGCAATTCCGGCTGATGCATCACTTGTTGCGGGCGCACGCGTTCGGTTTGCGGCGGAAGGATCGCGTCGTCCGGAATGTCATCGGCCTCGCTTGCGTCCGGCGGCGTAATTGACATCGGCGCGCCGGGTGCTGCGCTTTGCTCCGGGCTCGCGCTAGGCCCAGGCGCGCGCGCAATGCCCTGCGGACCGGTGATCCACTGCATGCGCTCGCCGTTCGGAGCCGGCTGCGGATAGGATTGGTCGCGTACAGGCCAGCGCGGTACCGACGCATTCGGGATCGCGCCCGGCGGACGCATATCGTCGGCGTAGGCCATCGGCGTCGCGCTCTCGCCCAGCGCGGTCACCTTGAGCGGGAAGTCAGCGCCACATACGCCCGGGCCTTCGATCGGCTGAATTTGCACGACGCCCGTGCCGACCTTCACCGACCCAGATTTGAGGCAGGAAACCTCCGCCTCGTGCCGCCAGGAGGCGCGTTCGCCATATTGCCACAGGCCACGTCCGCAACCGGCGAGCGCGAGCAATAGCCCCAACCCGGCTATGCAAAACGGTACATGGCGCTTCATCGCGCCAAGGTGCGAGGAGCATGCTTAACGGAACATCAATGCTGCCGGTGCGCGATTTGTTATGGATAAGGAAGTGTTGCCGCATGCGCCGGTCTGTCATGCAAAGGCCGCTGGATCGAGCTAGCCAGGCACGTGTCCCCAGAGATCGAGGATGACGCCCGCTCCGGGCACAAACAGGTTTGCATCCACTTCGATCGCACTGAACGGAATTCCCTGACGCCGTAGGTCTTCGTCCCATGCCATGAAGCCGCTCCGGAATTGCGCCAAGTCGGTATGAAAATGGAGCGCTCGCACCGCCTGATTCAAGCTGCTACCGGCAGCGGCGAAGATACGCGTCGCTTTGCCTAGAATGTCGACCATCTGAGCATGCACACTGTCATGGAAGAATGGCGCGTCCGCGGGCACGACCGCCGCGCGGGATAGGCCTCCGTTTTCTATGGCCATGAGGCCAGATACGAATAGCAATCCGTCGAAGGCACGCGCCGCCAGCATATCGTCGGCTATCAGCGAAACGTCACATTCCACGTCGCGCACGCGGGCCGCAGCGGATTCGTGCGCCGCAACCAAATTAATTTCGACCGTAGCGTCGCGGGTGCCGAATGCTGCATGACGGACAGGCACGACCGTCGTTGGTGGCACACGACCGCTGAAGGCCCGCGACCAGGTCTGCCAGAATGCAGAGAGTTCCTCAGCATGGCCCAGGTAGACTTGAGCCTTAAGTACCAATCCCATATGGCTTCCGGCCGCGCTGAGTGCCGGGACCAACCTCTCTTGGATCAAATACTCAGTTTCACGCTTGATGCGCGTTCCGCTCCATTGCTGGCCTTCCGGCATCATCGCCGATGCCGCGATATTGCCCGTGTCGTCACGCGCGAGCTGGCCGGCCACGAAAATCATGTCGCCCACCCGCAGGCATGGCGCGTACCCCGAAGTCGCAGGCACATTCAGGCGATCCGTACCGACGGTGCGACACTCGTAACCGCTGTCGAGCGTCGCGGCCACGACCTGCACGTCCATCGACGAGGCCAAATTGAGCAGACGGCTGACTATTATGGATGTGCTCGGCGCGACTTGACCGGCTAGTGCGGTCTTGCGCACCTCGTGGTACGGATCAACGAACGTGGGTGATGGATAGTATTGGTCAAGGCGGGCCACTTTGCTCAGTGCGCTGCCTGCAGTTTTCAGTTGCGCTCCCATTTCGCGAAAAATTGCTGCGGCCTCGCGTTGTGCCTGTGGTGGGACACCCAAGGGCCGCCCTGGTCGCACGACTTCCGGGTCCAACAGACCGTTAGGTCCTGTCGCGCGCAAACCGGTGCCGAACACCCAATTCCCAGCGCGTATAAATGACGCGTGAACCACGCCCGATCCGTAGGCGCGCGCTGCATAGCGAGTAATGGTCACAGGTGATGTTCCGTCAACTAAATTCGGTCGTTTAGTTTACCTTCACGCCGGCAGTCTTGATGACATCGCTCCAGCGCAATTTCTCAGACTCAAAGAAGGATTTAAACTCTTCCGGAGTATCCGTAACGGCCTCCAGCGACTGCTTGGCAATGAAGGACTGGACGGCCGGCGAACGTACCGCCTCGCTCATTTGCTTGTTTAGCTCGTCGATGGCGGGGCGCGGAGTGCCTTTCGGCGCTACCAAGCCGGACCATACGTAAGCCGAAAACCCCGGAAAACCTGCTTCTGCAAGCGTTGGGACATCAGGCAACAACGGGGATCGGCTATCACCCGTAATCGCTAACGCACGCAACTTACCGGCGCGGATATTAGAGACCATGGCAGATAGCCCCGGCATTATGACCGGCACCTGTCCAGAGAGAACGTCAGTAACGGCGGGGGCACTCCCACGATAGGGTATGTGCACCATCTTGAGACCCGCGCGTCTCAAGAACATTTCCATAAAAAGTTGCTGCGCGCTACCGTTGCCAGACGACGCGTAGTTGATCTGCCCGGGATACGCTTTGATGTAGTCGATAAACTCGGACAGCGTATGCACCGGCATGCTGGGATTGATCACAAGCACCCCGGGCTCGCGGCTGAATAATGAAATTGGTTCGAAATCGGCGACAGGATCGAACGACAAGTGCGTGAAGAGGGCGGAGGCCCAGGCTTGCGGATTGGAAGCGAGCAGAAGCGTATAGCCATCCGGCGCGGCGTGGGCGACGTACTCCGTACCCAATATGGATCCCGCGCCCGGCTTATTCTCGACGACAATGCTTTGATTCATCTGTTGCGACATTTGTTGAGCAATTGCCCGCATGGGAACGTCGGACGAGCCGCCCGCAGAATATGGCACGACGATATGTATAGGATGGGATGGATAATCTGCAGCTCGCGCGAGCGCGGCGAAAGCCAAAGACAGGGTGAGTAGCGCTCCCGAACGCAGGAACCGTCGACTGTTCACTATTCACTCCTCCGAGGAGCGGACCCGCCCTAATTGTCCGAGTAAGATTCGTTTCATTATAATGACGGCCACAATGACGTAGGCTGCACTAAGCAATACGTCTTGGCAGTCGTTGATTCGCTGCTCGTTTCAAGCTGATGCTAACAGTCGCCGCGCCGCTGGGGCAAGGCTATAGGTTTCCACAACCGACGGGGCATTCAAGTTTGAGGATCGAGATCAGGTGAGCAATGCCGATGGACATAATCTCGACGGCAATGTTTTCGCGCTGCGCTTGGGCTCTCGCCGCCGTCGCACTTGCCGTCTGAACTATCGATCTCGAATGTGCCGAAGATGCATATCCTACTCACAGTATCGCGTCCCGTTTCCCCCGGGCCGAGCAAATGACCTGCTGGCTCGACGGCGACAAGATGAGCCAAATCTTGCGCCAGCCGATTGTCGTCGAGAGCAAAGCCGGTGCGGGCGGGAATATCGGCTCTCGCTTCGTCGCGAAGGCTCTGCCCGATGGATACACAATCCTTCCCGGCTTCAAGCCTTCTACCGGCCTACGAGTTGCGCGAAAACATTGTCCGCACTTCCAGCGCGGCGTAACTTGTCAGCATTTCCCGCCTCCCGCAGCTTCCGCGCGACGCATGCCAGCGCACTAAGAGATTCCGACTGCGTCTTCGGAGGGAGCAACAGCAGGAACACGATGTCCACTGGTTGGCCATCGATCGCGTCAAAATCGATCGGCTGCTTCAGCTTGGCGATTATCCCGAAGGGCTTGGCGATAGATGAAAGTCGCGCATGAGGAACAGCAATCCCGTTCCCCAAGCCCGTCGACCCTAATTTCTCTCTGTTAGTGAGTTCTGCGAGAATCTCTCCTGCTGGCACACTGATCTTTGTGCCGGCCGCGAGCGCGAGCTTTTCCAGAAGCTCGTTTTTGTCGCCAAGGCGAGCGTTGAAAAGGACATTCTCGCGCGAAAGAAAATCCGAAATCTGCATATATGCTCTGTATGGGTTTGCCTTCGGCGCTCAATCCGGAGCACGAAGTCGATAGCCGATCCCTGTTTCCGTCAGGATATACTTCGGGCGCTCTGCATCATCCTCGATCTTCTGCCTAAGCTGTCGGACATAGACACGCAGGTACTGCGCGTCCGTGAGATCGTCCCACAACTCGCCAAGCAGAAACCTGTGCGTCAGCACCTTACCAGCATGTTGAACCAGTAGGCGAAGCAGTTCGTATTCCTTCGGCGAAAGCTTTACCTCTTGATCGCGAACCTTGACGATCCGTCTGACCAGATCGACCGACAGGTCCCCAACGTGAAACACCGGGCGCTCCCCGTGCACCTGAAGCTGATGCCGAAGCGCTGCACGCATGCGCGCGAGTAGCTCTTCCGTCCCGAACGGCTTCGTAACGTAATCGTCCGCGCCCAGATCGAGCGCTTTTACTTTGCCGGCCTCGTCACCGCGGCTCGAGAGCACGACGATCGGCACGTTTTCTTTGCGCGCTCGAAGTTTACCCAGCAGGTCAAGCCCGTCCATATCCGGCAAGCCGAGATCGAGGATCACGATGTCTGGCTCCTCCGAAAGCTTCTCCAAGGCTGTGCGACCATCCGGCGCTTCAATCGTCGTATACCCTTGCGTTTGCAAGCCCATCCTGAGGAGCTTCCGGATCGGCGGCTCGTCGTCGATGACCAGAACTTTCAAAGCCGGTGATGTCATGCCGCGGTGTCCAACTTGGCGGCGTCGGCCGTGACCGGCAGCCGGATCGTGAGGACCGCGCCGGATCTGTCAGTCCGATTGGATGCGGTAATCGTGCCTTGCATGGCCCCAATAAAGCCGCGGGCAATCGCTAAGCCTAAACCGGTGCCGGGCCGCACCTGATCGCCCTTTTGGACACGGTAAAACTTATCGAAGATCCGCTCCACGTCACTTGCCGGGATTCCCACGCCTTCATCGACGATGTCCAGCACAACGGAATCGCCGTCTCGTCTGCCATTGATTTGGATTGTGCTTCCCCGTGCGGAATACTTCGCGGCATTGTCGAGCAGATTGAATATCGCCTGCTCGAACAGAACCTCGTCGATCTTCACCAGCGGAAGGTCGCGGTAGATGTCGAGCGCGACCTTATGCCGAGACAAGATCTTTTCGGCCCGCCGCAATGCACCGCCGATCACCTCGCCGATGGAATGCAGGCTGCTGTTGGGGGCGATGGCGCCGGATTCCAGCTTGGTCATGTCGAGAAGATTGGCGATGAAGCGATTGAGCCGCTCCGATTCGTCCACGATGGTCGAAACGAGCTCTTCCTTCTGTGCATCCGTGAGCTGGCCGGACATGCTCCGGAGTGCGCCGGCTGAACCCAATATCGCCGCAAGTGGCGTCTTCAGATCGTGCGAAATCGAAGTCAGCAGCGCCGACCTGAGATGTTCCGTCTCGACCGTCCGTTTGACCCGGTCCATGTCTTCGACCAGATGCACGCGCTCGATCGCGAGAGCACTCTGGTCGCTGAGCGCATCCAGCAGCCGCCGTTCATCCGGAGTGAGCAGCGGCCCTGCCTTGTCACTGTCAATGCCCAGCACCCCTACGGGTCCACGCCCCGTCCGCATGGGAAGAAAAAGGCGCTTGGCCCCTGGCAACGTATCGGAGCCGCGGCCCGCAGCGCGGTTGTTCATCCACGCCCATTTTGCGGCGGCGAGATCTGCCTGGTCGAGCACGTCTTCGGGCGGATAACCGGCCGCGACGGCGATCGTCTCTCCTTCCGGCAGTAGCAAAACGACGCGGACCTTCAGCATCATGGCGATCTGATAAGCGGTCGCCCACAGCACGTCGTCGAGCGTCGCCACGCCGGCTAACTTCCGGCTGAATGCATACAGAGCCTCTGTCGTACGGGCACGCGCCATTGCGGTCACCGCCTGCTCGCGCACCCGCGCGGCGACATTCGACACGATGATCGCCATCACGATAAAGAAAAAGAACGCGAGGGCGTTGTTCGGATCAGCGATCGTGAAGGTGTAGATCGGTGGCAGAAAGAAGAAATTGTAGCAAAGCGAGGCCACGACGCTTGCAAGAATGGATGGCCAGAGCCCGAACCGGGCCGCAATCGCCACAATGCCGGTCATGAACACGAGAACGACATTCTCAAGTCCGAAGAAAGGTTCGACGGTTTCCGCAATCCCGAGCGATACGGCCACTGCGACGACGGAGAGGATGTACGGCCACGGATCCAAGGCTTGAGGAGCTGTCCGCACTGTCTTCTTGGAAATGCGGTCCCCTTCCAATTCCTCGCCGGCAATAACGTGGACGCTGATTGAGCCGGCTCGTCGCACCAGATCGTGCACGACGGAGCCGTGCAGAATCTCGAACCAGCGAGAGCGATTCGATTTACCGATGACAATCTGGGTGATGTTGTTGGCGCGCGCATAGGCGATGACATCATCCGCTACACGCCGTGCTCCGCCCGGTATCGTGACCGTCTCGCCACCGAGGTTCATCGCAAGACGAAGCGTGTCGGCGATGCGATCGCGTTCCTCGTCGCTGAGCTGCGCGCTGCGGCCGGTTTCAATGTAGATCGCGGTCCAAGGCGCATGCAGCCGGTCGGCCAGGCGCTTCGTGGCACGCACCAATCCGGCGGCGCGCGGGTCCTCACTGATGCAGACCAGGAAGCGTTCGCCCGCAGCCCAGGGCCCCGGGATCGCTTTGGCCTGCATCTCCGCGAGCAACTGCTCGTCCACGCGCTCGGCGGTCCGGCGCAGCGCAAGCTCGCGCAAGGCGGTCAAATTGGCTGGCGAGAAGAAGTGTTCCAAAGCCCGCTCGGCTTGCTGCGGGATGTAGACCTTCCCTTCCTTCAGCCGCTGAATGAGATCCGAAGGTGTCAGATCGACGAGTTCTACGGCCTCGGCGCGATCGAAGATTTCGTCGGGCACCGTTTCCCGGACGCGGACGCGCGTAATCTGCGCGACCACGTCGTTGAGGCTCTCGATGTGCTGGATATTGACCGTTGTATAGACGTCGATGCCACTGTTCAAAATTTCTTCGACATCGAGGTAACGCTTGGGATGCCGGCTACCCGGAGCATTCGTATGCGCAAGCTCGTCCACCAGCGCGATCTGCGGCCGGCGCGCGATGATCGCGTCCAGATCCATCTCGTCGAGCAGACGACCTTTGTAGTCGATCCGTTTGCGCGGGATGGTCTCCAAGCCTACGAGAAGCGCCTCGGTCTCCTTGCGGCCGTGCGTCTCGACCACGCCGACGACGATATCGTAGCCGTCTCTCTCCCGCGCGCGCGCGGTCTCCAACATGGCGTAAGTCTTGCCCACGCCGGGAGCGGCTCCCACGAAGATGCGCAGCTTCCCGACGCGGCTCTCTTCGCGCTTCGCTGCTTCCAGCAAAGCTTCCGGAGAGGGCCGTGCGGGATCGCGTTGATCCGTCATCCGTGGTCAAACAATTGGGTTGAGCTGCGCCCTACCCCTTACTTGGCCGAGTCGAGAGCCAAATTCAGGGCCAGGACATTCACGCGCGGCTCCCCGAGCAGGCCCAGCCACCGCGGCTGGGTTTGTTCCTGGACGAGCTGGCGCACGCGATCCTCCGGCATCTTACGGGCCTTCGCGACTCGAGGCACCTGAAACATAGCCGCCTCCGGAGATATGTCCGGGTCGAGGCCGCTGCCGGAGGTCGTGACTAGGTCGATTGGGACCTGGACAGAAGGGTTTTCGGCCTTCAGCTTGTCTACATCGCCCTTCACGCGCTCGATGAGCATCTTGCTGGTCGGCCCGAGATTGGAGCCGCCCGAGTTCGCAGCATTGTAGGGCGCATCGATCGTTTTGGTCGCATCCTTCGGATCGGGTGTGTTCGTCGCCGAAGGGCGGCCGTGGAAGTATTTGTCGTCCGCAAAGACCTGACCGATCAGCGCAGAGCCAACCACCTTGCCGTCCTTCTCGATCAGGCTGCCCTGCGACTGATACGGAAAGATCGCTCGAGCGATACCGGTCATCGCGAGCGGATAAGCGAGGCCGGTGATCGCCGTGAGGAGAACCAGAACGACGATTGCCGGGCGGATTTCTCTCAACATGACGACTCTCCTCAGGCGAGATGCAAAGCGGTGACGACGAGGTCGATCGCCTTGATGCCGACGAACGGGATGATGATGCCGCCTGCGCCGTAGATGAGCAGATTGCGCCGGAGCAACGGGCCGGCGCCGATGGCGCGGAACGCGACGCCCTTCAGCGACAATGGAATGAGCGCGATGATGATCAGCGCGTTGAAGATGATCGCGGACAGGATTGCGCTCTGCGGGCTGGTCAGGTGCATGATGTTGAGCGCCTGCAGCTGCGGATAGAATGCGACGAACATCGCCGGGATGATCGCGAAGTATTTTGCGACGTCGTTCGCGATAGAGAACGTGGTCAGCGCGCCGCGCGTCATCAGAAGCTGTTTTCCGATTTCGACAATCTCGATCAGCTTGGTCGGATTGGAATCAAGATCCACCATGTTGCCCGCTTCACGAGCGGCTTGCGTGCCGGTGTTCATGGCGACGCCGACATCAGCCTGCGCGAGCGCCGGCGCATCGTTGGTGCCGTCGCCGCACATGGCAACCAGCTTGCCCTTGGCCTGCTCGTCGCGGATCAGGCGCAGCTTGTCTTCGGGCGTTGCCTGGGCGAGGAAGTCGTCCACGCCCGCCTCGGCCGCAATGGCCGCCGCCGTCATGGGATTGTCGCCCGTAATCATGATGGTGCGGATGCCCATCCGCCGAAGTTCGGCGAAGCGTTCTCGGATGCCGCCTTTAACGATATCCTTTAGGTGGACGATCCCGAGCAGTTGACCGTCTTTCGCGACAGCAAGCGGAGTGCCGCCGGCTTTGGCGATTGATTCCGCAAGGCCGTTGATCTCGCGTGCGGCTTCGGAACCGGCACGCCCGGGCTTCACGGAATTGACAAACTGAAGCACGGCATCCACCGCGCCTTTCCGCACCCAGGATCCGCCAATTTCCACGCCGCTCATTCGGCTCTGCGCGGTGAACGGAATGAATTTCGCGCCGATCTCCGCAATGTCGCGGCCGCGGATCCCGTATTTCTCTTTCGCCAGCACCACGATGGACCGGCCCTCTGGGGTCTCATCCGCGAGAGAAGAAAGCTGAGCTGCATCCGCTAGGTCCCGCTCTCTCACGCCCCGGAGAGGCTTGAACTCCGTGGCTTCGCGATTGCCCAGCGTGATGGTGCCGGTTTTGTCGAGCAGCAAGGTGTCGACGTCGCCCGCCGCCTCGACCGCACGGCCCGACATCGCGAGCACGTTGAAGCGGACGAGGCGATCCATGCCGGCAATGCCGATCGCGGACAAGAGCGCGCCGATGGTGGTCGGGATCAGCGTCACGAATAACGCAACCAGCACCACGATGGAGATCGCGCCGCCAGCATAGGCCGCATAGCTCGGGATGGTGACGGTCGCGAACACGAAGATAATAGTGAGCCCGACCAGCAGGATGTTAAGCGCGATCTCGTTCGGCGTCTTCTGCCGTTCCGCGCCCTCGACCAGTTTGATCATGCGATCGAGAAACGTCTGGCCGGGGTTGGCAGTGACCCGCACGCGAATCCAATCCGACAACACTTGCGTTCCGCCGGTCACGGCAGAGCGGTCGCCGCCCGACTCGCGGATGACCGGAGCGGATTCACCAGTGATTGCAGCCTCATTGACCGATGCGACGCCTTCAACGATCTCGCCGTCCGAAGGAATGAGATCGCCTGCTTCAACAAGCACGAGATCACCAACCCTGAGGCTCGTGCTCGGGACGAGCTTGACGCTCTTTCCGTCCGGCCGGTCGAGGAGCTTCGCTTTTGTCTCGCTGCGCGTCCGGCGCAGCGTTTCCGCCTGCGCCTTACCGCGCCCCTCCGCGATCGCTTCTGCGAAATTCGCGAACAGCACGGTGAACCACAGCCAAAGGATGATCTGGAATTCGAAACCCACCTGACCGGTGCCAGTCACCAGATCACGGATCAGGATCACCGTCGTGAGCGCGGTGACGATTTCCAGCACGAACATCACGGGATTCTTAATCAGCGTGCGCGGATCAAGCTTCACGAACGCCTGTCCGATCGCCGGCCATACGATCTTGGGATCGAGCATCGCCGAAATCGGCATGCGTTTGTGGATGTGCGAGGTTTCCATAGGACAGCTCCAAAGCGATCCGGTCAGAACACGGTGTTCGACGTCATCGCCAAATGTTCGACGATGGGGCCGAGCGCCAGTGCCGGGAAGAAAGTGAGGCCGCCGACAATCAGGATCACGCCGACGACCAGACCGACGAAGAGGCCGCCCGTTGTCGGGAACGTGCCGGCCGACGGAGGAACGCTCTTCTTCGCCGCAAGCGAACCGGCAATGGCCATCGCCGGAATAATCATCCAGAAGCGGCCCACGAACATCGCGACCGCGCCTGTGATGTTATAGAACAACGTATTCGCCGAGATGCCCGCGAAGGCGGAGCCGTTGTTACCCGTGCTCGACGTGTACAGGTAGAGCATCTCCGTGAAGCCATGCGGGCCCGCGTTATTGAGCTGCGACACGGCCTGCGGATTTACGGCGGCAACGGCGGTCCAGCCGAGATACATCAGCGGCAGGACCAGGATGGCCAGCATCGCCATCTTCACTTCTTTAGTCTCGATCTTCTTGCCGATGTATTCCGGCGTGCGCCCGACCATCAGCCCGGCGACGAAGATCGCGACGATCACGAACAGCAGCATGCCGTACATGCCGGCGCCAACACCGCCGAC
>Ga0207839_1000250_pt1 | contig 11065 bp, 8 predicted proteins | sample LuqExpMetageno64_FD_187821 | JGI IMG/M metagenome (GOLD analysis project Ga0207839, IMG submission 187821) | Tropical forest soil microbial communities from Luquillo Experimental Forest, Puerto Rico - Sample 64 (SPAdes) | ecosystem: Environmental > Terrestrial > Soil > Tropical forest ...
GCCGGCTTCTTGACCTCGTACAAATACATCTCGTGGACCATCCGGCCGTCCTCGCGGATCTTTCCGCCCTTGACGAAGAAGTCGTTAATCGGTGTCGAGCGCATCTTCTCCATTACCGCTTGGGTCTCCTTCGTGCCGGCAGCCTCTACGGCTTTGAGATAGTGAGTTGTTGCAGAATAAATTCCGGCCTGCGTCATGTTCGGCATCTTGCCCATGCGCTGGAAATAACGCTGTGCCCAAGCGCGCGACTCCTCGGTGCGATCCCAGTAGAAGGCGTTCGTGAGCAACATACCTTGTGCCGCCTCCAGGCCGAGTGTGTTGATGTCGTTGATGAAGACCAGCAACCCGGCCAGTTTCTGTCCGCCGCGCACAATCCCGAATTCGGCCGCTTGCTTAATAGCATTGCTGGTGTCGGCGCCCGCGTTGGCGAGCCCAACAACCTTGGCTTTCGACGATTGCGCGTGCAGTAGCGCCGAGGAGAAATCCAAAGTGTTGATCGGAGTCCGGACGCTGCCGAGCACCCGGCCGCCCCCCTCTCTGACGACGGCGGCCGTGACCTGCTCAAGATCGTGGCCGAAGGCATAATCGGCCGTAATGAAGAACCAGGTATCGTAGCCTGCTTTGACCATTGCGGCGCCGGTGCCATGGGACAGGGCGTAATTGTCATATGCGTAGTGGATCGAGATCGGCGTGCATGCTTCGTTGGTGATGCGTATCGCGCCCGGCCCATTCAGAACTACGATCTTGTTCCTGGATTTGGCAACCTCGATCACGGCGAGTGCAGTCGCCGAGGCGGCGACGTCCATAAGAGCGTCGACGCGCTGGGTGTCGAACCACTCCTTCGCTATGCCCGAGGCAATATCCGGCTTGTTTTGATGATCCGCCGCAACAATTTCGATTGGCTTGCCTAACACTTTTCCGCCGAAATCCTCTACCGCCATCTTGGCGGCAGTTACCGCTCCAGGGCCGGTGATATCCGCGTAGATGCTCGACATGTCCTCGAGCATTCCGATTTTTACGCCTTCAGAAATCTTATCCTGGGCCAGTGCAGCGAATGCGCATGCGGACAGCAGCGCGACGCCGGTCGCGATAGCAGCCGATCTCTTCATCGCCATCTCCCTCAGAACGCCAACCGCGGACATTTTCCAACGACCCGACAGCGATTGGACTGAGTACTGATGCTCGGAATGACACGAAACGGCGAGGCTATACCATGGTCAACCTATCGGTAAAGCCCGGCCCTACTGACGCGTCTGTCATCGATTATGAGGTCTGCAGCGCACGTATGGCGATGTGTTGGTCGCAAGCACGCGAGCTTTATTTTAATGACTTTGGACACCACAGTTATTAACCGTTAGCGGATGTGACGCGGACGTATCACGATCTCAGCTTTGTGACCCGCCTTTAGAGATATGACGGTGCAAGTCCTAGGAATTGTCGCCGCGTATCGGCTATGTATAATCGCCGATAAAATAATTGGGGGGAACAGTATGCTCTGTTTCATTACGGCGCTCGTTATCGTTTTTGCCGCCACGTTTGGTGTTGCGAACGCACAATCCGATCTGGTGAAGCGCGGCGATTATCTGGTCAACGGCATTCTCACCTGCGGCAATTGCCACACGCCAAAGGGGCCGACCGGCGACATCATGGACAAGGCGTTTTCCGGTGGTCTGAGCTGGGACGAGCCGCCGTTCAAAGTGACCGCGCCGAATATTACGCAAGATAACGAAACCGGCATCGGCAACTACACAGATGCCGAGCTCAAGCAGGTGCTGCGCAAGGGTATCAAGCGTAATGGCGTGCCGGTCGCGATGATCATGCCGAGCGGGTTCTACGAGATCATGACCGACCGCGATCTCGACGCAGTGATTGCTTACCTTCGCACGATCAAGCCGATCAAGAACACGGTGCCGGATCCGATCTACAAGACGGCACAGGGGCATCCGATTCCGCCGGGCGGCGAAAAGCCGTTTACCGAAGGCATGTTAAGCGACAAGGTGAAGAAGGGCTTCTATCTCGCCACGATCGCGCACTGCATGGAATGTCATACGCCGATGGGCCCCCGTGGGCGCGATTTCGCCAGCAAGCTCGGCACTGGGGGCTTCGAATTCCCCGGACGATGGGGCGTTTCGGTATCGCGCAACATCACATCGAGCAAGGAGAAGGGTATCGGCGGCTGGACAGACGAGGAGATCAAGCGCGCCATCACCCAAGGTGTGAGCCGCGATGGCAGCAAGCTGAAGCCGCCCATGGGCTACCACTATTATTCGACAGTCTCGACGGACGACCTCGATGCCATCGTAGCCTATCTGCGCACGGTACCCGCGAAGGAGTGACGGGCCCTTTTAAAAGAAGCAGAGTAGTCGTCCGCTGCCATGGTTGGAGGCTGCACACAGAGATTATTCGAGGGGATCACTTCATGGTGTGGCGGAATGCTCTACAAGTCTCGCCGTTACCACTTTGTTGTCGTCGGGCACCAAGGACGGAGGGACTGGCCCTAAACGGATATTGCGAAGTTTATGTCCGCAGTCGCTAATAGGGGCAAAGCGGACCTATAACGGACACGCTGGTTATGTCGGCTTCTGACCTAAGGAGACATGGGCTACGATCGCTCGCGTCCTTAGGCGAGGGAGCGCGTCGGCAATCGGAACCGTTGGGCGCGCAGTGACTTTGTCAATGACACGGCGGCAGAGGACCTGCCCGGCGTTGGAGCAATCGCGTCGCTGCATTGGGTTGACGTGGATCAAAGCCAAGGCTCGCCCTCAAAATAACAAGAATATGGCGACGTTGCGCAATTCTCGGTGCAGGCAATCTTCTGGCTGAGCCAATCGTTAAAAGTGCGCTGGGCGTATCGGCTTTGAGCAAAATGGATCAAGACAGCAAGAGCACCGAGGCCGCCTGGCCCAAAGCAGCCGCGCAGCACGACGCGCCTGTTTCGCAGAAGGCCGATCTCGTGCCGGCGGGCCGCCAGGCAGACCTGCCGACAGTCGTTCGAAAGCCCGGCCGTCGTGCCGCATGGCGGCTTCGCGCCTTCATTGTACTTGCCATCTTTATCGCCGGCGGCAGCGGGACTTATTACTGGTGGCAGCGGCTTCATCCGCCGTTGCCGCCGGGCATCGTGTTTGGCAATGGACGGCTTGAGGCGGACGAAATCAACATCGATACCAAATATGCTGCGCGGATCGCAGAAATGCTGGCCGACCAAGGCGTTCTCGTCAAAGCCGGCCAAGTTGTGGCCCGCATGGATACTCGCGATCTGCAAGCGTCGCTCAAGCGGTCGCAGGCTCAAGCTCAGCAGGCACAGCGGGCTGTTGACGAAGCGAACGCAAATTTGGCCCAACAGGAAAGTCAGGTACTTCTCGCCCAGCAAGAATTAGACCGCGCCACATATCTTGTGCAGAAGGGCTTCCAGACCAAAGAAGTCCTGGATCAACGCCAGCAGCAACTGAACGGTGCTACCGCGCTTCTGAACGCTGCGAAGGCTCGCGTTACTCAATCCGAGCACGCGCACGATGCCGCGAGGCACGACGTAGAGCTCTATGCCGTTCAAATTGATGACAATACGTTGGTCGCGCCGCGCGATGGCCGCATCGAGTACAGGATCGCCAATATCGGCGAGGTACTTCCGGCCGGCGGTCACGTTTTCGCGATGCTCGATACCTCAAACGTTTATATGGACATCTACTTGCCGACCGAACAAGCCGGCAAGGTAAGGTTCGGCGCCGACGCCCGCATCGTGCTCGATGCCTATCCGAACGTCGCGATCCCGGCCAAGGTCTCCTTCATCGCGACTCAGGCCCAGTTCACGCCGAAAACGGTCGAGACGCAGAGCGAACGTGACAAGCTGATGTTCCGCATTCGCGTGCAAATCGATCCCGAACTGCTGCGGACGCGGGCGGAAAGGGTGCGCAGCGGCTTGCCTGGAATTGCTTATGTCAAGACCGATACCGCTGCTGTATGGCCTGCATCGTTGCAGAGGCTGCCGCCGCAATGATCGACAACGCCAGGCCAGTCGCGCGCCTGGAAAGCGTCACGCAAGTTTATCGGCGCGCGTTGGCGCTGGATGCCGTCAGCCTTGACCTGCCAGCCGGCTGCATGATCGGTCTGATCGGACCCGATGGCGTCGGCAAATCTACACTGCTCAGCATCGTCGCCGGCGCGCGGCAAATCCAATCCGGTCGTGTGGACGTACTTGGGGGCGATATGGCTGACGCCGCCCACCGCGGTGCGATCTGCTCCCATGTCGCCTACATGCCGCAAGGCCTGGGCAAGAATCTCTATCCGGATCTCAGCGTCCGCGAAAACATCGAATTCTTCGGACGCTTGTTCGGGCAATCGCGCTCCGAACGGGACTGGCGCATTGCAGAGCTTCTGGAGAGCACCGGTCTTGCACCCTTCGTTGATCGGCCAGCAAAAAAGCTTTCCGGCGGCATGCGGCAGAAGCTTGGACTCTGCTGTTCGCTCATCCACGATCCCGGCTTGTTGATCCTCGACGAGCCCACGACCGGCGTCGATCCGCTTTCGCGCCGACAGTTCTGGGAGTTGGTCGAGCGTATGCGTTCGCGTCGCAGCGGCATGAGCGTGATCGTTGCGACCGCGTACATGGAAGAAGCCGAGCAATTTGATTCGCTTGTTGCGATGAATGCTGGAAGGGTCCTGGCCACCGGATCGCCCGCCGATCTGAAGAGGAACACCCGCTCGAAGAGCGTCGAGGAGGCGTTTATTGCATTCCTGCCCGAGGAGATGCGCGCAGGCCATAAGGCGCTGCAGATACCGCCGCGTCCCGTGTTTGGCGGCGAGCCAGTCATCGCAGCACGCGAGCTCACCTGTCGCTTCGGCGATTTCACGGCGGTCGACCGGGTGAGCTTCACTATCGAGCGGGGCGAAATCTTCGGGTTTCTCGGCTCGAACGGCAGCGGCAAGACCACGACAATGAAGATGCTCACTGGCTTGCTCGCGCCGAGCGAAGGAGAGGCGCTGCTGTTCGGAAAGCCTTTCGACGCCAGGGACATGAACTCACGCAAGCGTGTCGGTTACATGTCGCAGTCGTTTTCCCTCTATACCGAGCTTACAGTCCGGCAGAACCTTAGCCTGCACGCCAGGCTCTTTCATCTGCCCAGTAAAATCGCGCGGAAGCGGATTGCGGAGCTTGTCAGGCGGTTCGGCTTGGAGGAGTACCTTGATCAGCGGGCCTTGAATCTGCCGCTCGGCATTCGCCAGCGCCTCTCGCTCGCTGTTGCGATCGTGCACGACCCTGAAATCCTCATCCTCGACGAGCCGACTTCGGGCGTCGACCCTTTGGCCCGGGACAGCTTCTGGGAACTGCTAGTTCATCTGTCACGCAAGGAAGGCGTGACAATATTCGTCTCCACCCACTTCATGAACGAAGCGGCACGCTGCGACCGCATCTCGCTCATGGACTCGGGGCGGGTGCTCGCAACGGATACGCCGGCAGGTCTTATCAAGGCGCGCGGCGTCGCAACACTTGAAGATGCGTTCATCAGCTACCTGGAAGAGGCAATACGAGCGCGCACCTCCTCTGCCAGCGCCGCGTCCATGACTGAGCTTATAGTGCCCGCACTTCCAAGGTCGGCGCTCGTCGAATCTCAGCGACCCGACACGGGACAGGCGTTCAGCCTGCGACGCCTGTTTGCATACTCCATCCGCGAGACATTGGAGCTCCTGCGCGATCCAATCCGGCTCGGATTTGCGCTGTTCGGTACCGCGTTTCTGATGCTGGTTTTCGGTTTCGGCATCTCGACCGACGTCAATAATCTCTCGTTCGCAGTGCTCGACCGTGACCAGTCGCACGAGAGCAGAGCGTATCTGGAGGAGCTCAGAGGCTCAACCTATTTCGTGGAGAAAGCACCGCTCGCGAACTACGACGATCTCGAGAAACGACTCAAGAATGGGAGCATCCGAGCGGCCATTGAAATCCCGCCCGAGTTCGGCCGCGATATCGAACGCGGGCGTCCGGCGTGGGTCGGCGCGTGGATCGATGGAGCCATGCCATTTCGCGCATCCACTATCCGCAGCTATCTGCAAGCAATGAACGCGCTCTATCTGACTGATCCGGCCGTGAAGACCACAGTCCCGACCCCAGCCCCGCCCGCAGATATCGAGATCAGGTACAAATATAATCAAGACTTCGAGAGCATCTATACAATGGTCCCTATCAGCCTCTCGATGCTGCTCGCTCTCTTTCCTGCCATCCTGATGGCACTCGCCATTGTGCGCGAGAAAGAGCTCGGCTCCATTACCAACCTTTATGTCACGCCCGTGACCCGCATTGAATTCCTGTGGGGCAAGCAGCTGCCCTACATCGGTCTTGCCGTCACGAACTTCGCAGTGATGTTTCTGATGGCGCTGTTCATCTTTCGGGTGCCGCTCAGCGGAAGCTTTCTCGCTCTGTTGGCAGGGGTATTGATTTACGTCACGACCACGACCGCCTACGGGATGTTGATTTCGGCCTTCACGCGCACCCAGATCGCCGCTCTGTTTGGTACGGCGATCCTGACGGTGTTGCCCGCAACTCAATTCTCCGGGATATCGGTGCCGGTGTCGTCCTTATCCGGCATGGCGCAGATCATGGGCCGGGCATTTCCGATGACATATTTTGTCCCGATCAGTATCGGCACCTTTACCAAGGGCCTGGACTTTCACGACCTGGCGCCGAGCTTGGCCGAGCTTGCGGTTTTCATCCCGACATTGACATGCCTGAGCCTGCTATTTCTGCGAAAGCAGGAACGCTAAAGGATCGGCTAATGCGCAAGTTGGAGAACATCTTCTGGCTTGGCACCAAGGAGCTACGCAGCTTCTTCAGCGATTTTGTTCTGCTGGCACTCATCGTTTACGCGTTTTCACTGGCGGTGATTGCCCAGGCGCGGAGCAATTCGCAGGAGGTGTACAATGCGTCGATCGCAGTGGTTGACGAGGACCATTCCCCACTTTCCCGCCGCATCACCCACGCGTTCCTGCCGCCATATTTCCAGGTGCCCCATCTGATCGCCGAGCGCGATATCGTCCCGTTGATGAACGTCGGGAAATACACGTTCGTCGTCGACATCCCGCCGAATTTCGAGCGGGACGTGCTTGCGGCGCATCAACCGGCAATCCAGGTCAACGTTGATGCGACGACGATGGTGCAGGCCGGGCTCGGCGCCGGCTATATCCAGCAGATCATCACAAATGAGATTGCCGATTTCCTGTCGCGTGCGGAAGGCGTACCGCTGCAGCGTGTCAATCTGGCCGTGCGCATCGAGTTCAACCCCAACATCACGACAGCATGGTTCACATCGGTGATGTCGATTATCAACAACGTCACCATGCTGGCGATCATCCTCGCTGGCGCGGCGCTTATCCGCGAACGCGAGCATGGCACCATGGACCACCTCCTGGTCATGCCAGTGACGCCGTTCGAGATTGCAATGGCGAAGGTGTGGGCGAATGGCTTGGTGATCACCGTCGCCGTCGGGCTATCACTCTACGGCGTGGTCCGTGCGCTTCTCGGCGTTCCCATCGCCGGTTCGATCCCGTTGTTCATGATCGGAGTGATGATCTATCTGTTTTTCGCGACGGCTATCGGAATATTCCTGGGAACTGTAGCGCGGTCGATGCCTCAACTAGGGCTGCTCTTCATGCTGGTCTACTTGCCCATGAATATGCTGTCCGGCAGCAATACTCCGCTTGAAAGCATGCCCCCGTGGCTCGCGACAGCCATGCAGGCATCGCCATCAACTCATTTCGTATCTTTTGCGCAGGCGATCCTTTATCGCGGCGCCGGTATGGACGTGGTTTGGCCGGAATTCGTGATCGTTGCGCTGATCGGAGGTTTGTTCTTCGTACTCGCCATCCAGCGCTTCCGATCTACAGCTGCGCAAGCGAGCCTGTAAATGGTAAGTTGCATCGCAGCACTGGGTTAAAGCCTCCGCATCACGCTGCTTGGCGGAGCGGGGATGACAACTCTTTGGAACTGAATTGGAGGATGAGGGATCATGCTCAGTTTGATTTTCAGAGGGTTTCTGATTGCGGTGGGATTCGTAGCGAGCTGGTTTGTGGCAAAGGACGCCCCGCAGTTTGGCGTTATGCAAATGGCCGTGGCGCTAATTCTTGTGGTTTTTATCGTGGCGGTACTGGCATTCTGGCCAGAACGGTTGAGTCACATTTTGAACCGCGTTCATAAGCCGCCGCCTTCAAACTGAGTACCTTACTATCGACCCGGTTTGCCGGCGCTCAAGAGCCTAACAAACATCTTGTGTCATGACTGACACTAGCGACAGTATCCCGGCCACGGCGACAAAGATCGAGATCAACCTCAGCCGACTGCCACAACTGTTCAATTCACTTGATCCATCGCCGTTTCTTGAGCGTGATCTCGATCACGATGCCGAAGATTACATCGTGGGATCGGCCGAGGAGGCTCCGCGTCAGCACCCGCTCGCTCTTGTAATCCACCTGCCAGCCGACCAGTTGCCGGCGCAGGGACTGCCAAACGTGCCCGAGGCCATCCACAATTATTTCGCGTATCGCCGCGATCAGGAGAACCGCCGGCTACGGTTGTTGTTCCGGGACGGCCGTATCGCGCTGCTGATCGGCCTGGGCTTCTTGTTTTGCTGCATGCTGTTGCGGGAATTGGCGAATTCCTTCGGCAACGACAGCGCTTTGGATATTTTTGGAGAGAGCATGTTGATCATTGGCTGGGTGGCGATGTGGCGTCCCTTGGAGATTTTTCTCTACGAGTGGGTGCCGATGCGCCGCCGATGCCGAGTACTTGCGAAGCTTGCCGAAATGCCAGTGACTATACAGTCAAAGCGCATCGGCTGACCATTTCTTCTCCGTTCGCCCTAGCCGACGAGATAGCGATCGATTAAGGCGGCGAATGTCCGCTTTTGATGCTGTGGACGGCTCCTCCACCGGCACGTGAGTGCCATGAAAGTGGGCGTTGTTAAGGCCCCCCACGATTCAGAGGAGCCAATCATGCAAACAGTTAGGACAATCGGTCTTGATATAGCGAACTCGGGTGCTTGGGATTGACGCTGATGGCGGGATGGTTATCCGCCGGCAGTTGAGACGCCGTTGTAGGGTTCCAGCACCATGCCGCGTGGACGACCACTGCACTCGCCTCGCCAGCGCATTGCAATATCCATTGCTCACTCCCATGATGGCGTTATGGCGCAGGTGAACGGTGGACTAGGATGCTACCCCAAACGCATCGCGCAACCGGCCTGCATCGAATAGTCATCGTCGGCGGCGGCGCTGGCGGGCTCGAACTTGCCACCCGTCTGGGTGACAAGCTCGGGCGTCGCAGGAAGGCAGACATCACGCTGATCGACAAAGCTCGCACGCACTTATGGAAGCCGCTTCTGCACGAAATCGCGGCCGGCAGCATGGATCTCGGCCATCATGAGCTCGACTACTTGGCGCAGGCGCACTGGCATCATTTTAATTACCGTACCGGAGAGATGATTGGGCTCGACCCCTTCCGCCGAGAGGTGCAGGTCGGTTCCGTCGTTGAGGAGAACGGAACCGAGGTCACACCAGCTCGCAGCTACCAATACGATACACTTGTACTGGCGCTCGGCAGTCTGACTAACGATTTTGGCACCCCGGGGGTAGTGGAGCATGCGGTCCGTCTGGAAACGCCCGAGCAGGCGGCGCGATTCCACCGCGGGCTGGTTAATGCGTGCATCCGCGCGCAAAGTCAGACTGAACCGTTGAAGCCTGGCCAACTGCAGGTTGTCATCATCGGTGCCGGCGCGACCGGCGTTGAACTCGCCGCCGAGCTGCACAAGACCACGCGGGACCTGGTGGCGTTTGGGCTTGATCGTATCAATCCCGACAAGGACATCACCCTGTACGTGATCGAGGCTGCGGACCGAATTCTTCCTGCGTTGCCGCGGCGTATCTCGGACGCGGCGGCCGATCTGCTGCGCAAGCTTGGCGTTAGGGTCTACACGTCCGCGCGGGTCGCCGCGGTCATGCCGAACGCGATCAAGCTTGCTGACGGCCGTACCATCGCTGCGGAACTCGTAGTATGGGCGGCCGGCGTAATGGCGCCCGCGGTCCTCAAAAACATCGATGGGCTAGAGACCAATGCGATCAACCAGCTCGTAGTGCGGCAGACGCTGCAAACCACTCGCGACGAGAACATCTTCGCGATCGGCGATTGCGCCGCCTGTCCGTGGCCAGAAAAGGCCGCCACAGTGCCGCCGCGCGCCCAGGCCGCCCACCAGCAGGCGACACACCTGTACAAACAACTGCAGCGACAGCTGGCCGGGCGATTGGTGAAGCCCTGGCATTACCGGGACCTCGGCTCACTGGTATCGCTTGGCGAGTACAGCACGGTCGGTAGTCTGATGGGCAAGCTGGTTGGCCGCAGTTTATTCCTAGAGGGCTATTTCGCTCGCGCCATGTATGTATCGCTCTATAAAATGCACGAATACGAGCTCCACGGCTTCATCAAGGTCGCGCTCGATACGGTTGCCCGCCTCATCACACGGCGCACCGAACCGCACGTCAAACTGCATTAAGTACGTCTGTCGAGCAGGAGCTCGGTAAGCCGAAGACGAACGTATTGCGGGTACTCAGCTACGATGCATTGCCACGGCCGCGGTGCCGACCGCCCCCGTCCACAAGGACGAAAGCCGACTGCCTTTTTCGAGGGATGGAGCCGGCTTATTGCCTCGGGGCGGCCGGCTTAATCCATATAGGTAATCGGCGGATAAATTCTAGGCCTCACAAATCGGCCGAGGTGGGCATCGCAAGGACCATTGACGCGCACGAATGGTTGACGCCGCGGGTACAAGAACTAATAAAAATTAAGGTGGTTTTTTTGAATCCTACATCCTGTCGGCGGCGAGCGAGCTCGAAGAACAGAAAGAACCCATCGTGTTGAGCGTTGCTAGGGCACTTGCTAGGACACAAGTGACTCGTCTTCACCAGAATGACCAATTATCCGGCAGCTTTTTTCACTTGATGGCGGAGAGGGAGGGATTCGAACCCCCGATACCCTTACGAGTATGCCGCATTTCGAGTGCGGTGCATTCAACCGCTCTGCCACCTCTCC
>Ga0207839_1000258_pt1 | contig 10879 bp, 11 predicted proteins | sample LuqExpMetageno64_FD_187821 | JGI IMG/M metagenome (GOLD analysis project Ga0207839, IMG submission 187821) | Tropical forest soil microbial communities from Luquillo Experimental Forest, Puerto Rico - Sample 64 (SPAdes) | ecosystem: Environmental > Terrestrial > Soil > Tropical forest ...
CCATCCTTTGCATGCCGCCCTTGTCCGCGGTGATAATGCACGACGTAAGGTGTGGCCGCTGCCGGATCGAGCGCCTGGATTGCCTCGATTATACAGTCCTTGGACTCGGCGCCGGTGCCACCAGTTGTCACGACTAATCCGTTGCCTGCGAATCCGGCTTCGGTCAAAGCCCCAATGGCTGTGTGCAAGTCATCCGCGATCGCAGGCCCCGCCTCGGCCGTGAAGCCCTCCGTTCTCAGGAGGTCGACCAAGAACGGCGTGTTTGTATCTCTCACGTGTCCGTTGATAATTTCGCTGCCAGTCGGCAGTACCACGGCGCGACGTGATACATTAGCGCGGATTTGGCGCTCCATCTCATTCAAAGCAATCGGCAGACTTCCCGCTTCTTCAACCGGCAAGTTGACCAGGCCCAACACGCCCTCGGAATGGATTTCGGCACCCGGAGCGACGCGTAGCCCGGGAACCTGAGCGAGTGCTTGCAGCAGTGCCGGTCCTCGGCCAGCAATGCGTTCGACCTCTACTTCGGCATTTAGAATGTCTATCGTCAGGAGATCCGCACGCGCATCTACGACTAGGACCTCCTGTTCCGGCAAAGCCAGTTCTTTCGCGACTACTGCAGCAATCTGATCAAGGTTGGCGCCGCTTAGTTCCAGGCCCCGGAAGAATATCTCGCGTTTGTTGAAAAGACGTAGGCTCATATAGAACTACCCAAAGGTTTTGCGTCAACGGAAAATATTTGTTCGAATTCTTTGAACTTGCTTTGCAGGAACTGACCGATTAGCGCCAGAGACGCGATCGTGAAATAGGTCACGCCGAGTTCTTGCATTTGCGGAGCGAGCTTCAAGTCGGCAAGATGTAGTCCACATAATTTTCCGGAGCGACGGATAATGCCGATGATCTCCTTCAAAAGCGGAATCATGGCCGGGTCGGAAGGAGAAGCATAACCATAGTCCAGCGATAGGTCGCTGGTGCCCAAGAACACCATATCAACGCCGTCGACTGCCAAGATCTCGCTTAAGTTCTCGACACCCTTTCTGGTTTCGATTTGAGCAATTACCAGGATTTCCTTGTCTGCCGTTCGCACGACCTGCGACCTCGGCGCAAATCCATAGCTCGCAGCGCGTGTAGTCGAGCCGAACCCTCTGCGCCCCTTGGGCGGAAAATGGCTGGCCGCGACGATCGATCTTGCTTCAGCCGGCGCCGCCACCGATGGCACCTGTACACCTTGCGCGCCAGCGTCCAACGCCGCTTGAATATGCTGAGGATTGCTGTCAGGCGGTCGGACAATCGCTGGCAGGTTTACCGCGCCGGCTGCCCGCAAACATTCTTCCAAGCTTTCGATAGAAAAACTTCCGTGTTCGCCATCAAGGATGATGAAGTCGAATCCCGAGCGGCCAATAACCTCCACCAGTGCTGGCACGGGCAAGCCCAAGAACGCGCCCAAGACCGGCTTGGTAGCCGAGCTGAGCTTCATTTTGAGGTTCATGCATCCTTCTTCGTCGTACCGCTTCAGACCAGGTAATCTTGGCGGATCGGACTGAACACGTCGAGATTGACGATGGTCTCTTTGCCGATGGGACGCAGCGTATGCGGCACATTGGGCGGAATATGAATGACGTCTCCCGGACCCATATGGATTGATTCATCACCGAGGATGAATGTGCACTCGCCCTTAAGAATATAGGTGAGCTGCTCGTGTGGATGGCTATGCAAAGCGGGTTGGGCAAAACTTTCAATCTCGTTCACGACCAACATGCAATTTTCTCCGCTAAAGGAGCGGCGGTTTACGCCTTCACGAGCGAAAATGCGTTTGATCGCATCAAAATTGGCCATCTTAGCCATGGGTGGCTCCGATCAATTGGTTCTGTCGAGGTTTTACACGTGCCATCGCGGCCCTTGAGCGCAAAATCATAACGCATGCGAAACCCATTTAGCTTGCTTTTAGTCAAGGGCGGCGCATGCCACGCGAAGTAAATATTCTCTTTTTCAGACCAAGCGCGCGGGGTCCCTGTGAACATAGCCCAATTGGTCAGTCAGTCCCTACTGTGCAGACGACTCGCGATGGTATGCGCGCTGATTATGGGAGCTTGCGTATCTCCGGCCCTCGCCGATAATTACCCATCGCGAATTGTAACTTTCGTTATCCCGTTTTCTCCGGGGAGCATCACCGACACGGTAGCTCGTTGGATCGCAAATGATCTGCAACAATCGCTTCATCAGACTTTCATCGTTGAAAACAAACCGGGCGCGGAGGGACTGGTCGCAGGCAACTACGTTGCGCACGCAACACCCGACGGTTACACGTTGTTCTTCACCACGAATACGACCCAATCAGCCGCACCTGGCCTGTTCAAGAACGTTCCGTACGACCCGATCAAAGACTTCGTCCCGATTGCAAGAGTTGCAGGCTTTCCGTCGTTTATCGCGATCAATCCGGATAGTCCGATCAAGTCAATTAGCGAACTGGTTGTCTACGCTAAAGCCAACCCCGGTAAGCTATCCGCTGGATATGGCAATAGCTCCGGGCACGTTTCTATCGGGACATTTAAGAAACGTCTTGACCTCGATATTGTGAGTGTTCCCTACCGCGGCAATCCTGCAGCGATCAACGACCTGATCGCCGGACATACATTTATTGCCGTGCCAGATTTTGGCACCGGAATGCCTCAGGTCCGCGCAAACAAAATACGTCCGCTGGCGGTGCTGACCAATGAACGCAACGACGCTCTCCCAGATATTCCGACCTTGAGTGAAACGGTCATGCCCGGGTTCGATCTCCTTGCATGGGCAGGAATTTTTGCGCCCGCCGGAACACCGCCCGATGTCGTCTACGCTTTAGCGAACGCGGTGGAGAAGAGCATCTCCAAGCCGGAGTTCAAGAAGCAATTTTCGGCTTTGGGTATCGACGTGTTTTGGGCCGGTCCACAAGATTTCGACAACTACGTCAAAGCCGAACTGGTGAAATGGACGGGGATGATCAAAGAGGCTGGGATCGAACCGGAATGAATTCAGTGACGTTGTTTCTCAATGGTTGAGGCAAGCTCCTGCTCGACGGTCCTCGCCTGAAAATACAGCAAACCTGACACGCAAGTTGGATCAACGCGACCATCAGACCATCGCATGGTCATTAACGCAGAGGAACAGTACCAATGAATCCGTGCATGCAATCATTCATTAAACATTTGGAACGTGACATGCCATCGCACGTCCTCCGCATAAAAAAAGAGGTGTCACCTGAATTTGAGGTTCCGGCGATCTTGCAACAGGTGGAGGCGAAGAAGAAGCAGCCGGTCATTATCTTTGAAAAAGTCCGAAACCTGAATGGATCGATTTCTGAATTGCCGCTTGTTATCAATCTCTTCGGCTCCCGAGAGAGACTAGCAGATGCGCTTGGCACCACCGTATCAAAGCTTCCGTTCGAATATCTGGCGCGAGAAAAGCCGATTGAGCCTGTTGTAGTCGATCGCAGCAAGGCTGCCGTCAAGCAGGTCGTGCAGAAGGGCGATGCCGTAGACCTTTTCCAGTTGCCGATCGTGACCCATCACGAAATGGATTTGGGTCCGTATCTGTCCAGTCCCAGCGTATGGGTTAAGGATCCGGAAACTGGGTGGACTAACTGCGCCATTCTTCGTGTCTACGTAGCTGGCCCGCAGCATCTCGTGGTCAATTTCAACGCCGCGCGCCATACCAATTATTATTTTAATAAATACAAGGCGCTGAAGCGCAACGTTCCAATCATTCTGATCATGGGGCACCATCCGGCGTTTTACATGGGCGCACAGACGAAGCTGCTAACCGATGAGCCACAAATCATTGGCGGCATTATGGGCGAGCCGCTTGAACTGACCCCCTCAGAAACCTGGGGCGACAAAATGATGGTTCCCGCACAGGCCGAAATCGTCATCGAAGCAGAAATGTCTACCTCAGAGGTTGAAATTGAAGCGCCTTTTGGGGAGTACACACAATACTACGGCGGCCAGAGGCTAAATCCGACCTGCAAGGTGTCGGCGGTCACGCGCAAGAAAGATGCCTATTACCTAGACGTCATGCCGGGTCACGCAGATCATCTTCTCCTCGATGCTCCCATGATCGAGGCCTATCTCTTCGATAGGATTAAGGCTGTCGTTCCTGGAGTTACTGCGGTGCACATGCCTGTGTCAGGTGCAGCTAGGCTCCACGCGTATGTCCAGGTCAAGAAACGGAACGATGGCGAGCCGAAGACCGCCATCGCTACGGCTCTCAGCTCTGACTACCGGCTGAAGCACGTCATCGTCGTGGACGAAGATGTCGATATCTATGATGAAGAGCAAGTTCTTTGGGCAGTAGCGACGCGATCTCAGTGGGATAAAGATATCGTCATCATACCGGGAATGATGGGCACTCGCCTCGATCCGTCCGCTAACGATATTGTGACAACCAAAGGCGGTATCGACGCGACCCAGCCGGTCGATCGACGCACCTTCCCCAAGCGGATTACCATTCCGGAATCGGTATTGTCCCGCATTAAACTGGACGATTACCTGGCGCCGGATGTGCTGAAACAGCTTTGAGCAATCGGAGATCGCGACTATGGCAAGAGTAAATTATGTTGCATGCCCGTCGTGTCATCGGGAGTACTATATCGATCGCATCCTGTCTGACGCGCTGGAAACAAATCCCGATCAGACTTTGAAGTGCCCATTTTGTAAAAAGGTGTTTAATTTAGGGACAAAGACGGGCGCCGAGAAGCCGAAAGCCGCAAACATCGCCTCCCCCGCCCGGTAATTATTTTTCGACAACTTCCGTGGTGGTTCGATCCATCTAACGCGCTCAACCCGACGGATCTTTGTGGATTAACACCGTTTTCCGGTCACACGGCTCGCAGGATCCCCAAACACTTTGGGTGATTTTTTGCGCAAGCCTTGTCCGAAGCAGACCCAGGCATCAGCTAGCCTCAACGCTAGCGAACCCGCTAAATCCAAAATAAGATTTTGCCTGGCCTACTCAATGGGCGTGGAGGCAGTTCTGACCTCAATGTCAGGACCCGATTAAGGAGCGATTTTCGTCACAGGATATTCAGAGGAAGACCATGAAGGCCATATTACTGATGAACCATGGCGGCCCTGAGATGTTGCGTTACGGCGACGCGCCGGATCCAACAGCTAGCGTGGGCGAGGTTTTGGTCGACGTTTATGCAGCGAGCATCAATGCGGTCGATTACAAGGTGCGGTTGGGAAAAGCGCCATATACGCTTAGTCGATTTCCGCATATTCCTGGGCGGGACTTCTCGGGAGTCGTCAGCGCGCTTGGTGCCGGCGTCACCGAATTTAATCTTGGAGATGCTGTATTTGGAGTGACCGACCAGGGTATCGAAGGAACCTATGCGGAAAAGATGGCTATTCGTGCTGCGATCATCGCCAAAAAGCCTGATCGCCTCAGCCATGCTGAAGCAGCCGCTCTGGCGCTTACTGGCCTTACGGCTCTCATCGCGATTGAAGATACGGCACACCTCGAAGCCGGCCAGACTATCCTGATCCACGGAGGTGCCGGCGGGGTTGCGGGATTCGCTGTGCAACTCGCAAAGCATCACGGTGCAAGGGTAATCACGACGGCGAGCTCCCGCAATCATTCTTACGTGCGTAGCCTCGGTGCTGATCAAATAATCGACTACAACTCAGATAATTTTGCAGCTATAGGCCCAATCTGTGACGTGGTGTTTGACACAGTTGGCGGTGACGTACGGGTCGGGTCCTACACGGTATTGAAACCTGGCGGAAAGCTGGTGTGGATTGCGCCGGGGCCAGAAGGTTTTCAGCCGAGCCGCAACGATGTTCAAACTTTGCGTCCCAACGTCATTCGCGATCGCGCCCATCTTGAACGAATGCTAGCTCTCCTCGAGGTGGGCGCGGTCAGGCCGCCTACAATCGTCCGATACAAACTCGCTGATGCCGCTGAGGCTCAACGGGTGAGCGAAGCGCGGCACTTGCAGGGCAAGTTAGTACTCGAAGTCCGCTGAATTACGTTGGACGTACCGAATCTGATGTCGCCCAGTGGGGATCAATCTGATCAAGCAAATGGATGGGTTTGATCTTTACGTGTTTCGCCTAATTCGGCCTCGATCTTGACGTGAATATCATACGGTGGCGAGCGATTTTGCTTGGCTCTCGGCTGCAGATCGTTGCGGATCTGCAAACAAAGGAACGACATAAGGACCTTCGGGGACCACTGCGATTGCGGGATCACGGTGTGACGCGATGCTGCGGGCTACCGCCGTTTCGATCGAATCGATTAGATCGACCCCCGTGATGCGGCACTCTTCTTCATCGAGACCGGTAGTAAAGAGTTGCACCCGGCCAAGACGCATCGGCTTCAACTGCATCTCAGTCTGCCACTCATCAATTTCAGCGAGAGACTTGGCAGTCAATGTTGCCAAAAATCGGTCGGGCCCTAATTCGACGAGCTTTGCCTGGGCAGCACGGAATTCCGGCGATCCGAATCCTTCCGAACATTCCGAAGCGATGATCAGCGTACCGGCCGGTTCCAGGATGTCCAACGGCGTGACCATTCCCTTTACGGTCTGATAGTAGGTCTTATCGAGCGGATAGCCGGCAGACGACGTAAGCACCGTTTTGAACCGGCGGCCAACCGGAATCGTGGTCGCCTTCTCGGCGAAATCGACGGCCGCTCGATGACTGGCAATGGTTTCACCGAAATTCACGTGGATGAGGTCGTGCTCTTCATCGATGATCGTATTCAACGCATAGGTCTCACCGATCATCTGCACAATTTCCAGCTGTTCCTCATGCAGCGGATTGCCGACCAGATTGCACTGGATCGCCAACGGGTCTTCCATGAAACGAGCTGAATGGAAGGTGCGGATCGTTTCATGATGGGCCACACCGGGAGCAATGACTTTACGGCCGCCGGACCAGCCTGCCATGAAATGCGGTTCGATCAGTCCGGTGACAATGCGCAAGTCCGCGTCGACGAATCGACGATCAATCTTGACCGGCGTGCCACGCGTCCGTGTGAAACCCAGATCAACATGGTCGTCGTCGTTGCGGGCAAAGTGGTTTTCCACCTTGACCGTTTCGAGGACCCACCGATCGCCGACCAATTCTTCTAACTCCGCCCCTTCATTGGGGCGATGCAGACCAGTGGCGACTACCACGGAGATCCTCTCGGGCGGCAGGCCCCCGCGTATCAGGTCCTCGACCATTGCACGGAGGAATAATTTGTTTGGGACCGGTCGGGTAATGTCACAGATCAAGATGCAGGCACTGCGCCGCCCCCGTACCAATTCGGCAAACGGTACCGCCAATATCGGATGATCAAGAGCATCGCGCACGGCGCCCGCCGGATCCGGAAGTTTCGCCAGTGATGGCTTGCGGAGCACTGTTGGTTCCGCTTCAGGCGGGAGGGAAACCGGAAGCCGCCGGCGTCCGAAGGGAATGTCAACTATCGTGTTCATTATCAGTTCTCGCGCCGGCTCGGGACTAGATCACGTTTTGTGGGAATGTTCGGGCTCGACGTATTCCTGCCACGGAACTTCGTGGTCGCGTATGGCACGAAAGGTATGGTCATAGCTCGTTTGCTGGTTGGGCTTCATTTCTTGTTTCTGAAAAGTAACCACGCTTTCGCTCTGCTCGACGGGACGCTGGAACACCGTAATAGCAGATGGCACTAGTTTCCGAAAGCTGGAGGTCTGTCCAGATGGCGTCCGAGTTTCACGTACGGAAAAATAAGGGACGCCTTGCCCCCAGCGCTCTTTGACGACAAACCGCCGGTCAGCTTAGCATAATATTTAATTGCGTTATGCTCACTCGACCGGGACATGGAAACATGATTCAGACCCGCATCTGCAACGTGCTTGGAATTCAATATCCGATTGCCCTCGGGGGTCTGGGTGGCGGCCATACCCAGCCCGCAATGGTTGCAGCAGTCAGTGAGGCCGGAGGATTTGGTGCGCTTGGATGTTTTCAACTAGAGCCCGACCAAGTTCGCGACGCTGCCCTTGAAATTCGAAGACGTACCAAGAAGCCATTTGCTCTCAACTTTCTGATGTTCGCATTTAAGGAGGATAGTTATGCCGCGGCATTGAAAGAAAAACCGGCAGGAATTGCTTTAGCTTGGCCCCGACCCGAGCAAGACCTAAAGACCTACATTGATCGCGCCCATGATGCTGGCTGCAAAGTGACATTGATGGCCGGCGGCGTGCCGGAGGCTGAGCGCGGCGCTTCAGCCGGTGCTGATATCATTATCGCGCAGGGAACTGAAGCCGGCGGGCACGTCGGCTGGATGGCGACCATGACTCTGACGCCAATGATTGTAGATGCGGTCGCCCCGATTCCAGTCCTCTCGGCCGGTGGGATCGCCGATGGGCGCGGCCTCGCAGCTGCGCTGGCTCTCGGAGCCGATGGAGTCCTGCTCGGAACCCGATTTATGGCCAGCAACGAGTCACCTTTACATCCCAACTTCAAGCAAGCGATTATTGAAAGTAACGGTCACGACACGGTGCTCACTGAGATTCCGGATATAGCAGCGGGCATTGTCTGGCCTGGTGCGATGTCACGCGCGAAACGAAACCGTTTTGTTGAGCGCTGGGCAGGACGTGAATGGGTTCTACGGCAGCATCAAGCAGAGGTGCTTGCTCAAATTCGTGCCGCTCGAAAGGCCGGCGAAGCAGATGAAGCCCCGCTCTCCTTTGGACAAGATGCCGGATTGATCAAAGAGATTCTCCCAGTCGCCGAAATTGTGCGTCGAATGGCGACAGAAGCAGAAGAGATCATATCCAAACGACTGCCCCGTTTTGCCAAATAACAAAAGGTTCAATTAGCTGTCGCGGCGCAGGAAAACAATGACTTCATGCCTGGAACGTTTTCCCACCGTCGGTGATCTGGCCGATGGGGGCTTGCCCAAGAGCGTTTTGCGGATTGGAGCTTAGGATGCAGACTAAATACGACGCCCAAACTTTCGAAACCGGCCGACGTCTTCAATCGGATGCTTTCGACGATCGCCTTGCTTTGCGCGCGAAAGCATTGATCCGCACTTCACGCAGCTTTGGCTCGACTATGCCATAAAAGGATTGGGCCGACGGAAAGTCTTGGATGAACGTACGCGCTTTCTGATCCTGATTGGCCAGTTCACAATGACGCGCAACGCTGAAGCCCTGGCGGAGGTGCTTCGCGCGGCCCTGCGTGCCAAGGTGCCGCCGCGCGAGACGCTGGAGGTTATCCTTCAGTCGGTGGTCTATGGCGGTAATTCAGTCGTCGATGCCGCCTTAAAGGTTTTTACCCCCATTGCACGCGAGTTAGGCATCCTCGAAGTGCTTCGGGCCGAGCGGCCGCCGCTCGAGCAGAACGACGCCAAACGTTCGATGGAAATTGAACGCAAGACCTGGCATCCGGATGACGCCAGCGATCCACGCCGCGAAAAGATGATGGCGGCACATGATTGGCGTGGCGTCAGCACGGGACTTCGTCTGCGTCCCAAGCATCATCTGAACATGCTGTCCTATCTGCACAGCCTTGACGAAGAGTTTGCCGATCTCTGGATCAATTTCACCTATCGCGGCATCTACAGCCGCGGGATTCTCGACGACCGCACGCGCATTCTCTGCATCATCGGAAACTGTTTCGCCATCGCCGAAGGCATTCAGATCCGCTCACACATGCGTGGAGCGTTGCGAGCTGGCGCCACCCCGCGCGAGGTGCTCGAAGTCTTGTTCCAAAGCTCCGCCCACTTTGGCATGCCGACTTTGATGCGCTCGCTGGCGATCTTCGTAAAAATCATGGCCGACGACGGCCGTCTTGCCGAAATCGGGAATCCACCGCCGCCTGTGGATTGACGTCCCGTCAACGAAGGTCAGGGAAAAAGAAAAAATGTGCAAAATCCGCGCGCCAATTTCGCCGCTATCGCGGCGCGGAATTATCAAGGCGGCAGGCGTTCTGGGGGCCGGCATTGCCGCTCCAGCATTTCTGCGAGTTCATTCAGCCATTGCTGATTATCCCGATCGCCCCATTAAGATCGTCGTAGCCACCACACCAGGTGGACCTGCCGATCTGATCGCCCGCATGACGGCGGGGGCGCTCCAGCAATCGACCGGCAAGACATTCATCGTCGAAGATCGGCCCGGCGGCGGCGGCAATGTCGGCATGAGCTACGCCGCGCATTCAAGTCCGGACGGCTACACGATATTACTGGCAACCACGCAATACTCCGTCAATGTCGGTTTCTTCAAACAATTACCGTTCGACGCGGAAAAGGACTTCCTCGGCGTTAGCGAATTGGCGACTTCGCCCAACGCATTTGTTGTCAAGGCTGGCTCACCGGCGAAGACCATCCACGAATTCGTCGCGCTCGCTGGGGCCAACCCGGTGAACTTCAACGTCTCGACGCCCGCGATCAACACCTCGTTATACGTTCAGGTCGAAGTTCTGAAACTCCGTGAGAAGCTGCCGAAGATGGAATGCATCGTATTCAAAGGCGGGGGCGACGCAGTGCAAGCTCTGCTCAGCGGTACGGTGCAGATGTGTTCGACCGCGCTGCCGCCGGCGGCTCCACACATCAAAGCCGGCACCTTGCGATGTCTCGCCGTCACTGGCGAAACCCGCTGGCCGGACATGCCGGACGTTCCCACTATGTTGGAGTCCGGCTACAATGATTTCGTGTTCGGGACCGATACCGCGTTTCTAGCGCCAGCCAAGACACCGCCCGAGATCGTCAAATGGCTTGAGACCGAGACGATCAAGGTACTCTCCACACCGGACATGACGGAGAAACTCTACAAGGCTGGCTTCCAGGTACGGCCGAAGGGTGGGGCCGATGCCTGGGCGCGCCTTGCCAAAGAAATCAAGACGTTCAAGGCCATTATCGATCAAGCCGGTATCAAAAAGATGTA
>Ga0207839_1000259_pt1 | contig 10834 bp, 14 predicted proteins | sample LuqExpMetageno64_FD_187821 | JGI IMG/M metagenome (GOLD analysis project Ga0207839, IMG submission 187821) | Tropical forest soil microbial communities from Luquillo Experimental Forest, Puerto Rico - Sample 64 (SPAdes) | ecosystem: Environmental > Terrestrial > Soil > Tropical forest ...
CGTCTCCCTCCGAAGAAGCTCCTTGAAATCCGGCTCAGTGCGTTTGGCGCGGAGTTTGTCTGCCCGCTTGGTTGCGGCATCGAGCAGCGCCTTCTGCGAGGAAGGCATACCCCAACGCATCAAGCACAGTTCACGAACGCCGCCGCGGTTCGCGACCACGGGCGCTTTGTAGTCGGGGAAAATGCCGGGCAGCGGCGGCAGGTTGCCAGTCGTGTCCCGCATCGCGCGGGTAAATTCGATGATGGCCGCCTGGCCTTTGGTGATGCTGCAGAGATTGCACATCAGAGAAGCCGGTGGCCCAAGGCGCAGATTCCAAACGCGAGGACGGGACCGCCGCAGTCAGGCGATTGTTCGTATACAGACTCCCCCACCCTCACCGCCTTCCGGCCGCCCTAAGCTTAAGCACAGGCGCACATCGGCGGACATCGAATGGTCGTGGGATGGATTGTGGGTCAGAACGGCAAAAGCGGAAAAAGATGCGTCAGATTAAAGCCATGCTGCGGACACCCCTTCCGTCAATTACCGCTTCATCGTCGGCACGCCGGAGTGTCATTGTGCTCGGGTCGCGCCGGAAGTCACCCTTCGCGGCCGCATCCACTTTGAACGCTGGGTACTGGCCCCCTTCCATCCCATTGGCTCGTTTTGAATTCTGAGTGCCGCTTCACTATTGCTAACTATCCTGTTGACACAGATCATGGGCCATTAGGCGTATCCCGGTAAGTAGACGAGCGAAGAACTAGATGGGGCCTCTCATGTTGAACCCGCTCACGGTCAAGCTAGCGACCATCGCCGATCACATTGTCGCTGCCCTTATGAACCGGAGGTTGGCCTGCCTATGGTGTCGGTTGCATGGCTGCCCGCCATCGTCACGCTGCGCCCAATACGGCGGTGATGGCGCCTAGTTGGTGGCCTCTTTCGTTAGAGGCCCGGCAAGCGTGGCAGGTCTAGTTCGGCCAATTCTGCCCTTTTAAAAATTTTGGTGGCCGCTTTTCAAAACACGCCTTGTAATCTTGCTGACGCTCCAGCTAGGCTGCATACTCTCAGAACTGTTGAGCGGCTGAGCATCTATTGATCGTCACGACCTGGACTCTCCCGAGCCTACGGTCTTTTCGTTTATATGCCCAAAATCCTTATCCACTGCCCGGTTGTGGGCAAATCCGTTGACACAGGCCTGAATACTGAGACGGTCATATTCCGGTCTCTGGAAGGCTTCACGTTCGAACTGAAATGCCCGAGGTGCGGGACGGTCCATAAGTGGACGACGGCCAAGGCGTGGATCGAGGGCGAGAGGCCGTGATAACCACAGTATGGAAATAGCGGTAGAGCTGCCGCCGCAGCCACTGCGCCTTAAATGCCGCCATCGCAGCTTCGCGCGTTTCAGCCGTTCCGCTGTCAGCGGCCACGGCCGGGAATACGTTTAACGCTGGGCGCGCATCCGGCCGTAGCCCCCTCCTTAATGTTCAGTGGGAATCAAGAAGTCATCGGGGGTTTTTCCCGCCTGAATAGCCTCTCGCATCCACCGAGGCTGCATTCCACGTCCTGTCCACGTCGCACCGGTTTCTGGTTCTCTGTACTTCGGTGCGGGCTTGGCACGTCTTTTCTTTTTGCCATTTCCGCCGTTGGCGTGAGGCACTCCGTTCGGGGACTTCCCGATCATCGACTCGTAAGCACGAATTGCATCGAGCTTGCGGACTAAGGCTTCGCGTTCCTGTTTAATTCGCGCCTGAATCAACTTTTTGATCCGGCTCTTCAACTCGATGAGCTGGTCGACAGGCATTTGGTCTAGCTGGTTTTCGTCCACGAATGTTACCCCCCGGCCTTGGAAAATGCGCGGTGATCAGAATATGACATATGTATGATTTTCGCCACAAAAAGCGAATCATCTCGGATGATTTTCACCACCTCAAAATTAGATACAAGCGGCAGAGGATCGAACTTCCAGACCTGTTGCGCGCTATGTGCCTCGTAGGTTTCGGCCGTAGCCTCAGATGGGGCAGGCCCAATACCGGCGCGCTCCTTCAATCTTCTCGGCGCGCTCTGCCGGTTTCCGCTACTGCCAGAACGGCCAGAAGGTCGGGAATGTCGCTAATTGCTGCGTTTGAGGCCGCCTAGTTGATGGCCTCTTCCGTTCGTTGCTCACCCACGCCCCCGTATCCACTCTTTTTGAACTCCGCCATCGCCTCCTAGCGGGACGGCGCCGTGCCGCTGTCTGCAGCGACGGCGGGAAACAGGCTGTGCGGCAGAAGCCCCGCTCGCTCGGTAATTTTCTCCTTTTTTCAATCATACTTCTCGTGGTAAGCAATTTCAGCCGCGTGATACATTTCGCGGCTTAGCTTCCAATATTCTTTATTCAGCCGTCGCTCCTCGTCGGTGATTGCTTTGAGCCGAGCGATGATCTGATCTCGCCGCGTCAGTCCATCGCGGATGAACTTCTTGGCTTCTTTCTTCGATATCCTCTTAGGCATCTTCAACACTCCTCATCATCGAAGACCCCAAGGCATGATTTCCTCCGGGAATGCGTTCACAGTAGCACGGGGCGACGGTTTTCGTTGATCCAGCGCCAAATGACGGTCAGTTACCGACATTTGCTGAGGCATTGCCTCCATTATGGTGGTCAAAGCGCATGGTGCGTTTTTGCCCCTGACTACGACTGAAAGTAAGTATACGTGCACGACTTTGCCACCAGTGGGCCTTTGGTTGTCATCAGGTCCCTGGAGGGGGTTACCGGGTGATTCAAACGACGAATGGCCAGGGCGGCTCTTATTCGCGCCGATTAGGAATAATTGACGTTCGGCCATCAGGATTCTCTTAACCGCCACCGTGGCATTCTGCCTTGTCAGGTAGGAGGTTCGCATGGCCGCAGTCGCGTTTGCTGTCCTCGCCTTCGCAGTGTCCGCCTCAGCGACAGTCTTCGTCGTGCGGTGGCTTAATTACCTGCGGACCGAGCGCGTCATCGAGCGGCGGCTGCAAATTGTCGCCCGGTCCGAACTGTAGCACGTACGTCAGAACGTCCCGGTCGCACCTAGGCGCGGTCTTTTTTTTGCCTACCGGGCAGCGTCACGCTGCGCTTCTGTGTCCGCAAACGATGAAACAAAGGCCGTGCCCACGGCAGCGCGGCTTACTTTCGCGCGACACCAGGTGATCGCGTCGCGCGCCCTTCAACGTGCCCCCGCCCACTGACTTTCTCGAGAGCCCCCCAGCCATCTATGTGCATCGTGGACTTTTGGGACCGCTTTGACTTTTCGCAAGCAGCGGCGAGATTTCCGACACTTACAACGGGCAATTTGAAAGTAGCCATCAAGTCGTCGGATGAATTAGGCTACGGGGCACTCTTCAATTGCACAGCGCGGCGTTACCGCTTTTTATGCGATTTTTATGTCCGGTTAATAGGACGTCGCTACCCGTCTAACGAGACAATTCGGCTTTTTATCAATCGCTGAAAGGGGCCTTTAAAAGCAGGCCGCTAGTCTCTGCGCAGTCTCCATGGTGGAGCGCTAGGGGCGAACAATGCAGATGTTGAAGAAGTTTCTACGGGACGAGTCCGGTGCGACTGCGATTGAATACGGCCTGATCGCGGCCCTCATTTCGGTTGTCATCATCACTGCTGTTACCACGGTCGGCGGCAACCTTAAGACGACCTTCAACTCAGTGGGCACCGCCCTCGGCGGAGCTTGACGCCTATCCGCCAAACTTCGAAATAGTCAGCATGATTGCTCCTCAGCCCCGGCGAACTTCGCCGGGGCTTTTTTCTTCCGCTCTGTCGCGAAATGACGCGATGGACCACAAGCCGACATTCGCGCATTCGCGAAATGACCTGCGCCAAACAGAAAGACCGCCTCGCGGCGGCCTTTCCACAACCGGAGAGACGCAAGTCGGCAGCCGGAGTGGATGAAGAACCGGAATACAAGCGCGTCATTGATTGAGCCGCGCCTCAACGCCGCCCTCGGTAGTAGCGCCACATCGCGACGCAGAGCAGAGCGAAAGTCACGGCGGCGATTATGTAGCTGGCAGGATCAGAAGCAGAGAGGCCGTGTGGCAGGACGATTTGTAAAAGCATGAGTTGGATCCGTTCCCGCCCGCAAAGCTCTCCCTCCATCCGGCTAGGCAGGCGCTCGCTTCGCGCTCGAATCCTCGCCCCAGAAGGACGGCCATCCTTGCGCTCCCCTATGGCGAGCTTGGACGTATGTAGTGCCGTGAGTAAAGCCTAGACTGGGCGAAAAAGCTCAGTCGTATCAGGACTGTTGCCATCGCGCCGCGGATTGCACGAGTATCCGATCCTCCGCGAGCGCGAACCACATCGGCGTTTTTTTCCGGTCTCGTATCGGTGTGCTCGCAGAAGCTCGTGAATGGGACGACGCAGCGATTGGCCCGTCCGAGCCCGCGCCGCCAATGCGCGCTCTTAGTGTTACGGATGTTGGTTACGGGCGCCGTGTCGAACTGCGGAGGGCAAGGCATCCCCCACCGTCCATTTTCAACTCACAAACGCCGTAGCCCCCGCTCAGCAGACGTTCGTTGTGACAACCCTTTCGGACGACAGGGACCGCTCGACATTGTCAGGTCGATCTAGAGCCTTCCAGCTGCACAAGAGACTGTTCTGCTTCTGTCGCGCTCTCATAGATGTGAGGCGCGACGCCGCGCTTCTGTAGCGCATCGCCGAGCTTCATCCGCAGGAAGCCGCTGGTCGTATAACGAGTGACGCCCGAGTAATATTTATCCATCAGCCCCCGGACCATAGCCGAATATGCGTCAAGCAATTCTGGCTCAATTGTGAAGTTGTCGTAGTTGACGATCGCATTCACGCGTTTTCCGAGCGAGCCGATCCGGTCGACGACGATACGCCGAACGTCCTCGATGTCGCGCTCGTTGCGCATGGCGAACCGTTCCAGATTAACAAAAAATCGGTTATTTGCATCGTCGTAGGTGAAGCGCTGCTCGAGCGGGATCGAGAGCATGTCGTCTCGCAGCCCCATAGGCTCGAGCCTGAAGATCCGCTTGTCCATCAGCATCGGCTTCTTCGGAACGACCGGCACGAAAGCCATCTTTGCGAGGATATCCTTCTCGACATCGATTCCCGGCGCTATTTCCGTAAGCTCGAGGCCGTCGGCCGTTAGCCGAAACACGCAGCGTTCGGTGACGTAGAGAACGGGCTTGCCGCTCTGCCGCGCGACCTCTCCCGAAAACGTCACGTGCTCGACGCTTTTGACGAACTTCTTGATATCGCCCTCGCGCAGGATTCGCAGCAACCCATCCTTGCAATCGATGACCAGCGCACCCGCGACAAAGGTGCCAGTGAACACAACCTTCTTCGCGTTCTGGCTGATATTGATGAAGCCTCCGGCACCTGCGAGGCGCGGGCCGAACTTCGAGACGTTCACGGAACCGTGCTGATCGGCTTGCGCAAGGCCGAGGAAGGCGACATCGAGCCCGCCGCCGTCGTAAAAATCGAATTGGTACGGCTGGTCGAGTACCGCCTGGGTATTCGTCGCGGCGCCGAAATCCAAGCCGCTCGCCGGAATCCCGCCGATCACACCGGGCTCGGCGGTGAGTGTAATCAGGTCGTCGATCTTTTCCTCGTTGGCAACAGCCGCCACCCCTTCCGGCATACCGATTCCGAGATTAACGACGCTGTTCGGCGTGAGTTCGAGCGCCGCGCGTCGGGCGATGATCTTACGCGCGCCATATTCCATCGGCGGCAATGAGCCCGCCTGGGCACGGATTTCTGCGGAATATGCGGGATTGTACGGCGTCGCGAACGTTTGCCAGTGATTTTCTGGCTTCGCCACAACCACACAATCCACCATAACGCCCGGCACCTTGACCTGGCGGGGATTGAGCGAGCCGTTTTCGGCCACGCGCTCGACTTGGGCAATCACGAGCCCACCTGAGTTTCGCGCGGCCATCGCGATGGCGAGCGCCTCGAGCGTGAGCGCCTCCTTCTCCATCGTCAAATTCCCGTTCGGATCAGCCGTCGTCGCTCGAATGATGCCGATGTTGATCGGGAACGTCTTGTAGAGAAGACACTCCTGCCCATCGATCGCGATCAATCGGACGATATCCTCCTTCGTCCGCTCGTTCAGCTTGCCGCCTCCGTTTCGAGGATCGACAAACGTACCAAGGCCCACGCGCGTGATATGGGCTGGGCGCCGAGCCGCGATATCGCGGTAGAGATGCGTGATCACTCCCTGCGGAAGATTATAGGCATCGATCTGGTTTGTGACGGCCAGGTGCTGCAGCTTCGGCACAAGCCCCCAGTGCCCGCCGATGATCCTTTTCACCAGCCCCGGCTGCGCAAGATGGTTGAGGCCGCGCTCTCCCCCGTCGCCTTGGCCGGCCGCATAGACAAGGGTTAAATCGCGTGGATGCCCCGCCGTCTGCGAGTCCGGGTCACCGGACCCGACAAACCGCTGCTCGATCGCCGCCGCTATCTCTTCAGCGAAGCCGATGCCGACGAAACCGCCTGTCGCGAGCGTATCGCCATCACGAATGAGGTTCACGGCATCGGCGGCCGAGACGATTTTGCTCTTCTCGTTTCGACGCAGGAAAGGCAAAGCGGGGTGTTCGACCATCGCGCTAGTCCCGCCACGCCGTCCGGATCACGGTCTTGAGCATGTGTTTGTCACGAGCAGCGGATGCATGTTACGCGCCCGAGCGCTTCCGGGTCTCCTCCGCGAAATACACCGAGACGAGGGTGATGACCGCGAGCAGCACCATGTACAGCCAGATCGACCACGTCTCCGGTTTGTAGGCTCCCATCAATCCTGTCGCAAGCCGCCATAGACCCGTGCAGCCCCATAGGCCCGCTCTGCTCCTCAGAGCAGACGTCGTTTGCAAGTTCGGCTTGGGCCGAGATGGCCAAACGCGGACATTCCGCGGTGCAGGTACTGTGCCCGCTTTGCCCAGCGCACCCGTGTTTGTCCTGGCAGATCAACTCACAGTCCAGTACCGCATCTCGCTTCAGCCGTGCGGCTTCCTCCACTATCTGCGGATAACGTTCGGTCCAATCGGCAGCGTTCATTGCGAACAGCCGCACGCGCCTGTCTCGAGTGTGGACCTGAAGGCGGTAGCCGTCGTGCTTTACCTCATGCCCCCAGCCAGGGCCGCTGGGCGGCTTTTTTGAGAGTGTCGGACGGCAGCGATGGATGAAGCCCCGCGGCCCACTCCTGAGCGCCCACTGCGGGTTGCGCGCCGCCACAACATATTCGGCCGCGTAGATTTCGGTCGAGGCCAAATCGGGGCTGGCTTGGAGACCGGCCTTGGCGTGCTAAGGTACAGCAACGAAAATTCGGGAGGCAATCATCGTGGGCAAACTTGTCGGTCTGTGTGCGATTTTAATCGCATGGAGCGCACCAGCTTTCGCGCAGAAGGCGGATATTCAAAAAGCGAACTCACATTGGATCGACCTTTTTAACAAAGGCGATTATGCCGGCGTCGGCATGCTTTATACATCCGATGCTGTCGCCCTTCCGCCCGATGCAGGGATAGTAAGGGGGCGGCAGGCTATTTCTGCGATGTGGAAGGACTTTGGGACGAAGGTCGGCGAACCGAGCCTAACCACAGTCGAAGTGAAACGCCTGTCGCCCAGGGCAGCGCGCGAAATCGGAACATTCACATTAAAAACAATAGGCGAAAACCCTCAGCAACTTTCCGGCAAGTACGTCGCTATATGGGAAAAGGTACGAGGCGGATGGAAGCTCTCAACTGACATTTGGAATTCAGGTCAGTAGTTTAGAAAGATGCCGAGCGCGGCAAAGTCGGCTCCTATCCGGCTTTTCGATGCTGGCCTCCGCTCCTCCGAGGTAGCCGCTTTCTTGCCCGAGATTGGCAGCAGCATTTCCCTTTATCCAGGAATTTTTGTGCCCTTTGGCCGTGCCTCTGTTGACCTAGTCATCGGCTGCGACGCAACGCTTCGCCGCAACGCCTCCCATTAAATTGACAACAGGTGCCGGAGCTCGGCCTGACTTGCAAGTTAGTTACCGATCTCCAACTTGCAATATAATATATATGACTTAACACCAAGACAGGCTCGGCGCCGCATTCTCGTCGTCGAGGACGATCCGGACACGGCAGGGCAACTCGTATGGTGCGTTATGGACATTGTGCGGGTTCGCTATCTTCTTGCCGTCTGTCAAATCTAAGACAGGATGTTTGCGGGAGCAGCGGGTCGAATATGAAGAGTTCCTAAGGCGCATTGCCGTACACCTCAGAGGCTAAACACGCTCGCAAAACGCACCCTCTACAACAATTTGGAACGGGACGAGGAGTTCGCGAGACCCATGGTTCGTCTATGACGATAGCTCTTTCGAAGACCCGTATCGGGGTCATTGCCAAATCTGCAGTTCACCAATTCATGCGAAGCCCGGTCTTTCCGTCGTAGGCGAAGCCTTTGCCGTCGAAGCGCTCGTTGTCGGAAACGTTGGCGAACAATTCGGTGTTGCGATTGATCTGGCCGCTGATGCCTGCGTTGATTTCGCCCCAGGTGCTGCGCAGGTCGGGATCGCGATGCCGACACGAAAATGCCGGGATCGGCGTTCAGCCCGATTGCATGACTCGGCGGCTGATTGGCCTCACGATCGTATTCGTCCTGGGCGCGGCATGGTTCGCCGTTTCTCCCCTCATCGGGCTTTCGCGCCTTGCTAATGCCGTGGCAGCCAGGAACACCTCTGCACTCGACCAGAGGGTTGATTTCGCTCGGCTTGGCAGATCGTTAGCCCCACAGATCGTTTGGGCTTACCTCAATAAAACAGGTCGCGCCAAAATGCTTGGGCGTAACGCCAGCGCGTTGATTGCTGGCGGCAGTGCGTCCATCGCGGATGCTATTCTAGGAGACCTGCTCAATCCCGAAGCCATGCTGCAGCTGCTCGACAGCGGCGGTTGGGACACTGCCGACCTGCGGGTTCAGAACGCGTTAGCACCATTCCCAAAAGGCGACCTGAAATCGCTGTGGGAGGCATTCCAGAGCGCCGAATACGGATTAGGAAATTTTTACGTAAGTCTTCCTGCCTCAGCAGTTCCCGCCGAGCAATACCGCATCAGACTGCAAGTCCTGCAGTGGAATTGGAAGCTAGTGGCGATCGATCTGCCCCAACATGTAAGAGACCAGCTTGCTGACGAACTGATCAAGCGCGTAGGAAGCTAGAGCTCTGCCCCTGCCCTGTGCGCGGTCGGCGTGGGCCGCCCTATTCGGCGATGTACCTAGGCATCGGCCATTTTGCATTACAGAAGCGATAACCGGTTCCTCGTCTGTTCGTAAAAACGCCGGACAGTCCTTCTGCCAATGACGCCGCTTACCGATCATTCTGCAGGCCGGTGAGTGGCGGGTTGCGCTTGTCGAGCGCGGGCTTGCCGGTCGCCGGATCGATCGGCGCCGACCTTCGCGCGCCAAAGCCCGACCGGAGAGGCGTGCCGACGTACCGAGCGCCAGGATGGCTGACGCTACCAGAAGCGCTTTTATGCTTTGTCCTTCTATTCGATGGGCACGAACGGCCCGCCGCCGAAACGGCAATTGATCTGGCAATAGCGATCGCAACGGTCTGTCAGTTTGAGGCAAATGCCCTGCGGAACCTCTCTCAAGCAGTCGGGAAATCCCCAGGCGCAATACGATTGGCACCCTTTCCAGCACGCGCCGGCCGCGTAGACCGCCTCGGAGGCCGCACTGCGCGGAAATGCCGGCTCTCGCGGCGTCGCTTCCACAACGATGCCCGTTCCGAACAGGCCCGCGGCCACAACAATCGACATCACAATGCGTCGCATGAAGCCTCCTATTCGAGAAGCATAAAGCTGCTCGTGGTCGGCGGCTAGGCATTCCGGAACCGCTGAGCGGGTTGCCATTCGGCGCAATCGCCATTAGCTGCATCCCGGCATGTCCTCCCCTGAGACTGAGAAATCCGCTCCGAAGGTGAGCTTCGTCTCCCTCGGCTGCCCGAAGGCGCTGGTCGATTCCGAGCGCATCGTCACGCGCCTGCGCGCCGAGGGCTACGAGCTCGCGCGCCAACATGCCGGTTCCGACCTCGTCATCGTCAACACCTGCGGGTTCCTCGACAGCGCCAAGGCTGAATCGCTGCAGGCGATCGGCAGCGCGCTGAAAGAGAATGGCAAGGTCATCGTCACCGGCTGTATGGGCGCCGAGCCGGAGCAGGTATCGGCGCAGTACCCCGACGTGCTGGCGATCACTGGGCCGCAGCAATATGAAAGCGTGCTCGAGGCGGTGCACCACGCGGTGCCGCCGCAGCACGATCCCTTCCTCGATCTCGTGCCACCGCAGGGCATCAAGCTCACTCCGCGACACTATGCCTATTTGAAAATCTCCGAAGGCTGCAACAACCGCTGCTCCTTCTGCATCATTCCGAAGCTGCGCGGCGATCTCGTCTCACGTCCGGCCGCCGACGTGCTGCGCGAGGCCGAAAAGCTGGCCGCTGCGGGCGTGAAGGAACTGTTGGTTATTTCGCAGGATACCTCGGCCTACGGCCTCGATTTGAAATACGCGCCCAGCCGCTGGAAGGACCGTGAGGTACGCGCCAGGTTCATTGATCTCGCGCGCGAACTGGGCGACCTCGGCATTTGGGTTCGCCTGCACTACGTCTATCCCTATCCACATGTCGACGAGGTCATCCCGATGATGGCCGAGCACAAGGTGCTGCCCTATCTCGACATCCCCTTCCAACACGCTTCGTCTGAGGTGCTGCGCCGGATGAAGCGGCCCGCCGCGCAGGAACGGACGCTCGAGCGCATCGCGCGCTGGCGCGAGATCTGCCCCGATTTGACATTGCGCTCGACCTTCATTGTCGGCTTCCCCGGCGAAACGGAACCCGATTTCGAGTACCTTCTGCAGTGGCTC
>Ga0207839_1000260_pt1 | contig 10829 bp, 7 predicted proteins | sample LuqExpMetageno64_FD_187821 | JGI IMG/M metagenome (GOLD analysis project Ga0207839, IMG submission 187821) | Tropical forest soil microbial communities from Luquillo Experimental Forest, Puerto Rico - Sample 64 (SPAdes) | ecosystem: Environmental > Terrestrial > Soil > Tropical forest ...
TCCCCCGCCGAACAGGTTTTCCACGAAATAGGCCGGCTTTTTGATCTTGCCGATATCGTGGTAGTAAGCCGCCGCCTTGGCGAGCAAGGGATTGGCCCCGATGGCTGCGGCCGTGGCTTCCACGATCTGGCCCACCACCAGGGAGTGGTGGTAGGTGCCCGGGGCCACCAGCATGAGCTCTTTCAACAGGGGCTGTTCCAGGTTCAGGAGCTCCAGCAGGCGAATGTTGGAGGTGTAGTGGAACGCCGTCTCAATGATGGGAGCGAGGCCCAGGGCCAAAATCCCGGTGAGAAAGCCGCCGCCCACGGCAAAGGCCTGCCCCAGGATCAGGTCCCGAGGGATGATGGGGTACTCCAGCAATTTCAGGGCCGTGACCATAAGGAGATTGACCCCGCACACGGCCAGGCCGGTGTTGATCAGGGAGCGGCGCTTCTGGAAGGACCTCACCCCCCAGACCCCCATGAGGCCGGCGGTCACAAGATAAAGAAACAGGGGAAAAGGCTTGGGCAAAAGCAGGGCGGAAAGGGTGGCCAGCAAAAATGCCATGGCCAGGCCAGACTCCATTCCCAGGAACAGGGCGGCGTAGATGGGGCCCAGGGCGATGGGGATAGCATAGATCAAATTTTTCCCCAGCATGGGCTTGAAAGGAGAAACAATGGCGGCGAGGTTCACCAGGCCACAGTTGGCCAGGAGGCAAACCAGGATCAAGGCCGCCAGAAAGGCCAGGTCCCTTATGCGGCTGGAAAAGTTTTTGAGCGAGATGCGGGCCAGGTTATAGACCAGCCACAGGGTGAGGGCCAGACTCAGGAAGGTTCCCAGAAAAACCAGCAGGCTGCGGGGCGCGGTATAGGCCGCGTCCTGGGCCTTCAATTTGGCGAGAATCAGGGGAGTGACCCGCTCCCCATCCTGGAGGATGAGCTCACCGGCCCTCACCTTAAAAAAGGTGGGTTGGAGCTCCTTCAAAACTTTTTGCTGGCGCTCCAAGGTTTCCGCCAGATTGTAGGAGATGTTGGGCACCACCAGATGCTGCACCAGTTCGCATACCAGCAGGCGGTCAGAAGGAGAGAAGTCGGCGGCGATTTCCCGGCAATAGCTGGCCGCATGCTTGTTCAGGTTGTCCACCTCGAGAAAAGGAAACGGGGCCTGGATGACTTGCTCCTTCCGGGAGGTCAGGCTGCGCAGAACAATCTCCTGGGGCCGGGGATGGGGCAGGGCCTGCTTGGCGATAACCCCCTGGCGGTACATCTGGTCAAGGGCTTGAACCACCAGGGTTTCCAGGGCCGGCGTGAAGTCGGTCCTGGCCAGAAGCTGAAAGGTGGCGGCGGGGAGGCTGACGCCCAGGATCTGGTCAAACTCCGGTTTGTGGCTGTGAAGTTTTTGATAGACCACTGCAAAACTGGGCTTGGACGGAGACGCCTTGGCCCCCTGGGGCTGCATGAGTTCCTGGGTGATTCCCATGGTGGTCCGGCTCAGGAATTCCATGCTGCGGTGGAGGTGCTCCTGGATTTTGCCGGTGACCTGATCGTCCAGATCAAAAACCGGCGGCAGGGCGGCCAGCACCTCCCGTTGGTGGTTACGGGTGGCCTCCTCGTCTTCCACCTGAAAGTCCCCCGCCGCCCTGAGGGACTCCTGGGCAATGGCATTCACCTTGTATGCGCCGAGGGGTTTTTGGGGCTGGGGGACGAGGATGACGGTGATGATCAGGCTCAGGGCCACGAGCAGCAGAATCTTGACAGTCTGCTCGTGTCTCTTGGAGCGGAGGGACTTGCTGAGGCGGGAACAATAGCCGCACCTGGCCCAAAGAGCGCGCCCCCGGTCCCGCAGGCCGGAAATATTGATGGGCTGCTCTTTATCCGGCATGGCTTACATCGTCCCGGCGGGGGGTGGCGGCCCTCTGGCGGCGGGCCTCGTAGGCCCGGATAATGTCCTGCACCAGGGGGTGGCGCACCACGTCCCGCTCGCTGAAATGGATAAACTCGATACCCTCGATGGCGCTCAGCAACTGGCGGGCCTCCACCAACCCCGAGGTGACCCCGTTGGGGAGATCGATCTGGGTCACGTCCCCGGTGATCACCGCCTTGGCGCCGAACCCCAGGCGGGTCAGGAACATGAGCATCTGCTCCGGGGTAGTGTTCTGGGCTTCGTCCAGGATAACAAAAGAGTCGTTCAAGGTGCGGCCCCGCATAAAGGCCAGGGGCGCCACCTCGATGATCCCCCGCTGCACCAGACGGGTGGCCTTGTCGAAATCCATCATGTCGTGGAGGGCGTCATAGAGCGGGCGCAGATAGGGGTTCACCTTTTCATACAGGTCTCCCGGCAGAAAGCCCAGCTTCTCCCCGGCCTCCACCGCCGGCCGGGCGAGCACTATGCGGATGAACTCGTGGTTCATGAGGGCCGCCACCGCCATGGCCATGGCCAGGTAGGTCTTGCCGGTCCCCGCCGGCCCTACCCCAAAGACGATGTCATGGGTGCGGATGGCCTCGATATAGCGCTTCTGGGTGAGGCTCTTGGGGGTGATGCGCCGCTTCATGGCGGAGATATAGACGGTGTCCAGGAAGATGTCCTTGATGGCGGCATCCTCCTGGCCCTGGAGAATTCTCACGGCGTGCTGGACGTCCTGGGGGGCCAGGGCATAGCCGGTCTCCAAGAGCTGGTAAAGCTCCTCCAGGGCCCGTAAGGCCAGTCGCACCGGGGGTTCGGGCCCTTCTGCCGTGACCTGATGGCCCCGGCTGGCGAGCTTCACCCCCAAGAGGCGCCCGATGAGGCGGAGATTCTGCCCCTGCTCCCCGAAGAGAGCCTGGGCCAGGTTGTTGTCCGCCAGGGTAAGCTGTTCGGTAATCGTTGGTGAATGAGAATGGGCGGGTTTCACAATGGTTATGGTTTGAGGCCCAGCACCTGACCGCTTATGCGGCGGCGGCGGGGGCGATTGTCAAAATCCAGGAGCACGATCTGCTGCCAGGTGCCGAGAGCGAGATTGCCGTCGGCCAGGGGGATGGTGAGGCCGGGCTTAAAAAACGCTGCCCGGACGTGGGCGTAGCCGTTGCCGTCGCCCCAGCGGCGGTCGTGTTCATAAGGGATATCCCGGGGGAAGAGGCGTTCAATGGCTGCTCTTAAGTCGTTCACCACGCCGGTTTCATATTCTATGGTGGTGAGGGCTGCGGTTGAGCCGGATATGAACAGGTTCACCAAGCCCTGGGTAACGCCCGAGCCCCCCACCAATTCCTGAACCTGGCTGGTGAGATCGAGGATGTCGATCCCGGCTGTGGTGCTCATTTCCAGGGAAAAAGTTTCCACGGTAAACATGAACGACAAAGGTAATTTTAGCAAAAATTTCTGTCAATATACATATATAAATAAAATTATTATGGGGCTACCAACAGGGAGCCTTTTACGAACACTCCTGCAAAACGGGGGCCACAGCGTTTGGTCATTCTGAGCGAAGCGAAGAATTTTGCAATTTCGGGAGGTTGAGATCCCTTCCCTTTGTTCGGGATGACGGGAAAATAGGTTTTGCAATAAGTTCGCTGTCCTGCATCATCGACTGTATGGCAAAAATTCAGGCTCAGCTCTCGGTTTGCGAAGCATAAAGTCCCCCTTTTCTAAAGGGGGATTTAGGGGGATTATCAAGCGCTTATTTAATCCCCCCTGCCCCCTTTAGAAAAGGGGGGGGTGATTTTTCCCCCGCTCAAGAACCACTTGCTGATTCCTGATTAAGCCGAAAATGGGTTTTGTAATGACTTATAGATGCTTCTCGGCGCTAAATTGACCTTTGAAGAGAAGTCTAAGCGCTCCCGCACCTCAACCATTCTGAGCCCTGCCCCCTATCCCCCCGCCCTAACACTTCGTACTTTGGGCTTGACTAACCGTACAGATAGATTTACATACAATCAGCTTTTTTAAACTTTGTGAAGTAAGGTTCAAAAGCGCTTTCAATCATGTCTCTGGCCGACAACATCCAGGCCCAGCGCCGGGAAAAAATAGAGGAGTTTCGGCGGGCGGGCCTCGACCCCTTTCACAACCGCTTTGCCCCGAGCCACTCCGTCTGTCAGGTGATGGCCGAGTACGGGAATCTTGCCGGGCCGGAACTCGAGAAGTTGGGCCAGACCTTCCGCCTGGCCGGCCGCCTGATGCTGGTCCGCAAGTTCGGCAAGGCCAGCTTTTGCCATTTCCAGGACGGCACCGGGCGCCTCCAGGCCTACGTGCAGCGGGAGGTCCTGGGGGACGAAGCCTTCAGTTGGTTCAAGAAGCTGGACATCGGCGACATCGTGGGCTTCGAGGGCACCCTGTTTCGTACCAAGACCGACGAACTCACCCTGGCGGTGAGCTGCTTTACCGTCCTCACCAAGACCCTGCGGCCCCTGCCGGAAAAATACCACGGGCTCACCGATGTGGAGGCCCGCTACCGCCAGCGCTATCTCGACCTGTTGATGAATCCCCAGGTGAGGCAAGCCTTCCGCACCAGGGCGGCCGTCACCCGGCTTTTGCGTCAGTTCCTGGACGAGCGCGGCTTTCTCGAGGTAGAGACCCCCATGATGCAGCCTATTCCGGGCGGAGCCACGGCCAAGCCCTTCACCACGCATCACCAGGCCCTGGACATGCAGCTTTATCTGCGGATTGCGCCGGAACTCTATCTCAAGCGCCTGGTGGTGGGCGGCTTTGACCGGGTGTATGAAATCAACCGAAACTTCAGAAACGAAGGCCTCTCCAGCCTCCACAACCCGGAATTCACCATGCTGGAGTTTTACCAGGCCTACGCCACCTACGAGGACCTCATGGCCCTCACCGAAGAGCTCTTCTGTTTCCTGGCCCGGGAGATCCTGGGGGCTTATGTGTTCGAGTACCAGGGGCAGAAAATCGATTTCACGCCCCCCTGGCGGCGCCTGGACCTGCGGGAGTCGCTCACCGGGATCGCCGGCATACCCCGGGAGGTGGTGGCCGACCGCGACCAGCTCCTTGAGCTGGCCATCAAAGAAGGGGTGCAGCTCAGGGCCGGGGAAGGCTATGGCCGGGCGCTGACCAAGCTTTTCGACCTGCACGTGGAGGCGAGCCTCATTCAGCCCACCTTTATCGTGGGCTATCCCATCGAGACCTCGCCCTTATCCCAGAAAAACCAGGACAACCCGGAGGTGGTGGACCGCTTCGAACTCTTCATCGCCGGGCGGGAAATGGCCAACGCCTTCAGTGAGTTAAACGACCCGGACGACCAGCGGCAGCGTTTTGAGGCGCAACTCGCGGCCCATGCCCTGGGCGACGAAGAGATGCCCCACGCCCTGGACGAGGATTATCTTTTGGCCCTGGAGCACGGGATGCCCCCGGCCGCCGGCGAAGGCATCGGTATCGACCGGCTGGTTATGCTCCTCACCGACTCCCCTTCCATCCGCGACGTCATTCTCTTCCCCTTGCTCCGGCCGGAGAAGTAACCATGCGTTTTTTCGAGACTTTCGTGGCCCTGCGCATGCTTCGGGGCATCAGAAGGCAAAAAGGCTTTATTTCGCTGTCGTCCGTGTTCTCCATCGCCGGGGTGGCGGTGGGGGTCATGGCCCTCATCGTGGTCATCGGCGTCATGACCGGCTTCGATGAGGACCTGAAAACCAAGATCCTGAGCGTCAACCCCGAGATCATTGTCCTGTCCAAGGAGGGGCGCATCGGCGACTACGGCCAGGTGGCGGACCGCATCAAGGCCATGCCCGGCGTGGATTCCGTGCAGCCCTACCTCTACACCCCGGTAATGTTCTCCACGCCCGGGAACATCTCCGGGGGCATGTTGCGGGGCCTGGACCCGGACCTGCTCAAGGCCGGGGGCCCGAAACACCTGAAAGTGAGCCAGGGGAGTTTTGCCGAGGTGGCCCAGTTTGAGCCGGGGGAGCCGCCCTCCGCCGCGGTGGGCAACGAATTGGCCCGCCGCCTCAATTTGCATGTGGGGGACTTCTTCAACCTCTTCATCCCCAGGGGGACTCTCACCCCCATGGGCCAGCTGCCCCGCCTCAGGCTCTTCCGGGTGGTGGGCATTTTCCATTCCGGCATGTACGAGTTTGACAGCTCGCTGGTCTACGTCAGCCTCCCGGCCATCCAGGAGCTTTTAGGGTTTGGCAAGAATGTCACCGGCCTCGAGGTGAATGTCAAAAATATTTATGCCGCCCAGGAAATGAGCCAGTCCATAGTTTCCAGACTGGGGCCGGAATTCTTCGCCCGGGACTGGATCAACATGAACTACAGTCTCTTCTCCGCCCTGAAGCTGGAGAAGATCGCCATGTTCGTCATCCTCACCCTCATCATCCTGGTGGCGGCCTTCGGCATTGCCTCCACCCTGTTTATGATGGTGATGAAAAAAACCAAGGAGATCGCCATCTTAAAGTCCATGGGAGCCACCCGCCAGAGCATCATGCAGATCTTTGTGATGGACGGGCTCTTAATCGGCTTTTTCGGCACCGCCCTGGGACTGATCCTGGGGTTGATCACCTGCGGCCTCCTGCAGCGCTACGAATTTATCCAGCTTCCCCGGGACGTTTATCTCATTTCCACCCTGCCGGTGAAAATTGAGACCCTGGACCTGGTGTCGATTGTCGGGGCGGCCATGCTCATCAGCTTTCTGGCCACCCTCTACCCTTCCTGGCAGGCCTCTCGCCTGGACCCGGTGGAAGCTATCAGGTATGAATAAGTCTTTGGGCCGGCGAATTGACGCTGTGCCAAGATCGTGCTAAGGTGGGAAATCCTGGTTTGGAGCCCATGGCAGTTGCATCGACGGCCGCATCCCCCGCGGTGAAAATTGCGGTCCAGGGACTGGTGAAAACCTTCACCACCAACGGCAACGTAGTTGAGGTGATCAAAGGCCTGGATCTGAATGTCTATGCCGGGGAAACCCTGGCGGTGGTGGGGGCCTCCGGGGTGGGCAAGTCCACTTTGCTCCATATCCTGGGGACCCTGGAACGCCCCACCAGGGGCACGGTGATCTGGGAGGGGGAGGAGGTTTTCACCCTCGACGACCGGCGTCTGGCGGCCTTCCGCAACCGGAAGGTCGGTTTCGTCTTTCAGTTCCACTACCTCCTGCCGGAATTCGATGCCCTTGAAAACGTCATGATGCCGGCCCTCATCGCCCGGGTGCCCAAGTCCAAGGCCCGGGAAGATGCTGAAGCCATCCTGGTGCGGGTGGGCCTGCAACACCGCCTGCGGCACCGGGTGTCCACCCTTTCTGGAGGGGAACAGCAGCGGGTGGCGGTGGCCCGGGCCCTGGTGCTCAAGCCGGAAGTCCTCCTGGCGGATGAACCCACGGGCAACCTGGACCCCCATAGCGGCTCCCAGGTGCAGGAATTGCTCCTGGACCTTAATCGCGAACAAGGGCTGACCTCGGTAATTGTCACCCATAATCTCGATCTGGCCCAGGCCCTTACCCGTCAAATCACCCTGGTTGACGGCAAAGCTATGATTGTGTGAGGAGACTGAGTTGCGGCTACGTCTACTCTTGGCAATTTTTTTGATCACCTGGCTCTTCGCCGGGCCCATCCCGGCCCAGGAACCCGAGTTGGCTGTAAAGAAGGTGGCCGTCTTTCCCTTTGCCGTGTTGAGCAAAACCCCCCGGGAATATCTGGGGGAAAAGGTGCGCCAGGAATTCGAGGCGCGCCTCAAAGCCGATGGTTTGGCCCTCGTCCCTGCTGAGGATGTGAACAAAGAGGTCGCAGCCTTAAAGGAACCGCTGACCGATAACCTGGCCAAGGAAATCGGCCAACGGCTGGGAGCTGATACGGCCATCACCGGCCAGGTGGTCATCGTCGGGGAAGCCGTGGCCCTGGAGGCTCACGTTTTTGACCTGAGTGGTAAACAGGCTCCAGTCATCCTGAAACAGCAGGGGACCGGGGTGTCCTCCCTCACCGGCCTGGCCCGCCAGATGGCCGGGGAGGCTGCTCCTAGGACCGTGGGCAAAGGAGGAGGCATTCGCAAAATCGCGGTGACAGGCAACCGCCGCGTCGAATCAGACGCCATCGTGGGGGTTATGCAAACCCGGGAGGGAGAGACGGTGTCACCGCTGCGTCTCCGGGAAGACCTGAAGGCCATTTACAAGCTGGGCTATTTCACGGACGTCAAGTTTGACATCAGCGACACTCCCGAGGGCCAGGTCCTCACGGTAATCGTCAAGGAAAAACCCGCCATCCGCAGAACCACCATCCGGGGAAACTTTAATATCAAGGAAAAAACTCTCCTCGATGCCATGGATATCAAGAACCTGAAAGTAGCCTCGGAACCCATCATCAAGGAGGCCATCGAGAAGGCTCTGAAGAGCTATCGGGAGAAGGGTTACTACGGGGCCAAAATTACCTACACCCTGGAGCCCATCACCCCTCGGGAAGTAAATCTGGTGTTCAAAGTCGAAGAGGGCGGACCGGTTAACGTCAAGGAAATCAAATTCGAAGGCAACGCCGCCTTTTCCGCCAAGGAGCTGAAAAAGGTCATAGAAACCAAGAAGAAGGGCCTTCCCATCATTTCCCGCTTTACCCACGCGGGCAAGCTGGTACCGGAAATGATCGAGCAGGATGCCGAAAAGATCGGGGCCTTCTACTTCAACCACGGCTACATCAAGGCCAAGGTGGGGGAACCCAAAGTCGACGTGCAGGGGGGCGATGCCTACGTCACCTTCCCCATCACCGAGGGACCGCAGTTTAAAGTGGGCAAGGTTGACATCAAGGGAGACATGCTGGAAACCAAGGAAGAACTGTTCAAGAAAATTAAGATCAACAAAGAAAACATCTATAGCCGGGAAGTAATCCAAAAAGACATCACCAGCCTCTCAGACTTGTACGCCGACCGGGGCTATGCCAACGCCGACGTCACTCCTCTGTTGAAGGAAAACGACCAAGACCGCACCGTGGATATCACCTTCGAAATCAGCCAGGGGAAGAAGGTCTATTTCGAACGCATCGAGATCGCCGGCAACGTCAAAACCCGAGACAAGGTGATCCGCCGGGAGCTGCGGGTCTATGAGCAGGAACTCTTCAATGCCACCAAGCTCAAAGAGGGCATGAAGAACCTGAAGCGCCTGGAATATTTCGAAGACGTGAATTTGAGCACCTCTCCCGGCACCACCCCGGACCGCCTGAACCTCAAAGTCACGGTCAAGGAAAAGCCCACCGGCAGCTTTGGGGTGGGTGCGGGCTACAGCACTCAGGACCACCTGGTGGGCATGATCGAAGTCAGCCAGAACAATCTGTTCGGCCGGGGCCAACGGCTGTCGGTGCAGGCCATGCTCGGCACCATCGCCAGCCGCTACCGGATCAGCTTCACCGAACCCTACCTGTTCGACCGGCCTCTGGGTCTGGGCATCGATGCCTACGACTGGTCGCGGGTCTTCGATGAATACACCCAGTACAGCCTCGGCGGCGGCATCCGGCTGTCCCACCCCCTGCGCTGGCAGTACACCCGGCTCTTTTGGAGCTACCGGTGGGATTATGTCAAATTGACTGATCTGTCCTTTTCCGCCTTGAATACTCCCAGCATCGTGGAAGCCAGCCGGATTCGCAATACCAGTGCCATGAGCATGGGGATTTCCCGAGACTCCAGGGACTCCCTGTTCACCCCCACCAAGGGGTCGAATCAAAGCTTTACTCTTGAATGGGCCGGTCTGGGGGGCCAGGTTGCCTTCTTGCGGTATCTGTTGGATCAGGCTTACTATTATCCCCTGAAGTGGGGCACGGTGGGGGTCTTCCATGTCCGGGGCGGCTACCTCCAGGGCTTGGGCTATGGTCAGCAGCCGGCCTACGAATTGTTCTACCTGGGGGGTATCGACACCATCCGGGGCTTTAGATACGCCACCATCAGTCCCCGGGACCCCCGCACCCACGACCGCGTCGGCGGCAACAAGTTCTTCCAGATCAACACAGAGTGGCGCTTCCCCGTGCCCAAGCTGAAGCAGTACGGCATTGTGGGGGAGGTCTTCTTTGACGCCGGCAATGTTTATACTTCCAACGCTAAACTTCTCGTACCCAACGTCCGCACCAGCGCCGGCGGCGGCATCCGCTGGTTTTCCCCCATGGGGCCCCTCCGGGTCGAATGGGGTTACAATCTGGATAAAAAGAGTTTTGAGCAGCAGAGCGCCTGGGAATTTACCATCGGCGGCACTTTCTGAGGAACTGGAAGGCCAGGCCGTCGCGGTTATACTGTGGCAAGTTGAGGTTTAAATCTTTTTATATCTTTTCGGGACTTCCCTTACTTAAGGAGGCAATCAATGAAAAAGTGGGTATTATGTGTATTTTGTGCATGTTGCATCACCGGGCTGTTGCTCACTTCTGTTGGGGCTAAAGAACTGCGCATCGGGGTGGTGGATGTCGAGAACATTATCAACAATTCCCCGGACTACAAGCGCATCGAAGGCAGCCTGAAGAAAAAATCCGAGGAACTGGGCAAACCCTTGCAGCAGCGGGAACAGGAATTGGGCCAGCAAGTCCAGGAATTCCAGAAACAAGCCCAGGCCGGCATCATCAAAGAAGATGTCAGAAAACAGAAGGAATCGGAATTCCAGAAAAAGTTCCAAGAAATTCAGAAATCCAAAGACACCGCCACCAAGAGCTTCCAGGAATACTATCAACAAACCATGAAGCCGCTGTTGGAGAAGATGAATAAAGCAGTGGAACAGGTAGCCAACGAGAACAATCTGGACATCGTCTTCCCCAAGGCCGGGACTTACGTGCGGGACAAGTCTCTCGATATCACTGACAAGGTCCGGGAAAAATTCAAATAAGCCGATACCATGGGAAAGACCCTGGGTGAACTGGCGGCCTTCTTAGGGGGGGAACTCCGGGGGCCCGCCGATCTGGTAGTCCGGGGCTTGGCGCCTGTTGACC
>Ga0207839_1000270_pt1 | contig 10680 bp, 8 predicted proteins | sample LuqExpMetageno64_FD_187821 | JGI IMG/M metagenome (GOLD analysis project Ga0207839, IMG submission 187821) | Tropical forest soil microbial communities from Luquillo Experimental Forest, Puerto Rico - Sample 64 (SPAdes) | ecosystem: Environmental > Terrestrial > Soil > Tropical forest ...
CCCCAGCGAGTCAGCCGATCTGCGGGTTGGTATAAGCCGCGCCCGGCGCGAGCTGACGGTAGTCAAACTAACTGCACCGGTCGCGTCATCTCGCGGGTGAGGAGGCAAAGTAAGTGGCCCATGGGCAATCGACTTTGCCCGCGAAGGTGATGTGTGGCGAAGAATCGGATCACGCTCGCGGAACAGGAGCGGTGCGGTTACGGCCGCTGCACTAGGCTGGACACATTTCTCGACACATACGGCAAATAATTAAATGACACGGGACGGCCTGGAGCCCACTTAGGGATAGCGAAAAGGACCGGAATTCCGGGTCTTTTGACATCGGACGGGAGAGGGCGGCAGGACGTGTCCCGTCGTTCAAAACTGGTGCCTTAAACCACTCGGCCACCCTTCCGTGATAACGATTTCAATGCCTTGGCGGAGCATCCTAAAGTACCGGGCATAATCTGCAACGTGTGTACTCATAGACGTAGTAGAAAGAAAGGATGGGGAGACGGCAGGCGTTGTGCTTTACGTGCTCATCGTGATCGGCATGGACGTCCTGTTCTTCAAGCACCCATTCTGGGAACGGCTGATAGTGAACGTCGGAATTGTCCTGGTGTTCGCGGCGTCCTATCTGAGGTTCCTGAAGTGTCCATGAGTGCAGGGTGCTTTGACGCCCTCGATTCAACCAACCGTGCGCATCACGTGATGCTTAGGCGAGCTATCGAAGACATGCGAGCATGTCCCTGCTATGCGCGATCGCCCTCTCCCAGATGTGCAGCTCCAGCGCGCACCAGCCGCGCGGCATTGCGAAGGTTCGCAGGGTCCCAGTTGGGGGCGAATTCGGCCATGATGTCGACTGCAGCCGCAGCAAGATGATCGGCCAGCAGTGCTACGACTGTTGCGGGCTCGCGCCGCTTGCAGGCTTCATAGATTTCGCCGTGCTCTATCGCTGCGCGACGAAATAAGTCCGACAATCCCGCCTGGACGGTGTTATAAACGTACCGCTCGCTGCGCTGGCAGTCGACGCGCATGCGTTTTTGCAATAGCGGATTTGCCCGCGAGAACAGCAGTTGGTGAAACGCGCGATGATTCTTAAGCCAGCCGGAAAGATTCTGCCCTTTTTCATCCTTGCGAAGCTCGCGCAACAGGGCCCCGATTTTCTTGATATCGGCGTCGGTCATGCTTTCTACAGTCGTGATCGCAGCGATCCCCTCGTTCGCGATCCGTGATATGTAAAGCGCTTCCAGTTCGCGCGGATCGAAACCGAGCACCCGACAGCGGTAATTTGGTTCCGCCTCAACGAGTCCTTCTTCCATCAGCATCCGCAAAGCCTCGCGCACGGGCGTGCGGCTGACTTTCATGCAGTCCGCGACCTGGACCTGAGACAACACGGTTTCCGGCGGCAGCGCGTTCGACAAGATCAGATCGCGCAGATAGCGATGAATATCGACCGATGCCCGGCGATGGCTGTTGCCAGCCAGTGGCCGCAAGACCTTTTGGAGCGTCGGCTTCTTGCGCCGGGTTGCTTTCTTCCTTGCCATGTCTCTTAGCTATGGTGGCTCGCGCCCACCCATCCAAAGCTGGACGTGGCCTGTACGCTAAGTAGAGACGGACGAGAGCTATGATTCCCGCAACTTCTTAGTCGCCCGTTCGTCCACTTGCAACGTAACAGGATCAATGTCCACGCGGTAGATGTTCTTGGCTGCGTCAAGTGAAACAAGCTCGTTTTCCACGTCCTCGCGCACCATTTCTGGATCGCGCTCAGCCGGGCTGCCGACTCCGCCTCCGCCCGAGGATTGCTTGACCAGTACATCGCCAGACTTCACCGGCACGAGCCGGTGAGGTTTGACCCGGATATCCTCGCCATCACGACGAAGATAGGTGCGCGACACGGGTGAGGGCTCACCGCCTAGGGCGCCGAAGCCTTGCACGACGTCGCCGTCCGAACTGCCCGTCGCCATTTGACCGTCGGTGCCTTCGTTCAAGGCTTCCCAGTGCACGCCGGGACCGCCGCGCCAGCGGCCGGCGCCGCTGAAGTCTGGTACAAACTCCCACTTGAGCGCGCGCCAGGGCACGCGGACTTCCATTTCCTCGACGTTGTCGCGATGCGCGGCGCCCATCGCCGTGAGCGTACTGACAGCCTGGTAGCCGTCGTAACCCGCGACCGCGCCAGCGCTGCCGTCATAGTCGAAGCAGGTGCGGACATAGGGTTCACCGGTGCGCGGATCCTTGGCGAACAAGTAATCGCCGCGATGCTTGCCCCAGGCGGCGATGGCGCGGTTGGGCAGTGCTTTTGACAGAGCCTCGACCACCGCTTCCATGATCTGCACGCCGACATTCACCGGAGAGGCGCCCACCGTTGCCGGGTATTGGCAATTCACAACCGATCCCGGCTTTGCGATCACCTTGATCGGCTTCATCGTTCCTTCATTGTGATAATCGGCCAAGGCAGGATCGAAGTAGAGAATCGCCGCGGCGATTGCAATGCCGTAGGTGACCGCATAGACGCAATTGACGAAGCCCTTGCGCTGCGCATCGCTCTCCGACAGGTCGATGGTCATTTCGTCGCCCGCGACCGTGATCTTTGCGCGCACCCACACCTGTTCGTCGAGTGTTGTGCCGTCGTCATCAGTCGCGGCTGCGCCGTAGTACACGCCGTCGGGAAACTTGCGGATTTCGTCGCGGACAGCGAGTTCGGTGCGCCGCATCATCTCCTGGATGCTCGCCAAGACCGTGTCGCGGCCGTACATATCGAGCAGCGCCAGGATGCGCTTTTCGCACATTGTGGTTGAACCGATCATTGCGTGAAGGTCGACGCGGACGCCGTCGGAGAAACGCACGTTGTTGAGAATGAGGTTGACCAGGTCCTTCCGCTCGCGACCGCGATCGATGACCTTGATCGGCGGGATGATGAGCCCCTCGGCGTGAATGTCGTAGCCGTTCGGGAAATATCCGCCTGGGAACGAGCCGCCGGTGTCCGTCTGATGGCCGCGGCAAAGGGTGAAGAACAGTAACTCGCCCTGATAGAAGATCGGGCGGATATAGCCCCAGTCCGGCAAGTGAGTGTTGTGTCCGCCATGGTAGGGATCGTTGGTTAGGAAGACGTCACCGGGATGGATGTCGTCGCCGAACATCTTGACGAGTTCCTGAACCGCAAATGACGTCCCAAGAAACTGGTTTGGCAAACCGACGGGGATCGCGACGGCGGACCCGTCCGCGGCCCAGATTCCGACGGAGAGGTCCTGCAACTGGCCGATCAAATAGTTCTGCGCTGTGCGTTTTACCAAATGTCGCATTTCCTTGCAGATGGTCTGCATGGAATGCCAAACCGTTGCGACTGTGGTCGGGTCGATGTTGACTTGCTGTACCATGCTGGCCTCCCGTCAAGCCCGATTCAGAATGTAGTTCTTGTATTTGTCGACAGAGCAGACATAGGCTTCAGGAATGACCACGGTCGTCGTCGTTTCTTCGATAATTGCCGGTCCGCTGATGACGTTGCCTGCGAGCACCTTTTCGCCGTCATAGATCGGCGTATCGACGTCGCGGCCATTGAAGCGACAGGTGCGCCGGCGTTTGAGCGCGGAGCGCGGGTCCGTGTCGCCTTTTGCGGCCTGCGGTAAAGCGAACGGGGCGTTCGGTATCGTCGCTTTTAGCCGCAGCGTCAGGATTTCCACCGCCTTCCACGGCATGGCGAAGGTGTAGAGCTCCTCGTGTTTGCGCGCGAACCCTTCCGCCGCAGCATCGATCAGCTCGCGCCTCATCCTGCCGCCTGCCATATCAATCTCGACTTCATGGAACTGACCGACGTAACGCAGATCAGCACTGCGCTTGAGGATCACCTTGTCGGCCGGCACGCCATGCTGTTCGAATGCGCGGAGGGCCTCGGCTTCCAGTTCGCTGTAAACACGATTGATCCCTTCGAGGTCGGCATTCATGCATCGGGTCACGAAGGAACACGCGTAGTCCTGACCGATGTCCATTGCGAACATACCGAAGGCGCTGTAGAGCGCTGCCACCGGTGGGACCACGACGCGTTTGATGCCGAGCGAGTCGGCGATGAAGCCGCCGTGGATCGGTCCGCCGCCTCCGCCGGCGATCATGATGCTGTTGCGGATGTCGTGGCCGCGTTTGGTTGACACCTCGGTGATCTTGTTCGCCATGTTGGCATTGACGGTGCGGAAAATTGCTTCCGCCGCACCTTTCTCGTCGACGCCAAGCTTTTCCATGAGCGGCTTCATGGCGCGGCGCGAGGCCTTTTCATCGAGCTTCATCTCGCCGCCGAGGAAGTAGTCGCCCGGCACGTAGCCGAGGATGAGGTTGGCGTCGGTCACGGTCGCATCCTCGGCATTGCCGTAACAGGCCGGACCCGGGTCGGCCCCGGCGCTCTGCGGCCCGACGCGAAGCAGGTTGAGAGCGTCGATCTTCGCCATCGAGCCCCCGCCGGCACCGATCGAGGCGATATCGACCATCTTGATGGCGACGCGCTGATCGTTCTCCCAGTGCTCGGTCGTCGTCGGGATCTCAGCCTTTTCGATCATGCAGACATCGAAGCTGGTACCGCCCATGTCGACGGAGAGCAGATTCTTCTCGCCGAGGTGCTGGCCGAGATAGACCGCGCCGGAGGGTGCCGCCGCCGGACCCGAATGCAACAGGAAGACTGGGCGCCGGATGCATTCCGTGATGTTCTGCACCAGCCCGTTGGCCAGCATCATCAGGAACGTGCCCTTGAACCCGAACTCTTTCAGGACTCTCTCCAGCGATGTCAGGTAGCGCGCGACGGCCGGACCGACATAAGAGCCGACAGCGGTGGTGTTGAAGCGCTCGAATTCGCGCCAGATCGGCAGCGTCTCGTGCGACGTGCTGACGAAGATGTCCGGCGCGATCACCCGGCAAATCTCGGCGGCGCGGCGCTCGTGCGCTGGATTTGCATAGGAGTGCAGGAAACAGACGGCGATCGATTGAACGCCCTGCGCCTTGAGCTTCTTCACCGAGTCGGCAACGTCCTGCTCGTTGAGCGACGTCAAGATACGGCCATCGCAGAGCGTGCGCTCCTCGACACCGATGCGGCGCGAGCGCGGGATCAGTGGCCGGTTTGGCGGAATGAACAGGTTATAGAGCGACACATCGACTGGTTTGATGCCACGGCGCATTTCGATGCTGTCGCGGAAGCCTTTGGTGGTGATCATCCCGGCCTTTGCGCCGCGTTCGTTGATCAGGATGTTGGTGGCAAGCGTCGTCCCATGCACCAGAACTTCGATCTGGCCGAGGAATTCGCTGATATCGATACCGTAGTGCCGTGCCGCTTTTTTCAGCGCATTCATCAAGCCGGCCGAAGGATCGCTTGGCGTGGTCGACGCCTTAAATTTCTGCAGGAGCCCGGTCTCGTCCATCACCAGACAATCCGTAAATGTTCCGCCGACGTCGATACACACACGCTTTTTGTTCATCGCCTGATCCCCTTGGGAACGTGGAAGCCTGACCGCCATCGCCAGCGCATAGTGCGAGCCGTCGGTTGTCTTCGAAAGAAGTGGATACACTTCTGTTGGAGCTGTCAACGATCTCGCGGGCGCGTAACGAAGGAGAGCGGGTCTGGCCGGCGTCGGTCGGGCCCGCGCCCGCGCTGCTACTTCTTGGCCGCGCTATAGGGGTGCACGAGGTCCCCCGTCTTGTGTTCGGGCGGCCAGACAACGACCCATTTCTTCGGATCGGTCAGTTGGCCGATATCGTTGCCGGTCAGGTCGCGCCATTGGCTGACCAGCGACCGCGGTTTAGCCCATTCGCCGTCAGGACCAAATTTGATCTCACCGACCACCGTCGAGAAAGTGTGCTTGTGCATGTAGTCGGCGAGCTTGACGTGATCGAGGCTCTTGGTCGCCGTTACGGCGGCAGCCAGAACTTGCCCTGCCGCATAACCATACGGGGCGAAATTATACCCGAACGGATCGATACCCTGTCCTTTGGCACGCTCCCGATATTTGTCGAGGACGTCTTTCGTGCCGTCGAAGTACAGCGTCGGCACCGGCATGAAGACTTCTGCGTTGTTGATGTAGCCGTTCATCAACGGCCCCATCGCAACCTTCAGCGGCATTGCCAGCATGCCGATCAAGCTGCCGCCGATCATGCTCGGCGCAAGTCCTACCTCGTTGGCGGCGCGGACGAAGGCGACGGTGTCCGGCGGATATGAGGCGGTAAAGACGATGTCGGGATTGACGGCCTTGATAGCGCGCGCGATCGGCGCCAGATCGATTATGCTCGGCGGGTAGAGCTGGTCGTAGATAATCTTGAAGTTGGCGGCTTTGGCGTTCTCGCGCGCCCCGTCGGTTGCCGTCTTGCCGAATTCAGAGTCGATACCGACGATCGCGACCGTTTTCAACTGCGGCTTTCTCGATTTGGCCAACTCAAAAAATCCGCGGGAGAATTCGCGTGCTGGATTCTCGCCGTAGGTGAGCATGGAAAAATAGCCCGGATAGTGGAACTGGCTATTCGCCGCCAGGCCGAGCAGCCCGATGGTCGTCAGTTTGCGTGGCGTGAGCACCGCGATCGCCGCGGCAATCTGATTGGTCGCATATGGGCCGAGCAGCAAGTCGACCTTGTCGACATCGATGAGCTTGGCATAGATCGGCGGCACGTTGGCCGGAGACGTCTGATCGTCGTAGTAGACGAGCTCGACCGGGCGACCGAGCAATCCGCCTTTGGCATTGACGTCATCGCGCCAGATTTCCAGCGATACGAGGACTTGCTTGCCGGCAGGTCCGCCCGGTCCGCTGAGGCTCATGGAGAACCCGACCTTGACCGGGTCCGCCGCTAAAGCAGGGTTGACGAGGGCCATGCCCAATGGCAGCGCGAGCATTGAGAGGGCCGCAAAGCTCAAATATAAAAATCTCTGCAAACCTCTGAACACCTCCATCGTATCCTCCCAAGATCAGGTTCAGTTTTAGTCGTTAGGCTTGCCCCACAGAAAATGTTTCTGCGAGCATCAGCCAAAGATCTGGTTAGCGTAGCCAGGCGTTCCCACGTGCGCTGGCGTCGACTCGCGCGCATCTCAGCCGTCCCACGGATGCAGGATGATGCGGCCGACCAGATCGTCGGCGGATTCCAAAAGTCGATGTGCTTCGCCAACCTGCGACAATGGCAGGGTGGCATAGATTGGCATCGTGATACGAGCGCTCTCGAGCAGTTCGACGACGATGCGTTGGTCGTTGCGCGTCGATGCGCGCACGCCGTGCACATTGAGCTCGCGACTGATCAAATCGATGACCCGCAGCGGCACGTCGGCCATTTCGCCGCCAACAGGACAGAAGGTACCGCCGAAGCGCATCGCATCGATGCAAAGCCGCATCAGGGTAGTCGCGCCGGTGTATTCGACCGCACCATCGACGCCTTCTCCGTGCGTTAACTCGCGTACCGTCGCCGCGACATCGGGTGCCATCGTATCGACCACGTGTATGGCCCCGGCGCGGCGCAGGGCGGCCGCTTTGGCGGCGTTGCGCGTCGTCGCGATCGGCGTGCCGCCGGCAAGTTTCACGAGCTGCATTGTGGCGGTGCCCATGCCGCCGGAGGCTCCGGTGATCAGCACATTATCGTTCATCCGCACCTGTAGACGGCCGGCAACAATGTGATGTGCGGTCGAGCACGCCCACATGGCCGCTGCCGCCTGATCGAAGCTCAATGCCGGGCCGATCTTGATCCAATAGGCCTGCGGGCGGGCAACGTACTGCGCGTATCCGCCGAACATGGTGTGGCCGGGAAGGTCGACGCCGGTCGACAGATTGCCGAGGCCGCGAATTGCATTCAGCGACGCCGGATTTTCCGGGTGCACGAGGCCGACGACCCGGTCGCCTGGTTTGAAATCTGTTACGTCGGCGCCCACGGTCGCGACCTCACCTGCGACATCGCGGCCTAACTGCATCGGCATGGGGAAGGCGCGGCGGCCATGGATGCCGCCATGGTGCCCGGTCGCCCTGCCGTAGAAGTCGTGAACCTCGCCGGTGCGGTACTTGATGTCCCACCGAGACACCGATGTGGCGATGACTTTCACCAGCACGTCACCGCGTCCGAGTTCCGGCTCCGGATAGTCACCGTAGACAAGGCGTGCCGGGCCACCGAATTCGAACAGACGAACGGCTTTCATCGGGTCAGGACCAGGTCATGATCTTGCGCACGGCATCACAAATCTTGTCCGAAGTCGGCGTGATCGCTTGCTCAAGTGGCTGGCTGAAAGGTGTCGGTACGTTGGGGCGCGCGACGCGCATGATCGGCGCGCGTAGCGATCTAAAGCCATGTTCGGCCACAATCGCAGACAGTTCGGAGGCGATTCCGCAGCTCAGATTGGTCTCGTCCGCCACCACCAGCCGGCCGGTGCGGCCGACTGACTGCAGAAGCAAATCTCGATCCAAGGGCACAAGTGTGCGTGGATCGACGACTTCGATCTCGATGCCTTCGCCGGCGAGCGTTTCGGCGGCTGCCAACGCGGTCTGCACGATGTAGGAGGTGGCAATCAGCGTGACATCGCGGCCTTTTCGCTTGATGTCGCCGCGTCCGAACGGGATCGCATAATCCTCCTCCGGCACGTCGCCCTCGATATCCATCAGCCGTGCGTGATTGACGAATACCGTGGGATTGTCGCTTTTGATCGCGCTGCGGATCAGTCCTTTAACGTCATAAGGACTGGAGGGCAGCACGATTTCGAGACCGGCTGCGTTCCACAGCATCGCCTGCGGGCTATGGCTGTGCTGCGCAGCGCCGCCGCCGCGCAAGCCGTGCAGCATATGATAGACCACGGGCACACGCACCGCGCCGTTGGACATATGGTGGGCGACGGCTGCTTCGTTCACCAGCGGCGACCAGCCGACGTAGCTGAAGCTCGCAGTGCCGATATCGACGAAGGGGCGTGCGCCGGCCATCGCAGCCCCGGCCCCGAGGCTGACAATGGCTGCTTCCGACGTCGGCGGATCGTAGATGCGGTCGGGAAATTCGGCGCGAATTGGATCCATCAGCACGCGCTTGGGACCTAGCCCGAGCACATAGCTTCCCACCAGACTGACGCGCGGGTCCTCCGCCAGACTGGTGCGCAAGGCTTCGACGATGGCCGCGGCATAGCTAATCTTTCGCATCGGTCGTTCCTCGCTCAGGCAAACACGTGGTCGCCGACGGTTTCTGGCCGCGGCATCGGGCTGTCGATTGCAAATTTCGTCGCGGCCGCGATACGGACGCGCGCATCCTTATCGCGCGCGAGCAACTCGTCGGCGGTCGCATGGCCGGCGGCGGCCAGTTCGCGGGCGGCCCGCAGCAGCGGATCGTGACCGCGCAGCCAGTCGGCATGCGGTCCGGCGATGCGCGTCGCATCCCAGGCTGATGGGAGATCGGTCGCCGTCGCCAGCTCCGGCCACAGCGGGCTGCTTCCCGGCCAGCGCACGGTAAAGGCCTCGATGAACACCGGGCCGTCGCCGTTACGGCAGCGGTGAACGGCGTCCGTTGCGGCTCCGTGCACAGCGTTCATGTCGGTGCCGTCGACTTTCACGCAATGGATGCCGTAAGCGGCGGGAAGGCGGGTGAAGCTGTCGGTTGCGGTGATGGCGGTGGGGTAACCGCCTTGCTGTGGGCCGGCGGCACCGGCCGAGTTGTTTTCGCAGACATAAACGACGGGCAGCTTCCAGAGTGCGGCAATGTTGAAGCTCTCGATGACCAGTCCTTCTTCCAGCGCGCCGTCGCCGAAGAAGCCGACAGCCACGTGCGGTTGCCGCCTGACTTTGAGCCCGTAGGCCGCGCCGGTTGCGAGACCAGAGCAGCCGCCGACGACGGCGGACGTGGACAGGAATCCGTGAGCGGGATCGGAAATATGCAGCGTACCGCCGCGTCCGCCGTTGAAACCCGTGGCGCGGCCTAGAATCTCGGCCATCGCGCGGTTGGGATCGCAGCCGCGGCCGATGATATGCCCGTGGTTACGGTGCGTGGTGCAGATCAGATCGTTTTCGCCCAGTGCTTCCAGCACGGCGCCGCCGGTCGCTTCTTGACCGATGTAGATATGATAATGGCTGACGAACCGCCCCTGCTTGAAGAGTTCGATCACGGCCTCTTCGAAATGACGTATCATCAACATGCGTTGGAAGATCGACAGGCTGGTTCGGCGATCGAGAGCGGTCATTGTCTGCCCTTCTGTAAGTCTCATTTTTTGCCGCGCACCAGCGCGGCAGCCTCGCGTGTCAGCCGCTCCGCGCCGGGAAGCGTCAGAGGCTCGAGCGTTTTGCTGAATGGGATCGGAACGTCGGCGGCTGCGAGACGAGTGACCGGCGCGTCGAGCCAATCGAACGCGTGCTCGGTGACCGTCGCTGCAATTTCTCCGGTGATGCCGTATTGCCGGTAGCCGCCATCGACCACGACTGCGCGCGATGTTTTTTTGACGGAATCGACCAGCGTTGCGACGTCCAGTGGCACCAGGGTGCGAGGATCGACGACTTCAGCGGATATCTCTTCGCTCGCCAACAACTCGGCGGCGGCTAACGCCGTCTGCACCATGCGGCCGGTCGCGATGAGGGTTATGTCCTTGCCTGCGCGTTTGACCTCGGCGGCGCCGATCGGGACAACATAGTCTTCCTCGGGCACATCACTGCGCACGTTATAGAGCATGCGGTCTTCGAAGAAGGCGACTGGACCGTCGTCCCGGATGGCCGCAGCCATCAGTCCTTTCGCATCGGC
>Ga0207839_1000275_pt1 | contig 10606 bp, 10 predicted proteins | sample LuqExpMetageno64_FD_187821 | JGI IMG/M metagenome (GOLD analysis project Ga0207839, IMG submission 187821) | Tropical forest soil microbial communities from Luquillo Experimental Forest, Puerto Rico - Sample 64 (SPAdes) | ecosystem: Environmental > Terrestrial > Soil > Tropical forest ...
GATTTGAGGTTTGGTATAAGCCGCGGAAACCATGTTGCGAGCGCTTTAGGCCACGGCGGCCGCCTCCGCCCAGTTTCCCAAAGTGTGCGTTTTCTCTTTCGCCACATCTGCGGGCTTTTCTTTCACACCGTTGGCGGCGTCATAGACATTGGGAGCGACCGCCAAAAGCCCGGCCTTGGCGTCGTGATCCTCGAGCACCTCGGAAAAGCGCCGCTCGTCGCGCCATGCCCACTTGCCGCGTTGTAGCTGCGCATAGATCCGGCCGGTTTCGAAATCGGCGAATTTGACGATCGGGATCCAACGGGCGCAGCGCTTGAGAAAGTCGAGGTTGTTTTCCGGCGCCAGGTCCTCACCGACGTAGACTTCCGTGGGTTTCTGCGCGTGGATATTTATTTTCCTGAATCGCTCGATATCAATCAAGCGCTTGATGTCGAGGATGGTCATTTCGCCGTTCCAGCCGAAGGCCACGGTGCGCGGCGGCTGACCCTCGGCGACGCTGTTGTCGAGAAACTCGTAATGCACGCGCTTGCTGGCCGCGAGCGCCCAGGTGAAGAACAATTCCGGCATGCCGGTATAGGCCTCGACATTGTGCGCCAGCAGGTCTTCGACGGCCTTGTAACGGCCGACTTTCAGTCCGCGGATCCAAGCACGCTCTATGGTCATTTCCGGCGGCGTGATCATGAAGAACATGTAGACGAGATCGCCTAACCGCGTCAGCAGGCGCTTAGATCCCACGCCTTCAAGCTCGGGCACGAAGTTGTCAAAACGAAAGCGATCGATGAGCAGGTGCGACATCTCTCCGCGCGCAGCGCGCGTCGCCATGCGGCGGTCGAGCTTCTGGTCGACGATCTCGAGCTCATGGCCCGATAGCGTGCCGGCGTATTTGTAGGCTGGACCCAAGGAGCCGTAGTCGAGCAGAAATTTTCGCCAGATATCGGGGCTGATCAGGGCGAACTGATCCCAGGCGAAGCGAAGCCTTCCAGCCAGAATCTTCTGGAGCGGCCGCATCGTGCTCTTGCCGGACGCGGACGCGCCCTTGACGTTCATCACGATCGGATTCTCCTGCCGCGGCAGCACGCGATAGCCTTCGCGCGCGATCGCCTCCTGGACATACGGAACGATGGCTTCGCCGATCACTTCGCTGCCGTAGTCGTTGCATATCAGCGTGACGACGAGCTCCGTGAGCAACGCGATGTTGCCGAACAGGCGGCCGCGCCGCCTTCGGATCCCAGTGGCGACTCTGTGCAAGGCGTCGAAGCAGGCTTCGTCTAGCCGCTCGACGGCCGCTTCTGATTTTCTTTGCCAATCCGCAACGATCCTTTGATCGCGCTCCGCGATAGATTCCATCGACGTCGACGGTTTCTTTGGCCTGGCAAAGGAAAATAGGCGGCGCCCCTCCCGTGGGCCCTCGACACCCGGCTTGGGCTCGACGAATGCCTTGGTCAGCTCGCCTTCGATGATACGAGAAGCTTCGTTCTTGACCCGTTCGAAGATGCGCACCAATTCGTCGCGATGCGGCGCGACGTATCGATTGAGAATAATCGCGGCGATCTCGCGAAAATTTTTGCCCAGGTCCTCGTAGTCGCGGCCGTCAGGGACAGAAATTCCCGCAGTCACGTGAATGAGCACCTCGTGCGCGATCAAGCGGTCGGGACGAAAGGCGACCAGCTCATGCGCGGGCACGCCGCAATAGTCGCTCAGCTCATGGGCCTTGGCGACGCTGGTCGAAACGTTCTCGCCGCGGAATATAGTCGAGAGCGGCAAATACTCGCGCGGCAGCTCCGACTGCAAACCCGGATTCCACGCATCGAATTCAGCGGGCCGCGGCTCGATGTTCATCTTTTACCGCGCTAAGCCTTCGCCACCATTTTGAACATTTTCGTGCCATACAGGTTGCCCGCGTCAGCCAGCATCGGCTGCACGGCAGCAACGAAGGCGGCGTGTTCCTTTGCATTCAGCTCAACGATTTCGCAGCCGGCGTCCTCAATAATCCGGCGCGAGGTCTCGTGTTCCTCCACCGCGAGCTGCCGCTGGAACGCGACAGCTTGCGTCACTGCTTGCCGCATCGCGCGTTTGAGGTCATCCGGCCAGGCATCGAACGACGTGCGATGCAGAAATACGGGCCGCGAAATGTAGAAGTGGCTGGTGAGGGTATGAAACGTGTGGAACCTGTGCACGCCGTAGGTGACGGTATTGGCGAGCGGATTCTCCTGCGCGTCGAGGGTATTGGCCTTGATCATGGCGATCGCCTCGGTGAGATCCATGCGCAACGCCACAGCGCCCAGCACCTCGAAGGTGCGCTTCTGGATTTCGCTCGGCAGCACGCGGATCTTCATACCCTTGAGATCGGCCGGCACATGAATCGGCCGCAGCCGGTTAGAGATGTGGCGAAAGCCGTTCTCGAACCAGCCTAAGATCCGATAGTTGATGCGCTCCTCGGTCATACGCGCGAGATAGGCGCCGAGCGCGCCGTCCATGGCGCCACGCGCCTGCGCATTGTCGGCGAACAGGAACGGCAGATCGACAAAGCCCAGCTCTGGCACGCGGTCGGTGAGGTAGCTCGACGATTGGTAGCCGAGCGTCATTTCTCCGTGCTCGACGAGCGTCAAAATGTCTTGGGCCTTATGCCCGCAGTCCATGATGTTCCAGATATATTCGATTGTGACGCCATCGCCGAATTCCGTCTGTAATTTGTCGCCGATGAATTTCAGCGCCCTGCTGAAACCGGTCGTGGGCGGCCCATAGCCGCCCATGCGGATAGGGATCGGTTTGCTCATGGCCACATTCTCTATACTGATGGCGCGATATGGCCAAGCGCGCGCGCCGTGATAAACTCGCACAAACTCGGGGGAGAGCGACATCCATGAACAAAATCGCCAAGCTCGCAACAACGGTGACGCAGGATCGCGTGGCGCCGGCGGAATGGCAGGCACGCGTCGACCTCGCCGCCGTCTATCGCCTGCTCGCCCACTACGGCTGGGACGACGTCATCTACAACCATTCCTCCATGCGTGTGCCGGGCGAGCCGCGTAATTTCCTGATGAAGCGGCACGAGCTGCTCTACACAGAAGTGAGCGCGTCCAATCTGGTAAAAGTCAATATGGACGAGGACCTCGACGAGAGGTCCGGCGTCAACCGGCCTGGCTTCACCCTGCATGGCGGTGTCTTGAGCGCGCGACCAGACGTGAATTGCGCGGTGCACGTGCACACCGAGAACGGCACGGCACTGTCCGGGTTAAAGAACGGCCTGCGCATGGTGTCACAGCAGGCGCTGCGTTTTTACCAGCGTGTCGGCTATCACAAATATGAAGGCATCACCGAGGACTTCGACGAGCGCGCGCGCATTAACAAGGCACTTGGGCAGAACCGCGCGCTGATCATGCAGCATCACGGCATGCTCACAGTCGGTAAGACCGCACGTGAGGCATTCGTGCTGATGAAATATCTGCTCACCGCCGCCGACATCCAGTTGAAGATGGAAGCGACCGGCGACGAACTCCTGGAAATTCCGTCGGAGACCTGTGCCAAGGTCGCCGAGCAATTCCAGCACCACGATAGCGGTCGCGGCAGCGCCGATTGGCCGGCCTATCTGCGCATCCTCGACAACACCGATCCGAGCTATCGTGAGTGAATAGGGCCGATTCACAGTTCTTCGCAAAGCCGTGCTCTTGCGGCGCGCTTTTCGCGAGTGCAAAAGAACCGCTGTCGTTCCGATCGGCGGGCCTGCAGTATCTCATTGATCCAATTCAGATTTTCTCGTCAGTGGTAGTACCGTAGAGCCGCCACACGCTAGGTCTGCGGCTGACAGACCGCAGGGTACTAAGCCAATGGTAGTGCTGGATTCGAGACACCAAGAACTGGCAAACTTCGGTGGCAAGCGGCGCCCTCATCCCGGGTAGCCGCCGCCAGACAATGAAACGCTGGGGGCAGCGTGACGTTAGGGATCCGAAAAATCATCGCCTGCGTCTCTGCCCCCGATAGCTGGGGAGGAGGAAGACCAAGGCTGCACATATTCCCCGCCGACTAGCAGGGGGGCCACAGATTTAGGGCTGGCTTCCTATGTGGCGTTGCGTCCGCATTTGCGGCTCGGTACTTCACAAGAGGTTGCGCTTGTCGCTAACCCAATATCGACTAACCTGACTAACACAGTGAGCACAACGGCTTGAGTTCAACAATAGAAAGCTTGCGAAGCTCAAAGACGAGGAAACGTTTCGCTGCGCGGTCCAGTGCGACCTTGCTCCGCGAAGTAAAAAAGCCCTGAAACAGGAGGAGACTAACATGGCTCAAATGGCACTGGCTCAAACGGCCCGAATTCCGAAGAACTTCCGGACCGTGATCATGGCCGCGTCCGGCGGAAATGTCATCGAGTGGTACGACTTCTATATTTTCGGGAGCTTGGCCACGATTCTCTCGGTCAAGTTCTTCGAAAAGAGTCACCCAGTTGCCGCCCTGCTGAGCACGATCGCGCTGTTTACCGCCGGCTTTCTGGTTCGACCGCTGGGCGCGTTCGTGTTCGGCTGGCTTGGCGACATGGTCGGCCGCAAATACACGTTCATCTTGACACTCGTCGGCATGGCGCTCGGCACCGGCGCGATCGGCTTGATCCCGACCTTTGACCAGATCGGTCTGGCCGCCGCGTTCATCCTGTTCGCCCTGCGCATGATCCAGGGGCTGTGCCTGGGCGGCTCGTACGGCGGTGCGATCACCTATGTCGCCGAGCACGTGCCGGAAGCCCGCCGCGGCTACTATACGGGCTGGCTGCAGACCTCGCCGACTCTCGGCATCGTGTTGTCGCTCATCGTCATCATCGCGACCCGCACCTACTTCGGCGAAAAGGTGTTCAACGACTGGGCCTGGCGCATTCCGTTCTTGTGCTCGTTCTTCCTGCTACTCGTCACCATGTACATGCGGAGGAACTTCGAGGAGTCGCCGGTCTACCAAGAGATCAAGGCCAAGGGCAAAACCAGTAAGAACCCCTGGCGCGAAGCCTTCCTCAATCCCGCCAACCTGAAATTCGTGGTCATCGCCACTATTGTGGTCCTGGGCGAGGGCGTGGTCTGGTACTCGAGCCAGTTCTGGGCGCTGTTCTACCTGCAGACGGTGTCCAAGGTGGACACGCTGTCGAGCTCCTTCATCGTGGGCATCGGCCTGATCATCGGCACTCCGTCGCTTGTCTTCTTCGGCTGGCTGTCCGACATTATCGGCCGCAAAGCGGTGATCCTGGGCGGCTTCTTCCTGGCGGCGGTCACTTACTATCCGCTGTACACCTGGCTCGGTGCGGTCAGTCATCCAGGCAATATCAACTATCCGATCGCGATCCTCATCATCGCGATCCTCGTCTGCTACGTCGGCATGGTGTACGGGCCGATCGGCGCGTTCCTCGCCGAGTTCTTCCCCGGCCGCATCCGTTACACGGCGGTATCGATGCCGTACATGATCGGCAACGGCTGGGGCGGTGGTCTCGTGCCGTTCATCACCACGGCGGCGTATCAGTCGACCGGCAGCCTCGCCTCTGCCCTGATCTACCCGATCGCGGTACCGGCCGTGTGTCTAGTGCTCAGTCTGTTCCTGATGCCTGAGACGCGGCACATGAAGATCTGGGAACCGGAGCCGCAGACCGCATAGCCAGTGAGCTGACAACACGAGCTGCGTGCGGGGCCCGTTCGGCCCCGCATTTGTTTTGCATCGCGGGTGCACGATTGATCGGCACATTGCCAGGTCGTGACGCATGTGCGATGACGTTGAAAGAAAATTACCGCCGTGACGATCGCCGGGATCAACGCAATGATCAACACCGTGAAGAAATTTACTGTCTTCGCGCTCATAGTCCTCGTCGTTACTGCCGTCGCGGCGAACGCGCAGCAATATCCGAACAGGCCGATCCGCTTGATCAGCCCGTATCCAGCAGGCAGCGCCTCGGACACGGTCACCCGCGTCGTCCTCGATCAGGTCTCGCAGCTAATCGGCCAGCCGATGGTCATCGAGTTAAAGCCCGGCGCCGGTGGCGCCACCGGCTTTGCGTCCGTGGCGCGATCCGACCCGGACGGTTACACGCTGGTGACTAGCTCGTCCTCGATGGCCACTGAAACCGTGCTGCACAGCAAGCTGCCGTACGATCCGATCAAGGATTTCGTTCATGTGGTATTGCTCGGCACGTCGCCGAACATTCTGGTTGCTTCCGCCAAAAGCGGATTCAAATCCGTGGAAGATCTGGTCAAGGCAGCGAAGGAAAAGCCCGGTACATTGACGTTTGCGTCGGCCGGCATTGGCTCCTCCTCGCATATGGCGGCTGAGCGTTTCCGGCTGGCGGCAAAAATCGACGTCCGGCACGTGCCGTTCAAGGAAGGCGGCTTGGTTCAGGTGATGGCCGGAAACATCGACTTCTATTTCATTCCGCTCGCCGCAGCGGCCTCGGCGATCGGCAGCGACAAGCTCATCATCCTTGCCGTAAGCTCACCCAAGCGCGTGTCGGTGCTGCCGAACGTGCCGTCAGTTGTCGAAGCCGGCTATCCCGACGCGGTGTTCCGCTTCTGGAACGGCATCTCGGCGCCGGTCAAGACTCCTGCCAGCATCGTGAACAAACTGCACGATGTGACCGAAGAAGCGCTGAAGCTCCCCGCCGTGCAGGAAAAACTCGCCAAGCTCGGCGTCGAGCCCGCGCAGATTAGTACCGACGAATTTATGAAATTCGTCAAAGACGATATTGAAGCAACGGTGCAGCTCGCCAAACAGGCTGACATCAAGCCGCTGGATTAACTGAGAACGTCGTCATGAGTATCAGACCGCCGCGCATCGGCCCCCAGCCGTGGGGTGTTGTGCGCAGCAAGCTTGACCAGTTGCTGCCGTTCGCCAACATGCGCGATACGCCCTACTACCGCGACGCGATATGGGAGCAATTTTCCAAGGAAGAATACGAGCGACGTTATCGCGCGCTACGTAATAAGATGCGCGAGCATAAGCTCGACCTGGTGATCGTGCCCGGCGGACCGAGCCATTGGAGCTTTGGCGGTGGCATGCTGTGGCTGACCGGCCACTGGGAATGGCACGCGCTTTCAAGCTACGTGCTCGTGCCGCTCGAAGACGAGCCGACGCTGATCTATTCGATGGGCGGCACGCACGCTGAAGCCGTGCGTCGACAGGTCGAGGTGGCAGTCAAAGACGTACGGCACAGCCGAAACGGGCGCTACGCCGATATCATGGTCGAGCGCATCCGCGAGCTGAGGCTCGAGCGCGGCCGCATCGGGTTGATGGAGATCGATCCGCGCCACGCTGACTATCTGCCAGTTAATCAGTACAATGTCCTGCGCGAGAACTTGCCCGACGCCGATCTGGTGTTCACGCAAGGCTTCCTACACGAGCTGTTGTCGATCCACAGCGCCGAGGAACTCGGCTGCGTACGCAAGGCCGGCGTGCTCTGCCAAAACGCCATGGAGGCGATGGTTGCGCGCGCCCGTCCCGGGGTTAAGGAGTACGAGCTGCGCGCAGCGGCAGGCGCGGCCATCATGGAAGGCGGCGGCGATATTGATTTCTTGATCATCGGCTCGACGCAGATGGCCAACCCGGCTATGATTTTCGGCAATCCGCGTCCATCTAGCCGCGTACTGAAAAAGGGTGACATCATCAACATGGAGCTAGCCGCAGGCTACCGCGGCTATACGGCGCAGATCGGATCACCCATTTGCGTCGGTGAGCCGACCGAGATGGTGAAGAAGTTCTGGAACGAAATCACCCTGCCCGGCTACAAGCTCATTGTCGCCGAGATCGCGCCCGGCAAGCCGGTGGAAGCCATGCGCACCGCCAGCAAGTTCTTCCGCGACAAGGGCTACCAGTCGCGGCCGACGCAATGCCATGGCATCGACCTCGTCACTGACAAGCCGCACGTCGTGGCTGAGCACGTTTCGGCGGAAGCCTTCGAACAGGTCTTGAAGCCCGGCATGGTGATCATGGCGGAGCCCAATCCAGTCACGCCGGACGGGCTGTTCGGCATCTTCCTGGGCCACACTTTCATCGTGACCGAGACGGGCCACGAAGTCTGCGACAATTTCCCGCTGGACATCGCGATCACGTGCAGCTGATCAGCCCCAGCGCCAGAAGTCGCGCCCCTCTTCGCGCATAAAGCGCGCGAGCACCATCTTATGCACCTCGGAAGCGCCGTCGACCAGACGCGCAGCGCGGGCGTAGCGGTAAATCCATTCTAAAATGGTATCCTTGGAATAGCCGCGCGCGCCATTGAGTTGGATCGCGGTGTCGGCCGCGTTGTGCAGCGTGTCGGCCACCTGGATCTTGGCCATCGACACTTCCTTTCGCGCGCGCGAGCCCTGATCTAGCTTCCAGGCCGCGTGCATAGTCAGCAGGCGTCCGATCTCGATCTGATGCGCGATGTCGCCAAGCCTAATCTGGATGTTCTCGCGCTCGGCAAGCCTAACGCCGAAGGCCTCGCGCTTACCGACGTATTCCTGCGCGATCTCCATGCAGCGCTTGGCGAAGCCAAGCCAGCGCATGCAGTGCGTGAGCCGCGCCGGCCCGAGCCTTATCTGCGTCACCCGCAGGCCGTCGCCGACATTGAGCAGGATGTTCTCTTCCGGAATCTCCAGCCCGTCATATTCGATCTCGCAGTGGCCGCCGTGCTCGTGCGGCCCCATGATCGGGATGCGGCGCACGATGTGCCAACCGGGCTGGTCCTTGTGATAGAGGAAGGCGGTGAGGCCCTTGCGCGGATCGTTCGAGGTGCGCGCGATCAAGATGAAATGTGCGGCGCCCTCGGCGCCGGTGATGAACCATTTGTGGCCGCGGACGATGTAGCGGTCGCCCTTCTTTTCCGCGCTCGTTTTCATCATGCCGGGATCGGAACCAGAGCCGGGGTGCGGCTCGGTCATCGCAAAAGCCGAGCGCACCTTGCCGTCGACCAGCGGCTTGAGCCACTTGTCCTTTTGCGCTTTGGTGCCGGCGCGCGCCAGACAATTGATGTTGCCGTCGTCCGGCGCCATGCAGTGGATCGCGAGTGGTCCGAAAATGGAGCGCGCTGCCTCCTCATAGATCGCAGCCCAAGCGACGATCGGCAGGCCCATACCGCCGTATTCCTTCGGCGCCTGCGGCGCCCACAGACCGGCTTTTTTCGCCTTCTCGCGCACCGGGGCGAGTCGCTCCTCGGGAATGTTCTCATGCTCGGTGAAATTCTGCGGGTCGTTCTCCAACGGCAGGACGTGCTCCTCGACGAAGGCCCGCACGCGCAGGCGAATGTCTTCGATCGCGTGAGAAAGCGTGAAGTCCATGGTCCGTCTCCTTAGCCCTTGATCTGGATCACTTGTCCGCCGTCGACCACGATAGTGGCGCCGGTGATGTAAGCGCCGGCATCGGAGGCGAGCAGTAGCAGCGCGCCGTCAAGATCGCCCTCATTGCCGAAGCGACCCATCGGGATGTCGCGCTTGATGGCGGCGCCGGCATCGCTCATCAGATATTTGTCGTTGATCTCGGTGACGAACCAACCGGGCGCGATGGCGTTTACGCGCACGCCCTTGAAGGCGAGCTCGACCGCCAGCGCTTTGGTGGTCTGGATGACCGCAGCTTTTGCGACGGCGTAGGCCGCAGTGCCCTTCGCCACGCCGAAGCCGAGCACCGATGAAATGTTGATGATCGACCCCTTCTTGCCCGCCGCCAGCATGCGGCGCGCCGCCTCCTGTGCGTTGTGGAAGACGGCGTCAAGATCGATGCCGAGTACCTTGTGCCACTCCTCAGGCGTGACTTCGAAGGCACGGGTTGGTGACTGCGCGATGCCCGCGTTGTTGACCAGGATAGTGACAGTACCGAAGGCATTCTCGACAGTGTCGAAGGCGTGTGCCATGGCGTCGCGGTCGGTGACATCCGCCTCGATGGCGACAGCCCGGCAGTCCTTGCCCTCGATCTCTTTCTTCAGCGCTTCAAGGCGGTCGGCGCGCCGCGCCACCAGCGCCACCGCCGCGCCGTTGTCGGCAAGCGCGCGGACGAATTGCTGGCCGAGCCCGCTGGAAGCGCCGGTTACCAGCGCCACATTTCCTTTCAAGTCGAACAGATCAGTGGCTTTCATCACAGCGCCCCCGGCGGCTCAGGACCCATAAAGCGCATGAGGCAGCATGGTCGCAAGTCCCGGGACGGACCACAGCACCACCAGCGCAAAAACTTGGATTAGCACGAACGGGATAATGCCCCAGTAGATGTGCCGGGTGGTGATCTGCGGCGGCGCTACGCCGCGCAAGTAGAACAGGGTCGGCCCGAGCGGCGGGTGCATGTAGGAGGTTTGTAGGTTTACCGCCATCATGATGCCGAGTCAGACCGGATCGATGCCCGGCATGAGCAAGAGTGCGGGCGCAACGATTGGCACTACCACGAAGATGATCTCGAAGGCGTCCATGACGAAGCCGAGCAGGAACATCGCCAGCATCGCCACAAGCATGGCGCCGGCGCTGCCGCCCGGCAAATCGGTGAGTGCGCGGTTCACCATGTCGTCGCCGCCGAGCGCACGGAAGACCAGGCAGGAGCACAGCGCCGATTAGATCTATGACGGCTTTCGCGCGCAGAGATGCGTCAGCGTAAAAAATGTCGACGCGCACGCGGGCGCCGACGGAAAGGG
>Ga0207839_1000279_pt1 | contig 10540 bp, 8 predicted proteins | sample LuqExpMetageno64_FD_187821 | JGI IMG/M metagenome (GOLD analysis project Ga0207839, IMG submission 187821) | Tropical forest soil microbial communities from Luquillo Experimental Forest, Puerto Rico - Sample 64 (SPAdes) | ecosystem: Environmental > Terrestrial > Soil > Tropical forest ...
GGCGAGCAGGATCGCGCGGATCGTTCGATCCGCGATCACATGAGCATTATCGAATCCATCGAAGCGCGCGCGACCGATCGCGCCGAGCAGCTCGTGCGCGAACATGCGTTCGGCTTGGCCGAGCACGTGCGCAAGAATGCGGACTATCTCGACTGATCCTTGTAGGTTGTAAGGGAGTTTCCCATGGCGGAAGCAGCACTGAAGGCCGCGGCAGCGGAAGAGACTGAGAATCTGACGGATGGCTTTCATCTCGTCATCGACGCGCTGAAGCTCAACGGTATCGATACAATTTATAACGTGCCCGGCATCCCAATCACCGATCTCGGGCGCATGGCTCAGGCCGCCGGCATCCGGGTCCTGTCCTTCCGTCATGAACAGAACGCTGGCTATGCCGCGTCCATCGCGGGCTTTCTCACGAAAAAGCCGGGCGTCTGCCTCACCGTCTCGGCCCCGGGCTTCCTCAACGGCCTGACCGCGCTCGCGCACGCGACCACCAATTGCTTCCCCATGATCCTGATCTCCGGCTCGTCGGAGCGCGAGATCGTCGATCTGCAGCAGGGCGATTACGAGGAGATGGACCAACTTGCGATCGCGAAACCGCTCTGCAAGGCCGCCTATCGCGTGCTGCATGCGCAGGACATCGGCATTGGTCTCGCCCGCGCGATCCGCTCCGCCGTGTCGGGCCGTCCGGGCGGCGTGTACCTCGACCTGCCGGCCAAGCTGTTCGCGCAGGTGATGGATGCCGATAAGGGCCAGAAGTCGCTGGTGAAGGTGATCGATCCCGCTCCGGCGCAGATCCCGGCTCCGGAGGCGATCGCGCGTGCGCTCGACGTGCTCAAAAGTGCCAAGCGCCCGCTGATCATCCTCGGCAAAGGCGCGGCTTACGCGCAGGCCGACGATGCGATCCGCTCGTTCGTGGAAAAGGCCGGCGTGCCGTTCCTGCCGATGAGCATGGCCAAGGGTATCCTTCCCGACACGCATCCGCAGTGCGCGGGCGCGGCGCGCTCGACGGTGCTGAAGGACTCCGATGTGGTGATGCTCATCGGTGCGCGCCTCAACTGGCTGCTCTCGCACGGCAAGGGCAAGACCTGGGGCGAAGCGCCGAAGAAGTTCATTCAGGTCGACATCGAGCCGCGCGAAATGGACTCGAACGTCGAAATTGCGGCTCCGGTAGTCGGTGATGTCGGATCGTCCGTGAACGCCCTGCTCAAGGCAATGGGCGCGAACTGGCCCGCTTCGCCGGCCGATTGGACTGCCGCGGTAAGCAAGAAACGCGAAGAGAACGTCGCCAAGATGGCGCCGCGCCTGCAGAACAACAACGTACCCATGGACTACCACGGTGCGCTCGGCGTCCTGCGCACGGTGGTCAAGGAGCGGCCGGATGCGATCCTCGTCAACGAAGGCGCTAACACGCTCGATCTCGCGCGCGGCGTCATCGACATGTATCAGCCGCGCAAGCGCATCGACGTCGGCACGTGGGGCGTCATGGGCATCGGCATGGGCTACGCCATTGCCGCGGCAGTCGTAACCGGCAAGCCGGTGCTGTGCGTCGAAGGCGACTCGGCCTTCGGCTTCTCCGGCATGGAGGTGGAGACAATCTGCCGCTACAAGCTGCCGGTCTGCGTCGTCATCTTCAACAATGACGGCATCTATCGCGGCACCGACGTCAACAAGAGCGGCGGCTCCGATCCGGCGACCACCGTCTTCGTCAAGGGCGCGCGCTACGACAAGATGATGGAGGCCTTCGGCGGCGTCGGCGTCAATGCGACGTCACCCGACGAACTCCGGCGCGCCGTCAATGAGGCGATGGATTCGGGCAAGCCGACATTGATCAACGCGGTGATCGATCCGGGCTCCGGCAGCGAGTCGGGCCGCATCGGCAATCTCAATCCGCAGAGCGCGTTGAAAAAGAAATAGCGCCAGCTCGGCGGCGGGGCGGTTCGAGCCGCTCCGCCAGACCGGAAGCGCAGGAGCAGGATCATTCAATCGTCCCCCGCTCATGGCATGCGGGACAGCTTCAATCTGGAGGATACGAAAATGGCTAAGTCTAACGGGAAGAAAGCGAATCCGACCAAGGCAAAGGCCGCGCCGAAGAAAAAGGCGGCGAAGGTGACCGCCGCCACGGCTACGAACAACGGTCTGCCGAAGCCGTCGAACAAGCCCTATGGGCAGGCCGGCCTGGCGCTGCAAGGCGTGCGCATTCTCGACTTCACCCATGTGCAGTCGGGACCGACCTGCACCCAACTGCTCGCCTATATGGGCGCCGACGTGATCAAGGTCGAGCGTCCCGGCGTCGGCGACATCACGCGCGGCCAGCTGCGCGACGTGCCGAATGCCGACAGTCTCTATTTCACCATGCTCAACGGCACCAAACGGTCGATCACCATCGACTCCAAGCATCCCAAGGGCATGGACATCCTCAACCGACTGATCAAGACCTGCGACGTGCTGGTCGAGAACTTCGCCCCCGGCGCGCTCGACCGCATGGGGCTGACCTGGGAGTACATCCACAAGCTCAACCCGCGCATGATCGTCGCTTCGGTCAAGGGTTTCGGCCCGGGCCCGTACGAGGACTGCAAGGTCTACGAGAACGTCGCGCAGTGCGCCGGCGGCGCCGCCTCCACCACAGGCTTCCGCGAAGGTCCGCCGCTGGTCACCGGCGCGCAGATCGGCGACTCGGGCACCGGTCTGCATCTCGCGCTCGGTATCGTCTCGGCGCTTTATCAGCGCATCCGCACCGGCCGCGGCCAGAAGGTGCTCTGCGCCATGCAGGATGGCGTGCTCAATCTCGCGCGCGTGAAGTTGCGCGATCAGCAGCGACTCGCCCACGGCCCGCTCACGGAATACAGCCAGTACAGTGAAGGCATTCCGTTCGGGAAGGCAGTGCCGCGCGCCGGCAACGATTCCGGCGGCGGTCAGCCGGCCTGGCTGCTCAAGTGCAAGGGCTGGGAGAGCGATCCCGACGCCTACATTTATTTCATCACCCAGGCGCCGGTGTGGGAATCGATCTGCGACGTGATTGGCGAGCCGACCTGGAAGACCGATCCGGACTATGCCACGCCGAAGGCGCGCCTGCCTCGGCTGAAAAAGATTTTCGAGCGAATCGAGGTTTGGACCATGACCAAGACCAAGTTCGAGGTCATGGACATCTGCAATGCGCTCGATATTCCGGTTGGACCGATCCTGTCGATGAAGGAGATTGCCGAGGACGAGTCGCTGCGTAAGACCGGTACGGTGGTCGAAGTTGATCACCCGACCCGCGGCAAGTATCTGACCGTCGGCAATCCGATCAAGCTGTCGGATTCGCCCGCTAGGGTGGAGCGCTCGCCGCTACTGGGCGAGCACACCGAGGAGATTCTCTCTAAGGTGCTTGGCTACAGCGCGGCCGAGATCGCAGACATCAAGAAGTCGGGCGCGATCGCTCCGCCGGAGAAGTCGAAGGCAGCGGCTTAACAAGAGGGCTGTCATCCCCGCGGGGACCCAGTAATCACTGACGTTTCGGTGGTTACTGGTTGCCCGTTTGCACGGACATGACGGCCTGAGACTTCAGGGAGAGTTTTCCAATGCGTATCGTGGTTCACGGCCAGCAGGCCTTCGGCAAGGCGGTGCTGGAAGCGCTCCTGAAGCGCGGCGACAACGTGATTGCGGTCTACGTCGCGCCGGAAAAGCCGGGCGCCAAGGCCGATCCGTTGAAGGAGGCCGCGCTCGCCGCTGGCCTGCCGGTGCATCAGCCTTCCTCCTACAAAGACCCGAAGGTCTGGGAAGAGTTCAAGGCGATGAAGCCCGACCTGCAGGTGATGGCCTTCGTCACGCTGTTCGTGCCGGAAGAATTCTTGAACGTGCCGACGCACGGCTCGATTCAGTATCATCCGTCGCTCTTGCCGGCCTATCGCGGCGCGTCCGCGATCAACTGGCCGATCATCAAGGGCGAGAAGGAAACAGGCCTGTCGATCTTCTGGCCGGACAACGGGCTCGATACGGGCGACGTCCTCATCCAGAAGAAGACGCCGATCTCGAATACGGACACGCTAGGTACCGTCTATTTCGATCGTCTGTTCCCGCAGGGCGTCGAAGCGATGCTCGAATCTGTCGACCTGGTGAAGGCCGGCAAGGCGCCGCGCATTAAGCAGGACGAGGCGAAGGCCACCTACGAAGGCAAGTGCGGCCCGGGCAACGCCAAGATCGACTGGGGTAAGCCATGGGAGCAGATCGACCGCGTGATCCGCGGCTGCAATCCCTCGCCCGGCGCCTGGACCACCCTCAACGGTGCGACGCTGAAGATCTTCGATGCCAAGCCGCTGCCGGCGAAGGATCCGAAGGGCATTGCCGGCAAGCTCGGCGAGGTCGTCGCGGTGGAAGCCGACGGCTTCACCGTCGCGTGCGCCGACGGGCGTTTTAAAGTCACGCGCGTACAGCCTGCCGACGGCAAGAAGGTCGATGCCGGCGAGTGGCTCAAGTCCGCCAATCTCGTCAAAGGAACCATTTTTTCCTGACTCTCTAACGTTATGCCCGGCCTTATGCCGGGCATCCACGTCTTCTTTTCGTGAAGCAAGATGTGGATGGTCGGATAAGCCCGGCCATGACGAGCAAGACGCAAGTCCTCGCTCAACTCAATAGATCAACGGAAACCCCTCATGCCTGCCTCTCAACACCAGAATCCGAAGTCCGATATTGAAATTTCACAGGCCGCGAAGAAACGGCCGATCCTCGACGTCGCGAAGGACAAGCTCGGCATCGCGCCGGAAAACCTCGATCCCTATGGCCACTACAAGGCCAAGGTGTCGATGGACTACATCAAGTCACTGCAGAACAAGAAGAACGGCAAGCTGATCCTGGTCACCGCGATCTCGCCGACGCCGGCAGGCGAGGGCAAGACGACGACCACCGTCGGCTTGACCGACGCGCTCAATCACATCGGCAAGAAGGCGATGATGTGCCTGCGCGAGCCGTCGCTCGGCCCGTCGTTCGGCATGAAGGGCGGCGCCGCTGGCGGCGGCTATGCCCAGGTCATCCCGATGGAGGACATCAACCTCCACTTTACCGGTGACTTCCACGCCATCACCTCGGCGCACAATCTGCTCTCGGCGCTGATCGACAACCACATCTACTGGGGCAATGCGCTCGGAATTGACTCGCGGCGCGTCACCTGGCGCCGCGTGATGGATATGAACGACCGCGCGCTGCGCGAGATCGTCTGCTCGCTCGGCGGCGTCGCCAACGGCTATCCGCGAGAGGCCGGCTTCGACATTACCGTCGCGTCGGAAGTCATGGCGATCTTCTGCCTCGCCAAGGACCTCGACGACCTCAAGGAGCGTCTCGGCAACATCATCGTCGCCTATACCCGCGACCGTAAGCCGATCCGCGCGCGTGACTTGAACGCGCACGGCGCGATGACCGCGCTGCTCAAGGAAGCGATCGCGCCGAATCTGGTGCAGACGCTCGAAGGCACGCCCGCTTTCATCCACGGCGGCCCGTTCGCCAACATCGCGCACGGCTGCAACTCCGTGATGGCGACCACGACGGCGCTCAAGCTCGCCGACTACGTCGTCACCGAAGCGGGCTTCGGCGCCGACCTTGGCATGGAGAAGTTCCTTGACATCAAGTGCCGCATGGCGGGTCTGAAGCCCGACTGCGTCGTGATCGTCGCGACCATCCGTGCGCTGAAGATGCACGGCGGCGTCAAGAAGGAGGACCTCAAGAAGGAGGACCTCAAGGCGCTCGAGGCCGGCATGGCGAATCTGCAACGGCACATCGAGAACGTGAAGAAGTTCGGCCTTCCGGCGGTGGTCTCGATCAACCGCTTCTCGGCCGATACGCCGGCTGAGACAAAGCTCGTCGAGGAGAAGTGCAGGGCGCTCGGCGTGCAGGCGTTGACGGCCGATCACTGGGCCATGGGTGGCGAGGGCGCTGCGAACGTCGCGGAAGCCGTCGTCAAGGTGATCGACGAAGGTAAGGCAAACCTGAAGTTGCTCTATCCGGACGACATGCCGCTGTTCGAGAAGGTGCGCACGATCGCGAAGGAGCTCTACCGCGCCGACGATGCGACCGCCGACAAGTCGGTGAAGGATCAGTTGAAGGTTTGGGAGGACATGGGCTTCGGCAAGCTGCCGGTGTGCATTGCCAAGACGCAGTACTCGTTCTCGACCAACCCGGATGCGAAGGGCGCGCCGACCGGCTTCAACATTCCGGTGCGCGAGGTGCGGCTTTCGGCCGGCGCCGAGTTCGTGGTCGCGATCTGCGGTGAGATCATGACCATGCCGGGCCTGCCCAAGGTCCCGTCGGCCGACGCGATCGACGTGAAGGACGGCAAGATCGTCGGCCTGTTCTAGCTGCGCGACTTTTTTGGCGAACGAAGGCCCGCCGCGAGGCGGGCCTTTTTCATTTGCGTAAAATTATGCAAATGATTGTCTCGATCCCGAAAAAGGGTTCTTTGCACCTTGTTGCTAGCGTCGGTTGACATAGCGGCTCCCAGCCGCCCGACACAGTCGTCCGGACTTCTTCCAATGTCAGATTGCAGCAAGGCTGAGCAACCCGGCGAGCAGGTTTGCTCGCTAATCGACGAACTGACCTGCAGCGTTGAAAACGGAGGCGCCGAGGAGCGCCTGCGCATCCTGCGTCGCATCACCGATATGTTCATGGCGGGCGCGCATAGCTATTCGGACGCGCAGGTCGCCATCTTTGACGACGTTTTCCAGCAACTTGCGGCGGAGCTCGAGGCCGCGGCACGCGCCCGGCTATCGCGAATAATGGCCGATATCGAGCGCGCTCCGCGCAAACTCGTCCGTTCCTTGGCGTTCGACGAAGACATCCAGGTGGCCGCGCCGGTGCTAATGCGATCACGCGACTTGTCGGACGTCGATCTCGTCGAGAACGCACGCCGCAAGAGCCAAGCGCATCTGTTGGCCATCGCGCAACGGCTGGAACTGAGCGAGACCGTCACCGACGTGCTAGTCAATCGCGGCGACATGCGCGTTGTGCACCGGGTCGCGCGCAATCGCCGGGCGCCGTTCTCGCTGCCGGGCTATGACAAGCTGATCGTGCGCGCGCGGCGCGACCGCAATCTGACTCTCACGGTCGGCGAGCGCCGCGAACTGCCGCGACATTGCTTCCTCAAGCTTTTGGAAACTGCGTCAGCCTCGGTGCGCGCGCAACTCGAAGTGGCGCATCCGCAGTTCGCCGCCAAGGTTCAGGTCAGCATTGACGAGGTCGCGGCAGACTTCCAGCAGGAAGCGCGCGAGCTTTCGAAGCAGCATGCGCTGGCGGCGCGCAAAGTGCAGTCGCGCTTGCGCGGACGCGACGCGACGGATGCCGACGTGCATGCGCCGGCGCACGCCCAGGATTTCGACAGGACCGCTTTGTCGTTTGCGAGGCTCGGCGATTTCCCGCTCGCAGTGGTCGAGCGTGCGTTGCTCGATTCCGGCGTCGATATGGTTATGGTGCTTGCGAAGGTGGCCGGCTGCTCGTGGACGACCGTTCGGGCGCTGCTGCAAATGCGCGACGCGGGCCGCAATCTCAATGCGGACAACATGCAGCGCTGCGCGGAGCAGTACAGGAAGCTCAAGCTCGAGACCGCGCGGAGCATTATCCGCTTGCGCGAGGAGCGGATCCGCATGCACAGCGGTGAGGCCGACGTCCCGAGCCTCGTGAGGTCGGAAGGTGCCGCCGCCATCGTCCGGCTCGCCTCCTGACCTGCCGTTCACACGTCTGATCCTCGGGCGCGGAAGGCTCACCGTGAGGTGACTTGCCGCGCCCTGGTTTTCCGGTGCACACCATCGGCCGGCCGATGGGAGCTTTACGCGGCGGACCGGGCCAGGGCCGCCGATCGAACGATCGCGAAGAGGACACACATGATCAAATTCTATTACAGCGGCGCGCCCAACCCGATGAAGGTGGCGCTGATGTTGGAAGAGACCGGTCTCGCCTACGAACCGATCCCCGTCGACACCCGCAAGGGCGACCAGCACAAGCCGGAATACCTGGCGATCAATCCGAACGCGAAGGTGCCGGCGATCGTCGACGGCGACGCGGTGGTCTTCGACAGCAATGCGATCCTGCTCTATCTCGGCGAGAAGACCGGCAAGTTCATGCCAGCCAATACGCCGAAGCTGCGCGGGGAGTTGCTGTCCTGGCTGATGTTCGTCGCCTCGGGCGTCGGCCCGTTCTCCGGCCAGGCCGTGCACTTCCGCAATTACGCGCCGGAGAAGATTGAGTACGCCACCAACCGTTACATGTACGAGGCGCAGCGGCACTATACGATTCTGGACGAGCGACTCGCCCGCCGGAAGTACATGGTGGGTGACGCCTATTGCATCGTCGACATGGCAGTCTGGGGCTGGGCACGGCTCATTCCGATCGCGTTGGGCGAAAACGGATGGGCCAAATTCCCGAATTTGAAACGCCTCGTCGACGAGATCAGCGCCCGCCCTGCCGCCGCGCGAGCCAGCGCGATCAAGGACAAGCACAAGTTCAAGGCCGAGTTCGACGAAGAAGCGCGCAAGGCGATGTTCCGGCACATGGACATCAAGGTCGCCTGACGCGACCAGTCACTCCGGTCAAATAAAAAGCGCCGCTTCCTGAGGAAGCGGCGCTTTCATTTTTGCGTGTGATTACTGGAATAGCTTCATCGCGTTGACGAGTGTCTGCAGCACGCCCCAGGTGAGCGGGACGCCGACGAATCCCCACGCGAGCAGAAGCTGCAATGTGGTCGTTTCCTGTTGATCGTTCGTGGTCATTGTGTCTCTCCCGATTTGCTTAGGCGCCGGCCGGCAGGCTTGCGGCGCCGACTTCCGCTTGAGCGCGCTCGGCTTTATCCGATTTCATGTGGAAGCGCTCGTGCACGGCCTTCACCATCAAATTGCAGATGAAGCCGATCACCAGCAAGCCGGCCATGATGTACATCGTCGTGTTGTAGGCCTGCGCTTTCGGCACGCCGTGCGTCACGTTGTACTCGCGGATGTAGTTGACGAGCACGGGGCCGAAGATGCCGGCCATCGACCAGGCGGTCAGCAGCAGGCCATGGATGGCGCCGACGTAACGCGTGCCAAACATATCCTTCAGGTACGCCGGCACAGTGGAGAAGCCGCCGCCATACATGCTGATGATGACCAGGAAGCAGATAACGAAGCCTGAGACGCTGCCGATCGAGCCGGTGTGCGGGACCGTGCAATAGAGCACGAAGCCAAGCACCATGAAGATGAAGTAGGTGTTGCGCCGGCCGATATAGTCGGAGGTCGAGGCCCAGAAGAAGCGGCCGCCCATATTGAACAGGCTCATCAAGCCGACGAATCCGGCGGCGGCGACGGGTGTGATGTGGCCGGGAAACATCTCCTGGCTCATGGCAGACGCCTGACCGAGCACGCCGATGCCGGCGGTCACGTTCAGGCAGAGCACCCACCAGATCAGCCAGAACTGTGGCGTCTTCAGCGTGTCATAGACATAGACGTCATTCTTGGTGATCAGCTTTTGGGCGCTGACTGGCGGCATGTAACCGGCCGGCTTCCATCCGGGCGCCGGCACGCGCACGATCGCCGCGCCGACCATCATGAAGATTAAATACACAACGCCAAGCACGACGAATGTCTCGGCGACGCCCACGTGCGTTGCGCTTGAGAACTTGCTCATCAGCCACACGGACAGCGGCGAAGCGATGAACGCGCCGCCTCCGAATCCCATGATCGCCATGCCGGTCGCCATTCCGGGGCGATCCGGAAACCACTTGATCAGGGTGGAGACCGGCGAAATGTAGCCGATGCCGAGCGCAATGCCGCCGATCACGCCGTATCCGAGATAGATCAGCCAGAGGTTATGAATTGAGACACCGATCGCGGAGATGAAAAAGCCCCCCGCCCAGCAGAGCGCGGCGGCGAACATCGCCTTGCGCGGGCCGCCTTCTTCCACCCAGCGGCCGAACACTGCCGACGACACGCCGAGGAAGAAGATCGCAAGCGAGAAAATCCATCCGAGTTCGGTCAGTTTCCAGTCGTTCGGCGCCGATTGCGAGACGCCGATCAGTTTCGTCATTGGTAAATTGAAAACGCTGAAGGCGTAGGCTTGCCCGATGCAAAGGTGCACACACATCGCGGCCGGCGGCACCATCCAGCGGCTGAAGCCGGATTTGGCGACCGTGTGCTCACGGTCAAGAAATGAAAGTAAGCTCATTGCGCGATTCTCCCCTCGCCGGCTCATTGGCCGGACCATCCGTTTGAATCGGATCGCGGTAAGCGCATGACGCGCATCCACATCCGTCGACCAGACTGCGGAGGAGGAGCGTTGGAATCAACGCGCCGTTGACTATCGCTCAATAGAGCGAACCAATGAAGGTATAGCGCAGGACTATAGTTTATATCCCTCTTGGCTTGCGCACGTCGTATACGACTCTTGTCGTATGCGAGGAATTATCGAATTGTGTTGCTTGGATTATTTGCAGGCGACGGGCGATGCGTTCGCCGTCCGTAGCTAGTCCGTCAGAGTCGGCGCGATGCGGCGCGCCTCCGCGACAAGCGCATTGACGAGAGGCGTCATTGGCTCGCGCTTGGGTGCG
>Ga0207839_1000284_pt1 | contig 10495 bp, 7 predicted proteins | sample LuqExpMetageno64_FD_187821 | JGI IMG/M metagenome (GOLD analysis project Ga0207839, IMG submission 187821) | Tropical forest soil microbial communities from Luquillo Experimental Forest, Puerto Rico - Sample 64 (SPAdes) | ecosystem: Environmental > Terrestrial > Soil > Tropical forest ...
CTCTATTCCGAAAGTTATTTAGTGAGCTAAAAATTTTAACTATTCTGATATAAATAAAAAATATAACGCCCCAGAATTCGACCTTTCCCGCCCATCATGAAATATTCCGAAATGCTTCCCAGGCCCAAAGAATTATTGAGAATCGCCTGGAGAGACGACAGAACCTGGTTCTTTCTCCTTGGCTGGCTGTTCCTGTCCCTTGGCAGCCCTGCCCAGGCCCAGAACTGCCTGGAGTCCCAGGGCCTCCGCTTCTGCCTCATCCCCGGTGGCAGCTATTTTTTGGGGAGCCCGCTCCATGAGGCCGGTCGCTATACCAACGAACCCACGCCCTACCGGGTGACCTTAAAGCCCGTTTATCTGGCCGCCACCGAGACTACCAATGCCCAGTACGCTCGTTTTCTTAAGGCCACCGGTCATGCCGCGCCCCTGTACTGGCAGGATAAAAACCTGAACGTCCCGAACCAGCCGGTGGTGGGGGTAAGCTGGCATGACGCCCAGGCCTACTGCCGCTGGCTCACCCGGGAGACCGGGATCACGCACCGTCTGCCCAGCGAAGCGGAGTGGGAGGCCGCGGCCCGGGGAGGGCTGGTGGGCGAGCCTTTTCCCTGGGGACGTGACCTCCCGGACGCGGGGGGGCACCACCGGGCCAATTATGATTCCCAGGGGTTTGCCAATGACGGCAGTGCCTTCACTGTGCCCGTGGCCTCTTTCCCGCCCAACGGCTACGGTCTCTATGACATGGCCGGCAACGTTTCAGAGTGGTGCGCCGACCAGGTTAACCCTCCGGGAGGGGAGACGCCTTTCTCAGCCCCGGGTTACCGGGTTCGGAAAGGAGGCTCCTGGCGCTCCCAGGCCCGGGACCTGCGCTGTGCTGCCCGCAAATTCTCCCCGCCTGACACTGCCGACGGCTTTATCGGCTTCCGGGTCCTCCGGGAAATTGCCTCGAACCCATAAATTTTCTTGACTTGTTTAAACATGATCATGTATAGATAAATTAAGGGTTAATTGGGATTATATTAATAAATTAGATTGTTAAGAGGAGCAGAGTATGGCTGACGTAGAAAAGCTGAGCATGGACGAAGCGGCGCAGGAGATGATCAAGAAGGCTCAGGCGGAGGGCATCGAGACGATTTTTGACCGGGCCGAGAAGATGAAACCCTGCCCCATCGGGGTGGAGGGTGCCTGCTGCCGGATCTGCGCCCAGGGCCCCTGCCGGGTGCCGGCGCCCAAGAAGAAACCCGGGGAAGAACTGCCGGAAGAAAAGAAGAAACGCATGGGTCTGTGCGGGGCCACGGCCGAGACCATCAGTGCCCGAAACTTCGCCCGCATGGTGGCAGCGGGGACAGCCAGCCACAGCGACCACTCCCGGGGCGTGGCCAAAATGTTCATCGAGGTGGCCAAGGGCAAGGCCCAGGGCTACCAGATAAAGGACGTCACCAAGCTCAAGACCGTGGCCAAGGACTGGGACGTGGCCACCATGGTGGGTGAGGGCGAGGAGGCCCAGCCCCGGCCGGTGAGCGACATCGCCCTGGAGTTGGGCCAGAAGATCCTGGCCGAGTTCGGGCAGCAGGAAGGCGAAATCAACTGCGTGAAGCGGGCCCCCAAGAAGCGCCAGGAGATCTGGCGCAAGGAGGGCGTCGTGCCCCGGGGCATCGACATCGAAGTGGTGGAGCTCATGCACCGTACCCACATGGGGGTGGACCAGGACTACAAAAACCTCATCAAGCAGTCTACCCGCTGCGCCCTGGCCGACGGCTGGGCCGGCTCGATGATTTCCACCGACCTGCAGGACATCATGTTCGGCTGTCCGGTGCCCATTGCCGGGGAGATCAACCTGGGGGTCCTCAAGGAAGACCACGTCAACGTCATCATGCACGGCCATGAGCCACTTTTGCCTGAGATGCTCTTTGTGGCCGTGCAGGACCCGGACCTCATCCAATACGCCCAAAACAAGGGGGCCAAGGGCATACAGCTGGCGGGCATGTGCTGCAGCGCCAACGAGGTCATGATGCGCCACGGCGTGCCGGTGGCCGGGAACTACCTGCACCAGGAACTGGCCGTCATCACCGGCGCAGTGGACGCCCTGGTGGTAGACGTGCAATGCGAGATGCAAGCCCTCGCCAGCGTGGCCTCCTGCTACCACACCAAGATCGTTACCACTGACCCCCGGGCCAAAATGGAGGGGGAGAGCGTGGAGCACATTGAGTTTGATGAGCACCATGCCCTGGATGTGGCCAAAAAAATCATCCGCTTGGCCATCGACAACTACCCCAACCGCAAAGCACCCGTGATGATCCCCAAGGCCTCCACCCCCACCGTCGTGGGTTTCAGCTACGAGACCATCCGGTATCTGCTGGGCGGCTCCATCCGGGGATCGTACTACACCCTGAACGATAACATCATCAACGGCCGCATCCGGGGCATCGCCGGCGTGGTGGGCTGCAACAACTGCCGCACCACCCAGGATTCCAGCCACATGACGGTGATCAAGGAACTGCTGAAAAACGACGTCATCGTCCTGTCCACGGGCTGCGCGGCCATGGCTGCGGGGAAATACGGCCTGTTGACGCCGGAAGCGGCCAGCAAGTACTGCGGCCCGGGTCTGGCGGAGGTCTGCGAGACCGTGGGCATCCCGCCGGTCCTGCACATGGGGGCCTGCGTGGACAACTCCCGGATTCTCATGGCGGCCACGGCCTGTGTCAAGGCGGGGGGCCTGGGGACGGACATCAGCGATCTGCCGGCCGCGGGTTGTGCGCCGGAGTGGATGAGTGAGAAGGCCATCGCCATCGGCCAATACTTCGTGGCTTCGGGCGTGTACACCCTGTTCGGCGTCAACTGGCCCACCACCGGCAGTGAGATCCTCACCGACTACCTGTTCCAGGGTCTGGAAGAGACCTACGGCGGCAAGTGGGACTTTGCAGCCGACCCCGAGGACATGGCGAAAAGGATGATCGCCCACATCGACAAGAAGCGCAAAGCCTTAGGGATCGACAAGGCCCGGGAACGGGTGCTCTACGACATGGATATGCGCCGGCAGATGGAAGAAGCCGCCCACGCCGCCGAGCATTAAGAAAAAAACGGGGGCCCTCGCCAAACGGCCCCCTCTGCAAAATTTCCTTTATGAAAAGGGAAGGAGGAAGCAACAGTGTCTAAGATCATCATCTCCGCAGCCATCCGCGGGGCCCACAAAATCGTCGACAAGTGCGCCGCCAAGTTGAATGAGGCCATTGCCAAGCACGGGGAAAACCAGGAAATCGGTTTCCCCAATACCGCCTATTACCTGCCCATCATCTACTCCATCATGGGCGTCAAGATCGAGAAACTCAAAGACGCCGTGCCGGTCATGAAACGCTGCCAGGATCTGCTGCCCCCCGTACCGCAGGAGAAACACCACCTGCCCTATCTGGGACCCGGCCTGGACGCCGGTATGGCCACCCTCATGGCCGAAGAAATCTTCGAAGCCATTCGCTACCTGGATGATCCCAATTTCTACACCGGTGGCGAAGAGGTCATTGACAAAAACACGGCCAATATCTGGCTGGGCGCCGCCGAGGACACCATCTTCCGGAAACGCGGCGTGGAGTTCGTAGATGGTTCCGCCCCCGGCTTCGCCGCCATCGTCGGCGCCGCCCCCAGCGTCCAGGAAGCCGTGGACCTGGTGCTGGAATACCAGAAAAAGAACCTCTACATCTTCTGTGCGGCCAGGAACATCGAAGGCACCACTTCGGTGCCCGAGCAGCTCATTGAAGCCGGCGTGCAGGTAGGCTGGCCCACCCGTATCGTCCCCTTCAGCCCGGATATCTCCGGCGCCGTCTTCGCTCTGGGTTTCGCCAACCGGGCCGCCATGGCCTTCGGCGGCGTCAAGCCCGGCGCGGCGCTCAAGATGCTGCTGTACAACAAGGACCGCATCTTTGCCTTCGTCAACGCCCTGTCCACCATTCCCGACGAATGGTACGCCAACGCCGCGGGTTGTATCAACTGGGGCTTCCCCACCATCACCAACCAGGACATCCCCCAGGTGCTGCCCACCGGTATCTGCACTTACGAGCACGTGGTCAGTAACGTCCCCATGGCCGAGCTTGGCCAGAAGTCAATCGAAGTCCGCGGCCTGAAGGTGGCGGTGACCCATATCGACATCCCGGTGAACTTCGGCGCGGCCTTCGAGGGCGAGCGGGTCCGGAAAGATGACCTCTACGCTGAGTGCGGCGGCGGCAAGACCCAGGCCGTGGAGCTGGTCACCAGCAAACGCATGGACGAGGTGGAAGACGGCAAGGTTGAAGTCATCGGTCTCGACCTGCCGGATCTCCCCCAGGACAAAATCCCCATGCGCCTGCCCCTGGCCGTGGTGGTGGAAGTGGCCGGCCGGAACTTCCAGCCTGACTTCGAGCCCATCCTGGAGCGGCAGATTCACCACCTGGTGAACTACGCCCAGGGCATCATGCATATCGGGCAGCGGGACATCGCCTGGTACCGCATCGGCAAAGCCGCGGTGGAAAAGGGCTTCACCCTGAAGCACATCGGCACCATCCTGCACGCCAAGTTCCACCAGGATTTCGGCGCCATCTTCGACAAATGCCAGATCAAGCTCTACACTGACAAGGACAAGGTGAATGAGATCACTGCTCTGGCCCGGAAGGTCTATGCGGAGCGTGACGCCCGGGTGGAGAATATGCGGGACGAGACCACCGAGACCTACTATTCCTGCACCCTGTGCCAGTCCTTCGCTCCTAACCACGTCTGCGTGGTCAGCCCGGAACGTACCGGCCTGTGCGGCGCCTACAACTGGATGGACTGCAAGGCTTCTTTTGAGATCAACCCCACCGGCCCCAACCAGCCCATCGAAAAGGGCGAGGTCCTGGATGAAAAAATGGGCAACTGGAAGGGCGTCAACGACTTCGTCTTCAAGGCCTCCCGCCAGGCAGTGAATACCTATAATTTCTACAGCCTGGTGTATGACCCCATGACCACCTGCGGCTGCTGCGAGTGCATCTCGGCGGTGCTCCCCATGTGCAACGGCATTATGACCGTGAACCGGGACTACACCGGTGAGACCCCCTGCGGCATGAAGTTCACCACCCTGGCCGGCGTTATCGGCGGCGGGCAGGTGACCCCGGGTTTTGTGGGCCACAGCAAATACAACGTCACCCAGCGGAAGTTCATCGTCGGCGACGGCGGGATCGCACGGCTGGTGTGGCTGCCCAAGTCCTTCAAAGAGGAAATCCGGGAACGGCTCATCAAACGGGGCGAGGAACTCGGTATCCCCGATTTCATCGACCGCATTGCCGACGAGACCGTGGGCGTCACCGAGGACGAAATCCTGCCCTTCCTGACGGAGAAAAATCATCCGGCCTTGGGCATGGATCCCATCATCGGCTAACCAACGAGGGCCGGGAGATGCGCCTCTCCCGGCCCTTTTTGAGATCCCCGGTCTGCGGCTTAGACTGAGCCTTTTGACCGGGACACTTGCCATGGATAAGGAGAGTGACGATGGCTCTAACTGGAATTGAAATTTTTAAAATGCTGCCGAAAACCAACTGCAAGGAGTGCGGCTTCCCCACCTGCCTGGCCTTTGCTATGGCCCTGGCCAGCGGCAAGGCAGAGTTGGATAAGTGCCCCTATGTATCTGAGGAAGTAAAAGAAAAACTGGCGGAGGCTTCCGCGCCCCCTATCCGCCCCATCAAGCTCGGCCCCAAGGACGCCACCAAGACCATCGGCGGCGAACTCGTGCAGTTCCGTCATGAGAAAACCTTTTTCAACCCCACCATCATCTCGGGCCGGGTCACCACAGCCATGGCCGACGCTGAGGTGGAGGCCCTGTTGAAGCAGTTCATGGCCCTGCAATTCGAGCGGGTGGGCCTGAATCTCCGTCCGGAGATGATCTCCGTCATCGATAAAGATGGAGACGCCGGGAAGTTCGCGGCCCTGGTCAAGAAGGTCATGGCCGGCAGCGACGCCCTCATCCTCCTGCGGAGCGACAAGGTGGAGGTGCTCAAGGCGGGGGCCGAAGTGGCCAAGGAACGCCGGCCCATCCTGGCCTCGGCCACCCCGGAAAACGCCGACACCATGGGCGCCCTGGCCAAGGAGATGGACCTGCCCCTGGTGGCCAAGGCCGAAGGTTATGACGCCTTGGCGGAACTCACCACCAAGCTCACCGGCATGGGTGTCAAGGACCTCATCCTTAATTCCGCCCCCAAGACCGTCAAGCAGATGCTGCAAGACAACATCGTCTTCCGGCGGGCCGCCCTGGTGCCCAAATTCCGGCCCTTCGGCTTTCCGGTAATAAACTGTGTGTCGATGATGACCGACGACATCAAGAAGCAGGCCGCCTATGCAGCCATAGGCATCGCCAAGTACGCCGGCATCGTGGTGCTCTCGGACCTGGCCCCCCACGTCGTCTTCCCCCTGCTCCTGCAACGGCTTAACATCTACACCGACCCGCAGAAGCCCATGATCGTCACCCAGGGCATCTACCCCCTGAACAACCCGGACGAAAACTCCCCCATCGCCATCACCACCAACTTTGCTCTCACCTACTTCATCGTCTCCGGCGAGATCGAGGGCAGCAAAGTGCCCACCTGGCTCTTGATCATGGACACGGAAGGGCTCTCGGTGATGACTGCCTGGGCGGCAGGCAAGTTTGCCGGCGACGCGGTGGGCTCGTTCGTCAAAAAAAGCGGCATTAGCGACAAGGCCAAGACCCGCACCCTCATCATCCCTGGCTATGCCGCGGGCATCAGCGGCGACCTGGAAGAGGAACTGCCTGACTGGAAGATTCTCATCGGTCCCCGGGAGGCTTCCCACATTCCGGCCTTTCTGAAAGCGCAAGTCTAACAGGGAAGTCAATCTACCGACAGGGAGGCCGCCCACTGGCCTCCTTTCACCTTTTGAGAGGAAAGGAGGAGTTCCCCCGATGAGTAAATTTTACCGGATCGGCGAGAACTTGAATGTAGTCACCAAAGTTTATGGCCAAGCCATGAAGGACCGCGATCCCAAGCCGCTTCAGGAAATGGCCGAAAAAGAGGCGGAACGCGGCGTGGATTTCATCGACGTCAACATCGGCCCGGCCCGCAAGGGCGGCGACGAGCTGATGAGTTGGATCGTCAAGATCATCCAGGAAGTGACGCCCAACACCCCCCTGGCCCTGGACACTTCCAATATTGCGGCCATGGAAGCGGGGCTCAAGGTGCACAAGGGCCAGGCCCTGATCAACTCCATCATGGCCCGCCAGGAGCGCATGGACAACATGATGCCCCTGGTGAAAAAGTATGACGCCCACATGATTGGCCTCTTGTGGGGTCCGGAAGGCATGCCCCGGGACGAACACGAGCGGGGCATGCTCACCGCCGAAATCCTGGCCAACGCCGACGCGCACGGGATTGAAAACGAGCGCATCTGGTTTGACCCCATCATCGCTCCCTTGAACATCCAGCAGCCCCAGCTGATCAGTGCCCTGGAGTACATGAAGATGCTGCAGGATATGGCTCCGGGGGCCAAGTCCACCTGCGGCCTCAGCAACTCCAGCAACGGCGTGCCGGATGATCTGCGCCCCATCATCAACCGCACCTATGTCATTATGCTGCAGCGTTACGGCATGGTCAGCGCCATTGTGGACGCTTTCGACGACGACCTCCATCAAGTGGTGGACGGCAAAAAGGCCGAAGCCGTTAAAGTCGTCCACGACATTATGGACGGCAAGTCCGTGGACATTCCGTCCCTCTCCAAGGAGTTGCAGAACTACGCCAAGACCGCCCGGGTCATCATGGGGCAGGTATTGTTTTCGGATTCCTGGCTGGAGATCTAGCCGTTTCGATCATTAGCTGAACAGGGGAGGGCCTGGCCCTCCCTTTTTTTGTCCTTAAGATCGCCCTCCCGATGACGGCGCCAGGGCCGCGGTTACCGCCGCGGCCGGACTGGCTGCCTCTTGCACCCCTTGCAGGTTCCAAGCCAGCCTGAGGCCGATGACCGGCTTCCCCAGCTTCAGGGCAATGGCCGCCTCGGAGATGGTACCGTAGCTGCCGCCCACGGCAATGACCGCATCCGCGGCGTGGGCGATGATCATATTACGGGCGTGGCCCAGGTTGGTGGGGATGGTGTAGGTCAGGTACGGGTTGGCAAAGTGACGGTCCGGGCCGGGGAGGATGCCGATACTTACGCCCCCGGCTTCCTGGACCCCTCGGGCGGCGGCAGCCATGACGCCCCCCAGCCCCCCGCAAATGACCACCGCGCCCCGGTGGGCCAGCTCCCGGCCCACTTCCAAGGCCATCGCCGTCACCTCTGGATCGGCCTCGCCACCGCCGATTACCGCCACATATCTCGCTGGCAAATTCCCCGGCATCTTTTCCCCTCTGGACTTCCTGAAGCATTTTCCTTATCTTTAACACAAAGGGACAAGGTTTTTCGCCTCCCTGCTTGACGAAGTGGAATTTATCCCCAGGTGGTTCATCATGGTAACCGGAATTTTCCTGCCTCCAAGGAATAGTTGGCGTTTTCTGGCACTGGCCGTCGTTGCGGCGGTCCTGGCCGGGTGCACCACCGCGCCTTATACCGGCCGCCAGCAAGTGCTCATGGTTTCCCCGGAGCGGGAGCAGGCCCTGGGTTACCAGGCCTTCTCCCAGATCGAGAGAACCTCCCGCCAGGCCCAGGACCCGGCCTTGCGGGCCCGGGTGCGAGAGGTCGGGGAGCGCATCGCCAAGGCTGCCGACCGGCCTGATTATCACTGGGAATTCGTCGTCTTCCAGGATGACAAGACGGCCAACGCCTTTTGTCTCCCCGGGGGGAAGGTGGGTGTCTACACCGGCCTGTTCAAATACATAAAAAGCGACGACGACCTGGCCACCGTTCTCTCCCATGAGGTAGCCCACGCCCTGGCCCGCCATGCCGGCGAGCGCCTGTCCCAAGGCCGGCTGGCCCAGGCGGGCGGCCTGGCCCTGAACGTGGGCCTGGCGGCCCTTGGGGTTCCCTCCGTCGCCAGCCAGGCGGCCATGCAGGGGTATGGTCTCGGCTCTCAGGTTGGCATACTCCTCCCCTACAGCCGGGTCCAGGAGTCCGAGGCGGACAGGATCGGCCTCATCCTCATGGCCAAGGCGGGTTACGACCCGGAGAAGGCCCTGGGGTTCTGGGAGCGCTTCGCCACCGCCAAAAAAGACAAGGCCCAGCCACCCCAGTTCCTCTCCACCCACCCCACCGACGCCGCCCGCATCCAGTCCATCCGGGCATTCCTGCCGGAGGCCCGCCGGTATTATACGGCCAGGTGAGAAATCCTCAATTTTTCTTGGGGATTGAAGGCCAGGGTTACCAGCCCCTGGTCTTTGTTCCCTAAAAAACCTGCCAATAACTCTTGGTTTTGGATGTTTTGACCGTAAAATTCCCTCCGGCCCCCCGGATGTCTCTCGAATCAGTGGCATTTACCGGTATAACAGGCCGGATGCTGCGGTTACCGGACCGTTTGTTGCCGCAAGCGTGCCGCCAGTTACCGCTTCTGTGGCGGTTTTGTTGCGGTTGGCTCCTCTTCCCGGCCGCCACCAAATTGCTGGGGTTTTCTGTCTTCTCGCTCTTTACATCACCAAGATTAGGCATAACTTAAAGGATAACAGGAGGTGAGGCCAGGAATGAGGAACCTGTATGCACCTATACCCCGCTTAAAATCGTAGTTGGATCGTCTTGAGCCACTGATTGTCGGAAAACTGAGATATCCGGTACTCTTCACGTGGTTTGCGCTCACCAGAGGCTGAATGGTGCGGCTCTTTCGCCGCCCATGAGCGTTATCGGCTGGGGAGTTATTACCGTTGCAGTCCATAAGACCAGGTCTGCCGTTTCCGGGCAAAAAAGCGGGATGCGAGGTGAAAGATGTTTGGACGAAGTTTCAGGTTGTTTAATCTGTTCGATTTTGAAGTGAAAATCGATCTGAGCTGGATGGTTATCGCCGTACTGGTCACCTGGTCTTTGGCCGCCGGTTTTTTTCCTTACTTATATCCTCACCTGTCCACCGAGACCTATTGGCTGATGGGGGTGACCGGTGCTCTGGGCCTGTTTCTGTCCATAATCTTCCATGAGTTCTGCCATTCCCTGGTGGCCCGCCGTTTAGGCCTGCCCATGAAAGGCATTACCCTGTTTATTTTCGGCGGCGTGGCCGAGATGGGAGATGAGCCGCCCAACGCCAAAGTGGAATTCTTGATGGCCGTTGCCGGCCCAGTATCGAGCCTGTTCATCGCCGGCGTCTGTTATCTGGTTTATATTGGGGGGACCTCAGCCGGCTGGCCTCTGCCGGTCAACGGGGTCATCCGCTATCTGGCCTATATCAACGTCCTTTTGGCCATCTTTAATATCCTGCCGGCCTTCCCCCTGGATGGCGGCCGCGTCCTCAGGTCAATTTTGTGGGGCATTAAAAAGGATCTGCGCTGGGCTACCCGGGTTTCCGCCGGGGTGGGTTCCATGTTCGGCGTCGTCCTTATCGTCCTGGGAATCCTTCAGTTTATCGGCGAAAATTTCATTGCCG
>Ga0207839_1000295_pt1 | contig 10268 bp, 10 predicted proteins | sample LuqExpMetageno64_FD_187821 | JGI IMG/M metagenome (GOLD analysis project Ga0207839, IMG submission 187821) | Tropical forest soil microbial communities from Luquillo Experimental Forest, Puerto Rico - Sample 64 (SPAdes) | ecosystem: Environmental > Terrestrial > Soil > Tropical forest ...
CTGACGCCAGATCAATTTGATGAGATCCAGACAATCTTGAACATCGTTGGCGAAGCACACTTCATCAAGCACTGGCGTACGCACAAGCAAGATCAGGAAAAATTGGAAGACGGTTTCAGGCGGTGGCCCATTCTGTGAATATCTGACGGACGAACTTTTGTTCGGGCGCCTCGGCACTTATTTTCACCATATTGGAATCTGAAACGAGAGTGCTGCCGTTTGATTTAAGTCAGGAATCCAGACAGAGAGACCGACTATACAGGCCACCCAGCAGCTAGCGACGAACTCCCCTGATGCTAGCTCGTTTGCCTTAGGCCGCGTCAACCCATTTGGCGCGGCTCTTTTTTTCGCTTTTTAATATGCATTTAATGGCATTAAGGCGGATCAATTCGCGTTTTGTCAAATCGCTGAAAGGAGCCGTTAAAAGAAAGACGCTAGCCTCAGCAGGCATCGATTGCTCCTTGGCCCCGGCAAACTTCGCCGGGGCTTTTTTCTTCCGCTCTGGCTGTGCGGACAGCACGTTAGTTGAGCAAGCACGGGACTAGAGTCGCGCTTCCCCCCTTTTTCCAACCAGCAACCATGTGGGGTCAATTCGACTTTTTATCAATCGCGGAAAGAGGCCTTTAAATGTGGGCCGCTTAGTCTCTGCCAGTCTCCATGGTGGAGTGTTTAGGAGCGATCAATGCAGATGTTGAAGAAGTTTCTACGGGACGAGTCCGGTGCGACACTGCGATTGAATACGGCCTGATCGCGGCTCTCATTTCGGTCGTCATCATCACTGCCATTACCACGGTCGGCGGCAACCTTTTCGTTGCCGGAGTTCGCGTGGTACTGCACGTTCGTCAAACCGGGCAGCAGCGCGGCTTCAAACCGTCTCAGACTATGTATCTCCCGGTCGCCCTCGCTGCCGCCACAGGCGTCCGGCGAAACGAGCTACTGGCGTTCCGCTGGACCGATCTCGATGTCGAGAAGAAGACGATCAAGGTCGAGCGCGCGTGGGAGAATACCGACAAGTATGGTCTCAGCCTGATCGAGGAGAAGAAAAGGCACCAGCGGATCATGGCGGGCGTGCCGGATGGCGCCGACGTCGATCTGTCGCTGATCGCGCTGCCCCCGACTAGCCTTGTTTTTCCGGCGTCATCCGAGGCGGGCGAAGACTTCGATTTTGCCAAGCCGAGAAATCCGCGCGCGTTCTCGAAGGTGTTTGCGCGTCGTGCAGAGCGCATCGGGTTTGGCCGGATCAGGTTTCACGACCTGCGGGGCATTCACGCCACGGCCCTGCTCGATGCCGGCATCCCTCCGCATACGGTGGCCCAGAGGATCGGTGACGATCCGACCACCGTGCTGCGTAACTACGTCAAGAGGAGGCGGTCGAAGGCGGCCAACGAGTCGGTCGTGTCCGCAATCACCACCATCGCGTCTGGATTTTTGGGCAAATGATGTGTCCAACTTGTGTCCAGTTGCCCGATTGTTCTCTATCGAGAATCGCTTAAACCATTGATCTGGCTGCGATAAAATCGTGGCCGAAATGGGTGAGGCCCCAGTCTTGTGGACCGGGGCCTCGACGGAAGGGACAGTGCCGGGTTTTCCGCCCCTACCGTGACCTCGTAAGTCCCGGGCGCCGCGCTTTGCTCGCCCGGGACGACAGCTTCAGGCGCTACTGCACGACCTCGCCGTGCAGCGCGAGATCAAGGCCTTCGCGCTCGACCTCTTCGTTGACGCGCAGGCCGATGACCGCGTCGATGATCTTCAGGATGATCAGCGAGACGACCGCGTCGTAGACCAGCACGATCACGACGCCTTCGATCTGGTTGATGACCTGGCCCGCATTGCCTTCGATCAGGCCTGAGGTGCCACCGTACTGACTGATCGCGAACACGCCGGTGAGGATTGCGCCGGCCATGCCACCGACCGCGTGCACGCCGAAGCAGTCGAGCGCGTCGTCAACGCCGTGCAGGTGCTTCAGGCCGGTGACGCCCCAGTAGCAGAGCACGCCTGCGGCGACGCCGATGCACATCGAACCGACCGGGCCGACGAAGCCCGAGGCCGGCGTGATCGCGACGAGGCCGGCGACGGCGCCCGAGCAGATGCCGACGACGGTCGGCTTGCCGCGGTGCGCCCACTCAACGAGCATCCAGGTGAAGGCCGCGACAGCGGTGGCGATCTGAGTGACCGTCATCGCCATGCCGGCCTGCAGATTGGCGGTGACCGCCGAACCGGCGTTGAAGCCGAACCAGCCGACCCACAGCAGCGCGGCGCCGATGAAGGTGAGCACCATGTTGTGCGGTGGGCCCATCTCCTTACGCTTGCCGAGGCAGATTGCGCACATCAGGCCGGCGACGCCCGCGTTGATGTGAACGACGGTGCCGCCGGCGAAGTCGAGCACCTTGATCGCCGCGTCGGAGTTACCGGAGGCGAGGAAGCCGTCGGGTCCCCACACCCAATGCGCGATCGGCGCGTAGACGACGATCGCCCACAGGCCCATGAACCACAGCATCGCCGAGAACTTCATGCGCTCGGCAAATGCGCCCGCGACCAGCGCCGGTGTGATGATTGCAAACGTCATCTGGAAGCAGATGTAGACGGTTTCGGGAATCGTCGCCGCCAGCGGGTTCGGATTGCCGATGCCCGTGGCGATGTCGCTCAGGATGCCCTGCAGGAAGGCGCGGCTTAATCCGCCGACGTATGGCGAGCCAGCGGTGAACGCCATGCTGTAGGTGCAGATGGCGAACAAAATCGTCACCAGACACGTGACGGCGAAGCTCGTCATGATCGTGTCGCCGACGTTCTTCTTGCGCACCATGCCGCCGTAGAAGAGCCCGAGGCCGGGGATCGTCATCATCAGCACGAGCGCGACCGACGTGAGCATCCATGCCGTATCGCCCGAATTCGGCGTGCACTTCTCGAGCACGGCTTTCTTCGGATCGGGATCTGAGACGCAGGCCGGCGGCGTAGCAGCCGTGGCAGGCGCCGGTGCGGCAGCTGCAGGAGCTGCGGCGGCGGGCGCTGCACTAGGAGCGGGCGTCTGCGCATAGGACGCATTGAACGCGCCCATACTCAGGAAGAGCCCCAGCAGAAGCCCGAAAGCGAGCGCTAGAATGCCCGCACGGGGTAACCTCTTCGACGTCATGTCCATTACTCCTGTTGCTTTTGTTATGCGGGTCAAAGCGCTGACGCGTCCGTCTCGCCGGTGCGGATGCGCACGGCGTGATCGAGCCCGAAAATGAAAATCTTGCCGTCGCCGATCTGCCCGGTCTTCGCGGCCTTGGTGATGGCGGTGACGCACTGATCAACCATCTCGGTCGGAACGGCGACTTCGATTTTGACTTTCGGCAGGAAGCTCACGGCGTACTCGGCGCCGCGGTAGATTTCGGTGTGACCCTTTTGGCGCCCGTAGCCCTTCACTTCGGTGACAGTCAGTCCCTGCACGCCGAGTGAGGTCAGGGCGTCACGGACCTCGTCGAGCTTGAAGGGTTTTATGATGGCCATGACGATCTTCATGGATTCGATCCCCGCTTGAGCCCGTTTCGAAGTCGTTACGCAGTGCGGGCCGTTTCACTGGGCGACTGACCGCGAAGCATGCTTCGCAGGCAGAGCCGCCAGCAGGTAATCAAGGGTCGTGCCAAGTCGCGGCGAGCGAGCTAGCGGCTTGGAATCATGCGAGAAATCTAGGCAGGCGGGCGGGGGATCGGGGACCGGCTACCAGTCGCGCTTATAAAAAGGGCAGGGCCGGGTGGCCCTGCCTCAAACTTGATCAAAGATTCAGCAGTCTTATTGCAGCGCCTCGCCGTGCTGGCTGACGTCGAGGCCCATGACCTCGTCTTCCTGTTTCACGCGCAGCGGGACGGCGGCCGAGATGACCTTCAAAATGACCCATGTGACCACGCCCGACCACACGGCCGTGACGATAATTCCAAGCAGCTGGGAGCCGACGACAGAGACATTCCCCTCGATCAGGCCCTGAATCCCGTTCGGCAGTTCGGGATTCGCCGATATCGCGCCCACCGCGAGCACTCCGGCGAGGAACGTGCCCGTAAGGCCGCCCACGCCGTGCACGCCGAAGACGTCGAGCGAGTCGTCATAGCCAAATTTGATCTTCAGCCATGTGCACGACCAGTAGCAAACGCCGCCGGCGATCACGCCGATCAGCACGCCTTCCATCGGCGTGACGAAGCCAGACGCGGGCGTGATGGTGCCAAGGCCCGCCACCGCGCCCGAGATCATGCCGAGCACGGAGGGCTTGCCGCGCGTCGCCCATTCGAGGCCCATCCACGTGCAAGCGCCCGCGCAGGCGGCGAGGTGGGTCGACACGATGGCCGACACGGCGCGCGGGGACGCCGACAAGGCCGAGCCGCCGTTGAAGCCGAACCAGCCGACCCACAGCAGGCCGGTGCCGATCACCGCCAGAGACAGATCGAACGGCGCAAGATTGTCATGCCCGTAGCCGCGGCGCTTGCCGATCACCAAGGCCGAGACGAGACCGGCGACGCCGGCATTCAAATGAACGACAAGACCGCCTGCGAAATCGATCGTGCCCGCGCGTGCGAGGAAGCCGCCGCCCCACACCCAGTGCGCGATCGGCACATACACCAGAAACAGCCACAGCACGCAGAACCAGACGAAGGCGGAGAACCGCAGCCGGTCGGCAACCGAACCCGCAACGAGCGCAACGGTGATGACCGCGAAGGTCATCTGATAGATCATGAACAGGCTTTCCGGAATGTTCGGCGCATTCGGCGACACCGAGGTGGGTGTCATGCCGATCAGGAACGCGCGCTGCAGCGTGCCGATCACTGAACCTTCGCCGACAAACGTGAGCGAATAGGCGAACAAGGCCCACAGAATTGAAACGACGAACGTCGCGGCGAGCGACTGCGCCATGGTGGCGAGGACGTTCTTCTTCCGCACCATGCCGGAGTAAAACAGCGCAAGCCCGGGGATGGTCATCATTAGCACGAGGCTGGTGGCCGCGATCATCCAGGCCGTGTCGGCCGGATCAATCTTGGGAGGAACGGCCGGGCCGGGCTGCAATGGCACGGCCGATTGCGCGCGCGCAGCCGTGATGCCGACGGTCAAAGCAAAAATAAGAAAAGTGACGCGGCGTAGCGTCCGTCCCATGAGAAGCCCCCCCGACAAGTTGGCTCGATATGTCCGAACGCCCCTCGCCGTCGATCTCGTCAATTACAACGCGTCGGCGTCGGTCTCTCCCGTGCGGATTCGAACGGCCTGTTCGACCGGCGTGACAAAAATTTTGCCGTCGCCGATCTGCCCGGTTTTGGCCGCCGAGCCGATCACCTCGATGACGCGATCCGCCTGTTCGCCTGGCACGGCGATCTCGATCCGCACCTTGGGCAGGAAGTTCACAGCGTATTCCGCGCCGCGATAAATTTCAGTGTGCCCCTTCTGGCGCCCATAACCCTTGACTTCGGACACGGTCATGCCGTGAACGCCGATGGCGGTGAGCGCGTCGCGCACCTCATCGAGCTTGAACGGCTTGATGACCGCAATGACCATTTTCATTTGAAACCTCCCCGCACGCCCCCGGGGGCGGCGGCGCCAACCTAGCGGCAGACAAATCAAAAATTAAGCGGAAAACGGAAGCCTGCCTGGGCAACAGGCATTCCGAGTCGTCATTCCTTGGCCGCCGCGTCCCGCCTGAGCCGCACGAGGCCTTCTTGCGCCACCGAAGCGACCAAGGTGCCGTCCCGGGTGAAGATCAAGCCGCGCGAGAACCCGCGCGCGCCATGCAGATTGGGCGAATCCTGTGCGTACAGAAGCCAATCGTCTGCGCGGAACGGCCGGTGCAGCCACAGCGCGTGGTCGAGGCTCGCCGCCATGAAGTCCTTCTCGAACAAGGTGCGTCCGTGCGGTGCAAGGCAGGCATCGAGCAGCGTCATGTCGGAGGCATAGGCCAGGACGCACTGATGCAACGCCAGATCGTCCGGCAGCTTGGCGGTCGTGCGGATCCAGAGATGGAATCGACCATCGGGGTATTTCTTGCCCGAGTAGCGGTCGTATTCGACCGGCCGCAGCTCGATCGGCCGCTCCCGCTCGTAATAGCGGCGCACCGGGTCGGGCATGGTCAGCAACAGCTTCTCGCGCACGTCGTATTCGCTTGGCAAATCCTCCGGCATCAGCACGTCCGGCATCTTGGCCTGGTGTTCGAGACCGGACTCGTTGGCGTGGAAGGACACGAACATGGAGAAGATCGGATGCCCGTGCTGGCGTGCGGTCACCCGGCGGGTGGTGAAGCTCTTGCCGTCCCTGATCCTGTCGACGTCGTAGATGATCGGCACTTTCGGATCGCCCGGCAGAACGAAGTATGCGTGCATCGAGTGCGGCGCCCGATTCTCGACCGTACGCACGGCGGCAACCAGCCCCTGCCCGATAACCTGCCCGCCGAACACGCGCTGCCAGCCGACCTGGGGGGATCGCCCGCGGAACAAGTTCAGGTCCAGTTGTTCGAGGTCGAGAATGTCGAGCAGATCTTGGACGGCGGAGGCCATACGCGCGTTTCCGGTGGGCTCGCGGCCAATGGGGCTGGCGCGGCGAGCGGAGTCAAGGCGCGGCTAGCCTGCCTTATCCATGCTAGAACGCGCGGAAGCGGAGAACAGGATGGTTAAAAGGGTCGACATGCTGATCGGCGGCGGCGGATTTGCGGGGCTCGCCCTTGCGATTGCGCTGCGCGAGGCCCTGGGCGAAGGGTTTGCCGTCGCGGTCGCCGATCCGTCGCTGCGCAATGCCAAGTCGAAGGATCCGCGCGCGACCGCGATCGCGGCGGCGGCGCGGCGGCTGTTCGAGACAATCGGCGCCTGGCAGGCCGTCGAAGCAGAGGCGCAGCCGATGCTCGACATGCTGATCACCGATTCCAAGGTCGACGACGCGGTGCGACCCTCGTTCCTGAGCTTCGAAGGCGAGGTCGAGCCGGGCGAAGCCTTTGCCCATATGATCGAGAACCGGCATCTCATTGATGCTTTGGTCGGCAAGGCGGAGGGGCTCGGCGTCGAGCTCCTACCGACCGCCGTGACGACATTTGAAAATGTGCCGAACGCCGTTCAGGTGACGCTCGCGAACGGCGAGACGGTCGGTGCAGCCCTGCTGGTGGGCGCGGACGGCGCGCGCTCCAACATCCGCGAGCGGGCCGGCATCGCGACTTACGGCTGGGATTACGGCCAGTCGGCGATCGTCACGACGGTCGGCCACGAGCGCCCGCACAACGGCCGCGCGGAAGAGCATTTCCTGCCCGGCGGACCGTTTGCAATTCTGCCGCTGACCGGAAATCGCGTATCCATCGTGTGGACGGAACGGACACGTGACGCGGAGCGCATCGTCACTCTGCCGGACGAAGATTTCCACGCCGAACTGGAAAAACGCTTCGGCCTGCATCTCGGCGAGATCGAGGTGATCGGCCCGCGTCACGCCTTTCCGCTCGGGCTTTACACCGCGCGCTCGTTCGTCGGCGAGCGGCTGGCGCTGATCGGCGATGCCGCGCACATCATTCATCCGATCGCGGGGCAAGGGCTCAACATGGGCCTGCGCGACGTCGCAGCGCTCGCCGAAGCAGTGGCGGACGCGGCGCGGCTCGGGATGGACATTGGCGGGCCGGACGTGCTGGAGCGCTACCAGCGCTGGCGGCGCTTCGATACGGCGATGATGAGCGTCGCGACCGACGGGCTCAACCGGCTTTTCTCAAATCACTCCGACGTGCTGCGGCTGGTGCGCGACGTCGGCCTCGGGATGGTCGATCGCATGCCGCCGCTCAAGCGCATGTTCATCCGCGAGGCGGCGGGCTTCACCGGCGACGTGCCGAAGCTGCTGCGCGGGGAGATGCTTTAGCTTTCCTCCACCAGCACCAGCTCGTACAGTTTCGGCTGAGCATCCTGCACCAGCTTGCCGAATTCAGGCCAACGGTCGCGAAACTCGCGCGAATGATGCGCGGTCTCGAGCTGCTCGCGGCTCTTCCACTGCACATAGTTGACGATCTCGCCGCCGTCCGTGCTGCGGTGCAGGCTGATCGAGACGAAGCCAGGCTGCTTGGCCATGAAGCGGGCGCGCTCCTGCATCAAGCGGAGCGCTTCGTTTTGGTTCTACGGCGCAACCGAAACGCTGGTGATCTGGGTGACGATCCCGTCACCGGGTGCGATTTGCGGCATGACTATCCTCCGCGTTGGAACGGAGGATCAACGCGGTCCGTAAGTTGCGAGTTTCCCCTCCGCCCGCCGTCGTCACCGACGGGCTTTCATTGGCCAGTTTGTGATCCCACGCCAGTCGAGCGCGGCAGCTTCTTGCTTGATCCAACGTCGAAATTTTTCCGCGGCGGGAATTGGCTTGCGGCCTTTCGCCCACACCAGGCTGTAGGCGCGCCCGGCAGGCAACGCGAATTTCACCGGGATCATCAACCGACCCGTGCGCAGGCCGTCGTAAGCTAGGATGTCATGAGCGAGCAGGACGCCCGCGGCTTCCCCGGCGGCATCGAGCGCATGATCGGCACTGGTGAAGCGAAGACCACGGCTAAGATCGACATCGTCCACGCCTGCCGCCGCAAACCAGTCGCTCCATTCCGGGCTCGCACGGCGTGCTAACAGGGACTCATCGTGGATCAACGGCAGTCGGGCGAGCGCCTGTGCGCTCTTCACCGGTCCGTGTTTCTCGATCAGACGCGGACTGCAAACCGGAATGTACGTGACATCGGCCAGTGTCTCGATCTCGAGCGAGGGATCCGGCTCTGGATCAACCGGCATATTGCGGACCGCGAGATCGATACCGTCGGTCGCGAAATTCGCATTCGTCGCCGATGACGAAATGCGCACGTCGATATCGGGATAGGCGGCGCCGAAGCGGTAGAGTCGCGGCGCAAGCCATTTCGACGTCAGCCCCGGAGACGTACTGATCACGAGAACATGCGCGGGATGAGCCGTATCCAGACTTTCGACGGCTTCGCGGATGGTTGCAAAACCCGTCTGCAAGCCTGGGTACAATTGCTTGCCGGCAGTAGTGAGCGCGATCGAGCGTACACGCCGCTCGAACAGCTTTATGCCGACGAATTCTTCGAGGCCCCTTATCTGATGGCTGAGCGCACCCGGCGTCACGCTGAGCTCACGCGCCGCGTGGGTCAGGCTCAAATGCCGGGCCGCGGCCTCAAAGGCGCGCAGAGCCGACAAGGGAGGCAATGCCCTATGCATGAGATTATCTCATGTATCGGCTGAGACATTATCCTTTGTCAATCGCTTTTACAGAAACCATCTTCCGATCCGATAAATGAGGTGTGCTCAATCATACAGGCCTGCGACATAGGGGATTGACCATGTCCTATGCAACTCGTTCGACCGATTTTCGTCGCCATGTCGCGATTGGCGGCCAGGCGGCTGATTCCAAAGCCGCGGCGAGACCAAGCCTCCTGACCCGCCTGTTCAACGTTATGTTTGAAAACCGCGAGCGCGGGGCCGCTCGCGACGTCGAGGCGTATCTTGCGCGAACCGGCCATCGCTTCACCGACAGCATCGAGCGCGAGATCAATGAACGTCATTTCAACGGCGGCTGGGACCTGCGCCGCTAACCGGGCAGGCGCGCCGGTATAAAAAAATCGCCCGCTCAAGGCGGGCGATTTTATTTTTGAAATCCGAAAGCTGGATTACGTGTTCATCGACTCGAAGAACTCGCCGTTCGTCTTGGTATTGCGCAGCTTGTCGAGCAGGAAGTCGATCGCGTCCATCGTGCCCATCGGATTGAGGATGCGGCGGAGCACGTACATCTTCTTGAGCGTCGCCGGCTCGGTGAGCAGCTCTTCCTTGCGCGTGCCGGAGCGCGTGATGTCGATCGCCGGGAAGGTGCGCTTGTCGGCGACCTTGCGGTCGAGGATGAGTTCCGAGTTACCGGTGCCCTTGAACTCTTCAAAGATCACTTCGTCCATGCGGCTGCCGGTATCGATCAACGCGGTCGCGATGATGGTGAGCGAGCCGCCTTCCTCGATGTTGCGCGCGGCGCCGAAGAAGCGCTTCGGCCGCTGCAGAGCGTTGGCGTCGACACCGCCGGTCAGTACCTTGCCGGATGACGGCACCACCGTGTTGTAGGCACGGCCGAGGCGCGTGATTGAATCGAGCAGGATCACGACGTCGCGCTGATGCTCGACCAAGCGCTTGGCCTTTTCGATCACCATTTCGGCGACCTGCACGTGGCGCGAAGCCGGCTCGTCGAAGGTCGAGGAGATCACCTCGCCCTTCACCGAGCGCTGCATGTCGGTGACTTCCTCCGGCCGCTCGTCGATCAGC
>Ga0207839_1000301_pt1 | contig 10147 bp, 10 predicted proteins | sample LuqExpMetageno64_FD_187821 | JGI IMG/M metagenome (GOLD analysis project Ga0207839, IMG submission 187821) | Tropical forest soil microbial communities from Luquillo Experimental Forest, Puerto Rico - Sample 64 (SPAdes) | ecosystem: Environmental > Terrestrial > Soil > Tropical forest ...
ACAGCTGCCAATCCATCCACTGGCTCGCCAGCGCGCGCTGCTTCGGATCGCGCGGCTCGAGCACGCCACTCTTGTCGAATTTGCCCGCGAGATAGCGCACGATCGAATTCGACTCCCACAGGAGGAAGCCGTCTTCTTCCTCGAGGGTCGGCACAAGTCCGTTCGGATTCATCGCGAGATAGGGCGCTTCCTTGTTCTTGCCGAACGCGCCGCCGACATCGATACGCGTGTGCTCCAGCTTGAGCTCGCCAACCGCCCACATCGCTTTCTGCACGTTCGATGATGTGTTGCGGCCCCAGATTTTGATCATTCAGTTTTCTCCCGAGATTTCCGGTTACATCGTTTGTCATGGCCGGGCTCGTCCCAGCCATCCCGATCACGTGCGCACGGCCGTGCCGTGCTAAACGGGATCGCCGGGTCAAGCCCGGCGATGACATGGTGGCGAATGCGGTGTCGTCACTCCAGCCGCCGCGCTTCCTCCGGCAGCATGATCGGAATGCCGTCGCGGATCGGATAGGCAAGCTTCGCCTTTCGCGAGATCAGTTCGTGCCGTTCGGCATCGTATTCGAGCGTCGTTTTGGTCAGCGGGCAGACGAGAATCTCGAGCAGCTTCGGATCGATGCTGCCGGCCGGCCTGTCGGGTGCGGGGGTGTCTGACATGCGCAGAATCTCCACCTCATGCCCGGCCTTGTGCTGGGCATCCACGTCTTTTCCGGGCGTACAGTAAAGGCGTGGCTGGCCGGGACAAGCCCGGCCATGGAACCGTCATTGCAGGGGCGGTTCGCCGTCGCTTGCCTTCTTCGCGAGGTCGATCTCGGTGATCGCGACGAGAATTTCCGCGCGCGTCTTCAGGTCGGGCGCTTCGAGTAGGGCCTGTTTTTCCGCCGTGCCGTACGGCGACATCATCGACAACGCATTCACCAGCGCCTCGTTTGGCGCCTTCTCGATGCCGTCCCAATCGGCCTTGAGGTTATTGGCCTTGAGAAATTCGCGCAGCGCCGCAAGCAGCGCGTTCCGATCGACCGCTTCCTCGCCCTTGCGCGCGACGAAATCGTCGGCGAACGGTGCAAAGGTGACGCTACATTGGCGGTACGAGGTCGCGACGTTGAGCTCTTCCACCACCTGAAACCGCGCAACGCCCGTCAGCTCGATCAGATAGCGTCCGTCGCCGGTCTCGGCCAATTGGGTCATCCGCCCGACGCAGCCGACATTGTAGAGCCTCGGTTTCTCCGAACGGCCGTTCTGCGCGGGATCCGGCTGGATCATGCCAATCAGCCGGTGCCCGTCGCGCAGCGAGTCGTCGACCATCGCCAGATAGCGCGGCTCGAAAATATTGAGCGGCATCTGCCCGCGCGGCAGCAACAGCGCGCCCGGCAGCGGAAATACCGGAATTACCCCCGGCAGGTCCACCGGGCCGCGGTATTGGGCATTCATCGGCATCTGAAGCCCTCATGCTGAGGAGCGCTCTTAAGAGCGCGTCTCGAAGCATGAGGGCGGCCCCCATCCTTCGAGACGGGCACGCGCCCCGCCCTCCCCATGATGAGAGCGGGCGATGGACGCGTCCTAGTCCGTCACGCAAACAAAATCGACGACAGCTTCTTGCGGCCTTCCACCGCCGCAGGATCGGTGAAGCCCCAGGCTTCGAAGAACTGCACGAGCTGCTTGCGCGCGCCGTCGTCGCTCCATTTGCGGTCGCGCTTGACGATCTCCAGAAGCTGCTGCGCGGCCTCCTCGCGCTTGCCTTTGGCGTTAAGCGCGATGGCGAAATCGAAGCGCGCTTGATGATCGAGCGGATTGGCCAAGACCTTCGCTTCCAATTCGGCGAGCGGCCCGACCGACTTCGCCTGTTCGGCGACGTCGAGCGCGGCGCGCGCGGCGGCAACCGGCGCTTCGTTGCGCTTGGCTTCCGGAATCATGTCCAGCGTCTGCTTCGCCTGCTCCAGCGCGCCGGTCTCGACATAGCAGCGTGCGAGTCCCGCGAGCGCGTGCACGTTCTGGGCATCCTGCTGCAGAAGCTGCGCATAAAGCTGCGCGGCGCTTGCGGCATCGCCGTCAGCCAGTGCGGCATCGGCCGCTTTCAAAACGTCCTTATCGTCCGGCGCGACCTTGCCCTTGGTGAGCCGCTCCAGAAACGCGACGACCTGGCTTTCCGGCAGGGCGCCCATGAAGCCGTCGACCGGCTGCCCGTTGGAAAAAGCGATCACGGCGGGAATCGATTGGATGCCAAGCTGGCCCGGAATAGCCGGATGCTCGTCGATGTTCATCTTGGCGAGCTTGACCTTGCCCTTTGACGCCCGCACCGCCTTTTCAAGCACCGGCGTGAGCTGCTTGCACGGCCCGCACCAGGGTGCCCAGAAGTCGACCAGCACCGGCTGGCGCTTCGACTCCTCGATCACGTCCTTCATGAAGGCCTGTGTGGTCGTATCCTTGATCGGATCGGCCGCCACGGCCCCGCCATTCTCCAGCAACGTCATTTTCGCCTCACACGCCTACCGGGAAAAACCAGGTTCCACGCTGGATTAAATGGGTTATTCGCCAAGCGAATGCAATCGGATCAGTCCCGGCTCCGGATGGCCGGAGACCCGCTCGATGCGTGGCTCGTGTCCCGTCCAGCGCAGGAAGCGGACGAGGTCGTCGCGCGCGATCGCGGTGGTCATGCGGTTGTCGAGCGGGTGGTAGTTTAGCGTCTCGTGCTGCATCATCTCGCTGTCCAGCACCACCGTGACGCGATGCTCGGCGTCGTTGATCGCGCCGAATGGCGACACTGAGCCGGGCTCGACGCCCCAGACCTCCCGCAACAGATCCGGCGAACCGAAGGAGAAGCGTCCGCTCGCGCCGAGACGGCGGTGCAGGCCCTTCAGCTCGATCTCCGCCTCCTCCAGGGCGACGACGAGGTAGATCGCGCCCTTCTTGTCGCGGAGGAACAGGTTCTTGGTGTGGCCGCCCGGGATCTGGCCACGCAGCTCACGACTTTGTTCCACCGTGAACAAAGGGGGATGGTGTACGGTCCGGTGCGGGATGTTGAGAGCGTCGAGGGCGGCGAACAGCTCGGCGGGTGTCTTCGGCATCGTATGCAACATCGCAAACTGCCGCGACTTTAGCATCCCGATTCAAAGCGAGGACAGACGATGCGATATCTCCTCGGTGCACTGCTGCTCGGAGCAACGTTGGCGGGGCTTCAGCCGGCGTCGGCCTATGTCATGGACGTGCGGCAGGCGCCCTGGTGCGCCGTCATGAACTACGGCACGGGCTCGATGTATTGGGACTGCAGCTATGCCACGATCGAAGCCTGCACTCCCAACGTGATCGCGGGCAACCGCGGCTTCTGCAATCGGAACCCGTACTACACGGGCGTGGTCGAGCAGGTCCGGCGCCCGAAGCGCCACGTTCGGTACCAGTAAACCTTTCTCGGACGGGCAGGTTGCAAAGCCCGGGCCGATATGGCTATACGACGGGCCATGGCCGCCCGGCTCGCCGGGTTTCGCCTCCGGATGCGGGTGTAGCTCAGGGGTAGAGCACGACCTTGCCAAGGTCGGGGTCGAGGGTTCGAATCCCTTCGCCCGCTCCAGTTAAATCAATGACTTAATCTCCCTCGCAAACTTGGCGTTTTGGCTCTGGGTAAGACCGGGGTAACGCCCACGCCCGGGCGATGCGCGGGGGGCGATCGTTCGGGAGAGAGATATTTTGCGACAATGACACGGCATTCCACGCCCGCCACTGCGACCTTCATCGGCGCCGCCGGCAATACACTGGTCGCCGACGTGTTTGGCGATACCGGCTCCTCGGTGCTGTTGCTACATGGCGGCGGTCAAACCCGCCACGCCTGGCAGAAAACTGCAGAACAGATCGCGCGCAAAGGTCACGTAGCGTATGCGGTCGATCAACGCGGTCATGGAGATTCCGACTGGGTTGCCAACGGCGCCTACGAGTTCTCGGATTATGCCGCGGACACGAAGGTCGTCGCGGCCGAACTCACTCGCCGCTCGGGCGCAAAGCCGATCGTAATTGGTGCGTCACTCGGCGGCATTGCTGCACTGCTGGCGGAAGGCGACGCCGAATGCAATCAGGGCACCGATGTGTTCTCGGCACTCGTGCTGGTCGACATCACCCCGCGCGTGGATATGAGCGGGGTTGCGAAGGTGATCGGCTTCATGCGTGCGAACGCGAAGGAGGGCTTCGCTTCGATCGCCGAAGCGGCGCAGGCGGTCGCGGAATATCTGCCTCAACGGCCGCGACCCAAGAGCTACGAAGGCTTGAAGAAGAATTTACGTCTGTCGCCTGATGGTCGCTGGCGCTGGCACTGGGATCCGCGGTTTCTTGAGGGGCCGCGCGCGGCCGGGGCCGACCGCCACGCGCTCGAAGAAGTATTGATTGCGGCGGCGCGGCGAATTCGGATCCCTGCGCTCTTGGTGCGTGGCGCCTCCTCCGAGCTCGTGAAGGAGGCGCATGCCAAGGAATTTCTCGAGCTGGTGCCGCATGCCGACTACGTCGACGTCAGCGGCGCGCGGCACATGGTGGCAGGCGATCGCAATGATCACTTCTCCGCGGCCGTGCTTTCTTTCATTGGGAGGCTGTGAACGGCGGAGTAGTTCGGCGCTGGACGACCGAAAGCCCCAGCGCACAGGTCGCCCGACCCCGTTATACCTTGCCGAAGTGGAAGGGTTTGAATCCCTCCGCCCGCTCTAAGCGATTTCAGCATCAAGCCGCTTTGGCGATTCCTTGCTTAAGTCGCCGCCCGAGATAGGCCCTGTATTCCAGCAGAAATGGCTTTGACTGCTCGTTTGCCGCTTTCAGCAAGTCTTCGGTTTGCTTTATTGCTTTCGGGAGAGTTAGCCACTCTGCTTGCTCGGCTATTAAGCGATGAGCAAACTCCCTCTCCTGCGCAAACCGTATTTCCGCCGGAAGGCACTCTGGGGCCTCGGCATACAACACCCGCTGAGCGATCTTTTGTAATCGAGCGTCCTTAAGCTGTTGCGATAACTCGAAGTGATGCGCCCAGTCCGCATTGTGAAAGGCGAGCATAACCTGTTGGTCGTCATCCGAGAAAAAGCCATCGTACATTTGCTCTTCCACGTGAATTGATTGGGTCCTTGGCTCTCGGTCTCCAAGAGCCACATTGACCAATCGGTCTCGTAGTGACCTGTTCGTGCGGTAGACGCTGCTTCTCCTCTGCAGCTCTTGAGCCCCCAACTGTTTAGCCTTTGCAATGAAGTACCGCGGCAATTCGTCTGACGGTGCGGAAACCAAATGCACATCAAAAACAGCGGACCGTCGGTCTAGCGTGCCGCTGCTGTGATAAATTATCGCCATGGAAAAGCTGCGACCGCCCTTCGTACGCTGGAAGCAACGGTGCTGGTGCGACGAAGCTACGCAGCAAGACACGCGCGCCGCGGAATTCTTGCTCGACGAGCGAATTCCGCCCGATGACCGCTTCGAGGTCGCGGTACGCATTCTGTGTCCCGGCTCCGAGACGGCTCGAACGTTGCATTAGTGAGCCGCTTAAGGTCCATCTCTTGGGCAACGCGCACTATTGGCGCCTTCGCCAGTCAGGCGGACACCACGAAGGCTTCTTTCAGCCCTTGTGCCAAAGCGTTTTATGCAGCGACGCGAATGACGATTTTTCCGAAATGCGTTCCGGAAGCCATGTGCTGATAGGCGGTTCTGATCTCGTCAAAACCGAGGACTTTATCAATCACCGGTTTGATCTTGTTAGCGGCGATCGCTTGGTTCATCGCTTCGAACATGGCCGTGGAGCCAACCGAAATGCCTTGCACGTTGGCTCGTCGAGCGATGATCAGCCCGGGATTGAGTTCGGTTGCCGGGCCGCTCAAATTCCCGATGAGACTGACGCGTCCGCCCACCCGGATCGAGGCAAACGACTTCGCGATCGTGCCGGCCCCGCCGACCTCGACGACGCAATCTACACCTTGGCCGTTGGTGAGGTCCTTGACCGCTTTATCCCAGTCGGGCGTGGTTTTGTAATTGACGCCGTGATCGGCGCCGAGCTGTTTGGCGCGGGCAAGCTTGTCGTCGCGCGAGGATGTGATGATCACTGTGATACCCATCGCCTTTGCCAACTGCAGGCCGAGGATGGAGACCCCACCGGTTCCTTGCAGCAATACGGTCTTGCCGGCGATCAGCCTCGCGTGTTCGATCATGGCGTGCCAGGCCGTTACACCGGCGCAGGGTAAGGTCGCGCCTTCTTCGAGCGATAAGTGCTCGGGAAGCTTCACCACGCCGTCCTCTTCCAGAACTACGTATTCGGCGAGCATGCCGTCGATGCCGCCGCCGAGCGCGCTTTGGTGGGTATCCGGTCCCGGCTCACCGGCACTCCAGCGTTGGAAGAAGTTGCCGGCGACCTTGTCCCCGACCTTGACGCGTCGGACGCCTGCGCCGATCTCGATGACCTCACCGGCGGCGTCGGAAAGCGGGATGATGTTGGAGGTTACCGGCAGCCTATAGGTACCACGGGCAATTGCGAGGTCGCGGTAATTCAGCGAACAGGCGGCAACTTTGATCAGCACCTGGCGATAGGCCGGTTTCGGGTCCGGCCGCTCGGCTAGGACAAGTCCTTCGATTCCAGCACCGCCTCTGCTCAATTGATAAGCACGCATGGGGTCTCCTCGGGGCGTCAAACCAATTCTGTAGCCGATAACTTGCCAATGCAGTAGAGCCTTCGCGCGGCGCAACCCGTTGTGATTTTGTCCACTTACTCGCGTAAAGGAGCGCTGACAGCCCCTCGCGATAGGCGTATGACGTCGCCCATCGAACGCTCCAAGAAAGCCGGTAGGCGCGGGAATGCCTCTCTGATCGGCGGCAACACGCGAGGGAGCGTCGATAACAAGCCGGTGGATCACCCGACTGGCTCTCTCGATCGAAAATATTTTCTGCTGTTAGACGGATGTAAGTCCTGGATATCGGCTCTGAGGCGTTCCATTTATTCGCGGCGCACGCTAATCGTCGCCGCATCGCGAGCCTTAGATGCAACGAATGGATAAAAATTTAGATCACCACACGAACACATCAAATAGGGGCTGAACATGGCCGTCGTCGATCAAACCAAAAACGAAACCCGTCCCTTTGAGGCCGACGTCGCAAAGCTCCTGCACATGATGGTGCATTCAGTCTATTCCGACAGGGACGTCTTTTTACGCGAATTGATTTCTAATGCCGCCGATGCCTGCGAAAGACTGCGATATGAAGCTATCGCCAAGCCCGATCTGCTCGGCAGCGACTCCACTTTCAAGATCACGCTTGCCATCGATGCAGGTAAGAAAACGCTCGCCGTTGAAGATAATGGCATCGGCATGAATCGCGATGAACTGGTCCAGGCGCTTGGGACCATCGCCCATTCGGGAACCAGAGCCTTTTTGGAGAAGATCGAAGCAAGCCAAGCCAGCGGTACGGGTACGGCGCTTATTGGCCAATTTGGCATCGGGTTCTATTCCGCCTTCATGGTTGCGGACAAAGTCGATGTGATCTCGCGCCGTGCCGGGTCGGAGGAAGCGTGGCACTGGTCCTCCGACGGCAAAGGCACCTATTCAGTGGCGCCGATTGCGCTTGCCGATACCCCAATCCGGGGCACGCGGGTCATCCTGCACCTGATGCCAGATGCAACCTCCTATACGGAGCGTTTTACGCTGGAGCGCATTGTTAAAGCGCAATCAGGGCACGTCCCGGTCCCGATCGCCATTATAGAGAAGCCGGGTGCCGAACCGGCCGAAGTAGCCGACGGAGCTGCTCTCTGGACAAAGCCGAAGTCCGAGATTTCTGCAACGGACTATACGGATTTCTATCGCAGTGTTGCCGGACAATTTGATGATCCGGCATTGACTGTTCACTTCCGCGCTGAAGGTCGACACGAGTACACTGTACTTACATTTATTCCCGGCTCTCGCCCGTTCGACCTGTTCGATCCGGATCGTAAGGGTCGTATCAAGTTATACGTCAAGCGCGTCTTGATCACTGACGATGCCGAGGTTTTGCCACGCTATCTGCGTTTCGTCCGCGGGCTCGTCGATTCTGCCGACCTGCCGTTAAACGTCTCGCGTGAGATAATCCAGGAAAGCCCTATCCTAACCGCAATTCAGAAAGGGGTTACGAGCCGCATAATCAGTGAGTTAGAGAAACTCGCGACGAATGAGCCAGAAGCTTACGTGAAAATCTGGGAGAACTTCGGTGCCGTTTTAAAAGAAGGCATCTATGAAGATTTTGAACGTCGTGACGCGCTTCTCGCGTTATCGCGCTTCAAGACGACCGCATCCGCGAACGAGTGGCGAAGTCTGAAAGATTATGTCGCGTCATTGAAGCAAAACCAGACCGCCGTCTACTACTTGGCAGGACAAGACATCGCTAGTCTCGAAGCTTCTCCTCACCTCGAGGGTTTCCGCGCTCGCGGCATTGAGGTTCTGCTTCTCACCGACCCGGTGGATAGTTTTTGGGTCGCTTACGGTATCTCCTTCGACGGCAAACCATTCAAATCGATCACCCAAGGAGCAGCGGACCTCGGATTAATCCCGCTGCTCGAATCCAAACAACAACCATCTCCCAAAGTCGAGAAATCCGTCACGGAATTTCTAGCGTTTATCAAGACCGAATTGGGCGATGCAGTCTCAGACGTACGCTCGTCCGATCGATTGACGGATAGTGCAGTATGCTTGGTCGCTCCTGAAAGTGGGCCAGACCGGCAATTGGAGAAGCTTTTGGCTGGGACAGGGCGGCTCAAGGGCGCCGCGAAACCTGTTCTCGAAGTCAACCCTCATCACGACATCATCAAGGCCTTGGCATCATTGAGTGGCGACGATCAAATATTCAAACAAGACGCCGCGCACTTGCTATTTGACGAGGCGAGGATCCTAGAGGGCGACCGCCCGGAAAATCCAGGAAAATTCAGCGTCAGACTTGCCCATGTCTTGAGGCGAGGTCTGGAAACCCAAAAATCAAGAAACAGCTAGGCGGCGGCTTTCTTATTTGTCAGCGCCTCGATGTGCTGCGACCAGAGTTCGAAGGCCTCTCGCACTTCCTTCGCGTACCGGTGCCGCTGATAAATTCCAGTCCGCTGGCGAAGCTGCGGCGAAGAACATGAAGCGTCCACGGCTGGATTGCTAGACTAATACCAACCCGTAGATCGGCTGACTCGCTGGGGATTCCCAAATCAGCGTGGCAGTGATTCAACATGGCAAACGGAGGCCGTTTGCCATGGGACATCCACTTCCTGTGCGTTCGGACTACACGAGCGAGGCTCTTCGTCGGCTGGCGAAGCGCGCCAGGGATGTCGCGCAGGCACGCCGGCTCTTGGCGATCGCCACTGTGCTCGACGGCGCCTCGCGAGAGGAGGCCGCCAAAGCCGGCGGGATGGACCGCCAGACCCTGCGAGACTGGGTCATCCGGTTCAACGAACTCGGCCCTGAGGGTTTGATCAACCGGCCCTCGCCTGGATGTCCGGGCAAGTTGGGCCCTGAACACAAGGCCTATCTCGCCCGTATTGTCGATGAAGGCCCGATGCCGGCGGTAGACGGCGTCGTTCGCTGGCGAGCCTGCGATCTGATCATGCGCCTCTATGCGCAGTTCGGCATCTCGGTGTCCGACGACACCGTCTACAGGGCGCTGAAGGAGCTTGGCTTTTCGCATGTGAGCGCCCGGCCGAAGGCGCACAAGCAGAATGCCGAGGTGATCGAAGCTTTTAAAAAAATTTCTCTGCCCGTGTGGCGGAAGTCCAGCAATCGCTCCCGCCGGGCACACCGATAGAAATCTGGTTCCAGGACGAGATGCGGGTCGGGCAGAAGAACAAGCTGACCTACCGGTGGGCTCGCAAAGGATCACGTCCGCGCGCGACGCACGACCAACGCACGCAGTCAACCTACCTGTTCGGCGCGGTCTGTCCCGAACTGGGCACGGGCGCCGCTCTCGTCCTGCCCGCCTGCAACAGCGAGGCCATGCAACTGCATCTGAACGAGATCGCCACCCGGGTCAGTCCCGGCGCTCACGCCATTCTCATTCTCGATCAGGCGGGGTGGCACGGCTCCAAAGAGCTCCGAGTCCCGGCGAACATCAGCCTATTGCCGCTGCCCTCCAGGGCTCCTGAGCTCAACAGCCAGGAAAACATCTGGCAGTTCATGCGCCAGAACTGGTTATCGAACCGCGTCTT
>Ga0207839_1000302_pt1 | contig 10127 bp, 8 predicted proteins | sample LuqExpMetageno64_FD_187821 | JGI IMG/M metagenome (GOLD analysis project Ga0207839, IMG submission 187821) | Tropical forest soil microbial communities from Luquillo Experimental Forest, Puerto Rico - Sample 64 (SPAdes) | ecosystem: Environmental > Terrestrial > Soil > Tropical forest ...
CTGAACCGTTCAGTCATATTGACACACTGTAGCGGCACGCTCAATATATGCGCTGACCAAACCGTTCAGTCAACAAGTAAGTGGAGTACCAACGTGGGTCAATGGTTTGCCTCGTCACTTTTCACGAACAACACCGCTAAGCGATCGCGCCGTCTGGCAATCATCGTGCTTCTTGCTTTGGCAACGACTGCTTTTGCTGCGAGCGCCGTCACAAAATATTCCCGCGACGCCCGAGCCAACACAGTCCCGGCGGCGTCAGCCGGTGTGCCTGTCACAGTCAGTCGTCTAGAGCCTCAAACAGTTAACCCCTTTGCGGAATTTTCCGGCCGCATCAATGCGGTCGACTACGCCGAGATCCGACCGCAGGTCTCCGGGCGCATCACCGAAATCCGGTTTCATGACGGAGAGCATGTGAGCGCGGGCGACATTTTGTTTGTTATTGATCCAAGGCCCTATCAGGCCGCGGTGGACAAAGCACAGGCGGACCTGCGAACCGCGATCAACAACGCCAAATTCGCCAAAGCCGAACGGGAGCGCGGGAGCCAGTTGGTCAAATCGAATTGGCTGTCACAGGAAACATTTGATCAGCGCACTAATACCGATGAAGTGGCGAAAGCTGCGGTGCAGTCTGCCCAAGCCGTCCTGGAATCGGCGCAGATCAATCTCGACTATGCTTATGTCAAGGCGCCAATATCGGGCCGCGTCAGCCGCGCCGAAATCACCCTCGGCAACCTGGTCGGATCGCCGACCGCCCCGCCACCGGTCCTCACCTCGATCGTGTCGGATAATGGCGTCTATGCTGATTTCGAGGTCGACGAGCAGACGTATCTGAATAACGTCGGCAATTACGGCCAGTCGCACGAAGAGCAACAAAAGATCCCCGTCGATGTCGTGGTCCGAGGCAACGGAGATCGCGTCTATCGCGGCCATATTTTCAGCTTCGACAACAGGATCGACACGGGCTCTGGCAGCATTCGCGCCCGCGCGCGTTTTGATAATACCGACGGCGGCCTCATTCCTGGCATGTTCGTGTCGGTGCGCATGGGCAATGGCGTGATCGGCGATGCGCTTTTGGTGCCGGAAAGCGCAATCGGCAACGATCAGAGCAAGCGCTTCGTGTTTGTCGTCGGTGACGGCAACAAGGCGGAGTATCGCAGCATCGCGCTCGGCCCGCAGGTCGACGGCAATCGCGTCGTGCTGACTGGTCTCAAAGCAGGCGACCGCGTGATCCTCGATCACCTGCAGAGACTCGCACCGGGCGCTTCGGTCGTGCCCCAAATGGAGCGCAGCCGAACCGCAAGCAACTGATACGACAGCAACGTATCCAAAAAGCCGGGCAGAGCAGGGAGCCTAAGATGTCTTTGTCCCGATTTTTCATCGACCGACCGATCTTTGCCGGCGTCATTTCGGCGGTCATCTTCCTAGCCGGCCTGATCGCAATTCCGCGGCTGCCGATTTCGGAATATCCCGAAGTCGTGCCGCCGTCGGTGCAGGTGACTGCCCAGTTCCCCGGCGCCAATCCGGTGACTGTCGCCGACACGGTGGCGACGCCGCTGGAAGAGCAGATCAATGGCGTCGAGAACATGCTCTACATGTCGTCGCAGGCGGCAAGCGACGGCACGCTGACGCTCACTGTCACGTTCAAGCTCGGCACCGATCCGAATCTGGCGCAGCAGCTCGTACAGAATCGTGTCAATCAAGCGTTGCCGCGATTGCCTGACGTGACGCGCAATCTTGGCGTAACCACGGTCAAAAGCTCGCCCGATCTCACCATGGTGGTCCATCTTCTGTCGAAGGACAAACGCTATGACATGCTCTATCTGCGCAATTATGCGACCCTGAACGTCAAGGATCAGCTCGCCAAGATCGAAGGGATCGGCAGCGTTCAGCTGTTCGGTTCCGGCGATTATGCGATGCGCATCTGGCTCAATCCGCAGAAAATCGCAGAGCTCGGCTTGAGTGCCGACGATGTCGTCAATGCAGTGCGGCGGCAGAACCTCCAAGTCGCAGCGGGCCTCGTCAACGGGCCGCCCTATAGCGACAAGGGCCAGTTGCAACTGCCGATTAAGGTCGAAGGCCGTCTGGCTGACGCCGAGCAGTTCGGCCAGATCGTGATCAAGAATCAGAACGGCGTAGTGACGCGGTTAAACGACGTAGCCCGCGTCGAGATCGACGCCTCGCAATATAGCCTGCGCTCGCTCCTAGACAACAAGCAGGCGGTCGCCATCCCCATCTTCCAGGCGCCCGGCTCGAATGCGATTGAAATCTCCAATCGCGTGCGCGCGACCATGGAGGACCTGAAGAAAAATTTTCCGGATGGGCTCGATTACAGCATCGTTTACGATCCGACCATCTTCGTGCGCGACTCGATCAAGGCCGTGGTGCATACGCTTTTGGAAGCGGTGGCGCTGGTTGTGCTGGTCGTGATCCTATTCCTGCAGACTTGGCGGGCCTCGATCATTCCACTGCTGTCGGTGCCGACTTCGATCATCGGCACCTTCGCGGTCATGTATCTGTTCGGCTTCTCCATCAACGCGCTGTCTTTGTTCGGGCTGGTGCTCGCTATCGGCATTGTGGTCGATGACGCGATCGTCGTGGTGGAGAATGTGGAGCGCAATATCGAGGCGGGTCTTTCGCCACGCGCCGCAACCTTACAGGCGATGAGCGAGGTCACCGGGCCGATCATCGCGATTGCGCTCGCGCTGTGTGCGGTATTCGTACCGATCGCCTTCATCAGCGGACTGACCGGACAATTTTATCGGCAATTTGCGCTCACGATCGCCTTTTCCACCGTAATCTCGGCGTTCAACTCGTTGACTCTATCGCCAGCGTTATCGGCGTTGCTGCTGAAGGGGCACGATGAGCCGAAGGATATTTTGACCCGCGGCATGGAAAGGGTTCTGGGCCCGTTTTTCCGCCGCTTCAACCGCGTGTTCCAGACCAGTTCGAAAAATTACAGCCGCGGCGTCGGCAACATTCTCTCGCACAAACTCGGGGCGGTAGCGATTTACGCGCTTTTGCTCGCGGCGACCTTCGTGGTCTTCCGCATTGTGCCGCCCGGTTTCGTGCCGCTGCAGGACAAGCAATATCTCGTGAGCTTCGCGCAATTGCCGCAAGGCGCGACGCTTGACCGCACCGAAAAAGTCATCCGCGAAATGTCGGACATCGCGATGAAAGAGCCGGGTGTGGAGAGCGCAGTCGCTTTTCCGGGCCTTTCGATCAACGGCTTCATCAACAGCCCTTCGGCCGGCATCGTTTTCGTGACGCTCAAGCCGTTCGAGGAGCGCACCAGCCCCAATTTATCGGGCTTTGCGATTTCGCAGAAATTGCAGGCCAAGTTTGCCGGCATCGCCGATGCGGTGATTGCAATCTTTCCGCCACCGCCGGTCAACGGGCTCGGCACCATCGCGGGCTTTAAACTCCAGGTCGAGGATCGCACCGATCAGGGCAATGAGGCGCTCAATCGCGTGATGGGCGAAATCCAGGCTAGGGCGGCCAAAACGCCGGGTCTGATGATGGTGTTCTCCAACTTCAATATCCGCGTGCCGCAGCTCGAGGCCCAGGTCGACCGGATCAAGGCGATGCAACTGGGTGTAGAGGTGCAGGACGTTTTCGACACCATGCAGACTTATCTCGGCTCGATCTATGTCAACGACTTCAACCGTTTCGGCCGCACCTACGAGGTTATTGCGCAAGCCGACACGCCGTTTCGGACCCGGGTCGACGACATTCTGCGGCTTCAGGTACGAAATTCGTCCGGCAAGATGGTGCCGCTCGGCGCCTTTGTGAACATCACGCCGACGACCGGACCGGATTCTGCGCTGCGTTACAACGGATTCCGCAGCGCGGATCTCAACGGCGTCCCTGCGCCTGGTTATTCGTCCGGCCAAGCGCAGGAAGCTATCGGCAAGATTCTCGGAGAGAGCTTGCCCAAAGGCATGCAGTTCGAATGGACCGACCTAACCTATCAGGAGATTCTTGCTGGCAATACTGCGGTACTGGTGTTTCCACTTTGCGTGCTGCTCGTTTTCCTGGTGCTGGCCGCACAATATGAAAGTCTGATCCTGCCGCTCGCCATCATTCTGATCGTGCCGATGTGCCTGTTCTCGGCGATCACTGGCGTGTGGCTCACCGGCGGTGACAACAATATCTTCACGCAGATTGGTCTGTTCGTGCTGGTGGGGCTTGCCTGCAAGAACGCGATCCTGATTGTGGAATTCGCACGCGAACTAGAATTTCAGGGCCGCCGACCTCTGCAGGCAGCGATCGAAGCGGCACGGCTGCGGCTGCGTCCGATACTCATGACGAGCTTTGCGTTCATCATGGGTGTGGTGCCGTTGGTGCTGTCGTCGGGTGCCGGTGCGGAAATGCGCCATGCCATGGGGGTGGCGGTGTTCTTCGGCATGCTGGGCGTGACCTTCTTCGGCCTGTTCCTGACGCCGGTCTTTTATCTCCTGCTGCGCAGCTTGAGCGGCATGCGGCCGCTCAAGCAGCATGACGAGAAACTGCCGACCCTAGCGGCAGAAATGCGTTCCGTTTTACCGCGTGCCACGTGAGCTTCTCCATTCATGGAAGTGCTTCCCAAACTTATCCTGTTGGCGATCGGCCTTGCCTTTGTTTTGACCGCTACTAGGCCCGACGCAACCAATGTGCGCAAGCACAGAAGGCAGGGCGCAGACCGCTACGGTCGTTGACAATTCGCATTACCGCGGCACCAACCTGTTTCCCGCTGGACCGGTTTATAGTGGATCCGATTACATCGGCGACGATCCAGATCCGTTCATCGCATCATGAATTGGTTGGTCGGGCACATCATGGTTCTTGGGGTCGAAATCCAAAATTAGATGTTGTTGGCCGCCCTTATTTTTGCTTTGTGGATGTTCTAGATAATTGCAATGGAGCCGGTTAGCGATCAATTTCCAAAAATCATAAATAAATTCCAGAAAATCACTTTCCTCTGAAAAAAGCAAAATTAAGTTTTCAAAAATCAGAAAAGTAGAAAAAATAAAAAGCTAGCACCTTGTTCCCGCGTTATGGTCCCGAGCCTGCCGCGATCAGCCCGGTAATCATGAGATCTAATAAGATCTGGATCTAAAAAATTCTATTGTGACCGCGATGGTGGCTGCGACTATTGCAATCAGGAGGACCAAATTGGAGTTATTGCAAAAGAAACGCATGCGAAAGCAAGTTTGGTCTGCCCAAGCGTAACCGTGGAGCTGATAGGCGGCGGCGGCTTTGAACCATCCTCCCAGCGCAATCAGAACAAGAGCAAGGTAGGGCATGATTTTTGACCTCGACAGCGACTCCGATTACTTTAATTGTAGGTCTCGCACCGCTATTGTCCCAAAGGGCTAACGGAAAAATAAGTGATCGACACTCCCATTAGACCATCCTGAACCTTGCCCAAAGCCCGAGTTCGAAGCTCTGCGCCCGCAGTCAGACACGCGGTGACCTTTGCGCAGAAGTTTGAGCAGGCAATCGGCAATTCAAGAGGAGCCTGCCGCGTAGCTTTCCTTGTTTCGATCGGCCGCCGTGCTAGCCTGATCCTTCAAGCGCGCCCGATATCATCGGACACAACGGAGGAGGATATGTGCTTATCGAGGCTCCTGCGGGCCAGCGCCGTGCTGCTGGCGTTGAGCACCGGGGCCGCAGCTTCCGACGATTATCCAAACAAGCCAATCCGATTGATAATCCCGTTTCCGCCGGGTGGCAGTAATGATGTGGTCGGGCGCATGGTCGCGCAGCGTCTGAGCGACAAGCTTGGCCAGCAGGTTTTTGTCGATAACCGCGGCGGGGCCGGCGGTACGATCGGCACCGACATTGCGGCCAAAGCGGCGCCCGATGGCTATACGCTGTTGGTGGTCTCGCTCGCACACGCGGTCAACGCCTCGCTTTACAAGCTGCCATACGATCACGAAAAGGCCTTCGCCCCGGTCGCCATGTTCGGTAGCGGCACCAACGTGGTCGCCGTTAATCCGGAATTGCCGGTGAATTCGGTCAAGGAGTTGACTGCGCTCGCCAAGCAGAAGCCGGGCGAATTAAATTACGCCTCGGCTGGCGTCGGCAGCTTCCAGCATCTCGGCGGCGAGCTCTTCAAGCTGATGGCCGGAGTCGACATCGTGCACGTGCCGTTCCGTGGCGGCGGCCCCGCCATGATCGACGTGATGGGCGGCCATACCAAGATCGTCTTCAGCTCGCTGATCCAGACGACGCCGCACCTCAAAGCCGGCAAGCTCAAGGCGCTGGCGACGGGCGGCGCCACACGCAATCCCGTGTTGCCCGATGTGCCGACCGTCGCCGAGGCTGGTGTGCCGGGCTACGAGGCAAACAATTGGTGGGGCATGCTGGCGCCCAGCGGCACGCCGTCAGAGATTATCGACAAATTGAATAAGGCTGTGTCGGCGGCGCTCGACGCGCCTGAGCTGCAGGTGCAATTTGCCAAGGAAGGCGCGACCGTCATCAAGATGTCTCCGGCTGAGTTCGGAAAATATGTGGAAGCCGAAACGGCCAAATGGGCCCGCGTCGTCAAGGAAGCGCACATCACGGCGCAATAGGGGTCGGTGGCAAGGGCGGGGCGGAGCAATCGGGTTTCCCGGAATTCCTCCATCTCGTTGCCGACGGCTCCAAGCGCTGCTGGGTCAAGCTAGCGGCATCTACCGCTTCTCTGCCGCGCCGGGTTTCGCCGACGTTTAGCGATTATGCTCTACAACATGCTGGGCGATTCGTTGCCAGACCCCGCGATGCCTAAGCGCATCTTCACCTACAACCCGGCTTGGCCGAAAATAGCTACAGCGTCAGCTCGAAGAGCGTGGTCTTTTGCATGTCGTCGCCATACCAGGCGCTAATCGCTGCCTCGCGCTTGTCGATATATTTTGTCTGACCGTTTTCCAGCACCATCGGTAAGTCATGGCCCGGCACCACGATGTTGCAGGGGCGCTGACGCCACAGCGTCCAGATCATATCAATCGATTTCTTGCTGATGGCGGCGTCGTAGGTCATGTCGGTCGTGCCAGACACGAGCTCGGCGCGGTTCTTCGCCGCGTCGCCAGTGAAGATTACGTCACGCTCAGACGTACGCAGCAAAAAGACGAGACAGCCTGGCGTGTGCCCGGGCGCAAGATGAGCGGTGATGCCGGGGAACACCTCTTCGCCTTCCTGCGCCGTGTACAGCGTACGCCAGGAGTTAAGCTCGCGCATGTAAAGCTCTGGCACCGCCGTCTCGCCCCACGGCTCGTCGAGCGACCACGCCAGTTCCTGTGCGCCGATGACAATGCGCGCGTGCGAGAACAAGATCCAGTTCACCGAGTGGTCGTGATGCGAATGGGTGAGAAGGAGATCGGTGACGTCGGCTGGCTGCAGGCCACGATCCTTCAGCCGCTTGAGGAGCATGGTACGCATGCCGAACGAGCCCGCGTCGATCAGCGCCGTGCGTGCGTACGCGCGCAGGAGCACCACCGTGCTCCAGCCGAGCCCGCCGTGGCAGACCGACTTGCCGGGGAAGCCCTGCACCACGATGTCGATATCGTAATCGCCGACTTTCATGGTTGGCCCAGCGGCGCGTTGAAGACGGGCAAGAGTGGCAGGCCGGCCCTCTCAGCTTCCTTCTGCATCGCCGTTACTTCCTTGGCATGATAGGGTACGCCGGTGCGGCGATGCTTCGCCTCGAAGCGGCGTTCACGCTCGCCCGGCATGATGACCTCGTCGAAGCCTTCCGCGGTCGGATTGGCGTGCACGCGCTGCACCAACTGGTCCATGCGCTTGGCGTATTCGTCGCGGCTGACAAACAGGTCGGGCTTCAGCGCCATGATGAAGTGTCCGACATTCTGCGGCGCCTCATAGTCCTCGAAATGGTTGCGCACGTTGCCGCCATAGGCCGCGCCGGAGATGACACCGCCCATGAGGTCCATCAGCATCGCCAGGGCAGAGCCTTTCGGCCCCCCGATCGGCTGCACGGTGCCGCCGGCGAGCGCGGCATTCGGATCGGTGGTCTGCCGGCCTTGCGCGTCTAGCGCATAGCCGAGGGGAATTTGCTGGCCGCGCCGCGCCGCGCGTCGGATCTTGCCGCGCGCGGCAACCGCCGGTGACATGTCGAGATCGAACGGCAATTCCATACCGCCCGGCGCTGCCACCGCGATCGGGCTTGTGCCGAGTAACGCCTCACGGCCGCCCCACGGCGGCATCGCGCGCGAGGCATTGGTAAAGACTATGCCGATGAAGCCTGCCTCTACCGCCTGCAGCGAATAATTCGCGGCCATGCCGAAGTGCGTGCTCTTGTACGCCGAAACGATGCCGACTCCAAATTCGCGCGCCAAGTCCATGGCCTCGTTCATGGCCTTGGTGGCAACGACGAAGCCAAAGCCATCCTGGCCGTCGAGTGAGCCCACCATTGGCGTCACCCGTTTGACCGTGAGATTAGGCCGCGGATTGATCAGCTTCTGGCGCACACGGTCGAGATAATGCGGCAAGGTCTGCAGACCGTGTGTGTCATGCCCACGCAGGTCGGCGCGCACTAGGCACTGCGCGACGCGCGCCGCGTCCTGTTCGGGCAGATCGTGCGCGAGCAGCAGGCGGCGGCCGAAGGCTTCCGCCGCGTCCGCATCGGCATAGAATAGGCCCTGCGCCGCTTCCGGCTTGGCGGCTTCGATGGTTGCGCTCATGACGGCCCCGCTCAGCTCCCGGCCAGCGCGTAGGCCTCGGGGAAGAACATGTCCTTCCACGATTCCGGCTTCTTTTTGATGCGGCCAACTCTGTACATGAAATCGACGATCTTCATGATACTGACTGGCGTCGTGGTGTAGTCCACATCGGGATCGGCCACCATCTTCTCCAGCGCGTCGAGCGAGTTCTTGTCTTTCGTCGCGGCCAGATAGATCTGCGCGGCGTCGCGCGGATGCGCCTTGATGAAGGCGTTGGCTTCCTCGAAGGCGGTAACGATCGCTTTGCACAGCTTCGGATTAGCATCGTGGAATTTCTTCGTCGTCACCAGCACGCCGTTGGTGTGCCGGGCACCAAGCGCGTCATAGGATTTCAACACTTGATGGATGCCGGGCGTTGCCAACTCGTAGTAGTAGAACGGCGAGCTCGCGAAATGCGAATTGATCTCCGACTGACCGGACATCACCGCCGCTGCCGCATCGGCGTGCGAGCGCGTTATGGTGATCGAGTCGAGCTTATCGTAGTGGTTGGGGCCCCAGATTTTGGCGGCTTCGATCTCCAGCGCGATGGCGTGGCCAGTGAGCTTCACCGCGGGCAGCGCGATCTTGTCCTTGTCGGTGAAGTCGGCGATCGTCTTCACGTTCGGATTGCGCGTCACCAGCACGTAGGGCATCGACTGCATGGCAATGAGCGCGCGCGCCTCCTGCGGCGTGCCCGAGGTCTTGTCCCAGATCGTCGCCAGCGTCGGCACGCCCGGGCCGATGAAATCGGCTTGTCCGGCAAGCAGCGCATCGAGCTCGGTCGCCGGCCCCGCGCGCTGCGTCCATGTAGTCTTCACGTCGCCCAAACCCATCGCCTTGGCATTTTTCTCGATCAGCTGCTGCGCCTCGATGACCATCATCGGCAAGTAGGGCAGACCGAATTGCTTTGACATGTTGACGACGTTGACTTCGGCGCGCACGGGAAGGGCAAGCGCAGCGGCGCACAGGCCGGTGGCAACAAGCTTTTTCCACATGGTTTCCTCCCTGGGATTTTCTTGTGGTCGTTAGAATTGGTAAAGGCGGGTCGGGTAATCGACGAGAAACTTTGTGAGCTCCGTGCGGTTCTTGGTCCAGCTTGCCAGGCGGTTGAGCGCGGTGCCGTCGTCCTCCGGCCGGAACGGCTCGATGACCGTTGGATCGCGCTTGGCCGCGTTCGGATGCGGCCAATCAGTATCCCACATTACGCGATCTACATTGGCCACGATCATTGCGCGCGCGATTGGCGCGCGGTCGATATTCAGTGTGCGGTGCAGCGCGTTGAGGTCCTTTGTCGACGCCGAGCCGGGCGTGTAGAGGCGCTTCGCGAAGGAGGGCGCCGTGTGCTTAACGCCAAGAATAGGAGAGCGAGCGGCCATTAGACTTTGATCTCGTGCACCTGCTTGGCCTTCTCGGTCATGGCGGCGAGCAAGAATTGGATGTCGGTGCCGCTCG